>Ga0157369_10005761_pt1 | contig 14399 bp, 15 predicted proteins | sample C25metaG_FD_113461 | JGI IMG/M metagenome (GOLD analysis project Ga0157369, IMG submission 113461) | Corn rhizosphere microbial communities from Kellogg Biological Station, Michigan, USA - C2-5 metaG | ecosystem: Host-associated > Plants > Roots > Rhizosphere > Soil | place: USA: Michigan...
CAGGTCAATTTTTTGGATCGATCATGAAGACGTTTTCCGCCAAAGCCGAACAGGTGACGCGCGAATGGTACGTGATTGACGCGACGGATAAGGTTCTCGGCCGTGTCGCCAGCGAAGTGGCGCGCCGTCTTCGCGGCAAGCATAAGCCTGAGTTCACTCCGCACGTCGACACCGGTGATTTCATCATCGTCATCAACGCCGGCAAGCTGAAGGTCACGGGCAACAAGACCACGGACAAGAAGTACTACCGTCACTCGGGCTACCCGGGCGGCATTTATGAAACGACGTTCGGCAAGATGCAAGAACGCTTCCCGGGCCGTGCGCTCGAGAAGGCGGTCAAGGGCATGCTGCCGAAGGGCCCGCTCGGCTACGCGATGATCAAGAAGCTGAAGGTCTACGCTGAAGCTACGCATCCGCATTCGGCTCAACAGCCGAAAGCGCTCGAGATCTAAGGGGAGCCCACATGATCGGTAACTGGAACTACGGTACGGGCCGCCGCAAGAGCGCCGTCGCTCGTGTCTTTATCAAGGCTGGCAAGGGCGACATCATCGTCAACGGCAAGCCCATCGCTGATTACTTCTCGCGCGAAACGTCGCTGATGATCGTTCGTCAGCCGCTCGAGCTCACGAACCACGGCACGACGTTCGACATCAAGGTCAACGTTTCGGGCGGCGGTGAAACGGGCCAAGCCGGTGCGGTGCGCCACGGCATCACGCGCGCGCTGATGGATTACGACGCGACGCTGAAGCCGGCTCTGTCGAGCGCTGGTTTCGTCACGCGTGACGCTCGTGAAGTCGAACGTAAGAAGGTCGGCTTCCACAAGGCACGTCGCCGTAAGCAATTCTCGAAGCGTTAATCGTTTCGAAGCCGCTCGCCTGCGGGCGGGCTGCCGTCGAAAAAGCCGCCGTTGCACATGCACGGCGGCTTTTTCGCTTGGTGTGGCGCGCTCTAGGGTGTCCCTTCGCTCGTCGATGTTTTCACGTTGTCCCGTTGTCTCGTTTGGGCCGCGCGGCCCAGCAGGCGGGTCGTTCCGGTCGGTGCGTCAGCGAGAACCCATAGCAATCATAGGGTTACCGCCTTTCGATGCAGCAAGACTTGGCGAAGGGCCATACAATAGCGCTTAGAAGCTTTTCTGGAGAATGCAATGACTGCCGTCACCGATACCCCCGTGACCGAAATGCCGAGCCCCTTCGTCTTCACGGACGCGGCGGCCGATAAGGTGAAACAACTGATCGACGAGGAGGGCAACCCCGACCTCAAGCTGCGCGTGTTCGTGCAAGGCGGCGGCTGCTCGGGCTTTCAGTACGGCTTCACGTTCGACGAAGCGATCAACGAAGACGATACCGTCATGAACAAGGGCGGCGTGCAATTGTTGATCGACTCGATGAGCTACCAATATTTGGTCGGCGCCGAAATCGACTACAAAGACGACATCAACGGCGCGCAGTTCGTCATCAAGAATCCGAACGCTTCGACCACCTGCGGTTGCGGGTCGTCGTTCTCGGTTTGACGGGGCGAGCAGGAACCTCGGGCGAGGCGGCGTGCGCTGTCTCGCCTCCTAACACCTCCCCCTTGAACTTCTACATCTTCTTCCGATAAATCTCATCGGGTTTCCTGGTCTGGCCGGTGAACTGGGTTGCACCACCCCCCGTCATTGAAACGGTCCTGCGGTGACATCTTCGCCGTGCGACCCAGAGACGGCTGCGGCATCGTTCCCGCGCTCGCGCCCCCTTTGCCGTCCGAGCGTCTGAAAATTTGACGAGGCGCAACACCGCCGTCCAACATGTGCAACGATCGATCCCTTTCGGAGAACCTCGCCAAGCGAGCGACCTGAATGACACTTCATCGGAAAGGATCGAATATGACACCCAATAAGACCGGTTTTGAGAAATGGCGGGACGGAATCAGCGCGGCGGTCTCAGATGAAAGATGGGACGCTTGGGACTGCGAAATTCAGACGGCTGTCAACGAATACCACTCCCATCTTTCCACGAGCGAAGGATACCGACGGTTAGATTGGAAGATCATCAAGGCAATGCTTTGGGTGGAGACGGGTGCAGCCGATTCTGAATGGAAAAGCAAACCTATGCAGATCGGAGTAGCCGGCGACCCGGGACTGCGATCATTTCTATCAGGCGATGAGGGAGGAGATCTAATTTTGCCTCCAAATCTCGAGGGGCGCCTAAATATGGGGTCCGCGAGGGGAATACCCGAATATAATATCAGGGCTGGCATTGGCTATCTTCTCATGAGGATGGCGTATTTCGATTATCGGAGTGTTCCGCATAGTGATCCCACCGTCCATGAAGTCGTTGTCAAGGGCGGTGATAGCTTCGACAAGATTGCGAAGGTTCATGGCACCACTTTGACGGTATTGAGGGAGCTAAATCCAGCGGTCGACGTATTACGTCCTGGACAAAGCTTGAAATTCCATAGAGCGTCCATTCGGCGTGTCATCACCGGTTGGCGGCGTGTTTCCTCGGCGTCAATCGCCCAGCGATACAATGGGGGCGGTGATCCAAACTACGAAAAGAAACTCGATTTTGCGCTGACGTTGGTGCGCGAGAAGGCAGATTCGCTATGCGCCCGATAATATGTATCGCCTTTGCCTTCGCTGTCTCTTTCTCTCATGCGGTCATCGCGGCTTCAAGTGATCTCATTCAGAGCGAACGAGCGGTGCGTGAGGAGTGCAGCGCTTTTTCTCAGGCTGGAATGCGAGCGTGCGTGAAGATAAAAGCGGGCGAAAGCCTGGTGGCATTAAGGCTGGCCGAAGATGATCTGCTTCGAGCGATTTCAAAATGGGATGAAGATAGTAAATATGTACGGTTGGCAAAAATAAAACTCGCTATGTCAAACGAGCGATTCGCTGCCTACCGTGAGGCGGAATGTGGATTTTCTGGTTCCCTAAGCGGCGGCGGAGCCGGTGATACGCACGAAATAAGGCGTCTTGCTTGTGTCGCGGAACTCAATAGCCAACGGGCGAATCAGCTATCTCGTTCAGTCGCCGACATGGTGACAAACTAGGCTAGGTCGGCCGCCTCCGCAGGGATTAGCGCGGATAAATCGCCCCAAGCACGCGTTGGCCCGCCGCCCCGGTAACGCCCGGCAGATTGCCGGCCGCGCGCTCCACACATCGCATGGCGAGCCACGCGAACGCCAGCGCCTCCACATGGTGCGGCGGAACGCCTAGCACTTCCGTCGTCATCACCGGAACGCCGCACACGCCGCTTTGGTCGAGCGCTCGCTCGAGCGCCTTCAGCAATTCCGGATTTCGTGCTCCACCCCCGCAGACATACACGGCGCGGCAGCCCGGCGCGTGGCGCTCGATCTCGCGGGCGACGCTCACGGCGGTGAGGGCGGCGAGCGTCGCTTGGACATCGGCCGCGCCCAGCGATCCGAACCCGGCAAGCTTGGCGTCGAGCCACGCAGGATTGAAGAGGTCCCGCCCCGTGCTTTTCGGGGGCGCCTGCTCAAAGAACGGCTCCGCGAGTAGCGCGTTCAGAAGGGATTGATTCACCGTCCCGCTCGCGGCGAATCGGCCCGCTTCGTCATACGGGGCGCCTAAATGCCGTTGCGCCCATTCGTCGAGCAGTACGTTGGCGGGGCCGCAGTCGAAGCCGCGCACCATCTCGCCGCTGGCGGTGGGCTGTTCCCTTTCCCGCCCTCGGCCGCGACCTCGATCGCCGCTCATCACGCGAGTCGGGGGCAACACGGTGATATTGCTGATCCCGCCCAAATTGCAGACGACGCGCGTTTCGTCTTCGGCGCCGAATACTTGCGCATGGAACGCGGGAACGAGCGGCGCGCCTTGGCCGCCGGCCGCCACGTCGCGGCTGCGAAAATCGGCGACGACGTCGATGTGCGTCATCTCCGCGAGCAACGCCGGGTTATTGATCTGCCGCGTATAGCCTTTCTCGGGCCGGTGGCGCACCGTTTGTCCATGGACGCCGATCGCACGCACGCTCGTGGGCGGCACATTTGCGCTGCGCAGCAACTCGTGGCAACAGACCGCGTAGCGCGCAGCCAGCGCCGAAGCGGCGAGCGCCTCGCGCTCGATCTCGTTCTCGCCGGGTTGTTGCAGGGCGAACAAGGCGTCGCGCAGGCCCTCGGCAAAGCCGACGAATGCATCGGCAAGCACACGCGGCGCTTGGCCGGCGTTGAACTCGACCGCCACGCCGTCGACGCCGTCCATGCTCGTGCCCGACATGAGCCCGAAATACACGCCGTCGGCGCTGGATTGCTGCGTGTTCGCCGCCAATTGTCGCTCCCTCGTGGTTGTCTCGGTTGTCAAAGGGCGCTCCGAAGTAAGTGCGACCGCCCGTGTGCCGGACCGATTATCCGCGAGAACGCGCACCGGTGCTAACGGCGGGGTCGACGCACCGGCGCCCGATGCATCGGCGCCGTTGCCAGATATGGGACAATTACGGTTTTGCACCATCCGCCAGCCGGATCAACCCGGATCAACGATCATTCAGATGAGTACCGAGTCCTCTTCCAAGCCCGCCTCGCCCTTTCCGATCACGGACGAAGTGCGGCACGCGCTGGCCGTCGCCAAGCGCGGCGCCGATGAATTGCTGATCGAAGAAGAATTCGCGCAGAAGCTCGCACGCAGCGCGGCGACGCGTACGCCGTTGCGTATCAAGCTCGGCCTCGACCCGACCGCACCGGATATCCATATCGGGCACACGGTCGTGCTCAACAAAATGCGCCAGTTGCAAGACCTCGGGCACACGGTCATCTTTCTGATCGGCGATTTCACGTCCCTGATCGGCGATCCGTCGGGGCGCAACGCCACGCGTCCTCCGCTCACGCGCGAGCAAATCGAATCGAATGCGAAGACGTACTTCGATCAGGCGGCGCTCGTGCTCGATCGCGAGAAAACGGAGATTCGCTACAACAGCGAGTGGTCGATGCCGCTCGGCGCCGACGGCATGATCAAGCTCGCTTCACGCTACACGGTCGCGCGCATCCTCGAGCGCGAAGATTTCACGAAGCGGTTTCAGAGCGGCGTGCCGATCTCGATCCACGAATTCCTCTATCCGCTGATGCAAGGCTATGACTCGGTGGCGCTCAACGCCGATCTCGAGCTGGGCGGCACCGATCAGAAGTTCAATCTGCTCGTGGGCCGAGAGTTGCAGAAGCAATATGGCCAAGAGCAGCAATGCATCTTGACGATGCCGCTGCTGGAGGGGCTCGACGGCGTCGACAAAATGTCGAAGTCGAAGAACAACTACGTCGGCATCAGCGAGAAGCCCAACGATATGTTCGGCAAGCTCATGAGCATTTCCGACACGCTCATGTGGCGCTACTTCGAATTGCTGTCGTTCCGCAGTCTCGACGAGATCGCGCAGTTTAGGCGCGAAGCGGAAGGCGGCCGCAATCCGCGCGATTTCAAGGTGCAGCTCGCGCAGGAAATCGTCGCGCGGTTTCATTCGCCGGCGGACGCGGAGCGCGCGCTCGAGGATTTCAATCATCGCGCGAAGGGCGGCGTGCCGGACGATATTCCGTCGGTCACACTGAGCGGCGCGCCGCTCGGCATTGGTCAATTGCTCAAGCAGGCGGGCCTTGTGCCGTCGACGAGCGAGGCGTTTCGCAACATCGACCAAAGCGGCGTACGGATCGACGGCACGGTGATCTCCGACAAGGCGCTCAAAGTCGAGGCGGGCGAGTATGTCGTCCAAGTCGGCAAGCGCCGTTTCGCGCGCGTGACGCTCACAGCCTAATGGGGACGGCGCGATGATCGCACTGATCCAGCGCGTCGCGCAGGCGAGCGTGCGAGTGGGCGAGCGCATCACCGGCGAAATCGGTCCCGGCTTGCTCGCGCTCGTCTGCGCAGAGCGCGGCGACACGCAAGCTTGCGCGGACAAACTGCTGGCCAAGGTGCTCGGCTACCGCGTGTTTAGCGATGCGGCCGGCAAGATGAATTTGCCGGTGTCGAACATCGACGGTGCGGGCCGTGCGGGAGGATTATTGCTGGTCTCGCAATTCACGCTCGCAGCAGATACGAACAGTGGGCTCAGGCCGAGCTTTACGCCGGCGGCGGCGCCCGAAGACGGCAAGCGGTTGTTCGACTACTTCGTTACTCAAGCGCGAGCGGCTCATTCGATCGTCGAGACGGGCGAATTCGGCGCGATGATGCAAGTGTCGCTGGTCAACGATGGGCCGGTGACGTTCTGGCTGCAAGCGCGGCCTTAGCGGGTCGTTTCATTTCTTCTTGATTTCTGTACAACGGCCGATGTCCACGCGGATTCTTTTCATTCGACATGGCGAGACAGCCTGGAATCGCATCAAGCGCATTCAAGGTCACATCGATATTCCGCTGGCCGAAACGGGCGTCGCGCAAGCGCAGCGTCTCGCCGAGCGGCTCGCGCGCGAAGCGCACGGCGATCGTCGCCTCCATGCGATTTATTCGAGCGATTTGCAGCGAGCGCAGCAAACGGCCGCGCCGGCCGGCGTCGCATTGGGGTTGGCCCCGCAGCTCGTGGAAGGCTTGCGAGAGCGGGCCTACGGTGTATTCCAGGGACACGACAGCGGCGAGATCGCGCAGCGCTACCCCGATGACTATGCGCGTTGGCAAACCCGTGATCCGGGTTTTGCGCCGGAGGGCGGCGAATCGGTGCGCGCTTTTTATCATCGCGTCGTGCATGCCGTCGAGGCGATAGTGCGCGCGCATCCCGGCGAGCGTATCGTCTGCGTGACGCACGGCGGCGTGCTCGACTGCGTGTATCGGCATGCGAACGGGTTAGCGCTCGATGCGCCGCGCAGCTACGCCTTGCTCAATACGAGCATCAACACGGTGGAGTTCGGGGACGATGGGAAGGCGCGCGTGCTCGAATGGGCCGATGTCGGGCATTTGGGCGATGCGAGCGACGATGATGCGCTGGCGAAGACGCCGCGGAAGATGGGTTGATATTCGCGATGTGCCCTATGTGCCCTAAGAGAGGGTAGATCGCTGCCACGTTCGGCGCAGCTCGAATCCAGCGTCTATGCTTCAGGCGCAGCCGCCACCCGTCGCCGCGCGCGTTTCGACACCGCATTGACGTGCGCCCACCGCATGACGGGCGCGACGATTCGCACGCCCGGCCGGGTCAGCACAGCTTGCATCCGCGCCAGCGGCCCGACATCCAGCATCCGTTGCGCCCAGTCGGGCAACAGATCGACACCCGCATGCAGCATCGCCCGAACCGCTGGCCGCATCAACGGCCGATCGGGCGGCGCGAAATCGCGCAAGATCCGCACGACCTCATGCGTGCGCGGCCCCGCTTCGAGTTCGGGACGCATCGACGCCAAATACTCGGCCACTTGAGAAGACGTTTCGGGCACATCCGTCGCGCCGAGCAGTTTGGCGATCAGCGCGACTTCCGCGTAGTAACGGTCCCGCCGCGCCGGCGACAGCCCAGGGTCGACGTAGCGCACGTAGGCGGCGAGAAAGCTCGACACCTCGGCCACATGCACCCACGTCAACAGCGTCGGATCGCTTGCACGGTAAGGGCGGCCGTCCGGCGCCACGCCGGTGACCGATAGATGGATCCGCTTGACGCGCTCGATCAGCGCGAGCGCGTCGGCGCGCGCCCCGTAAGTCGTGCCTGCGATGAACGTGGCCGTGCGACGCAGGCGCCCGCGCATGTCGGTGCGAAACGTCGAGTGATCCCACACGCCCGCGAGCGCAAGCGGATGCAGCGACTGCAGCATCAATGCGCTGACGCCGCCGATCATCATCGAGGTGAAATCCGAATGCACTTGCCAGCAGACGGAGTCGGGGCCGAACAGGCCCGGATCGCCGGGAGGATTCGCGTAATCGAGCGTGGGGCCGCTGCCGCTCGTGACGCTGAGCACGCTTTGCGAGATCCGTTCCCGCAAGCGCATGAGGAATGGGGAAGAGAGGCTGCGTTGCCTATCGCTTTGCTGGTTGGCCGAATCGGACATCGCTTGAGCCTACCTCTGCTTCGTCAAGGCGGGACGACAGACGCCCCTACGCCTTGTTGTCGTCATCCCACAAAGTGCGGATCGTGCTCGAGGCGTCGGGCGCCGCCAACCCGAAATGGCGGTACGCCGCGAGCGTCGCGACGCGCCCCCGCGGGGTGCGCTGCAAAAAGCCTTGCTGAATCAGGTACGGTTCGAGCACGTCTTCGATCGTGTCGCGTTCCTCGCCGATCGCCGCGGCCAGATTGTCGACGCCGACCGGCCCGCCGTCGAACTTGTGCAGGATGGCTTCGAGCAGCTTACGATCCATCAGATCGAAGCCGACCGGATCGACGTCGAGCATAGCCAGCGCCGCATCGGCCACGCGTGCCGTGATGGCGCCGTCGGCCTTCACCTCGGCGTAATCGCGCACGCGGCGCAGCAAGCGATTGGCGATCCGCGGCGTGCCGCGCGAGCGCTTGGCGATCTCGAACGCCCCTTCGGGATGGATCTGCGCGCCGAGCAAGGCCGCCGATCGGCGCACGATGCGAGCAAGTTGTTCGGCATCGTAGAACTCGAGGCGCGCAACGATGCCGAAACGGTCGCGCAGCGGATTCGTCAGCATGCCGGCACGGGTGGTCGCGCCAACCAACGTGAACGGCTGAAGATCGAGCTTGACGCTGCGGGCGGCCGGCCCTTCGCCGATCATGATGTCGATCTGATAATCCTCGAGCGCCGGATACAGAATTTCCTCGACGACAGGCGAAAGCCGATGGATTTCGTCGATGAAAAGGACATCGTTCGCTTCGAGATTCGTCAGCAAAGCAGCCAGATCGCCCGCGCGTTCGAGCACGGGCCCCGATGTTTGCCGCAGATTCACACCCATTTCCCGCGCGATGATATGCGCCAGCGTGGTTTTGCCGAGGCCGGGCGGCCCGAACAGCAGCACATGGTCGAGCGCTTCCGATCGGCGTTTCGCGGCTTCGATGAAGATTTCGAGCTGTCCGCGCACTTTCTCCTGCCCGACGTATTCGTCGAGCTGACGGGGGCGCAACGCGCGCTCGAAGGCTTCTTCGTGCGTGGAGGCGGGGGTGGCGGAAATAACGCGCTCGGCGGCGAGCTTATCGGTTTCGATCATGTCGGCGATTGTACCGCGCGCGCCGCTGGCTCAGCCAAGCTGGCGCAGCGCGCGGTCCCGCCGCCCGCCAGGTGGCGTTGCGGCGCGCTTGCGTGCTCGCTCGGTCGCCAAATGAAAGCCGGCGTTATGCCTTCGACAGCGCTTTGAGCGCGAGCTTGATGCCTTCGGATACGCCGGTGCCGGCAGGCACGTTCTTGATCGCGGCGAGCCCTTCCTTTTCGGAATAACCGAGGGCGAGCAGGGCGTTGAGAATATCGGAGGCGTGATCGGATGCCGAGACCCCCGCCGCGGCGGCGCCGATATCGGCGCCGAGCTTACCCTTCAATTCGAGCATCAGCCGCTCGGCGGTTTTTTTGCCGATGCCGGGCACGCGCGTGAGGCGTGCGGCGTCTTGCAGCGTGACGGCCTGGGCGAGTTCCTGCACGCTCATGCCCGAGAGCACCGCCAACGCCATGCGCGCGCCGATGCCGCTGATCTTGAGCAGCTCTCGGAAGGTGGCGCGTTCCTGCGCCGTGCCGAAGCCGTACAGCAGATGCGCATCCTCGCGCACGATGAGCTGGGTCAGCAGAACGACTTTCTCGCCCGTCGAAGGCAGGTTGTAGAACGTGCTCATCGGCACATCGATTTCGTAGCCGACGCCGTTGCAGTCAACGAGCAAATGGGGCGGATTTTTTTCGAGCAGAATGCCGGCGATGCGACCGATCATGGCGGATGACGCTTAGCGTGACGGGGGTTGAGAACGATCGATAATGGCGAGCACGAACTGTAGCACTAGACGTTTCATCCCACATCGACCGTTCGGAAATTATTGGTGTTCGTGCCGGGAATGAGGCTATCCGACTAGCCGCCCGCGCCGTACGCGCAATCCCTTCTTGGCCAGCGCGGGCGCGATCCCCCCGAGCGTATCGAGCGTGGCGCCGCCATGCGCGTGACAAATGGCCATGCCGAGCGCGTCGGCGGCGTCCGTGCCCGGTACGCCCGTAAGGCTCAGCAATCGCACCACCATTTGCTGCATTTGTTCTTTCGTCGCGCGCCCGTAACCGACGACAGCCTGTTTGAGCTGCAGCGCCGTGTACTCGGCCACCGGCACACCGCCGGCGACGAGCCCGCAAATCGCCGCGCCGCGCGCTTGGCCGAGCAGCAGCGTCGATTGCGGATTGACGTTGACGAACACTTTTTCGATGGCCGATTGATCGGGCGCGTGCTGGCGGATCAGCGCCGACACGCCGTCGAAGATCGTGCCGAGCCGGGAGGGCAGATCGCCGTCCGTCGTGCGGATAACGCCGCTCGTCACGTAGGTGAGCCGTTGCCCCGTCTGCTCGATGACGCCAAAACCGGTGACGCGCAGGCCGGGGTCGATACCAAGAATTCTCATGAAAAAAAATCGGACGAAGTGCCCGAGATACTACAACGATCGGCGAAGCGCGCCTATCGCGGCCTGCTGCTCCCCGCCGCGGCGCACCTCAAAGCCTGCCGCGCGCCTCGATCGGCCAGATGTCGACGAGCACGTCGCCCTCGACTACGTGGTACCGATCGTAGAGATTGACGGTAGGGTCGCAATGCGGCGTCACGAATTCGATATGCGCGCCGAGCGTGGGACGATGCTCGGCGTCGACGATGAGCTTGCCGTGCTCGTCGCCGAAGAACGCGTACTGCGAGGGGCCGTCGATGCCGCGGGCCACGACGGGTACGCCGCTGTCGGTGGCGAAACTCTTCGTGCCCGCATCGACGGTGACCCATGCGTCGGCCCGCGTGCTGACCACCGTGGATTGCACGAACAGCGAAGGCTCGAACGGCGGCGGCAGTGCGTTCTCGGTTAGCACTTGCGCATATTCGACATCCATGAAGAGATAGGAGCCCGGCTGCATTTCGGTGAACACATCGGCGGCGGCGTCGGCCGCGTGGGTGCCCGTGCCCACGCCCGTTACGATCTCGAGGGGCATGCCCGCCGATTCGATCGCGCCGACGAGCTCCGCCACGGCGCTGCGCAATGTCGCTGCCGCCGCGTCTCGCTCCGCACGTCCTTCGATGTGCTGCAGGTGCCCGCCGTAGGCCTGCAGGCCGCGCAGCTTGAGCGAGCCGCTTTCGGTAATCGCGCGCGCAAGTGCGAGCGCAGCGCTTTCATCCACGACGCCCGTGCGGTGGTACCCCGAGTGGTAATCGATGAGCACATCGAGCGGGCAAGCGAGCCGAGCGGCGTGGACGGAGAGCTCGGCGACGTTGCGCAAGTCATCGACGACGACCATCAATTGGCGCGGGCCTGCCTTGTCCGCGAGCGCGACGAGCCGGCGCATCTTGTTGCTGCTGACGACGGGCGAGGTGATAAGCACGCCCGGAATCCCGGCATCGACCATCGCCTCCGCTTCGCCGAGCGTCGCGCAGCTCACGCCGAGTGCGCCCGCATCGATCTGCATATGCGCGATCCGCGCGCACTTGTGGCTTTTCACATGAGGACGCAGCCCGATGCCATGCGGTTCGGCGATGGCCGCCATTTTTGAGATATTGCGTTCGAGCGCCGCGCGATCGAGGACTAGCGCCGGCGTATCGAGCGCGTACCGGCTGTCCGCCACGCCGAGTAGATAGGCGTTCGGGCCGAGGGTGGATGAACGAGACAAGGGGGCTCCTAGGGGTTGAATCCATCTACTCTAGCGAAAAACGACATCGGCATGCGTTGATGCACGTGCGCCTCGATCAGGCAGTCGCGCAATCCCGCCATCGGCACGCCCGCCCGCGACGCCTTTTCTGCTAAACCGAACAGTGCTGCGTCCACATCGGCCCCTGAGCCAGGGCGCAGGCGAGGCAAGACACGGGCGAGCGTTTCGGTATCGAGACCCACTGCAAGCAGAAACGCCACTTCGTGCTCGACCTGCGAGAGCTTTCCGAGGCCGTCGACAGAGGGGCGCTCGACGCGTTCGATGGTGCAGCCGAAACCGAACTCGGTCCAATAGCCCGGAAAGCATGCGGTGAATCGATCGATGCGCGTTTCATAGGCCGCGAGGACGATCCCGAGGATCGAGCGCGTCGGGTGATGTTTCAGTAAAAACTTATCGAAGACGAGCGCCCTCGATCCGGTCGCGTATCGATGAATGTTGAGTACGGTTTGCATGGCGCCGATATGCGCGCCGCAATCGAGCAATCGTCGGTCGGATCGTACATAGCACTCAGCAAACCGTGCAACATCCTCACACGGCATCTCGCTATCCATCAGACCTTGCGCATGCTTACCGCATGACAGGCCGTGCATCACGCCGTATAAATCGGTGGCGGTGAAATGTCGCGATTGGATGTCCTTGGCGGCGACGATCGCGCCGCTGCCGGTCGAGATCAGCGAGACAGCGCGCGCGAACTGCTCGATGAAGGATCGATGGATGTCGATGAAATTCTGGGGCTGGACGAGACGGTAATGCATCGATTGACTCCCAGTCGCGGACGAAACGCGGAGGATGGCGGCCCATGAGTAACAGCCCGCGCGACAACGCAAAAAGTGGGCCGTTTTTTAGCACAGCGCAAGCACTTCACGTATCCGCATAGCGACATTTCCGGACGCATGAAAAACCCGGCCGCAGCCGGGTTCTCGTTGGCGAATCGGAATTCGACGCAGGCCGTCAGGCCAGCGATCAATGACGGAAATGTCGCACGCCTGTCACCACCATCGCGATATTGTGCTCGTCGGCCGCGGCGATGACTTCATCGTCGCGCATCGAGCCGCCCGGCTGAATCACGCAGGTTGCGCCCGCGGCCACGACCACGTCCAGGCCGTCGCGGAACGGGAAGAATGCGTCCGACGCCACGGCCGAGCCGTTCAGCGAAAGTCCGGCGTTTTCCGCCTTGATGCTCGCGATGCGCGCTGAATCGACGCGGCTCATTTGGCCCGCGCCGACGCCGAGGGTCATTCCCTTGGCGCAGAAGACGATCGCATTCGATTTCACGAACTTTGCGACGCGCCACGCGAACATTAGATCGTCCATTTCCTGCGGGGTCGGGTGACGCTTCGTGACGACGCGCAAATCGCGCGGCAGCACGTTCTTCGCATCGGGCGATTGCACGAGCAAACCGCCGCCGACACGTTTGAAATCGTAGGCGTTTTGCCCCGCGCCGAGCGGGATTTCGAGCACGCGCACGTTCTGCTTGGCCGCGAGCACTTGCTTGGCGGCATCGCTCAGCGAGGGCGCGAGCAGCACTTCGACGAATTGTTTGGTCACCGCTTGGGCCGCCGCTTCGTCGACTTCGCGGTTGAACGCGATGATGCCGCCGAACGCCGAGGTGGGATCGGTTTGGAATGCCTTCGCATAGGCTTCGGCCGGACTGGCCGCGACGGCCACGCCGCACGGATTCGCATGCTTGATGATGACGCAGGCCGGTGCGTCGAACGTCTTTACGCATTCCCATGCCGCATCGGCATCGGCGATGTTGTTGTACGACAGTTCCTTGCCTTGCAACTGGCGATAGCCCGCCAGCGCGCCGGCCGGCACCGCTAGATCGCGATAAAACGCCGCGCTTTGATGCGGGTTCTCGCCGTAGCGCAGATCCTGCACCTTCTCGAACGCGAGGTTCAGCGTGTTCGGATACGCCACGCGCGACGAATGCTGCAGCGCCTCGGTCAGGCTCGTCAGGTAGTTCGTGATCGCGCCGTCGTATTGCGCCGTATGCGCGAACACCTTCGTCGCGAGGCGGAAGTTCGTCTTGTAGCCGACGGCATTGCCGTTCGCGCGCATTTCTTCGAGCACCGCCTCGTAATCGGCCGGATCGACGACGACCGTGACGTCGCGATGGTTCTTCGCCGCCGAACGCAGCATCGTGGGGCCGCCGATGTCGATATTTTCGATCGCGTCCTCGAGTGTGCATTCATCCTTCGAGACCGTGGCGACGAACGGATACAGATTGACGACGAGCAGATCGATCGTCGGAATGTCGTGCGCTTCGAGCGCCGCCATATGCTCGGGCAAATCGCGGCGCGCGAGGATGCCGCCGTGAACCTTCGGGTGCAGTGTCTTCACACGCCCGTCGAGCATTTCGGGAAAGCCCGTGTAATCGGCGACTTCCGTCACCGGCAGGCCGGACTCGGCGAGCAGTTTCGCGGTGCCGCCCGTCGACAAAATCTTGACGCCAAGCTCCGACAGCGAACGAGCGAATGGCACGATGCCGGACTTGTCGGAGACGGAGATGAGCGCTTGCTTGATCATGATGAGAACGATGGCCGAAAGGGAACGAAGGTGGCGCGCGTTACAGCAAACCGTGCTGCTGCAGCTTCTTGCGCAACGTGTTGCGGTTGATGCCGAGGTAATCGGCGGCCAGCGACTGATTGCCGCCGGCCCGCTCGAGCACCACCTCGAGCATCGGTTTCTCGACGCATGACATC
>Ga0157369_10005765_pt1 | contig 14396 bp, 9 predicted proteins | sample C25metaG_FD_113461 | JGI IMG/M metagenome (GOLD analysis project Ga0157369, IMG submission 113461) | Corn rhizosphere microbial communities from Kellogg Biological Station, Michigan, USA - C2-5 metaG | ecosystem: Host-associated > Plants > Roots > Rhizosphere > Soil | place: USA: Michigan...
CTCCACGCCGGTTGAAATGCCGGCGGGGAGCCGGTATTCAGCGCTTGCGCAGTCGACGTGGGTGGGATGCCAATCTCGAACAGCAGCGCGGTCCCCGACGCAGTCGACATGTAAACCACTTTGTCGCTCGTCGGATTCCAGCTCGGCGAAGCCTCGATCTCCAGGGCGTCGCTGCTTCCTTGCGACACGGCATGTGCATCCGAGCCGTCTGGCGCTGATGTCCAGACTTTGGGAACGCCGGCCGCATCGTTAGTAAAAACAAGCCGCCGTGCATCTGGCGACAGCGATGGGTCAGTCTTGTTGCCTGCGGACACCGTAATGCGGCGTTGCGGCCCTCCGGTGAGCGTCATCGCATACAGTTCTGCGTGCCCCGTTCTGTAGCTCGTGAAGATGACCTGACTTCCAACCGCGGTAGGCGTTTCGTCGGTACCGGCGTCGGCCGTGAGCTTGAGTGTATCGCGGCCATCGAGCGCGGAGCGATAAATGGCCTTGACTCCGTCGCGCTCCAGATCGTATACGATTGTCGGCGGCCGAGCGACGTCGAGCGTCAACGATGTCGAATCGCCGCGTGCCCGTGCCCACAGCCTTACTTGGCCGGACTTGCCGAATGCTGCCACACCGTTAGGCGAGTATCGAACCGAATCCGATGGTGCCGAGTTCCAAGTAACCTCTTCGCTGGGAATCGTGTCAGGTCCGTCGAGAAGCGCAACGCGCACGGATAGCCCGCGTTCCACGCGGCCGGATACGGCGATCTTTAGCACGGGCCGACCGATGCCGGTTGGCGCTACTCCGCTCGCGCCGCAGGCGAAGACAAGCGCGCCGAAAAGCGGAGTCAGTATGTTCCGCAACCAACCGGGGATGCTCAAAGCAATCTTGAACATGGAGGCAGGACCTCAGTAGCTACCGGGATCCATAGACGCGCTGCGGGGTCGGCGTGCGATTCGGGTTGTTCGGGGAATTGATCCCGAGTTCGCCGTCTCCATTGAATCCCCAGCAGAACACCGGACCAGCCACGGAAACACCGCAACCCAAGTCTTGCGCTATGCTGACCTGCTTGAACTTGAGGCCGCCGGAGATCGGAGTAGGCGTGGCCACGCAGAGAAACTGCCCACAGGCAACGCCGCCAGCTGAGCCGAGAGTAAAGGCGTCGCCGTTGTTTCCCCAGCAGTAGCCGGTAGCGTCCTTTGCCACGCCGCAGAAGGAACCCTCTCCTGCCCCTCCATCACTCGCCAGCGAAGAGAATGTGACAGGGCTGGCGATCGCTGCGGGAGTGACATGGTCCGGTCGTTGCCCGTTAGGCAATAGCGCATCGATCTGCCCGTTCCCCAACTGCCCTTGATCATTGGCGCCCCAGCACCAGGCTTGTCCCCCGAGATCGAGTGCACATGTCGAGATAAAACTCGCCGCTATAGTCGCGAACTGCTGCCCGTTCGCGACCAGTTGCGGCTGAGAACAAACGTGATCGATGTAACAGGCGTGTGGATTGAACTGGCTCGGGTCGGTCGGGACAACGGCACCGGAGCCTAGCGCACCTGCTGTATTATCGCCCCAGCAGTACGCCTTCCCTTCGGCCGTGAGCCCGCAAAAGTGGTCTATGCCGCCCGTAATTGAAACAAACGCTGGACTGTTGAGCACCGGCGTAGGTGAGGCGATGAAGTCGACAGAATCGCCGGTCCCGAGCGGATCTTCGCTGCCGGGTGAGTTGCCACCAAAACAATAGGCAGTTCCGGACTGGCTCAGCGCACAAGCGGAGCTTTGTGAAAGCGCGACGTCCGTGAACTTGGTGCTCGCGCCGATGTGGATGGCCGGTGAGAAGTTCCCAATCAGCGAGGATGACAGAGCCGCCACGAATCCAATCCCCCAACAGTACAGATCGCCACCGTTAGTCAGGCCGCAACTGACGCCGTTTCCGGCGCGCAATACTCTGAACGAGGGCGTCCCCGGGACTAAGTTAGGCACGCCCAACTCTGCCTCGAGGAGCGTCTCAAGTCCCTGCGACTGGACGTGCCTGGTTCCCAGAAGACCCCAACAGTAGGCTGCCCCCGCGGCACTCCGGGCGCACGCTGCCAACGCCCCGACACTGACATCAATAAGACTATCCGAGCTCGCCAACTGCCCTTCCGCCTCGAAGGGGGCCTGCACAAAGACCTGAAAGGTGAAGCTTTGCACGGTCGTCGGTACGGTCCACTCCCACCGTTTAGCGGCCGGACCGCCAGGAACCACGTTCGAGGAATCTTGGGGATCCAGCAGCGACGGGTACTGAAAGAACGGTTGATTCGGGCCGGTAAACGTCCCGACTCCGTCCGCATTGCTCACCGTCACTATCCCAGTGCCGGAAGTGACTGTCGGCCCACTGTGAAAGAAGACTTTGAAGCCGAGCGTGGTCAAATCGTCTGTTGTCCCCATCGGATGCGCCGTGAGGTTTTGGACATTCACAAACGTAGAGAAGATCTGCGAGGCAGGATCGTACGAGGTTCCAGATGACGTTAGGCGTACGGACAGGCCCGGGTCGCCCCCGCCTATGATCACGTCTCCGTTGACTCCTCTCGCTCCGGCCGCTGGCGGCGAGGACGACTCACACGTGACCGTTCGAGAAGGCACGTTCGCGTCACAAGTCATGAGAAAATTCGATAGCGAAGCACCTGGACCACTCGCGGGGCCGCGGACAAGTGGCGATGTCGCTTGACGCTCGGAACACGAGATCGCGCCCGCTATGAACGGTACAGCTGTCGCCATACGTAGGACTCGCGTTATGCCACTCATGCGCGTGCTCCGTTACGTGGATAGTGGAAGGTGACGACCGCTTGGCCCCGCAACGAGCGAGCTATGACGCGCCGCTGAATTCCAGGCACTTCCCGGAAACGCGTCGAGCCAGTGGAGTTTGTGCGAGACGCGAGCACAACGAATGCATGGAAGACGGTCGAACTCGTCGGCGGGCTCGACTCCCCAAGTAGCTTCGCGCAGCGTGGCGAGGCGGGCCTGGCACTTGACCCATGCACTGTCGAGAGTTTCCTGTTTGAGATCGGCGACCACATCGGTACTGGTGAACCCGTATTCCGACAGCTGGCAGCACACACTCAGCTGACCGCGTGCGTTCACGTAGAGTCGTTCCAAGCGCATCGCTTCGCACAAGTGCTCATCGCCGTCGAATGGCGCCCCGTAGTCCAGCGTGATGCGCAAAGGAGGAATCGCTGCCGACGCTAACCGCTCCACTTCCCGCCGCACCTCGTACCAGTCGTGTGGCGCAAGGTCGCTTCCTCGCGCGATGCTTGATGGCACCGGTTGCGGTAGGATGAATTGCAGGCGAGGCACGCCGAGCGATGCTGCGAGGTCGACGGCCGTGCCAAGTTGATCTCGGTCTCGTTTATCGACTACCAGCGAGAGTGCGACGAACACGCGGCGGCTCGTCAGAATCGCGACGGCCTCCAGAACACGGCGAAAACTTCCTCTACCGCGTTCAGCGTCATGCACGACTGCTGTCGCTCCCGATAGACTGAGACGCACGGCCTGCGGGGCGTGTTCATTGAGAAGCCGCGCGATGCGGCGCATATGCCACCCGTTGCTGACGAAACGGTACCCAATGCCGCGCTCCGCCAGTTCGCGGACGATGTCGTCGAATTTCGGATGAATGAGAGGCTCGCCGCCCGTTAGACTCACAGTCACTTCGGGAAAGATGGCGAGCGCCTGGTCGAGTACAGACGTCACGAATGACACGTCCAGAGACCGGACGGTCGTCACGTCATCCCGGATGCAGTGCGGGCATCGCAGGTTGCAGTGTTCGGTTATCGCAAATCCAAGGAGCATCTGTCGAGCGGATGAAAGGAGATGCTAAAAAACAGTGCTGCCGTTTCCACCGATGATGCTGCCGCCCCCACCCACTGGATTTCCGAATGGCGGTGGCGCGCTTCCTCCGCTGAAGAGCGTGAGGTCGGTGAGTTTGGGCAGCTCCTCGATGAGCGGCGCCGTCCATGTCTTCCGCTCCGCGGGTGTGCGAGCCAAGTCGATAGGTTCCGGGCCGTGCATGTGACCTCCCGCTTGTCAAGATTGGTTGCGTGAGACGGGGCGCGATAATGCGCGGCGCGCCAGCGGTCGAGCGGTCGAGCGCCGGCGGAGGATCGCCTAACGGAGCTGGAAGAACGCGTGATGTGCCGACCCGTCTGCGAGTGTGACCACAAACGCTCGACACGTCCCCGACCAGGCCTTGTTGGTCTTCCACACGTAGGTGTAGGTGTCCGTCCCCGCGTCATACTGCAGACTGCTGCCGCCGGCCGTCACCGTGGCGGTGAGATCGCTGACGATGCTCGACGCATCGCACGTGACCTGCCCCGACGCCGGAGAGTTCGTCGCGAAAATCAAGAGTCCGTGGTCGCCGCCGAGCGAGAACTTGACAGGTATGGCTGATCCGGCCTGCACGACATTGACGGTGTCCGGGTTGTCCACCGGCGCGTAGAATCCGGCAAACGCGTAGAGGACTCCGAAGCTTTGTGTCGCTTCCGGTGCAGGCAGGAAACTCGCGTTGCCGGCTTGGTCGGCCGCGATCGTGCACGTGCCGACGGCGATAAAGGTGACTGTGCTTCCTGACAGGCTGCACGTCCCGGGTGTTAGGCCGCTGAGCGTCACCGGCAGGCCGGACGTCGACACCGCGCTGACGGAATACGAACCGCCGAGCGTTGCGGGATTGGGCGGGCTGGACGTGAACGAGATCGTCTGAGCCGCTTGGACGATCAGGTTGAGTCCCGCGGGAACATCGATCTGGCCGAAATTGTCGGCTCCCCAACAGACGATTGTACCGTCGCTCTTGAGCGCACAGACGTGCGCGGCTCCGGCGCTGATCTGAACGACGTTGGTTAGGCCGGCAGGAACGTTTGCCTCGCCATCAAAGTCGAATCCCCAGCACGCCACCGTTCCGTCGCTCTTGAGCGCGCATGTGGTCAACCCAAAGATGCTGACCTGGGTCACTCCGCTGAGGCCGCTCGGCGGTGTGTCCTCGCTGTAGAGGTTCAACCCCCAGCAGACGACCGTTCCGTCGGTCTTGCGGGCGCAGGCATCATACTGGCCGGCACTGATCTGTGTGACTCCGGAAAGCCCACTCGGCACATCGGTCTGTCCATTCCCATCGTAGCCCCAGCAGACCACTGTCCCTTCCACCGTTAGGGCGCAGGTGAACCCACCACCGGCGACTGCTTCGGTCACAGGCGCCAATCCGGCGGGAATCGTGGTCTCGCCACTCGAGTTGTCTCCCCAGCAAAAAGGCACGCCGCCAGCGTTGACAACGCAATCGTGCGTGTAGTCCGTGGCGTTGAGAAAGGTTTCGTTCGCAAGCCCGCTCGGCGCGGGATCGAACCAGCACAGCACGCTTCCGTCGAACCTCAGCGCGCAGGTCTGGAACGAGCCAGCGCTGAGCTGCGTGACTCCAGTTAGGCCACTCGGTACGGCCGACTGACCTTGAACGTTGGATCCCCAGCACACGACCGTACCGTCACTCTTGAGTGCGCAGGTGTGCGATCCGCCGGCGCTGACCATGGGAGTCACAGTCTGTGGCGCGGCGACGTCCCCGTGCAGGCGCGTTGGAACGTCGAATCTCGGTGCCGCAGGGCCGGGTTCGCACCCGGACAGCGCGAGGAAGGCGACGACGAGGGCCGCAGCCGATCGGGCGACAGCTGTGCGGCGAGACTGGGAGCGCTCGCGTGAGGAACTCATGGGCGTCGACCTCCACTTTTTCACGAGTCGCGAGGTGCGGGTCATCAGACGGTTAACCATTAGATGGACGCGCGTCGCGCTATTCTCGGGTGCGAGGCGCTGAGAGTTGTAATCTTCGGAACTCGCCCAGCGCCTGGTGGCGAGTAGTTTGCTAGAATCGAAGTTCACGTGCGCAGGCTATGCTGCGGCCATTGCCGCTTGCCGCAAGGCTTTTGGGTTAGGCAGGCGCTCGCAGACGCGTGTGCCTTGACGGCTGGTTTCGCGGTGAGATTCATGGCTTCCCGCCCTGGTGCAACGCCGTCCTTGCCGCCCGCACCGTGACTGGCACGTTGTCGCTCGACGCCGACACTCCAGGTGGCAACAGAATCGGCGCGGGCGTGAAGCGACCCGTCGTCGTACCGTCTCCCAACTGGCCATACGTGTTGTCCCCCCAACAATAGATCACCCCACTCGGGGACAGGCCGCAGGAGGAATAGTTGCTGTTGGAAATCGTCGCGAGAATGTGATTCCCTGCCACCGCGACTGGAGTTGTGGAGCAACGAAACGGTCCGACACCAGCATTACATACCGGAACCGACGTTGAATCGACGCCGAGTTGGTCATGGTCGTCCGTGCCCCAGCAATAGGCGCGGCCAGCTTTCGTCACGGCGCACGCATGTGAGAAATTGAGGGCAATGTCGACGAACTGCGAGGTCGTGGCGACTCGCGCCGGGAGGCGCATCGTCAAGTCAGGCGACGAGCCGTCCCCAATTTGACCATGGCTATCATCGCCCCAACAATAGACGTCGCCATCGACCGTTAGGCCGCACGTCGTCTCCCGATAGGTAGCGATCTTGGCGAATTTATGTCCGCCGACCACCAGTTGCGGTGCAAACACGGGTGTAATGCCTGAGCTGGTTTGCCCATTGCCGAGTTGCCCGTCGTTGCGTCCCCAGCAGTACGCGTCGCCATGCAACCCAATCGCGCAGATCTGGTAGAATGCTTCGGTCAGCGCTGCAAAGGCCGAGTCTCCCGCGACAACGCTCGGCCTTTGCGGATTGGTCGCGTTTGAGTCGACATACCAGGCGAGATAGCCCCAGCACTGAATATGCTTGTCCGTGCCAAGGGCACACGACTCGTCACTGCCGGCAGTGATGTCCGTGAAGGCACTCGTCAGGGCAACAGCCGCTGGGCTGCCGAGAAAGTGCGCGCTCGTATCGGCACCGGACATGCCAAGGCCATTGTTTCCCCAACACAGCGCGGACCCATCCGTTGCTTGCCCACACACGTGATCAGTGCTCGCGCTCAGCGTCGTGAATGCGTGACCGCCGAGAACGGCTTGTGGCGTATTATAGGAGAGCACCGAATTGAAGCCCGGCGCGACCCCGTTGCCCAACTCGCCGACGTTGTCGCGGCCCCAGCAGAACGCGGCCCTTGCCTTCGAAAGCGCGCAGGCGGATTGCGCTCCGTTAGTCACCTGCATCCAGCTTCCGGTTGGCGACACATCGAGCGTAGTGGCAATGTTCACGGATCCTGAAACGCTTCCGCTGCTGGCCGTGATACGCGCCGCGCCAACCGCGACGCCAGTCACTACACCGGTGGCGTTCACCCTCGCGACCGTCGAGTCAGTCGTTTGCCAAATTACGGGCGGCCGTGCCAGCGTGTCCCCAAAAGCGTCGAGAACGACCGCTCCGAGCGCCAACGAGTCGCCGACGGTTACGGTCGACGCCGGCGCGACAACGTTCACGCTCGACGGCGGAGGAATGATTCCGACACCGAAGAAGCTGAATTGCGATGTCGTTGCGGACACCGTCTTGGCGCTGGTGTCCACGGAACTCGCGCCGAGCAGGGTCCAGTGATTTGTTTCGGCGCTGTAGAGTGTCAGGTTGGCTGGCCCAGTACCGTTAGGCAAGGTGGCGTTGCGGTACGACAGTGCGACGGTAACGGGCGATCTGAACGTGGTTCCGTGCGGGCCGACCTCAACGACAGCGGCGCCGAGGAGTCGCGCATCGCTTGGCGCTCCAAGAGCTGGAGCAACACTCACCTGGATTGGCGCTGACAGCGCGGCTTGTGGAACAGTGATGACAACCCGGCCGCTGTCAGCGGTCACGACGCCACCGCTTACACCCATGGTGCCAGAATCTGCAACCTGAGCGACGGCCGAGTCTTGGAGGGCGCCCGACTTTGCCGTGATGGTCGTTAGGCCAAAGATGTGAGCCGAGATGGTGCCATCAGTCGCTACTGATGCAATGCCAGGCGATGCGCTCGACCAGGTGACGGTCTGCCCAGTGATCACGTGACCGGACGCGTCCCGTGCAGTCGCGGAGAGATGGGCCGTGCCACCAACGACAAGGCGTACCGTGTCCGGGGCGATCGTGAGCAGCTTCACCTGAGGTGCGGTTGGCGAATCAGAGCCGCAACTCGAGTTGGCGAGGATGAACGCAGGCGCTAACGCCCACAGTAGAGCGGCACGAAGTTTGGTGGTCGATTCTAACATTGGGTGTGCCTCGCGAGGTGGTCTCACCTGATGGTCCGCCCATCAGCCAGCATTGATCCCAACTGCGCACCAAGGCATGCGCCGGAGGAGCCGGTCGTTGGCGCGCCTACAGCAACAGCTCTGTTGCACGTGTGGTTGGCCTATACGTGTGGATGGACGCGCGAAGAAAATTCCCGAATTGCTGCGATGCCCCGAGGGGTTGCGGCGGTCGAACACGCACATGCTCGGTCGCAGGGTTACGCGAAGGAGTCGTCAACCCGAGAAGCGCGTCGGGCGGATTTCTGATCAGCGTTGCTGTGGGTTCAGCAGTAACTGCTTCGACGTTAGTTGCGGCTCGCTAAGGCAGAGTACCTTGAGATGCACCTTAGTTGACGGACCGCCCTCAACAGTGCGTGAATTCAGAGTGCGAGGGCGGCCGGCCCCGCCGGTCTGATTTGCCCGTCACTTCGCGTCGCGCTACGTTTGCGGACGATGCTTCTCCCACCGCTTGGCAAACTCGTCAAGTCGCAAGAGGCTTTTGTCGATCGGCATAGCACGACGTTCGGGTGACCCTCGTGTTCAACGCCCCCCGCGCTCAACGGCACCTCTCGGAATCGTCCCCTCGCCTGCTCGCTGTGGTGGGAGCACTGCTTCTTCTGCAGTGCGGTTCGCCGCAACGACAGCCGGACTTGCGCCAGGACAGCCTCACGACGCGCATCCAAGACTTGCGCCTCGAGATTCCGTTCGGCGTCAGATTCGCAGAGTGGACGGGTCGGCCCTGTGACTTTCAGCCTGTAACTGTCGCCGTGGTGAGAGATCTGCGTTGCACCGATCATCAGCTCACCGCCTCGCAATCACCCGCTCTCCTAACGTCGGCGTCGATCGTTGGCCGAGAGATCGAGGAGCGCCCGACTGCTGACGCGTTGCACGCCGGCGCCCTACTCGAAATGTCCCAGCCGGACACTACCACGGCTTCGCTGTCGCGGCCCGTGGCGTACCTCGATGCGGCGGTTCGTCTCGGCGACACTTCCAGTGCAACGCTCACGGACTTGGCCGGCGCGCTCCTCGCGCGCGCCGGACACTCGCACGACGCCGCGGATGTTGTCCAGGCGTTGAATGCGGGCGCCAGAGCCGTCGCCGCTGATTCACACGCGAAAGCGGCGCGATTCGACGTTGCGCTTGCACTCTCGAACCTGGGCCTTATAGAGCAAGCGAACATCGCTTGGTCCAACTACCTCAATCTCGACTCGACATCACTATGGTCTCAGACCGCACGACGATATCTCGCTGCGGTACGCTCGGCCCTGCGCGCTGCGCCTAACGTACGTCACGAAGGGGTAGGCTGGGCCGACACACTCGCCAGAGTCGACGCGCAACGAGCACGTACCTTCGGCTGGGACAGTTTGCTGGCCGCTTGGGCAATCACCTCGCTCCGGCACGACAGCATGGCCGCAGGCAGGAACATCCGCCAGGCTGAGGAGTTAGGCCGCTCGCTGATCGCCGATGGCGACGATGCGTCGCTCGCACAAGCGACCACGGAGATCGAGATTGGTATGGGTGATTCAGCGGCGACTACCACCCTCGCTCGGGCACACCTCGCCTACGCCGCTGGGTCGGAGCGTTATCAGCAAGGAGACTACGCCGCGGCCGAGCGCGAATTTGCCGCTGCGCTCGGCCGGGCGCGTGGTTCTCGGGCGCTTTCCGAGTGGTCCCGGCTCTTTCACGGCGCTTCTCTAATCTATCTTGGGCGCACGCGACGGGGCTTACGCGAACTACACGCTGCCATGGCGACGCGCGACACAGCGGAGGATCTAGCGCTACTCGGCCGCGGGCACTGGATGCTCGGAACCACACTGCTGAGATCGGACCGCGTCAATGACGCCGAAGTCCAGTTTTCGCTGGCAGAGCATGCGTTCGCTCGGGTACACGAGCGCGAGAATCTCGGCGCCGTGCAGTGCATGCTCGCCGACGCCGAGTTCCGAATCGGCAGTCCGAAGCGCTACGAGTCAATGCAACACGCGATGCAGTCGCTCCTGCCGTATCGACACTCGGTGTGGCTACACGATCTCCTGTACACAGCGTCTCGCGGCGCCGCTGCGGACGGCTTCACGGATGCGGCGCTGTACGTGCAGCGTGAGGGCGTCGCGGTGGCGAGCACAAGCAGCGAGCCAATGTCCATAGTCGAGGCGCGCTTGTCGCTCGCCCGACTGCTCCTGCAAGCCGGGCAGCGATTGGATGGCCAACGTGAAATACTACGTTCGGTTAGGGCCCTCGACTCACTGCCGCCATCGTTTGCACGTGATTGGCTTCGCGCCGATCTCCACCTCACGCAAGTCGCCGCCGGCGTGGCGTGGACCGACCCTGGAGGCCTCGATTCGGCCGTAGAGTTCTTCTCGAGCCACCGCGTCGAACTGCGCTTCGTACCGACGCTAGTCGCGCGCGCACAACTTCGACTCGCACGTAGGGATTCAACCGCGGCGCGCGACGACTTGCGGCGCGCAGCGTCTCTAATTTACGCCATGGCTGGACGCGTCAGCGACGATGCCGATCGCGCAGCATTACTCGCGATATCACGCCCCGTTTTCGATGAGCTCACGAAGTTAGCCATCGCCCGAAGCCACGTCGAGGAGGCACTTGCGTATCAAGAGTTAGGCGAAGCGTACTTTCATCCTAGGCATGCTTCGCCTTCGGCCGAACGCGTCTCACGTTCGAAGGCCGTGCAAGTCGAATTTGGCCTTCTTGGTGACTCTGTGTATGCCTGGATTGACTCGAAACACGGCGTGGAGTTCCGCCGCTGGCGCCTCGCCCACGATCGGCTTCAGGCCGATGAGGAGCAGTTCGTCACCGGTGTGTCGCTGCGCGCCAACGAATCAACGTTGCGTGTGCCGCTTGGGCGTCTCTACGACGATCTCGTGCGACCGATTGACGGTATGCTGCCGCGCAGCGGCGAGCGAATTGAAATCGTCGAGAATCACGGCTTGGCAGCCGTACCGTTTGCGGCGCTGTGGGACACGGCCACGAACCGCTACCTCGTGCAAGATCGAACAGTCCAACTCGTCCTTCCTCGAGCCAAGGGCACGCCGCCTCCGATGCGGGCATCGAAGCGCGTCCGAACCTTTGTCGTAGCCGATCCGTTATTCGACACTCGGGCTTACCCGAACCTGCGCCCGCTTCCCGCAAGCCGGGATGAACTGCGAGCGTTAACGCGGATCTATCCGGGCGCTCGAACAGTTACTGCGGCTGATGCGGATCGAACGGCCGTCGTCGCAGGCCTGCGCTGGAGTGAGATCTTCCACTTTGCCGGACACGTCGAGTACGACGACGGGGAGCCTGAGGGATCTCGGTTAGTGCTGGCTCGCGGCGGCGCCAGCGAGCTATCGGCGGACTTGACTGCGAGCGACATTGGCGCGATGAACTTGCACGGGCTTCGTCTCGTCGTGCTCTCCTCGTGCCGGGCTCTTCCCAGCATGGCGCCGGAGGGTCAGGGACTAACGGGCCTCACGAGCGCCTTTCTCGAGGCAGGCGCTCGGGGCGTTGTCGCAAGCGGCTGGGACCTGGGAGATGCGCCCGCAGCCCGAATGATGACGACGTTTCACGAATTTTACGTTCGATCCGGAGTTGCGGCGGTGGCACTCCGAGAGATGCAATTAGCTATGCTCCACGCGACGTCGCCGGACCTTCACTCGCCAGGCACGTGGGCTGCCTTTCGCTATGTCGAACGTTGAGAGCATCGGGTGAGCGCTGCTCAGCCGCCGATTTCGCGAAGCAAATCAGTCAGCCGATGAAGCTCCCGATCCCAGTCGACCGGGCCACCAGTGCGTGCTCTCTCCTCCAACGCTGTCACAGCCGTGCGCGCAACGGCGACTAACGAATCGCCGCCCGCGGCCGCGCGAAGTGAGCGGCCTGCCGCACCCGATCGCAAGAACGGCGCATCCCGGCGTGATACCGCAAGGCGCGCCGCCTCGAGCCCTGCGCCTGCATTCACGAAGGCCGTCGAAGCCTGAGTCGTGGCACCTGTGGCCGCAGCCGTATACAGCGATTCGGCCGCGGTTTGCGTAAGTCCCGCTTCACCAGCGAGCCTCCTGACGGGCGGCACCACGACCGAGCCCGTCGGATACGACGCCAACAGACGGACCAAGTCGCCCGCGAGGCGTGTACGTGATGAATCTCCCGGCACCAGTGTTAGGCGAAGATCGACGAGGAGCGCTCCGATCCGCACCGCCTTGGCGGATTCCGATAATGACACATCCGGTCCGCGCGTGACGTCCCACACCTCATCGCTCCACGGTGTCGGCGGACCTACAGTTTGTGTGATCGCCAGCGCAAGGGAGCTCGGCACATCGAACGCATTCGAAGTGCGATGCTCGTGTCCATACGTCCAAACCCCGATGGCAACAAGCACTGCTGCTGCGGCAAGCATCGCGGCGCGTCCACGAAATCGGAACGCGAGGTTGCGCTTCGCCGACGCGTTGGAGCGATCCGACAAATCGGGAGCGAGTTCCGCCAATGCCGCTGACGCATCAGCAAGGACCTCGCGGGCGTCATCCGACGCAGCGAGGTGCGACAACACGGCCGATCGCTCCACAGGCGACAGCCGGCCGTCGAGCAGCTTCGCCAGTTGCGCGTGATCGAGGTCTTGTTCGGCCATCAGTTTGCCTCGCATAACGCTTCGAGCCGGCGTTGAGCGCCTAACTCGTCGCATGCGCCTCGGTCGTCCACGTGAGTATCTCCCGCACCATCACGTCCGATATTCCATTCGCTGCGAGATAATCTCTCAATGTACTAGTCGTTCGTTCGAGCCGGCGGTAGAGCGGCTTCTGCGGTACGCGCAGCGCGCGTGCGATGTCAGAGACGCCGAGTCCTTCCCAATACCTCAAGCGAAGGATCACTTGGTCTTCGCTAGACAACCTCCCGATCGCCTGGTCGAGCGCCCGCAAAGCGGTCAACCGAGCAGCGTCCATCTCGTCGGCCTCGACGATCTCACCGGCACCGCTGGGATCAGCTGTCAAGTCGAGCGCCTCAGATCCAACCTCAACCGGCCTTGCAGCGCGTCGTGGCAGTCTCATCAACAACTGGCCTAACTCGCGGTTAGTGAGCGCGGTTTCGCCTGCCGAGCGCAGCAATTCGCCTGCCTCGACAAGCGAGTGATGATCGCGCATGATAAGCGTCTCGAGTCGCACTGCGACGCGCCCGGCGCGCCGCGCTTCCGCACTTGGACGCCACCGTCCCCACTTGGCGACCCGGTAATCTCGAAAGAACGATGCAATGACGACGGCGAGAAATGTACGAATGGAGCTCTCGCCTCTGAACTTTCGCAATACCGCATAGTCGTTCTCTATCAAGCGAAGCCGCACGGCGGACACGAACTCGGATGCCTCTTCTGACGCGACGCCGCTACGCTTACAGATGGACGCGCCAACTCGCTCGATCCAGTCTAGCTGTTCAAGCAGGACGTGCTCGGGTTGCTCGGCTATCGCCATTGGGCGCGCGGAACATGGGGGCGAGAGACAGATATGCGAAGCTTACGGTTAGTACGCAATCGGCCCCAATGCTCGAACGAGAAAGGGATTAAGTGCGTCCATCCAACGTGAAGAGGAGATTGTCTGCTGCCTCATACGAGTCCGCAGCGTAGGCGCAGGTTAACCCGAGAACAGCCGCGGGGCCCTCGCACTGCAAGATGAGACGCTGGCCACATCACTGTGACTTCGCCACCGGCCGGCCCAAATATCGGAGGATCGATGCTCGATAGTTCGAACGACTTGAAGGTGCTCGTACGGATAACCGGGCTCTGTCTGCTTGTTCCCGATCCAAGAAAAGCCGTCCTGGACGTCCTCCTCCTAACGCATGGGGACGACGACGACAGCAGACACAATCCCCGACTCTATGTGGAGACCGACTACATCCAAGCTGCACCGGGCACACCTGCACCTAACCAGATTGCCGAAACAAGACTGAGCTATGTGGATCTCAGGGGCCGCTGCATTGACCTGAGCAATCTCGCGTATTCCCCCCCTGCGAGCAGTCAGGTCAAGCCATCCAATTTCGTGGCGGACATCTCGCGTCTGATGAGCCTGCCGGTCGATCCCACGTGTCTCACCGCACCCGATCCCAGAGTTGCGGCGCGGCTCAAACTTCCACCGGCGATGTTCGCCTACACGCTCTCACCAGGGAATTGGCACTTCGGACCCGAAAGCAATCAGCTGGCGAACATTCTACACTGCACCTATCCCGGGTTTAGCGA
>Ga0157369_10005766_pt1 | contig 14396 bp, 11 predicted proteins | sample C25metaG_FD_113461 | JGI IMG/M metagenome (GOLD analysis project Ga0157369, IMG submission 113461) | Corn rhizosphere microbial communities from Kellogg Biological Station, Michigan, USA - C2-5 metaG | ecosystem: Host-associated > Plants > Roots > Rhizosphere > Soil | place: USA: Michigan...
AATTGCTGAGCCAGGCGCTTTTTAATATGCCAGGCCCTCATAAAGCGAATATATTTATCTCTTTTTTAAAAGATCATTGCATAAAGACCGCTTGGATTGCCGATAACCCTTCGGTTGTCAGGCTGGCTCTTTCTGGAGGTCATTCTACCAGCCATATCGAAAGGCTGTTTACTTCGTGCCGACAGAACACTCGTTTTCTGCAGGAATTTGAAAATTACTTCAAAAAAACATTGTCTGAAACCGCATAACCGGAAGATTTTTCATGGCTCGTTCTTTCGGGTAATTTCACTTCACTTTCATCACTTTATGCCGGTTATCGATTACCCATTCTTTAACCTGGATATGGGTCAGACCTTTTTCCGGCAAAAAAATGAGCATTTCTTCAATTTTTCGAGCTGACGTGACGCCGGGAAGCTTTGCGCTAAGTTTATTGATCAAGTGCAAAACCTGGTAACCGTCATGTCTGTTGAAGATCAGATGATCTCCAAAAAATGGCCGTTCAGAAGACCGGTTCGCCCTACTAACCCATTGGTAGCGTTGTATTAATTTTAAATCCTCTTTTTTTATAATCATCTTTTTAGTTAAAGTTTAATTATCGGTCTTCCTTTCTTAAGCACTCAAACTATTGGTATGATTTATTGAGGTCACTTTTTGTAGTCGGAAGTTTTGTTCTATCTTAATTTTAAGCCATTCCTCTTCAATTCCCAGTAATTTAATTGGTAAAATCTTAGTTAAGTTTTAGGCAGGTTAAAGCTAAAGGTTGTGCCCCTACCCATTACTGAGTGCACGGTAATTATTCCCTTTAATACCTTAATTAGTTCCTTTACCGTTGACAGGCCGATACCGTTGCCTTTTTTATTTTCACGGTCAGTAATGTTAAGGGTAAAGTTGTTGCCAAATACCTCTTTATAGTAATTCCGGGCAATACCGATACCGTTATCCTCTACCTCAAAATAATAGCGCCCGACATTTTCCCAACACCGAATTTGTATTAGCCCCCGATCTTTGTCGTTGTAACGAATAGCGTTGGTTAGTAAATTGATTAATATCTGCTGTAACGCGATTTTAGAAATATTCAGGAGATGATTTTCTGATGGTAAAAGAATTTCGAAATTATTCGGCACTCGTATTAAACTAATTACTGTTTGGAATAACTCCGTCGAATTTATAAATTGCTTTTGCGTGAGTAACAATTGAGGTGATTTGGAATAAGCAAGCATATCATCCAACATGGTTATTAAACGTTTGGTAGCATTGATATTAAGGTCGAGCAACTTTTCGAAGCTTTTATCATGAAATTTTTCCAGTCGTACCTTAATTAACTGAGCGCTTAGCAGGATACCGCTCATGGGGTTTTTAATATCATGAGCAGCCATGGCGGCAAATCCCTGGATAAAAAGGTTAGAATCAATGAGCTCTTGATGTAATTTTTCAAGTTCTATGGCACTTCTCCTTAATTCCAGCTTATCTACTACTTGTTTGGCAATAATCTTTAATGCTGTAATTTGTTCTTCAGTCAATTGTTTTTGACTTTTATCGACAACACAAAGCGAGCCTAATGCAAAACCGTCCTTATTAATTAGAGGCACGCCAGCATAAAAAGTGATCCCATTGTCCACGTTAACTAGCGGATTTCCGATAAATCGTGCATCAATGGCAGCGTTCTCTACAATCATAATATCATTGCCGGAGGCAATGGCATGAGTACAAAATGAGCTTTCAATCGGTGTTTCTTTTTCGATTATTCCCTTCCGTGATTTAAACCATTGTCTTTTGTCATCAATTAAACTGATAAAGGCAACGGGGGTTTGACAAATAGCAGAGGCCAAGGTGGTCAGGTCATCAAAATCTTTTTCTTCCGCAGTATCTAAGATATTATAAGATTTAAGCGCCGAGAGCCGTGCTTCTTCATTCTGATCAGTAGAAAACGGAAGCATCGGCGTTTATGAATTAATAGATGTGACTGACAAAGGTAGTCATTTCCTTGCAACTGTTTATCATGCAGTTTAATCCAGTCGGCCCAGCTGAATGCGGCACTGGCCGATTATTTATATTTCATGGTTATCGTAACAAATGCCGTTTTCTGATGTTGCATAAATAGTTCTTCTATAAAAAGCATCTGCATGTGGTTAATCAGCTCATAGCTGGTTTTTGAAGGCGCATATTAACTCATTGCGTCTGCACCCGGCAGTCAAGGAATACCATACTTCTTCCCTGCTTATTATCGATTCTATCTATTACGTTAACTCTTATATGATGATATCCTGATTTTTTCAACGAATGGTTTTGTCGCAATTATTCCAAACCTTCTTTTCAGAACCGATATGAAATTTTAAAAAAGATTATTAAATACACAAACTAACATTCAACAAAATACTATGAGTAAAGACAAAGGCGGCAAGAACATCAAAAAAGCGCCCGCTACCGACGGAAAAAAGACCACCTCAGATTACCAGGCTGGCAAAAAAACAGTGTCGAAGGACGATTTGAACACCAAAAAAACCAAATAGGATGAAGGATCAAATAGCGTGACCCTTATAAAGATGCCCGAAAAGCGTTCTATGAGTATTGATATCTCCTTTATGTGGATAAGGGGCGTTTAAAGATTAATCGAAAGGAAATATGAATCTCAAAAAAATAGGGTGTGTTATAATCATCCACTTTTTATGGCCGGTTGTGCTATATGCACAAGATGCATCGAATATGATTCCGAAACAAAGTGCACCCAAGGATACATCCCGACAAACCGATCTGATCGATATCGCTAAGGATCTGTTTAAAATCAAGCCAATGCAACCATGGGTACAACAGGAAAAGAAGATCTATTTCTCCATATTACCGATACCAGGTGCCGTTCCCGGCGGAGCAGGTCGTGCGCTGATCACCAGTACAACCGCCGGCACATATCTTGGGCCGAAAAGCACAACTAATCTGTCCAGCGCTACATTTGCGCCCTATTGGAACCTGCACAGCCGATTTGGCTTACCACTGCGGACCAGTATCTGGCTAAAGGATAATACCTGGAACATACAGGGAGATATCCGATTCCTGGTCTATCCACAAATCACCTGGGGCTTGGGAAGCAGCCAGGCGTATAATGAAAAAACGTTGGTTGATAACAATTATATTCGTTTTTACCAAAGTGCGCTCAAATGCATCAAGCCATACTTTTTTGCCGGTTTAGGCTATTACCTGGATTATCACAGTAACATCAAAAGCGATGATGCCGCTGTGGACCTGCAACAGTTTACTGGCTATCGATATGGTACGAAAAGCAGTTCGGTGTCGTCCGGCGTGAGCCTTAATCTGTTGTATGACACCCGAAATAACTCCATCAATCCTCTACCGGGCAGCTATGTGAATATCGTCTACCGGGTAAACCCAACATTTATGGGTAGCGGTGATTATTGGAACTCCTTATACGTTGATGTCAGAAAATATATTCCTTTAAACCCAGCCAACAAAAACCAGCAGAATACACTCGCTTTCTGGTCTTATTATTGGACCGTATTTGACAGTAACGCCCCTTATCTGGATCTTCCAAGTATCGGCTGGGATCCTTATAACCGGTCCGGAGAAGGCATTGAGCAAAGTCGATATCGCGGTAAATCATTGTTTTACCTGGAAAGTGAATACCGCAGGGATCTGACAACTAATGGATTACTTGGTTTCGTCGTTTTTGCGGGCGGTACTTCGATAAGCGGTTCGGGAACGTTTCTGAAGACGTGGCATCCGGCAGGGGGTACCGGTTTAAGGATAAAGTTCAATAAGAGCTCTAATACTAATATCGGCATAGATTATGGCTTTAGTAAAGGCTATTGCACTGTTATTTTAAATCTTGGTGAGGCTTTTTAATTTGAACAATAAATAAATACAGGTCGCTTACAATTAAGCATCGCGTATCTTTTCGTTTTTGGCGACGGGGTTAAAGCGATTACAGTGAACTACTTTGTTTATATAAGCTATCTGTTAAAACCCCTAAGGCCGGCTGATCCAGTCGGGTGTCCATACACCGGCATAGGGTAGTATACAGTAGAATGAGTTTTCTGTTACCGACCCTAAGGTTGCCGATAAATTGAATGCCGGTGCCTACCTTGAACTCTGTTATAATGAGCATTTGCATACCTTACCGTGGCACAGCGTGAGCCAGTTTATAGCGGATAGCATAGTTTCCGTTCAAAGAGCTACTCTCTCACAACCATAATTGCAGTCTCTATTCTTAACTATATAAGATATTGAATATATGTAATTTATATGTGAATTGCATGACAAACCGCACGCTAATAAACATTAGCTTTACTTATTCTCCAAACGATGCGAGGCAACCAGCCATTCAGCACGTTACACTTCTACTAAAATAAGAATCATGAAATTTATTAACTGTGTATTATGTTCAATACTGTTATCTGTCAACGTATCCGTTTCTGCACAAAAATATAAAGCTCCGGCCGATACAATAAAGCTAAATCAGGAGTATGTTAAGGTAAACAATGACATTGCGGATTTAACTTCGCAATTAACGATAGCTCAAAACAATCTGCCGGGCTATCAAACTAAGGCAACCGCCGCAACCGCGAACGCCCAAACTTCTGCAACAACCAGCAGCAACAGTTCATCCAAGGCCACAAACGGTAATATCAATGATTCGAAATCAGCAAGGAATGATGCTTATGATAAAGCGAAAGACTCCAGATCTGCGAACAACAGTGTTGGTAAACAAAATGAAAAGATAAGAAAGCTTAAAGTAAATCTGAACAAGAAACAACAACGGCTGAGAGACCTGGATGTCATGCGTACTGCGATTTACGCACAATTACCCATAAACCAACATCAATAAAACATGCAGATCTGCTAAATTTAAATCAAATGTCAGTAACATCATCTTTCTCTCAGCAACAGCAGTTTCATCTTCTTATAGACGTCCGGGGCGCCGACCATCATATGGCCATATTGCCAGGTGAAAACGGCCGGTTCCTGGTCATCGACACAGGAAAAATACTCGGTGAGATCCACTTCGATGAGCAATTCCACTGCATCTCTAATCAGACCAATTTGAGTAATATCGTCATGGATCAGCTTAATATCGGAATAAAAAATCATTGCCGGCGCAGGCAACCTTAACGGCGATTACCATAATTCGCTACAGATTTGCCAACCGGAAAAGTATAGCGATAAAAAACCTTATTAGCCGGTTGAGTATTTCGTAGCGATACTTCTTCAGCCATTCCCGTTTTTGAGCGGATCATTTTTACATCAAACCATGAAAAACCACCATTTCATGAAATATTACGGTGTTTATAAAAACGACACGGCCGTTACATAAGTTTCTGTAAATGATTTAAGCCGGTATTACACAGTCGCTTTAAAAGAGGATTACTGGTCGCCGGGCTTGTGGATGGTCTTGGTCAAATACCCGGTTTTCAATATTCCCTGCCACTAGACGATAGTATGTTTTATGGTTATATGGACAAAGTTACTGCTATGGAAAGGGCTAAAGCCGGAGCATTAAATTACGTTAACACTGTGATTAGGGAAGTAGATCAATGGATTTAAAAACTTGTTCAGTACCGGAATGATCATTATGAAGATCTGAATAGCACCTGCTGGACGCCATATTCACAGAAAAAAAGAAATGTTCATCAAATAAATTAGGAAAAGAATCTATGAAGGCAAGAATGTAATCGAGGATACTAAGAAAGCGCCAGTCTGAACGCTAAAAAAGGGTCTTCAACTCACCAAATGGGTACAACCACCATATCTAAAATTGAAATTACTCCTGTTATAAAAAAGAAATAATGATTGATATGAAGACAACGATACAGCAATCCAAAATATATATGAGCCTGGCAACTGTGCTAAAGTTCATTACCTGATTGCTTATAAGCTAAATCGGGTTAGATAGTATTGTTCTTAATACAAAACCGCCTCAAATATTGCCGTTACTGGCTTTAGTTTTTTTATGACCTGCTATTAGGCAGCTCATTAACTTTCAACCCGCACGATATATGAAGATCGCCTATATTTCTACCTATACACCTCGCGAGTGCGGGATAGCTACATTTAATAAAAACCTGATGCAAGCCATAGGTGTAAATTTAAAAAAGAGCGGCTTGTTAGAAACCGGCTTCGTTATAGCCCTAAACGATTCGGAGGATTTGCAGCAATATGACTACCTGGAAGAAGTAAAGTTTGTTATCCGGCAAAACTACCAAGAAGATTATCTCAAAGCGGTTAATTACATTAATACCAGTCCTGTTGATGTATGCGTGCTAGAACATGAATTCGGGATATTTGGCGGTGATAGTGGCAATTACATTCTCCCCCTGGTCAACGGGCTTAATAAACCGGTGATCACCGTACTACATACCGTACTACGGGAACCATCTTTTATGCAGAAGGCAATTATACAAGAGATAGCCAATCAATCCGCAAATGTTGTAGTTATGAGCAGGTGTGCCGTTGATTTTCTGGTAAAAATTTATAATATTCCCGATGCAAAGATCAAGTTAATTGAACATGGGGTTCCTGATCTGGAAGCGCCCACTGAAAATCCGGTAAAAAAGATTGCGGCTTTCCGCGATAAACGCGTATTGCTCACCTTCGGGTTACTCAGCAGGAACAAGGGACTGGAAACGGTTATACAGGCTTTGCCTGCTATAATTGCGGAGTATCCCAATGTGATGTATGTAATACTGGGAAATACTCATCCCGGTGTTCTGAAAAACTTAGGAGAGGAATATCGCGAGTTCCTTAAACTACTTGCTATTCAGCTTAAGGTAGAAAACCACCTTACCTTTATTAATCATTTCGTCTCAGAAGAAGAATTGATACACTACCTGACTGCTGCAACTATCTACGTAACACCCTATCTGAATGAAGCCCAGATCACCAGCGGCACGCTGTCTTATGCGGTAGGAGCCGGCGCTGCTATCGTTTCTACCCCTTACTGGCATGCCTGCGAGTTACTGGAAAATAACCGTGGCCGGTTATTTAACTTCAAAGACGCACGTGGGCTATCCATTATCGTAAAGGAGTTACTGGAAAACAATACCGAGCGTGATCAATTGAAAAACAATGCCTACCAATATGGACTTAATTTGCGATGGCCCAAAATAGGCGCGGAATATATCATTCTCTTTCAGGACGCTATACACAATAAACATAATTTTGAGGAACAAAAGCTTCATCAGCTTGTCGACCCGGAAATTATGCCCATGTTCAGCCTTGCCCATGTTAAAAGATTAACAGATGATACGGGAATTGTACAGCATGCAAAATTTGGTATTCCAAACCTAAAGGAAGGCTATTGCCTGGATGATAATTCAAGAGCACTTATTATGGCTTTGATGGCCTATGGTCAGAACAAAAGCCAGGAGGCGCTTAACTTGCTACCCGTTTACCTGAGCTATATTCACTATATGCAGTTGGACAACGGCAACTTCAGGAATTTTCTGAGCTTTAACCGGAGTTATCTGGACGAGGTAGGCTCGGAGGATTCTTTCGGACGCACAGTGTGGGCGCTCGGCTATATGATCAGCAGCGCACCCAATACCTCCTATCAGGAATTTGCAGAAGAACTCTTTTTTCGCTCCGTCCCTCATTTTCAAAACCTGAAGCACTTACGCGGAGTATTAAACACTATAATAGGAATTGCATATTACCTTCAGGTACATACTGCGGATGAGCGTATGTTAACCCAGCTCAATGAATTAACGGAGATCGTCGTTGCGGCTTATCGTGAACACCAAAGGGACGATTGGCATTGGTTTGAAGAAAAATTAACCTATGATAATGCTATTTTTCCGCTTGCGTTGTTTCATTCTTGTGGAATAACAGGCAACAAAATGGTGAAGCAGATCGCACTGGAGTCTTTAGGATTTCTGAATGAACTCACTTTAAAAAACGGCTATTTAAGTCCGGTTGGCAATAACGGCTGGCATCAAAAGAATAGCGAAATGCCGGTTTTCGATCAGCAGGCGATTGAAACGATGGGCATGGTTCTGATGTATATTCAGGCATATCGTGTAGACCATCAACCTGAATCCATCCGGAAAATGTTTTTATGCTATTTATGGTTTCTTGGAGAAAATACACTTCGCGTTCCGCTGTACGATCATGAAACAAAGGGTTGTTGTGATGGCCTCGGCGCTGCCGGCGTAAACCGTAACCAGGGGGCTGAAAGTACACTTGCATATCTGATCGCGCATTTAAGTGTGCTAAATGCATTTGAATTAGAATATCAATACAACCTGTTGGGTGAACCGTTGATCTAATATCCTTTATGAGTTCTGATATCTATTTATATCTGCCATAATGCGGCTCACCTAAATTTAAATACCAAAATTTTTAAGAACCCAAACGCGCTACCTTTACCCCAACATAAACAGACTATAGTACCTTTTGATATCAGATAGGCTTTAATCGCCTCTGCTTTGCCATTAGGTAATCTGAATTTTGTTAGGAGGATCCGATATTGTCAGTTAGCCCTGCAAGTTTTAAACTGAAATCTTTATTTACTAATAAATCTGTCATGCGGTCTAAAGTCAAGTATGATTTACTATAAATATCCAGTTTGTCAGAATTAACATTTTACTATATTTGTATATAGCATTTGCAGCTATACCAAACTAAATTTAAAGTGGTGAGTAATTCGGTGAGTACAGAATTGAAAACCCTTAAAATATCGAAATAAAGCAGGAAACTAGGATAGGTACAAATCCCTCCCTCTCCGCCGACATAAAGTTCAGTAGCACTCTAAACTACTGAACTTTATTTGTACTAAGTGTTCCAATAGGTTCCGATTCACCTACAAACATTCGCAAATGTCAAAGCACTTACGAACCTTCTTACTTGGCTTTTATACCGACATTCAAAAAGCAAATACACTTTGCTTTGATGTAAATTTTCCAATTACCTTTAAAGTCGAATAAAAAACATTAATATCCGTTATCAATGAATTTAGCTGTTTCTTTACTTTAATTTTAGATCACGAAATAAACGCGTTTAAGTCTTACTACCGAAAGGGTTTTAAAAATGATTAATTTAAGCAATGGACAGTTTTTGGGCAGCAATAAACAGAGCTATGACGCGGCAGGAATTATACTAACCGAAACCGAATACCACAATAAGGTTTTTGAAGGATGGCATGCTCACGAAAATATTCATGTCAGCTTGATTATTAAAGGAGGTAACCGGGAAGAACGAAAGCAAAAGAGTGTGGCTGCCCTGCCAGGTACACTTCTTTTTTATCATCGGGATGAGCTTCACCGAAACCTGTATACTAGCCATCCCTCCAAAAACATTAATCTGGAAATCACAGAGACATTTTTGCAACAATACGAAATACAGGAAAATGAAATAGAAAACATAACCGGGCACCCCAATGCCGGTTTTAACCTGCTCAAAATGTATCGTGAAGCTGATCGGGCAGATCATTTTTCAACGGTTTCTATTCAAATGATGGTACTGGAACTGATCGCTGGTACAAAAAAGCTACAGAAAAAACAACCACCGCTGTGGCTAAAAACGATCATTGATTTTTTACAGGATAACTGGCAAGGACACCCTGGACTGAATGAACTGGCCGATCTCTGCGATGTTAGTCCCATTACTATTTCCAAGCACTTTTCAAAATATATGGGCTGTACGCTCGGCGAATATATGCGAAAACTTAAAATACAGCATGCTTTGCGTCTGATCCCTACAGGTACACTATCGCTGACGGAGGTGGCCCATACTTGCGGCTTTGCTGATCAGAGCCATTTTATTCGAAACTTCCGCGAACTGACCAATTTCTTGCCTAAGGCCTACCAAAAATGGTAATAGGCAAAATCTGTTCTATTTTTAACCGCCGGCTTTATCTTATTTAGCGGCATGAAAAAATGCATTTTTTATAAAAGTATGATATCGGCAGTGTTGTTACTGACACTGATGGCTCAAGTTCGCGCACAAGATATCAAAAAGCAACTCGACACTTATTACCATACCAAAGGCGCGTTCAATGGCAACGTACTGGTTGCCGAAAAAGGAAAAGTAATTTATCAGGGTTCCTTCGGGTATGCCCGCTTCGAGGATAGAAAGCCCAATACGCCGGCTACGCAATTTGAGCTTGCCTCCATCGCCAAAACTTTTACCGCCCTGGCGATCGCACAACTTTGGGAGCAAGGAAAGATCGATATTGATAAAACCTTTACCACCTACTTCCCGGCATTTCCGTACACGGCCATCACTATCCGGCAATTGCTTTCGCATTCATCGGGACTTTCTGATCAGCAGCTTAAACAATGCAATAGCATATACCAGGAAAAACATAACATCGAGATTATGACCAATGCCGACGAAATTCCGGCCATTGCTGAAGCTAACATTAGGCTCGAACTGCAACCCGGGGAAAAATGGTGGTATTCCAATATGGGGTACGATTTACTTGCCTTATTGGTTGAAAAAGTATCAGGCGAACCCTTTAATACTTACCTTAAAAGACATATCTGGGAGCCTGCAGGAATGCACGCTACCTATGCACATAATATGCTTCTGAACAATGGCCCGAATCCTCGTCACGCTGAGAATTACGATTATCCACAGACCTATGAAAACCAGCGTATCCGGCTAACCGAAGCTAAAAGCGGTTATTTCAAATCAGTACTCGTAGGCGCCAGCAATAACGTTTCTACTGTAGGTGATTTTCTGAAATTTGACCGTGCGCTAAAATCAGGTGTCTTGTTAAAACCATCAACGCTGATAGCAGCAACAACCCCGGCCAAATTGGCTAATGGCGAACCCGTGCGAATCTGGCTCGACATCGGCGGCATGGGCAAAGCCTTTGACAGCATGGGCTGGTTTATTTTCGAAGATGAATCTATGGGAAAGATTGTTTGGCATACAGGCGGCACCCCAGGCTGCGCCACCATTTTTTTTCGTAACCTTACTAAAGACCAACTGGTGGTGGCATTCGACAATACTAACAGTGAGAAACTATATCGTAAGGGACTGAACGCGATGAGGATATTGAATGGCAAAGAACCGCTGCCTGTCAAATTGTCGCTGACTAAAGCTTATGCTAAAGTATTGTACAAGGATGGTAAAACTGTAGCCGAAGATTTCATAAACGCGCACAAGGCGGATACATCTGGTTATTTCCTGGCCGAAAACGATATGAACAACCTCGGCTACGAATTCATGGAACATGGGCACTTATCACAAGCCTTGATCACACTTGAATTAAACACAAGACTTTATCCGCAAAGCGACAATGTATACAACAGCTATGGCGACGCCCTGAAGCAAAGCGGAGATAAGGCTGCGGCGATTGCGATGTACCGCAAATCACTGGAAATTAACCCAAAAAATGAAGATTCCATCAATGCGCTGAAAGCAATCACACAGTAACCTTAGGTAGAAAATCGGTATTCCGAACATACAATTAGGGAATGCTTATTTGAGGATCGGGAAGTCCATTTATACACTGTTGTTATCAATTATTTCCTTTACAACCTCTAAAATTCCCTCAACGTGTTCTAATAGATTCCCGTTCACCCCGCCGACATAAAGTTCAGTAGCACTCTAAACTACTGAACTTTATTTGTACTAAGTGTTCCAATAGGTTTGGATTAACCTACAAACATTCGCAAATGTCAAAGCATTTACGAACCTTCTTACTTGACTTTTATACCGACATTCAAAAAGCAAATACACTTTGCTTTGATGTATATTTTCCAATTACCTTTAAAGTCGAATAAAAAACATTAATATCCGTTATCAATGAATTTAGCTGCTTCTTTACTTTAATTCATAAAGATGCTTTATCATAAGCCTGGGCCCAAACATATTTTCTTCGCATACATTTATAACACCAATATCTCTTTATGGGGAGCCAGAAAAGAAATGCTTTTACTAATGGCCCCCGATGTGCCCGATCGCGAAGTTCGCTTTTACACCATAGGCAAGTATAGGTCTTCTCCTTGTGCGTATTTGTTATATTTTCGACACCTTCGCCCAATTGGCGCTGCACGTTCGCCCATCGATTAACGGGTACATTTTGAGTATAATCGTTTCGCAAATCAGCCAATACCAAATCAGGGGCTTCGCTTTTAACAAAATCAGGATCGGCCGGCAATTCGGAGTCACTCACCTCTTTGATTATCCACTCCAAGTACATGTCAATCTTTTTAGAAGCGAGAGTCTGCTGCAGCCGCGTTTCAGTTCCGGTGACCTCGGTAGCAGTATAATGCTGCCATAACACATGATTCAGCTCCTTTTCTTCCCTATTCATATGCTTCAGGTTAAAGACGACAAAATCATTTAGCGCATAGTAAACTTCATATCCGGCTCGATCGCGATCGGCAGCGTTTTGATATACTTCCAGTTTTTGCCGCAACTCTTTAGCTAGTTTTAAGTCTATTTCGTGCTCAGATTCCAAAGCCTTCGTTAGCTCCTGCTCCTGCCCATTGGTTTTAGCAGGATGCATAACAAAAGTATGTGTGTCGAACAATTTCAGCAGCAGTTCCACCTGCGCGACTACCGGTTTGCTTGCTTCAGATGCAGTCATGTCAGTTTGCTGCCACTTTACGATAGTATCAAATAACAAGGCACGTAGGCCTTTATTAACTTGATTAAATCGCAATTTGGTCATTTTTCTGCTATTTCTGTTTGTTCCTGCAAAATTGTACATGAAGATGAAGCATATTGTATATATGTACCGACCTGTGTCAGCATTTTTAATAGCGCATTATGATGTGCAGGACACTCATCAAATATTCTGATCTTAAATACATCGTTCAAGCCGCGGCGATCCATCGCTGCGCAGGGGTTGGCCAGCACGTGCAGTTAATTATAAAATTAATACCGATGTGATAAACAGAGAAAGGTTGATTTTCTCATGAGTTCAATGTTGGGTGATTTTACCTATTGGTTATATTTTACTTATTGATTACATCAAATTTCTTGTAAGATGCTAAAATATTCTTAAAAACACCTTAATAACAACTAAAAGTTTTAAGCTTTTAGTGGAAAATGGAAAGAAAGCGACTAAATTTCCAGATTATATCCCGCATACCTCGCTGGCTTTTGTAAGCAACCTCACTGAACACAGCAGACTGAAGGACAAGACTTTGTAAAAAACCACATTGCGAGCGGAGCAACCAGGGAAGATTTTTCTTCATGAACCCGCAGGGGGCCATGAACTTTTATTCAAGGCGACACGGAGTCGATTGAGTGCTTCTGCTATATTATTCTTATCGGCTTGTTCTGCAATATTTAAATCCCTCTGTTCGGTACGGTTTTAAATTAAAAAAGCCGAAGAAAATATCTTCGGCCTTTTTAATTTACCCTTTTGCCAACCTTATTTTTTGATTAGCCAATCCTTCGGTGCTTTGAACCCATTTTTCGGGCCCTTACCTAATAATTCGCGCTTTGCTCTGATCGAGTCGTATGGAGCCACTGCTTTCAACAATTGCTGATATACAGCTGCGTTCGCTACCTTTTGATCGCTGGTTTCACTATAGTCGGCCGGGATCTTAAAGAGCATATCTTCTTTCAGCGTCATTCCAGGATTACCTGAACGCGCCTTGATGAGTTTCCATTGGTTATTAATCAGTGCGCCATGACCGAGATAAAGCTCACGTTTAATTTCGACGGTTTTTGCGGTTAGCACCGGCAACATACTCATGCCGTCGAAAGGTTTTTTTGGTGCCGATTTGATGCCGGCAATATCCAGTAAGGTAGGCATCACATCCACATAACCCATCAATTGCTCAGACTGGCGTGCGCCCTTAATCATTTTAGGCCATTTGATAATAGCCGGCACTCGTACACCACCCTCCCATTCATTAAACTTCACGCCCCGCAGCTCTCCGTTAGAGCCCGCCTGACCGCCCGGCGCACCATTATCACTCATGAACATGACGATGGTATTATCTTCGATCCCGGCTTTTTTTATAGCCTGTAAAATTTCGCCGATACCGCGATCAAGACAGGTCACCATCGCTTTATAAGTTTGATGGATGGTATTGCCGTGTCCCACAGTATTGCCCGCCTCTTCGGCACCTTCATCGCCGCCACCCCGACTAGCATAGCGGGGTTTGGCCGGATCAAATCCGTAGAGTTTCAAATCTTCGTCTTTAGCCTGAAACGGTCCGTGCGGCGCATTAAAGGCTACATACATAAAAAATGGAGATTGCTTAGCATAGCTGCCTATGCATTTAATGGCCTCAGCTGTTAGCAAGTCGGTCGAGTAACCTTGGTCCCTGGAAGTACCAAAATCATTCTGCCAGTCAGGTTCGCCCTCGCGCTTATGGCTGAAATAATCGATCGCCCCGTTTAAATGCCCGTAAAAATGCGTAAAGCCCCTGTTCATGGGGTGGTATTGTAAAGTAGCATGCCCCAGGTGCCATTTGCCG
>Ga0157369_10005767_pt1 | contig 14395 bp, 17 predicted proteins | sample C25metaG_FD_113461 | JGI IMG/M metagenome (GOLD analysis project Ga0157369, IMG submission 113461) | Corn rhizosphere microbial communities from Kellogg Biological Station, Michigan, USA - C2-5 metaG | ecosystem: Host-associated > Plants > Roots > Rhizosphere > Soil | place: USA: Michigan...
AACAGGTTGTCCCACAGATAGTGGTCGTTGCGGGTCTTCAGGTATTCACGCCCAAGGTGGACAGCGATGATCACATCAACCTCGCGGCCGCCGCTGTGGACATAGAAGTTCCACTTGCCAGCCTTGATGCCTTTGATGGCGTCGTCTTCGCTGAGTTTCCATCTCTGTCCGCCGTGGAAACCACCGACGGATTCGATGCGTTCGTGGGGGTTGTAATGTCCGCCACGTTTGACAATGCAACTAATGCGTACTCGTTCTGCCATTTTAGTCACTTCCTCATGTTCCGCTTGCCGTAGGGCGAGCGGGTTGGTGAAAGGACCGGGCTTGACGAGAAATCGACCAGAACTCAGAGTGAGTCTGTGGAGTGTCGCTCGCAGCCGGTCCAACGCTGCGACTGCCACAAGAGCCGGGGCTGCAACCCCGGCTTTTTTCTTGTGACGATTCCGTCGCGCAGACAAGTTCCATCGAATCATCGTTTGTGTCAACCGCTTTGATACAGAACTAACAGTGCACATTAGCAATAGCTTAACAGTGAACAAAACGTGATCTAATTTCGGAATACTGACACGTAGCGTTGCAACGTAGCGCTACTTCGCTTATAGAATCGCCATGGCTAACGATTCTAAGTTTATTACTGACCTTGCGGACCGGACTGCAGCGGCAATCAAGACCGCGATACGTGACGCCTATGAGGCGGGTCTGCGCGATCGCGATGCGAAGATCGGGACCGAGCTTCAGGAGGCCATCAAAGGCGTTATGGATAACCTCCACACCTTAATGCTGATGGAAAAGGAAAAAGAGGCCCGTTCCGAGCCTTTGACACCGACGATGGTCCGCAGGATTGGTCACCCGGGAGCTTTTGCCACGACGCCTAAAAAGAGGGCGGAAAGGGGGAGCGCAGAGCCGATGATATTGGCGCAGCTCCGTAGTTTCCAATCTGGTGCAACTACGATGGAGCTTTTTGAAGCCTTAGGGGGCAAGAACGGCCCGATCAAATACAACACGATTCGAGGGACGCTTTGGCGACTCGCTAATGAATCAACTCCGCCCAAGGTCAAGCGATCTGGTCAGAAATGGCACGCGCTATTGGATAATGGAGATTATTGGCACCCCCGGAATCCGGGGGTGCCAGACGAATGAGGACGTGACTGAGCGGTTTAAGGTACCCGATTCCTAATCGGGCGAGGTGTAGCAGCACCTCCGAGGGTTCGAATCCCTCCGTCCTCGCCGGCCAACCAGGGTCCAAACCTGGGTGGAGTGAGTAGAAGAGAAGCGAACGGTCCGGGTCCAAACCGGGCCGTTCGTGTTTTACGGGCCTAGCGTAAAAAGCGCAAGTTAAATTCACGAATCCGGATCAAATGTTACCTTTTTTGGTATATTGGCGCTGCTATTCCTCGGAAATAGTGAGCTTTTTGCAGTCAATCGCTTCGAGTATCTGAAGCATGAAGACGGCGCTGAAGCTCCCCCTGTGGAACTTCTTGGTGATATTCGCCTCAGTCTCTTTGACGCCGATCTTGGCCAGTCGCTCCACAAGCTCCCGGTAGCGGATACCGCGTTTGCTCAATTCGCCTTTGAGCAGCTGCCTAACCTTGGCCTGCCAAGTTTCGTCCGTGACCATCTGAATTCCATTTTCGACCACAAATATACCTATAAACGAGATATTTCTGGTTGACAACGGGATATCATGTTCCTAATTTGGGCATAGATATACCGGATTTGGGCATATGGCACAGCACTTCCTCCTTTCGAGCGCCGCACGCAGCCTCAGCCTTTCGCAGGTTATGAGACTGAGCGAAGACGAAGCGTTCAAGCTGTTCACGTCGATCCGGTTCGCGCAGAACAACGGCGCGCCCTTCTGCCCGAAGTGCGGCGGGACCGAGTGCTATACCTACACCGCGCGCAAGATTTTCAAATGCAAAGCCTGTCAGGCTCAATTCAGCGCAACGTCCGGCACGATCTTCGCGAGCCGCAAGCTTGAACTGCGCGATATCCTCGGCGCGATTGCCATTTTCGCGAACGGCCAAAAGGGTCACGCTGCGCTTCAATTGGGCCGCGACCTTGATGTCTCTTACAAGACCGCGTTCGTGCTGAGCCACAAGCTCCGCGAGTCCATGGCCGCTGAAACTGCTAACGCCGTTCTGTCCGGCACGGTCGAAATTGATGGCTGCTATCTGGGCGGTCACATCAAGCCCGCGAACTACAAGGAAGACCGTAAGGACCGCCGCCTTGCGGAACATCAGACTGGCAAGCGCAAGGTCGTCGTCGTCATGCGTGAACGCTATGGCCGCACGCTCACAACGGTTGCGAAGTCCGAAGCGCAAGCGGTCCCGGTTATCATGCAACGTGTTGCTAGCGGTTCGACCATCCATGCCGACGAAGCGCCGTCATGGGATAGCCTGCACGCGCACTATGACGTGAAGCGGATTAATCACAGCGTTTGCTATTCGGACGGTATCGCCTGCACGAACATGGCGGAAAGCTTTTTCTCCCGCCTGCGCAGGGCCGAAGTCGGAACGCACCACCATATTAGGAGGGCGTATCTCAGCGCCTATGCGTCGGAAATGGCGTGGCGTGAAAATCACCGCCGCGACTCCAACGGCGTGCAGTTCATGCAGATTGTGCAGGGGGCGGTAAAGCACCCCGTATCGCGCCAGTGGAAAGGCTATTGGCAGCGTCACCTCCCGAAGTGAGGGACCAAAGGCAGCGGTTGCTCCTACGGGTGCAACCGACTGCCTTACGCCGTGCCAAGCCCCGCAAGGATCGCAGCACGCTAAAGGCAACGGATCGGGCGAATAGCTTGTCCGATCCGTCCATGCCCTTTTCCTGCATGACGTGCTTTGCAAGCTCGGTTGTGGTCATGGGACCGGAGCGCAAAGCCTGCTGGCATAGCCCGGCGATCTCCCCGTATTTGAAATAGCGATAGAGGCTCACATAGGCCCGGTTCGCTCCCGGCTCCTGTTCTGCCTCAAAGATCGAAAGCGCCGCTGTGACGTGCGCAAAATCGCTGCGTGCCTGTTCTAGCAAGCGTTCATAGTTGAGGATCGCGGACGCGATGGCGTCACGCTTCGTGCGGAGAGTGACTACGGTTTGGGACTCAGCCATGCCCGAAGTGTCAGGCATTTCCGGTGACGTTCACAGCCAAAGGTTAGGTGTGCTTGCGCCATAATGGAGGGGCATGGAGGCTCGCGAAGTCGATGTGCAGGTGCATATCGGCGAGGGCTCCGGCGGCGTGTTCAATATCGTGGGCCTCGCCGACAAGGCGGTGGGCGAAAGCAAGGAGCGCGTGCGTGCGGCGCTCTCCGCGATCGGACTGGCGCTTCCCTACAAGCGGCTGACGGTCAATCTCGCGCCGGCCGACCTGCCGAAGGAAGGGAGCCATTACGATCTTCCCATCGCGCTTGGGCTTCTGGCCGCTATGGGCGTCCTGCCGGCGAGCGAGACGGCGAACTATGTCGCGATGGGGGAGCTGTCGCTCGATGCGCAGATCACCGCGGTTGCGGGTGTTCTGTTGGCAGCCGTCGCGGCGTCGGAGCAACAGCGCGGGTTCATCTGCCCGGCCGCCTGCGGACCGGAAGCGGCGTGGGCGGGCGGTCTCGAGATCATTGCAGCGCCATCGCTGATCGCGTTGATCAACCACATAAAGGGAACGCAGGTGCTGAACCCGCCAGTCGCGAAACTGGCACCCGATTCGCGCAGCGCTCCCGATCTGAAAGACGTGAAAGGCCAGGAGACCGCAAAGCGCGCGCTCGAGATCGCCGCCGCCGGCGGACACAATCTCCTGATGATCGGCCCTCCTGGCGCGGGAAAATCGATGTTGGCCCAACGTTTGCCTGGACTCTTGCCGCCGCTAGACGCCCGTGAAGCGCTGGAAATCTCCATGGTCCAATCGCTCGCGGGCGAATTGCCCGGCGGCGCGATCTCGCGGCGCCGGCCGTTCCGCAATCCGCATCACTCCGCGTCGATGCCGTCGCTCATCGGCGGCGGGCTGAAGGTTAAACCCGGGGAGGTTTCGCTCGCGCATCTCGGTGTTTTATTTTTGGATGAGCTTCCCGAGTTCCAACGGGGCGTGCTGGATTCGCTCCGGCAGCCCATCGAAACCGGCGAGGCGGTGGTGGCGCGGGCGAACGCGCATGTGCGCTATCCGGCTCGCTTCCAACTCGTTGCCGCTATGAATCCGTGTCGCTGCGGATATTTGAGCGAACCGGCGCAGGCGTGCGGGCGTGCGCCCAAATGCGCGATGGATTATCAAAGCCGCCTGTCGGGGCCGCTGCTCGACCGCATCGATCTGCATGTTGAGGTCGCAGGCGTCTCCGCCGCCGACCTCACCTTGCCGCCGCCGGCAGAGGGCAGCGAGGAGGTCGCGGCGCGAGTCGCGAACGCGCGGGACATCCAGCGGCGGCGCTATGACGGTCTCGCCATCCGCACCAATGCGGAAGCCGAAGGGGAGACCTTGGATCAGGTCGCATCGCCCGACGCGGCGGGTGCAAAGCTCCTTACCGAAGCGGCGGACACGATGCGCCTCACCGCGCGCGGCTATCATCGCGTGCTGCGCGTTGCGCGCACGATTGCGGATCTTGGCGGTGCATCCGGCGTACAGCGCGCGCATGTGGCGGAAGCTCTTTCCTATCGCCGTCTCTCGCATCTGCATTGAACTTTTGGGAACTTTTCGCCGACCGATCGCGTTCCTTCTTGCGAGGGTTCGCCAACGCGGGAAGAGTTCGATGCTCCGACTGATACTTCTGATCGTCATCATCTTGGCGATCCTGGGCTCCGTCCCGATGTGGGGTTACAGCACCGGCTGGGGCTACGGACCGAGCGGCGGTCTGGGTCTCGTTCTGGTGATCGTGCTCATTCTGATCCTGTTGGGTCGGCTCTAGAGTCGCGGGCTCCATGCGCAATCTCACTCTGCTTGGCGTCGTGCTGATCGTGGTTGGCGTGGGCGCACTCCTGTTCGGGCACTTCTCCTATACGCAGACCAAGCCCGTGGCCGATATCGGGCCGCTCCACATCAATGCGCAGGAAGAGCACCAGGTCTCGATCCCGACGATTGCCGGCATCGTGATCGTCATTGCGGGGCTCGGCCTAGTGGTCGTGGGACGACGCACCGCCTGACAGACAATCCATCGCTTATCGTGGGACAGCCTCGTCTCGACTCGTGATATCCGTTCGGATATTACGGTTTTGGTCTTTTGACGGGGGAGTTTCATGTCTGGTGTCCGGCTTGTCCGCGCCGCTCTGGCCGCGTTGCTGTTTGCCGCTGCGCCACTGGCCGCTTCGGCGGCCGATCTGACGGTTTTCGCCGCGGCGTCGCTGACCGATGCGCTGCAAAAGGTGTCGGATGCCTACAAGGCGAAGACCGGCCAGACGGCTGCGCTCTCCTTCGCCGCGTCGTCGGTGCTTGCCAAGCAGATCGAGGCTTCCGGCGGCGCTGATATGTTCGTCTCCGCCGACAAAGATTGGATGGACTATCTCGACAACAAGGGGCTGGTTGCGCACGACACGCGCAAGAATTTGCTCGGCAGCCATCTGGTGCTGATCGCGCCGGCGGCGTCCACAGTCAAAGTGACGATCGCGCCGCATTTCGATCTCATCGGGGCGCTGGCGGGCGGCAGGCTTTCGGTTGCCGATCCAGACTCCGTTCCAGCCGGCAAATACGGCAAGACCGCACTCACTGCGCTGGGGGTCTGGAGCACAGTCGCCGATCGTCTTGTGATCGCGGAGAATGTGCGCGTGGCGCTCGCCTATGTCGCGCGCGGCGAGGCCCCGCTCGGCATCGTCTACACGACGGATGCCATGGCCGATCCCAAGGTGAAGATCGTCGACACGTTCCCCGACAACACGCACCAGCCGATCGTGTATCCTGTCGCCCTGACGAAGGATGCGAATCAGCAGGCCAAGGCGTTTCTGGATTATCTCGGCGGCAGCGAAGCCGCAGCCATCTTCACCAAGGCCGGATTCGTCGTTCTGAAATAGCGGGGGCTATCATGACTCTTCGAAAGCTGTTGCTCGGTACGGCGGCCAGTGTCGTGCTCGCATCGCCGGCGTTCGCCGACGAGGCCGCAATCGAAAAACGGCTTGACGAAATGCAGCGCATGATCCAGTCGCAGCAGAAGCAGATCGAAACCCAGAAAAGTGAGATCGGCCAGTTGCGCAAGGCGCTCTCGAAGCGCGGCGTAAAGGTCGTGGCGGCGGAGCTTGCCGAGCCTCCTCCTGCGGCACAACCCGCACCTCCCGCGCTTGAAGCGCGCGTCGCGGCGCAGGAGGCCAAGGTCGACGACATGGTGGCGAAGATTGAAGCGCAGCAGACCGAAGCGCGTCTCGCCAAGCAGGATCAGCCGACCTGGAGCATCGCCAACGGGCGGCCGACAATCTCTTCTGCGGATGGCCGCTTCACGCTCGCGCTCCGCGCGCTCGGTCAATACGACACGGCGTACTACATGCAGGACGCGCGCGCCCTGAAGCTCCCGGCGGCCAATGGTCCGGATCTTTCGAGCGGCGGTAATTTCCGCCGTGTCTATCTCGGTTTGCAGGGCACGCTGTTCGGCGATTGGTCGTACAATTTCAACTACGATTTCGGCGGTTCGGGCGGAACCGAGACGCCGGGCCACATCCAGTCGGTCTATATCCAATATGACGGGCTGAAACCTTTCGGCATGCGCATCGGCGCCTTCCCGCCTTCGGCAAGCATCGAGGACAATACATCACCCGCCGACACGCCCTTCCTGGAGCGCAATTCTCCGGCCGACCTCGCGCGCAATATCGCGGGCGGAGACGGCCGCGATGCGGTCAGCCTGTTCTATGCCGGCGACAAGCTCTATGGCGCGGTCTCGTACACCGGGGACAAGATCGCCGATTCCGGCGTGTTCGACGAGCAGCAGGCGGTCATGGGCCGACTCTCCTATCTTCTCTATTCGTCGGAAGATTTGAAAGCGCTCGCGAGCGCGAATGGCACCTATGTGTTCAAGGTTGCCGACACCGCGATCGGCGCGAACGCAACGCGGCCGATCACGCTCAGCGATCCGCCGGAACTGACGGTGGACAACACCGGCGCGAAGCTCGTGAGCACCGGTTCGCTGAATGGCGAGAATGTCGGCGAATGGGGTCTTGAAGGTGCGCTCGAATGGCAGAGTCTTTACACCCAGGCCGGCTATTTCGGTTACAACGTCGATCAGCGCGCGGCCCTGCCGTCCTATGACTTTGACGGCTGGTACGCGGAAGCGACCTTCGTGCTCACGGGCGAGAGCCGACAGTACAATAGTGGCACCGCCTCTTTCACCAATCCGAAGCCGCGCATTCCGTTCTCGTTCAGCGGGGGCGGCTGGGGCGCGTGGGAGGTTGCGGGCCGCTTCAGCGATCTCAATCTGAACGACAATGCCGGTGTGCTCGGCAAGTCATTGCCGGCGGACGGTCTGCGTGGCGGCGATCAGCGCATCTGGACGGCGGGACTGAACTGGTATCCCAACAACGCGCTCAAATTCGAGCTGCAGTATCAGAACGTGGATATCAACCGCATCGGCACGTTCCAGGGCATACCGAATTCGGATGTCGGCCAGACCTACAACACCATCGCGCTAAGGTCGCAGATTACGTTCTGATGCCTACGCCGCTCTGGGTCTGACAATCGCCGCGATCGCAAGACCGGCGACAAGGCCGCTCACCATTTCCACGAGTATCTGGACCTCGGTGTAATCCTGTGGGAAGCCGTACCAGTTCCAGTACGACACATTGGTGGCGATGCCCGCCGACACGCCGATCTGGGTCACGACGATCACGCGCGTCAAATATCCCGCCGCAAGCATGGACACGATCCAGGCCGCGATCAGCGCCTGCACGAACTGCTTCAAGAATTCCTTGATCAGCATCGGCGCCATGTCGGAGTCGATGTTCTGGCCGGGCCCGTGATAGAGGAGCAGGCCGTGGCCATGTGCCTTCTCCGCCGCGGCGACCTTTTCCATCATCTTGGGATCGTTCGGCGCGACGTACGGATAGAAATAGAGGCCGGGCTTCGCGCCAATGGAGCTATCCATCGCCTGAAGCACCGGCGCTTCATTGGGAATCTGGCTGAAGCCGATGGTGCCCAGCGGCGTCGCGACATGGGCGATCGCCGTCCATATGAACATCGCGACAGCGCCGGCAAGTGCAGCCAACAGAACGCGCATGATTTCCCCCCTCGGACATAATGCGACCGCGACTATACAAGAAAGCGGCCTTTCGCGCTATTCGGCGGGCGATTGTGCGGTGCGAAAGGCGGCCCAGCGCGCCTTGATCTTGTCGCTGGTATCGCGGCTGCCATCGGGCGACCAGCCCGGCGGCGCAAACAGGTAAAGCGCGGCGTCGCGCGGGGAACGGGCGCTGGCGAGATCGCCGGCGAGCGAGACCCAGCCATGGAGCACGACTTTCAGCGGATTGTAGCTCGCCAGATTGCCGACGATGCCGTAGCGCGGCGGATCGTCTTTCGTCTCGGCCACGAAGCTCCCGAACATCCTGTCCCAGATGATGAACACGCCGGCGTAATTGGCATCGAGATAGCGCGCATTCACCGCGTGATGGACGCGGTGATGCGATGGCGTGTTCATCACCGTCTCGAACCAGCGCGGGAAGCGGTCGATCGCCTCGGTGTGAATCCAGAACTGGTAGACGAGGTTGACGCCGTGCACGAACACGACCATCGGCAGCGGAAATCCGATCAGGAACAGCGGTGCGCGGAACACAAGGCCCGGTGTCAGGAAGCCGGTCCAGGGCTGGCGCAGCGCCGTCGACAGGTTGTAGTGCTGGCTCGAATGATGCTGCACATGGTCGGCCCATAGCCAGCGCACGCGATGGCTGGCGCGATGCCACCAGTAATAGGCGAGATCGTCGAGTACGAAGCAGACCACCAGCGCCGCCCACGACCAGCCGATCGTGATGAGCCGGAATTTCCAGACGAAGCCCGCGAAAGCGATGAATATGAACGCGAACAGCGCGCCGGTGATGGCGCTGCCGAAGCCCATCATCAGGCTGGTGGCGGTGTCGCGTGCCTCGTATTCGCCGCGGTGGAGATAGCGCGCCACCAGCATCTCGACGATGACGAGAACGATGAAAGCCGGTGTCGCGAGTTCGGTGGGAGTGGGCCAGTGCATCGTCTTACGCCGCCAGCCTCTTCAACCGCGCTTCCCAATCCCGCGCCGCGGCTTCACTCTCCAGTGCGATCCGGGCCTTCGGCAACGTGAAGTCCTTGAGCCGTAGCGACAGCATCAAGCCATTCGCGCTCACGCCCCGAACCACGCCGCGCGAAAGCCTTCGCATCACGAGACGGTCGCCGAAAGCCTTAACCAAGAAGACGGTGCTGTCCGCATCGTCTGTGACGAGCGCCGTCGCGCCGTCATTTCCCACAACGCCGGATCCCGCGCGAAAGCCTGGAATGTCGGCGGCGATCCGCACGCCCAGGCTCTGGATACTTCCCAGAGCGGGTTTGGCGCGTCCGAACAGGAGGAGATTGAGCCCCACGATCATGGCGACGCCGATCAGGGAGCCCGCGAGGTAGAGGAGATTCATTCCAAGCACGGTTTTCGCAGCAGCAGATTTATGCCGCATCGCTTTAGCCGGCGCAAAACCGATGATGTTCGCGGCGTTGCGGAGCCGTCCCCGATGCCGTAACCATTTTGAACAAGGATTTCGGGGGGCATATGGAAAAGCCGGCACGCAAACGACCGTTCCGCCCGGTCTATCTGCTCTTGTTGCTGCCATTCGTCGCGGCGTTGTGGGTGCCGTTCTATAACCGCACCCAGCCTGAGATCGCGGGCATTCCGTTCTTCTACTGGTATCAGCTTCTCTGGATCGTGCTGGGCGCGGCGATCCTCATTCCGATCTATTTCTGGGAAACGCGCGGGAGCGACCGCGGATGACAATGGATCCGGTTGCGATTGCGGTTTTCCTCACGCTGTTCGTGTTCGTCACGCTTCTGGGTTTCGGCGCTGCGCGCTGGCGCAGGGGCGATCTCAACCAGCTCCACGAATGGGGACTCGGCGGGCGCCGGTTCGGCACCGTTGTGACGTGGTTCTTGCTCGGCGGCGATCTCTACACGGCCTACACCTTCGTTGCCGTGCCTGCGCTCATGTTCGGCGCCGGCGCGATGGGGTTCTTCGCGGTCCCCTACACGATCCTCGTCTATCCGATCATGTTCATGGTGTTTCCGCGGCTGTGGTCGGTCGCGCACGCGAAAGGTTACGTGACGGCGGCCGATTTCGTGCGCGGCCGGTTCGGCAGCCACACGCTTGCGCTCGCCGTCGCCGTCACGGGCATTGTGGCGACCATGCCCTATATCGCACTCCAGCTCGTCGGCATGGAGGTCGTGATTGCAGCGCTTGGCATTCCCATGAACATCGCCATTCCGGGGCTGGGACACATTCCTGATGCACCGCTGCTGGTCGCGTTCGTGGTGCTTGCCGCCTACACCTATTCGAGCGGGTTGCGCGCGCCGGCCATGATCGCGGTGGTGAAGGATGGGCTTCTCTATATCACGGTGCTCGCCGCTGTGATCGTCATTCCGGCGGAGCTTGGCGGCTACGCGAAGATCTTCGCGAGCATCGATCCCAAGGCGCTGCTGTTGCCGCCGGCGCAGCCGGGCAATCTCGGGCCGCAATCGGCCTATGCCACGCTGGGGCTGGGATCTGCGCTGGCGCTGCTGCTCTATCCGCACTCCGTGACCGGGTTGCTCAGTTCGTCCAGCCGCCGCGCGATCAAGCGCAATGCCGTGATCCTTCCGGCCTATTCCTTTGCGCTCGGCCTGATCGCGCTTCTGGGGTTTATGGCGGTGGCGGCCGGCGTAAAAACCCTTCCGCAATTCGCATCGGGCTTTGCGGCCTTCGGCAACAATTTCGCCGTGCCCGCGCTCTTCCTCAAGATGTTTCCGGCGTGGTTCGTGGGCGTCGCGTTTGCCGCCATCGCCATCGGTGCGCTGGTGCCGGCCGCGATCATGTCGATCGCCTGCGCCAACCTCTTCACCCGCAACATCTACAAGGAATACATCAGCCCGAACGCGTCCCTCGAACGCGAGTGCCAGGTCGCCAAGATCGTTTCGCTGGTGGTCAAGCTCGGCGCGCTGTTCTTCATCATCGAGCTTCCGACGCAATATGCGATCCAGCTCCAGCTTTTGGGTGGCATCTGGATCATCCAGACTCTGCCGTCGGTGATTCTCGGGCTCTACACGCGCAAGCTCCATCCAACGGCGTTGTTGATCGGTTGGGCTTCCGGTATCGGCGCAGGTACCTGGATGGCCGCACAGTCATCGTTCAAGACCTCGACCTATGTGCTGCACATTTTCGGAACCGCCGTGCCCTGCTATGCGGCACTGAGTTCGCTCCTGCTCAACATCGCGATCGCTGCGGTCTTGAGCGTCATATTCCGTGCTGTGACATGGGTCCCGCTCGCCGACGCAACGCGCCAGGAGGACTATATCTGAAGGTTATTGTCCCGCCGTTACAGTCACGTTAGAACACCAACGGGCTGTGCGGATCGGGGCGTCAATGAAATTTCTGTTCAGTGCGGTTGCGGCCGCTGCTTGCGGGCTTCTGGTATGCGCACCTGCACGCGCTGCCGATATTGCCGCGACCTACCAGCTCAATGCGGCACATGACGGTCAGATCAAGTTCGTCAAGCCGTTCACCGGCCCGCTAGTGCGCAAATGGTCGGTCGATCTCGGCGGCGGCGTTTCTTCTCCCGTGTTTGCCGACGGTCGCGTCTTCGTGGCCGTGAGCAAGAACGAAGGCACCTATCTCGATGCGCTGGATGCTTCCTCGGGTACGGTGCTTTGGGAAGTGAATACGCAGGCCAGCCTCCAGCCGGCCTATGACGAGGGCCATGTCTATATGGTGAACGGGTCCGGTCTGGTGCAGGCCTACAATGCCACCGACGGCTCCATCGCATGGACGGAGCAGCAGGACGGACAGGGATTCTACTATTCGTCTCCTGTCGCTTCGGGCGGCAACGTCTTCTTCCTCGGCGCCAGCAGCGGAGACCTGACCGCCCGCAACGGGAAGAGAGGCACGTTCCGCTGGGACGCCGGCGCGGGCGGCACCGAGATGCTTCCGGCGGTGGTCGGCAGCACGGTATTTACCGCCTCGCCGTGCAACGTTTTCGCGTTCGACACCAAGACGGGCGAGACGAGATGGGCGTTCCAGACAGGCTGCAGCGGCGGCGGCGGTGGCATGCCGATCTATTTCGAGGATCGCATCTACGTCAATGACGGTGCCGAGAGTGTCGTGCTCAACGCACAGAACGGCAAGAAAGTACGCAATCTTGCGACTTTCTTCTATCCGCCCGCCTTCTGGACAAATTCCTCGGGCAATTCCCTGGGCTTCGTTCTAGACGACGTGAGCCGCTTGCGCGCATTCGATACGGTGACGGGCCAGAAGGTCTGGACCACCAAACTCGGATTCGGCACACCACCGCTCGTCATCAACGATACGATCGTGATCGGGAGAGGTTTTGACCTCTATGGCTTGGATGTGAAGACTGGCGCCGTACTCTGGTCGCAGAGCCTCGACGTGTCCATCAGCGTCGGCTTCTTCAACGCTCCGCTCGGTTTTGGCGCGGGCGGCAACAGGCTGTTCGTGCCGAACGACACGGCCATATCCGCCTGGCAGCCTCCCAAGTCGAACTAAAGCAACGCCCCTTTAAGCAGCCTGTCGAAGCGTGAAAGGCGATTCCATCCGAGCGGTATCCCTTGCTCGGGCGCGCGATCGGAGGATCAGCCGAAGCGGCCTGTGATGTACTGCTCGGTGCGCTTGTTGTCGGGGGCGGTGAAGATTTTCTCCGTCGGGCCGTATTCGACGAGTTCGCCCAGATACATGAACGCCGTGTAGTCGGATGCGCGCGAAGCCTGCTGCATGTTGTGCGTCACGATCACGATCGTGTATTCGGCCGAGAGTTCGTCGATCAGTTCCTCGATCTTCGCGGTCGAGATCGGATCGAGCGCCGAACACGGCTCGTCGAGCAGGATGATCTCGGGCTTCGTCGCCACCGTGCGCGCGATGCAGAGGCGCTGCTGCTGGCCGCCGGAAAGGCTCAAGCCTGAGTCCTTGAGTTTGTCCTTGACCTCGGTCCACAGCGCCGCGCGCTGCAGCGCAGATTCGATGCGGCCGTCGAGTTCGGAGCGCGGCATCCGCTCGTAGAGCTTTATGCCGAACGCGATGTTGTCATAGATCGTCATCGGGAACGGTGTGGGCTTCTGGAACACCATGCCGACACGCGAACGCAGCAGATTGATGTCGACGCCCGAATTCAGGATGTTCTCGCCATCGAGGATGACCTCGCCTTCGGCGCGCTGCCGGGGATAGAGCTCATAGATGCGGTTGAGCACGCGCAAAAGCGTGGACTTGCCGCAACCGGACGGTCCGATGAACGCGGTGACCTTGCGGTCGAGCAGCGGAAGCGAGATGTCCTTCAGTGCCTTGCTTGCCCCGTAATAGAACGACAGGTTCTTGATATCGACCTTCGCCTTGCTCTGGACGGCGGCATCCATGCGTCAACTCCGCTTCGAGGATTCGAGTACGCGCGCCACGATGCTCAGAGTGAGTACGGTCGCGGTGATGAGGAATGCGCCCGCCCAGGCGAGCCTGTGCCAGCCCTCGTCCGCCGACATCGCGTATTCGAAGATCACATAGGGCAGGCTCGCGATCGGCGCGTTGAGATCGTGGCTCCAGAACTGGTTGCCAAGCGAGGTGAAGAGCAGCGGCGCGGTCTCGCCCGAAATGCGCGCGATCGCCAGGAGCACGCCGGTGACGATGCCGGCGCGGGCTGCCCGCCAGGTGACGGTGCGGATCACGTCGCTGCGGGGCGCCCCGAGGGCCGCCGCGGCTTCGCGCAGGCCATTGGGTACGAGCAGCAGCATGTTCTCGGTCGTGCGCACGACCACCGGGATCACAATGACGGTCAATGCCGCAGCACCGGCCCAGCCGGAGAAGTGGCCCATCGACACCACGACGACCTCATAGATGAAAAGGCCGGTGACGATGGAGGGAGCGCTCAAGAGAATATCGTTGATGAAGCGAACGATGAAGGCCAGCCGCGAATGCCGTCCATATTCGGCAAGGTAGGTTCCGGCAAGCAGCCCGATCGGCGTTCCCGCGACAACCGCTATCCCGCTCATCACGACGCTGCCGAAAATGGCATTGGCAAGCCCGCCTTCGGAGGCAGGCGGCGGCGTCATTTCGGTGAACAGCTTGAGATTGATGCTGCCGAAACCGTTGTAACAGAGATCGCCGAGGATCAGCGCGAGCCAGACAAGGCCGAACAACGCGGCGAACACCGACAGCGAAAGAAATATGCCATTGCGGATTTTCCGGCCTGCATAAAGGGAGCGGTTCATGAGCCGCCTCCCGCGCGGCGTTCGAGCGTGCGCAGCATGAGCTGCGCG
>Ga0157369_10005769_pt1 | contig 14392 bp, 11 predicted proteins | sample C25metaG_FD_113461 | JGI IMG/M metagenome (GOLD analysis project Ga0157369, IMG submission 113461) | Corn rhizosphere microbial communities from Kellogg Biological Station, Michigan, USA - C2-5 metaG | ecosystem: Host-associated > Plants > Roots > Rhizosphere > Soil | place: USA: Michigan...
AACCGTAGCCTGGTTCTCGTCGGGCAGTGCCGGATTATTCACATACGGTACCGACGGCCTCGCCTGCAACCAGTCATCAAGGCGACGCATCACCATTGCCAGCGCCGAAGGCAAGTCCTTAAATGCGTCCGAGTCCTTGTCGTTCGCATACACCTGGCTTCCCAGCAGGGTCGTAAAGAGAAACGATGGACAGGTGAAGGTTCCCTTCGTGTCCCTCACGTATTTAAGCAGTCGCGTGATCTTTCGAAGATGATTCTTGCCGGAAATCGTATTCCTCTCGCGAATCCATGTTGTGTATCCCTCAGGTGCCGAGTCCTCGAAGGCATTGGTGGTGCGATTGCATACTTCGACGGTCTCCTCAGCGATTCGTCCCAGAACGCATGGCGCGATGTCCATCTTCCGTTCGCCGGCATACTCGATAGTCACGCAATGTGAGAAGCGTCTGACTTTGTCTTTATAGGTAGAACTGCTCTCGAAGACCCGAGCCAGCTCATTGATGTAGTCGCGGGCGTCCCACCCCTCGACGGGCTGCACAAACATCACGATGTCAGCGTCAAATGCGCGCCCAGCAACGGGACGAATTATCGTCTGATGTGCCCAAGAACCGTGCCGGTAATAGGACGAAATTTTTGCCTTATAGTCCGAATCCTTGATGAACTTTTTTATGGCTTCGAATGAATCATCAAGCAGATTAAGCCTCGTTGTATTGAGGTTGACGACATCCTTTAGGAAGTCATCGAAGCTAGAGATATGCTTCACGCTGCATCTCCTTGTCCACGCTCGGCAAGCCGAGCAATGAACTGCTCTGCTCCGACATCCATCTGCTCTTCCATATCCGCTCGACGCATCTTGTAGATGATGTTGCTCACCAAAGGACTACTGCTTCGATGAGCAAAGATTGCATCCTGGAGCTGCCTTGAGCGGGCTTCGGCCACGATGTCCGACGGCGCGCGGATGAAGCCATCAATTGAGCTATCTATCTCATTTAAAAGACGAACCAAATTGGCTTCAGAGTCCTTATGCCGACGCCTCTCCCGCTCGAGCCAGACCACCAATGGGACGAACGGCACAAGCTTCGTCAAGATGAAATCGCTGTAAGACGCTCCTAGCGCGAACCCCGCAATCAGAAGGGCAACTACAACCGCAAGTTCGAAGCCAAGGATCCAGCGGGCATAGTGGTCTCGAAGCCGCGCGTCGTACCAAAGATTCGTCCGCTGGCACGCCAACCTCGCCAAGGCCAGGGGCAACTTTTCTACGGACACCGGATACCAGCCGGGAAACGTTTTCTCGATTGGGGACGATAGCTTGCTCTTAGACAGTGCGAAAATCTCTTCGGCCTCAACTGGCTTGCCGGCTGTGAACTCGTTCCACGCCATGCTCAGCACTAAGCAGTCGAACTGCTCTTGCAGCCTTGCAGAAAGTTTAATTTTGCATTTCTGCCACCGGTCTATGGCATAGAAGTCAATGATGGTGACAAGGACCGCTACGGCCGAAACCCAGAGTTTCGCTTCCATCCAAAAGCTAGCAGCAAGAACCGACGCAATCGGCAAAAGCATTACCAGGAAGAAATACACCCGCTGGACTCGCTTAACCGCATCGAGCGTTCGCCGCCGCGCTCGCAGAAGATTGAGCGCCTGTGCGCTGTCCTGCTTCGACGTAATGTCGTTCAATCGCCTTACCCCTGACTTGGTTTGAGGCAGGCCCCCGCCATGCCTTTGGAGAGAACTGTGACCCAGTTCTCTTTTTTCAAGAGCGTAGTGATATGCAAATTCGGTTGCCGAGGCACGGGTGCCCCTAGGTTCTCTCGCCGCCCCTGTCGAGGTCGCTGGCGAGCCACCGGGCTGTTCCTCTGACTCGGCGGGGACCCAACCCGTTCGCGAGCCATCCAACCATCGTCAAGGCATTCCAGGACGAAGGCCCGTCACTGGCTGCGGCTTTAACAACATTTCCGAGTCCGGCGTGCGGAACGTCTCGGTCGCCTCGGAGCCAGCGCCAGCCTTGGTTGCAGGCGGAAGCGCCGCATTGAGCGCAGGCACCTGGGCCGGTGCGGCGACGCTCAAAAGCACCATGCCATAGAGCGGTTCGAGCCCATGGAGGAAGTTCGCACCCTGGTTCAGCGTGGCCTGAGTCTGCGCCTGCTCCTGCTCTGCCAATCCAATGCGCCCGTCCAGCTCCGCCACGCGCTGCGCGGCGTCTGCCACCCCACGCTTGAGTTGCTGGATATACGTGTTCAATGCAGCCACCGTGCCCTCCAGCGCCATCAATTCGGTGGGTTTGCGCTCTGTGCCGCCCATCATCTTTTTCAGACGCACCTGCCACGGGTGCGCATCAAGCCAGTCGGCAATGGCTTTGCGCGCCTCAGCCCGGCGCTTCCGCCGGTCGTCCAGCTCAACCAAAAAGGTTACTCGTGCGCCGTCATCCCTTTGGCGACGGTCGCGCAGGTCCGCCACGCGTAAGGCAATGACGGCCAAGCGGCGTAGCGCGTGCTCGATGCGCTGGAGCCATGCGATGAGTCGGCTGCGCTGCGCTGGCGTCGGCTGAGGCAACTCTGGCTTTGCGGCCAGCTCAGCCAAGAAGCGGCCCACCAGACCGGACGGGCTACCCTCTGACAAGGAAGGGGGCGGAGGCACCCGCTGGACAATGATGGGATTCGCTGGGCTGAGCCAGGCACGGCTGTTTTCGGATTCGGCCGCGGCGCGTTTGGCCACCAAGCGGTCGATGGCACGCGTCGGTGCCTCGGCGGGCACCGGAGCGGGTGCTCGGAGAGGCTCGGCCTTCCATGTCGCGACGCCCCGTCGCTCCATGGCCGTCACTGCAGCGCCAAGGGTCACTTGAGGGAGTTTCGCGAGTCCCAGCCGCGCGTAACTCAAATGCGTAAAATCCGGGACCAAGCCAGCTTCTGCTGCGTAGGTGTTCGCCAGCGCAGCCCATTGGCTGTTCATGCGCTCGATGCAGGCCGATGCGCTGACCTTGTGCGCAAGCACTTTCAATTTTTCGGTGAACGCCCATGCCCCGTTCCCGGCCTCACCCGCGGCCATCTCGCCGTCCGGCACACGAGCATCGGTGAACGCAAGGCGGCGCGTGGGCAGATACAAGTGCGCGTGCAGGCCGACCTTTCCTAGCGGCTTGGCGATGCCCATGGCGTCCACCGCGTTGTCTCGGTGTACGCCAACGGAAACGATGGTACCCAAGTCATCGACCAGGTGCTGCGCCATTGCGCGGGCCATCGCAACGGCAGCCGCGTCGGTTAGGCCAAGCGGGAGTGGGATGCGGAAATCGTGCGCCACCTGGCTGTCTTTCCTTTTTTCTGCCGCATCCGCTGCCGCCCATACTTGCGCAGGGTCAGTCGCCCACGGGGGCGCATCGATCGGCGCGAGCGTGAATGCGGCAACCACCTCATCGTCGGCGGACCGGTGCCGATAGTCGTGCCAGACGCCCTGACGCTTATCGAAGAGTCGCAGACCCAATCGGTATGCGACCCCCGCCAAGGCTGAGTGGCCCCTGGACCGAGTATGAGTGGTGAGATGAGGGCGAGCATGCGACATCGAACATCCTTGTGTGACGGTTGGGCTTCATGCCCTGGAGCAACCTGCGGGGGGCACCCTGCCCGCCCTCCACCGCATTAAAGCGGACACAGCAAATGTGTCAAGCGTGCTTTACATGCTCGATTTCACACTTCAAAAGAGGCGGTTGCGCCGACGCTGAGGCGTTGGCGGCTCTGGACTTTGACTCTGCTTGGCTTGACGCGGCGTGTTGGGCACCAACATTGAGACGCGCCCTTGCTTCTGCCTTTTGCCCGCCGCGTTGTTTCGCAGGTGCCAAGGGTCGGAACCAATCATTACCCGGACCGAGCCAGCCCAGCGACGGGTCTGGACGGGACCGAAATGCCCACGACTCACCGTGAAATCAGACGATTGCAAGAGCGGGTAGCAGTGCACCCGCCGTAGCGGTATTAGCGCCTTGGATGCTCCAGCGGCACAAGTCGCGATCATTCCACCGGCCCGATAGCCGTTGGCGCTTCGCCAGCCAGGCTAAGCCCATTTCTTGGTCCTTTTCTGGCTAAATGCCCGGGTATCCCTGAGGTGCAAGCTACGGCTGTGACAGACGCACTGTGACAAGCCGCCTCAGAAAGCATCCTTCCACCCATCTATGTCGTTGATTATATTGAATGGATTCGACAAGTCGCGAATTTCCCTTGAACCCACGTAGTGGAAGATTATAAATAGCGCTGTGTGACATCGTCCGGAAGCGTGCCGTGATTGAAATGCTTCTAGCCCAGATGGGCCCGTGCCTCAGCACCGACCTGGCCGACCAACTGGCCAAGGTTGCGCACCTCACCCCGGCCGCCGCCAGGCAGCGCGTGAGCCGCGCGCGCGCGCCGGTCAAACGGCTGGCCAGCTTGCCCTTCGCGCGGAAAGCTCGCTTCCTTTACCTCGAGAAGGACTACCGCTCGCCTTGGTTTTGGCAGGCATTAACTCGGGCCATCTTCGAAAGTGGTGGTCCTTACGCGCGCGCCCTCGGGGCCGTCACGGCTCGCGAGATTGTGCCACTGGACCAATTCCACATCGCTTGTGGCGCGCCGTTGCAGCAAAAGGGGCACATCTTCGCTGAGACCGTCCTGAAACGGATGATAGAGGCAGGGGTGCTTACCACCGTCGAAGCGCCGGGCCTTGGGACATGCGTGGTCCTGACGAGTCTTGCCGAAGCCCCCAGCAAGCTCGAGGACGCCATTAACCGCGCGCGCGGCCGAATCATCAGCGAAGACATCCTGCTCGACACCATGCGGGAATGGGTCAAGAACATGGCCCTGGCCAGCTATGGCAAGGTCCAACGTCGGGGCGACAAGGCAACGCTGCTACCCAAGGTTGGCACTTTCGCCTGGGACCTAACTGGGCCCTCATATGTCGCTCCACTGGTGACCTGGCCAAAGGCAAAGAACAAAAACAAGAAACCACAGCCAGGCTTCTTGGTCTGCGATGTCCTGTTGAACGGCGAGATAACCGTGGAGGGCCTCGCGCCTTTCCTGCACAAGTGCAAGACCGTCGCCAGCGCCGGCCGCGTACGAGCACCCCTGGCAATCTTCATCGCGGAGCGTTACGCCCCGGAAGCTTTCATTGCCGCGCGCAGCGCCGGCATTATCCCGGCTACACCGGAGTCGCTGTTCGGCCGCGACGCCGCGGAGGGCTTCCGCGCGCTTGCTGGCGTCATGACCGATGCCGCTAATGGCATCACGGTCGACCCCGCGCGATTCGATGATCTGTTCGCGCGCTTGGGGAAAGTCGAGGGCGCGGTGGGCAACATGCGCGGCGCGTTTTTTGAGCTGCTGGTCGCCGAGGTCGTGCGGCGGACCGCATCAGCCCCGGTGCGCCTCAACCATATTGTCCGGAGCAAGAAAGGGCAAAAGGCCGAGGTCGATGTCTGGCTCATTGAACCGAATATCCGCGCTCGATTCATCGAGTGTAAGGGCCGGCATCCAGACTCCTTCGTAGACGATGACGAGATAGTTGAATGGCTCACGAAGCGCATCCCCACGGTGCGTGATTACCTGGAAGGGAACGACGACATGAAAGGCGTTCGGCCAGTCTTCGAGCTTTGGGTAACAGGCATGATATCGGACCATGCCAAGGACCGCGTCGAACTGACGCGCCAAGCATTAGCTCAACAGTGCGATGTTGCCGTGTTATATGCCGAAGAAATCCGTGCCGTTGTGAAGGCCGTCAATGACCCGGGGATGTTCAAGACCTTTGAAAAGCACTTCGTGCCTGTCGTGTGGGGCGATGTGAAGAAAGCGGAATGAGGGAACCGAACGATGTCGGCGAGACTCACGGTCAGTTACTGGCATGACTCGCAGTCCCTGTTAGGCAGCCGAGGTTAGGCTCCTGTCACCTCAGACTATTTTCAAATATGTGACGGGAACCGCCGCGTGCTTGTACCCGGCTTGACTAAAAGAAGATTCTTGGTAGTACGGTCAGGCGTTCACCGAGTGCTCCGAGTAGTGGCCGACCTCGAAGTCTTGCGCTTTTTTCTCTGCAGCCTCTTGGCCGCTGTGAGGGGCGCAACGTGTGAGCTTCGCGTCGCATCTATTCAATATCGAGTACTTTGTTATGACCCGAAAAGAATTCTGGAACCAAGCCTACCTCGCGGCTCTTCATTGGCTTGATGCAGACCGCGCTTTCGACGAGGCGACCAAGGCGCTTCAGAAAGCGGAAGACAAATGGTCTCACCAACTAATGGAGCAGCGCTGGTCATTCCCCCATGATCGCGATATCGGAAGCAATTTATCGGAGAGCTAATCAGACTCCAAATTAGAGATTGAGATGCGATCGTGGCGGCGAATATCCGTCTAAAACGAATTGCGCAAGCTCATCAGTCTTCCTCAAAATCTTCATAAATCCACCTGGGGCTGAGAAAAGCACCATATGGATATCCTCATGACCCGCGTCCACACCATCTCCGCTCGCAGACGTACATAAATATTCAACATATTGACTGAACTCTGTGGCACTCAAGCCAACGTCAAGAACCAACTTCGGATTATGCCCTTCATCTGGAAATACAATTTTTGACCCCTGCAGATTTTTCAACGGAATCCGACGAAATACCTTTTGTTGGTGATGAAAACCGCACCTCCAAAGCAAGGGTTTCATCACGCTCTCTTTCAACTTATCCTCGTCATTCCGAGCATCGGAAGCGCCAAGAATGTATGGCGTAATGTAAACGTCGCCTTCAGATGCCCCACTGGAGTCGTCAATCGACCACGCTACGAAATGATGACCCCGGAGCGAATGAAGCACATGTGGGCTCGGTTTTTGGCCCATCCTTGTCATAAATCCGCTACCTACTTGCCTGCCCGCCAAGTTGCTTTCCCGCTCCCTCAAAAGCCGAAACTCTCTATTTTCTTCAGAAACAAGCTTCGTTAATGTTTTATACGCTAACTTGCTGACTGTCTTCTTCTGGCTCTTCTTTCTCCACTCATCCCTGATTTTGGAGAACGTAGATTTCACCTCGAAGATAAAGAAGGTATCTTTGCTAAAGGCTGTAACAACGTCGCTCAACTTTGACTCAGCGCGACCATCCAACTTGAGCAGCCGGGGAGGCAACGAGCGCGGAAGATTAACGCCACCCTGAGCCGAGTTGGTGGACTGAATCGCTTGAACGTGCAGGGACCATTGAAGGTCTCGAAGAGCCAAAATGATGGTGTCTTCCCAGAGAGATGCGCGAGCCATAAGGTTACCTGTCACTAGACGTTGGCTGTGATGCGAAAGACTTGTATTTCCACCCCTGCGCCAAACGCCTTCAATGCCTCCACACGCTCCATCAAGGTTGGCTCATCGATATAAAACCGCGTCAGCACATCGCCTTCCCGCATGTGCCCGGTGATGCGCGCGATGACGTCCTTGGAAACCTTCGCGGCCACCAGTCGCGTGGCGAGGGTATGTCGGAACGCATGCATGCCCATGCCTTCCTCAGCGATGCCGCGCTTTTTGATGTAGGCGCCGAACTGCTTTGACATCTGCCTGCCGTAGCCTAACCCATCGTTGTTGGGCAACTCGGGAAAAAGTCGCATTTGGCCTTTCGCCTTCAACGCCTCGACGAAAGCGAGAAACCCGCAATCGAGCACCGGTTGCGCCAACGGCACGAATCGCCTTGACCCCGTGTTCTTTAGCTTCTGCCCCGGGAATCGTTTGTTGATGTGGAAGCCAGGGATGCCCTGAACAACCTCGATATCCGCAACATAGAGTTGGCTGAGTTCGGTGACCCGCGCGCCCGAATACAACGCGAGAATCGGCACCCAATAACGATGCGCGCTGCCCTTTGACCAAGTCGCAAACGCACTCGGTTCAAAGATGGCGTTCAGTTCGTCTTGCGTGAACGGCCGCCCGGTGTCGTCCTGAGTCACATCTTTTTTCTGTCGGACCAATCCATGCAACGGATTGTCCGCGATGAGCTTGTTTCGCCTAGCCCAGTTGAGAAATGTGCTCAGCCGTTGCCTGTGCTTCTCAAGTGTCGCAGCCGCCGGTGGCGGCTCCCCCATCGATTTTGCCTTCGCAATCGTCTCGCGGATGCCCAGCCCGGCAAACTCTTGCCGTTTTGTCGCATGCCGAGGCCAGTGGGCGACGGCGTCGAAGAACGTCCGGCAGTGGTCAGCATTCAGCTCAGACACCACCTTGTTTCCAACGATGCCGCGAAACAGCCCCAGCGTGTGGCGGCTTTCCATCAGCGTTTTCTTGTCGCGCCCACCGCGCTCGAGGTCCGCCAGATGCACTTCTGCTTGGTGCGCCAGGAAGTCGTGTCGGTGGTGCTCCTTGCGGTCAACGCTGGGTGTTGCGCGGACCGTCTGCGCCGGGCTGGATGGCGTCGCGGCCGCCATTAGGTCACGGAACTGGCGCTCATCCTCGGCCGTGTTGATGAGGACGTTCGTCAGTTCGACACCGTTGGGCAAGCGTACTCCGCCAATCGTCAGCTGGAATGCGTCTTCTGCGTCCTTAAGCAATTGCTTGATGTCGACCATGACACCCCCCGTTCGGATTTTTCTGAACGCGTTGGAGAGTGCCACATCGAGCACCGCAGCGGCGAGTCTGGCGGTTTCTCCCGGAGGATGTCGCAGTGGGCGCACAAGGAAACGCGAGCCGACCGCGTCACGCAGGTCAGTCGGCACCCGAAAACGCACATACAAGCCGGAGCGTCGGTTGAGTAGGAGAGGCTTTGGCAAAACGATACCTCGGGCGATACCTCGGGGAGGTCGCTCGGGGTTCACTGACGAAGCCAAGAAAGACGTTGCAGAGGAGTCACTTAGCTTCGATAAGAACGAAGCTGGAGCGGGTGAAGGGAATCGAACCCTCGTCAGTAGCTTGGGAAGCTACAGCTCTACCATTGAGCTACACCCGCATCGAGCCGCGATGTTAATACGACATGGAGGCCAGGGGAAAGGTGGCGGCCGACTGAACGGGCCGGAATCGCCTCACGCCAGGCCTGCGGCCCGGGCGCATAATCGTGCCGGGGAATTCTTACGAGGACCGCCGCCATGCGCCTTTCCACGTTATCCATCGCCGTTGTGCTCACGCTCGGGGCCGGGTCGGCGCTGGCGCAGTCGCGCACGGTTTCCACCGCCAACATGCCCAAGCCTGGCGTGAGCTATATCGCAGGGCCCAGCGCGCCTGAGCGGCGCGAGACCGTCAGCACCGGCACCTTGCCTACCCCAGCGAAGCTCTATGTCGGCGGCCAGGTCACGACCGGCAGCTACGATTCGTCGAGCACCCAAGTCGGCGGCGCCTACGTCGATGGTGGGTATTACGGCGGTGGCGGCTACTACGGTGGCTACCCCGGCGCGGGGAACTACCCGGGTGGAGGGTATCCCGGCCATGGCGGCTACCCCGGCGGCGGCCGCCCCGGTAACGGCCACGACAACGGCCATGGCCACGATCACGACCACGATGGCGGCAACGGCCGCCCCAACCCCGGCAACACCGTGGTCGTAGGCGGCACCTCCAACCCCAACCGCGACAACACCCGCTTCAACGTCGCCCCCGTGCGCGACAACAACGGCCGTGACCAGGGCCGTGGCGGCGGGAACAACGGCTATGGCAACGGCAATAACGGGTACGGGAACAACGGCTACGGCCGCGGCAACAATGGCGTCCGCCCCGTGGTGATGGAGCCCCCGCCGCGCCCCTATTCCCCCGGCAGCGGCCAGAGTAGCGTGCCGCTCTACCAGCAGCCCGGTTCCGGGCCGCCGCCGCAGATCCCCCGTGGCGCCAGCACGCCCCAGCCCACCCGGGGCCGTGGGTACTAGCAAGCCCCTGCGGCTACAATGGGCGGATGCACATCACCCTTAATGGCGACGCGCGCGATTGCGCGCCCGGCACCTCGGTATCGTCCCTGCTCGACGCGGCTGGCTACGCGGGCAAGCGCGTGGCCGTCGAGGTGAACCTTGAGATCGTGCCGCGCAGCGCGCACGCCACCCACCTGCTCGCCGAAGGCGACAAGGTGGAAATCGTCCATGCCATCGGCGGCGGCTAAGCCGCGCCCATCGACGGAAGACCCCGCATGAACCACTTCTCCCCCGCTGGCGATGACCCGCTGATCGTCGCAGGCCGCACGTTCCATTCGCGCCTGCTCACCGGTACCGGCAAGTACAAGGATTTCGACGAGACCCGCCGCGCCACCGATGCCGCCGGCGCCCAGATCGTCACCCTGGCCATCCGCCGGGTAAACATCGGCCAGGACGCCAGCCAGCCGAACCTGCTGGAGGCCCTGCCGCCGGATCGCTTCACCCTGCTGCCGAATACGGCCGGCTGCTACACCGCCGAAGAGGCCGTGCGCACCTGCCGCCTGGCCCGCGAGCTGCTGGATGGGCACAACCTGGTGAAGCTGGAAGTGCTGGGCGACCAGCGCACGCTTTATCCCGATGTGGTGCAGACCCTGGTCGCCGCGGAGAAGCTCGTCGCCGATGGCTTCGATGTCATGGTGTACACCTCCGACGATCCGATCCTGGCCCGCCGCCTGGAGGAGATCGGCTGCGCCGCGATCATGCCGCTGGCCGCGCCGATCGGCTCGGGCCTGGGCATCCAGAACCGCTACAACCTGCTCGAGATCGTCGAGAACGCCAAGGTGCCGGTCATCGTCGATGCGGGCGTGGGCACCGCGTCGGATGCCGCCATCGCGATGGAACTGGGTTGCGATGGCGTGCTGATGAACACCGCTATCGCCGGTGCGAAGGATCCCGTGCTGATGGCGCATGCGATGAAGCTGGCCGTGGAAGCAGGCCGCGCCGCGTTCCGTGCCGGGCGCATCCCGCGCAAACGTTTCGCCTCGGCATCGAGCCCGGTGGAAGGACTGGTCGGTTAAGCAGCATGGCCCACGACAACGACAACACCACGGGCGACGACGCCCCGTTCCACCGCCGCATCCGCAGCTTCGTGCTGCGCGAAGGCCGCATGACGCCAGCGCAGCAGCGCGCGTTTGATGATCACTGGGCGCGCTTTGGCCTGGATTACAAGGGCGAAACGCGTGACCTGGCAGCCACCTTTGGCCGCGATGCACCGCGTGTGCTCGAGATCGGCTTTGGCAATGGCGAGGCACTGGCCTGGGCATCCGAACACGACCTCGCCCGGGACTACATCGGCGTGGAAGTGCACGGCCCCGGCGTCGGCCGCCTCATGAATGCGCTGGCCGCGCGCGATGCGAGCAACGTGCGCCTGTACAAGCACGATGCCGTGGAAGTGCTGGAAAACGAGATTCCTCCCGGCAGCCTCTCCGAAGTGCGCATCTGGTTCCCGGATCCGTGGCACAAGAAGAAGCACAACAAGCGCCGCATCGTGCAGCCCGCCTTCGTGGCATTGCTCGCCTCGCGCATGGCACCGGGCGGCCTGCTGCACCTGGCGACCGACTGGGAAGCCTACGCCGAGCACATGCGTGAGGTGATGGAAGCGGCACCCGGCTGGCGCAACCGCGTGGGCCCGGGCGCAATGGCCGAGCGCCCTGAATGGCGCATCGAGACCCATTTCGAGCGCCGCGGCCTGCGTCTTGGCCATGGTGTCTGGGATTTCCTCTACGAATGGCACGGTTAGACAAGCCGTAGATCCAGAAATCGGCATGATCGGGCTTCGTGTCCCCCACGGAGCCCCGCATGTCCATTTCCACCGTTGCCGATCTGTTCGCAGAAACCCTCGAGCAGGCCGGCGTACGCCGTATCTACGGCGTGGTCGGCGATAGCCTCAACGCCATCACCGAAGCCCTCCGCGAGCGCCAGCACATCGACTGGGTGCACGTTCGCCACGAAGAAGCGGCCGCCTTCGCCGCCGGCGGCGAGGCCCAGCTCACCGGCCAGCTCGCCGTTTGCGCGGGCAGCTGCGGCCCCGGCAACCTGCACCTCATCAACGGCCTGTTCGATTGCCAGCGCACACGCACGCCGGTACTGGCGATCGCCGCGCATATTCCCAGTGCGGAGATCGGCAGCGGCTATTTCCAGGAAACCCACCCCACCGAGCTGTTCCGCGAGTGCAGCGTGTACTGCGAGATGGTGTCGGACCCGGCGCAGATGCCACACGTACTCGATTCGGCGATCCGCGCCGCCGTAGGCCAGCGTGGCGTCGCGGTGGTAGTCATCCCAGGCGATGTGGCCATGAAGAAGGCCGTGGTGAAGAAGGTGACGCCGGTCGCCGGCCTGCTGCCGCCCTCGCCCAAGGTGATTCCCGCCGAGCGCGAGCTCGACGCGCTGGCGGCGCTGCTCAATGCGGGCAAGCGGGTAACCCTGCTCTGCGGTCGCGGCACCGCCGGTGCCCACGCGGAACTCATCGCGCTCGCGGATGCGCTCAAGTCGCCGATCGTGCATGCGCTCGGTGGCAAGGAGTACGTTGAGTACGACAACCCCTTCGACGTGGGCATGACCGGCTTGATCGGTTTCAGCTCCGGTTACCACGCCATGGAGGATTGCGACACGCTGCTGATGCTGGGTACCGACTTCCCCTACCGCCAGTTCTACCCGGAGGACGCGAAGATCGCGCAGGTGGATATCCGGCCGGGCAACATCGGCCGCCGCTGCCGTGTGGACCTGGGCGTGGTAGGCGATGTGGGCGAAACCCTGCGCGCCCTGCTTCCACGGATCGAGCCCAAGCGCGTGCGTGGCCACCTGGACCGCTGCCTGGCCCACTACGCCCGCACGCGCGAGGATCTGGATGAACTGGCGGCGATCCGCGAGGGCCATGAGCTGATCCACCCGCAGCAGGTCACCCACCTGGTGAGCGAGCTGGCCGAGGACGATGCCGTGTTCACCGTGGATGTCGGCACGCCGACGATCTGGGCGGCCCGCTACCTCAAGATGAATGGCAAGCGGCGGCTGGTGGGCTCGTTCGTGCACGGCTCCATGGCCAATGCCATGCCGCAGGCCATCGGTATCCAGGCGGCCTTCCCTGATCGCCAGGTGGTGTCGCTCTCGGGCGATGGCGGCTTCAGCATGATGATGGGTGACTTCATCACGCTGGCCCAGGAGAAGCTGCCGGTGAAGATCATCGTGCTCAACAATGGCACGCTGGGCTTCGTGGAGCTGGAGATGAAGGCTGCCGGCCTGGTCGAAACCGGGGTGGAGCTGCGTAACCCGGATTTCGCCGCGATGGCGAATGCGATGGGCATCCATGGGCGCCGGGTGGCCCGGGCCTCGGACCTGCCCTCGGCCATTGCCGAAGTGCTCTCGCACGAGGGGCCGGCCCTGCTCGATGTGGTGAGCAACCGGCTCGAGCTTTCCATGCCGCCGAAGATCAGCGCCGAGCAGGTGAAGGGTTTCAGCCTGTATGCGTTGAAAGCGGTAATGAGCGGGCGCGGGGACAGCATCGTGGACCTGGCCGTTTCTAACCTGAGCCGCTAAGGAGGCACGCGCCCGTGCGATGGCGCGTGCCGTTGACGCTGCGCCTGTAGGAGCGCGCTTGCGCGCGATGGGTTTGCCGCGAGCACCCATCGCGCGCAAGCGCGCTCCTACAGGGGGAGCCGGTGGCAGACACGGTCGCGACCGCAAATTTGCAAGATTGCTTCAGCCGGGAGCCACCCCTACCGCGTATACTTCTCCGCCATCGACAGCAGCCTGGCGAACCGATGCCACCGCATGCCCCCATCGACCGGAACGGGACTGCCGGCTAGTGGCACTCACACTCACGCCTGAAATGATCCTCGTGCTGGGCCTGGTGGGCTTCACCATGCTCATGCTCGTGCTGGAGTGGATCCGGGCGGATATGGTGGCGCTGCTGGTGGTGGTCACCATCGGCCTCACGGGCCTGATCCCCGGCGAACAGGTGTTCAACGGCTTCGCCGGTAACGCCGTCATCGCGATCATCGCCATCATGATCATGGGTGCCGGCCTGGACCGCGCCGGCGTGCTGAACCTCACTGCCTCGTTTGTCATGCGCATGGCGCGTGGCATGGAATCGCGCCTGGGCGTGGTGGTGAACAGCGTCACCAGCCTTTTCAGTGCGGTGATCCCCAGCCAGGCCCTTGCGGCCCTGATGATCCCGGTGACCTCGCGCCTCTCGGCGCGCACGGGCGTGCCCATGTCGCGGCTGCTGCTGCCCATGGCCTTCTGCATCCTGACGGCCACCAACACCACGCTCATCGCGAACTCACCGCTGATCGTCCTCAACGACCTGATCGCCAGCGCCAACAGCAACCTGCCCCCGGGCGCCCACACCATCCCGAAGTTCGGCCTGTTCAGCGTGACCCCGGTAGGCCTGATCCTGGCACTGCTCGGCATTGCGTTCTTCTGGCTGTTCTCGAAGAAGCTGTTGCCCGAGCGCGAGGACGAGCGCCTGAAGGTGACCCCGGGCCGTACCGAGAGCTACTTCGCCGATACGTACGGCATCGCGGGCGAGATCGCCGAGCTCACCGTCACCGCCGAGAGCCCGCT
>Ga0157369_10005770_pt1 | contig 14392 bp, 15 predicted proteins | sample C25metaG_FD_113461 | JGI IMG/M metagenome (GOLD analysis project Ga0157369, IMG submission 113461) | Corn rhizosphere microbial communities from Kellogg Biological Station, Michigan, USA - C2-5 metaG | ecosystem: Host-associated > Plants > Roots > Rhizosphere > Soil | place: USA: Michigan...
ACCAGCTCGACGACGAACGTCGCGTTGGGAATCAGGAAGTTGTTTGTCGCTTCGGTGTTTGGTGCCACTGCGAGGCTCCGAACTACTTGCCGAGCACGAAGACGAACATGGCCATGAAGGCCAGGTTGATGAAGTACATCGCCTCGACCAGACCGACCGTCAGGAAGAAGATCGGCATGAGCCGCGGCTGCGACTCGGGTTGACGGGCGACACCTGCGATGGTCTGGCTACCGGCGAGGCCGTCACCGACGGCCGCGCCAATGGCGCCACCACCAAGGGCGAGGCCACCGCCGATGAAGGCACCGGCTGCCTTGATGGCACTGTCGAGGGCTGCGTCCGCGGCCATGGTTCTCCTTGCTCCGAAGGGGTCGTGCGATCCGGTGGATCAGGGTCGTGAGTCGTTGTGCAGTTCGGGTCGGGCAGGTTGGTTCGTGGTGATTGATCAGGTGTGCGGGGCAACCGGTTCGCCGTGCGCAGGCGCGATACCCCCGTGGGCGCCCTCTCCACTTTCGGCGCCGTGGTCATCGACGGTCGACGCGAACGCGAAGTACAGGATCGTCAGGAGCGCGAAGATGAAGGCCTGGATGACACCGACAGCAGCGTCGATCAGCTTCCAGGCGCCTTGTGGCAGCCACAGCGCGAACGCCGGCAGCAGCGCCAACAGGGCGACCATGATTGCGCCCGAGATCAGGTTGCCGAAGAGTCGCAGCGCCAAGGTGAAGGGCTTGACGAACTCCTCGATCAAGTTGATCGGGAACATGATCGGGTACGGCTGAAAGAAGTGTTTGATGTAGTGCTTCACCCGGCGTCTGCGGATGCTCATGATGTGCATCGGGATGATCACGACGAACGCCATCGCCAAGGCGAGGTTGATGTCGGCGGTCGGTGCCGGCAGATGCTCGGGGTGGCCGCTTGGGATCAAGCCGATCCAGTTGCACAGCAGGATGTAGAGGAAGAGCGTCACCGCCATCGGCACGACGTAGGGCGCGACGGCGATCCCCATGCTCTCTTCGACCTGCTTGTTGACCGCGCTGACGACGGTCTCGAAGATCAGCTGCAGCTTGCTCGGTGCGCCGGTGGCCTTCGCCTTGGCGCGCATGTAGAAACCGAGCCCGAGCAGGATGACGCCCGCGATCAGGCTGGTGAGGATGGTGTCCCAGTTCAGGGTGAAACCGAACACCTTGACGGTGTAGTGCACACCGACGTCGATGTTCGCCGCAACGACGTGCGGGCCGGCGCTGCTCAACGCGCTCATGCCTTACGGAACTCCTTCAGCACAGGCACGCTGCTCGCCAGCGCGGCGAGCAGGTGGAAGACCGCCAACCCGGCGAGCACCGCAACGCCCTCGGGGCGGAACGCAAGCAGGAAGACCAGCGCGAACAGCGAGATGTAGCCCAGGCGACGAAGCGAAGCGAGCGCGAACTTCTTACGATCGGGGTCGCCCGCTTCGGTGTGCTTGAGGATCGAGCGCACGGTCATGATGTTGTTGAGGACGCCGAGCACGAGGCCGACGAGGAAAAGGCCGCCGACCAGCGCGTGGCCGAGCAACGATCCGATGGCAAGGCCGACACCGCCGAGCACGAGCGCGATGACGAACACGCGCCGCGGAGTGCCCACCGGCACCATCAGCGGACTGGTTGCGTTCACTCGGTGTGCTCCCGGGATTGCGAAGTAAGTGGCTGACTCGTGGCTAGCTGGTGTTGGAGAAGTACTTGCGGATTTGGAACCAACTCAGGGTCAGCCCCGCTCCGATCCCGACCATCAAACCCACGAGGGTGACGACGGGAAAGGTGCCGACCTGACCATCGATGAACCAACCGACTCCGAGCCCGATCAGTAGCGACCCGAGGTTCAGGGTGCCGATACCGACGAGGGCGTAGAGGGTGAGTTCTGGCCTCCCACGATCCGCAGTCATCCTACGGGCCCGAAGGATCGTGCAGCGCAGCGGCCGACCGGCCCGAGTGGACGGTCACGTCGCGGACCTGGCCGTGCTGCGTGCGACATCCCTACGGACACGCTGGACTCCCGGCGGGCGTTTCGGGATGAGGCAAAATTATCACAGGAAAACCGCAGGTCAGGCGGCCTGAAGGGGCATCGAGAGGTGGTCTTCGTCACGTCCGGAAGACGCACTCGTCAGGCGGCCCGATGGGCATGCCGGGCGCGGTACAGCGAGAGCAACCGAGGCAGGCTCACCAGCAGCAGAGCGACGACCGCGAGCGACCCCCCGATCGAGACAACGATCAGCGGCCCTTGGGTCACCGACAGCGCCACAATGCCGGCCCCGATCACCGCTGAGCAGAAGTACATGATCAGCACCGCGCGGCGCTGGGAGTGACCCAGCTCGAGCAGCCGGTGGTGGAGGTGCTGCTTGTCGGGAGTCCAAGGCGCCCGGCCGGCCTTGGTGCGCCGCACCACGGCGAGCAGCAGGTCGGCGAACGGAATCGCCAAGACGGTGAACGGCAGCAGCAGCGGCAGGAACGCGCCGTACTGCTGGTAGAGATCGCTCGGGTTGACCTGCCCGGTGAGCGAAACGGTGGACGCCGCGAGCAGCAGCCCGATCAGCATCGATCCAGAGTCGCCCATGAACACGCGCGCGGGGTGGAAGTTGTGCGGCAGGAAGCCGAGGCAGATGCCGGCCACCACGATCGCGATGAGCATCGGCGGCGTGGCGCGCGAAATGTGCTCTTGCACCGACAGGTGGTAGGCGAGCGCGAAGAACGCGAGCGCCGCAATGCCGACGACGCCGGCGGCCAAGCCGTCGAGCCCGTCGATGAAGTTGACCGCATTGATCACGAGCACGATGAACGTCACGGTGAGGATCACCGACCAGTCCTGCCCCAGAACCAACGTGCCCTGGGTCGGCACCGGGAGCCAGAGCATCTGCACGCCCTGCAGCACGATGACGGCCGCCGCGAGGATCTGCCCGGCCAACTTTGTCACGGCGTCCAAGGTGAACCGGTCGTCGAGAGCGCCGATCAGGAACACGACGCCGCCGCCCATCAGCAACGCCTTGGGCTCAGAGAACTTCTGGTTGACCGCTTGCAGTGTCGGGAGCCGGGACGCGACAAGGAGCGCCGCCGCCATGCCGAGGAACATCGCTGCCCCGCCGAGCCGTGGGGTCGGGATGGTGTGGACGTCGCGGTCGCGCACCGTGGTCATCGCACCCGCGCGGACGGCGACCCGCCGGGCTATCGGCGTCGCGAGATACGTGACAGCCGCCGCCACCAGCAGCGTGATCAGGTACTCGCGCACGCGACTCCTCGTGAGAGCGGGCTGTTCGGCCCTTGCCCCGACTCTACGGTTGCGCGACGAGATCGGGAACGACCTCGCGCAGCCGCTCTTCGGTGATCCATCCGCGCCGCAGGAGGACGGGCAACTCTCCCGTGACGTCGACGATCGTCGAGGGCACCGAGGTTGTCGTCGGCCCGCCATCGAGATAAACCGCCACGGCGTCGCCGAGTTGCGCCTGGGCGTTCGCACACGTGGTCGCGGGCGGCAGCCCTGATCGGTTGGCGCTGCTGACCGCCATCGGTCCGGTGTCCTTCAGCAGATCGAGGGCGAGCCGGTCGGCCGGCATGCGTACCGCCACCGTGCCGTGCGCGTCGCCGAGATCCCACGCCAGCGCGGGTGTGTGCCGCGCGACGATCGTGAGCGCACCGGGCCACAGCGCGTCGACCAGGGCAACCGCGGAATCGGGCAGCGTGCCGACGAGCGCGTCGAGCACCTGCCGGGAACCGACGAGCACCGGCACCGGCATGTCGCGCCCGCGGCCCTTGGCCGCCAGCAGCGCCGTGACGGCGGCCGGTGTGAAGGCGTCGGCGCCGATTCCGTAGACGGTGTCAGTGGGCAGCACAACCAGGTCGCCGCGACGCACGGCGTACGCCGCCTGCCGCAGGCCTTCGGCGCGCTCGTCCGGATCGTCGCAGTTGTAGATCATCCCGCCCTCAGCTTGTCAGGCGCGCGGTCACGAATCGGTCGCGCCCTGCAAGATCTTGCCGGACGGCGACGTGCTCCCAGTACCCGGATGCACCGGATTCTCCGAAGAGCCGAGCGACGGCACTCCCCTGGTGATCGGCGTGCTCGACCGCGACCAGGCCACCCGGCTTCAGCAACCGGCGCGCAGCGGCCTCGATCATGCGAGGGCCTTCGAGGCCGTCGGGGCCGCCCCACAACGCGGCGTCCGGATCGTGATCGCGCACTTCGGGATCGACGAGATCGCGATCCGACTCCGGCAGGTACGGCGGGTTGGCGACGACGAGGTCGACCAGGCCGTCGAACTCGTGCAACGCGTGCGCCGCATCGCCTTGATGCACGGTGACCCGGGTGCCGGTGGCGTTGCGCCGCGCCCACTCCACGGCCGGCTCCTCGCGTTCGACAGCGTGGACGACGGCGCCCTTCACCTCCTGGGCAATCGACAGCGCGATCGCGCCCGAGCCGGTGCACAGGTCGACCACGAGCGGCTGCGCAAGATCGCCTTCGAGCAACGCGTCGATGCACCAGCCGGCGACCGCCTCGGTCTCGGGGCGTGGCACGAAGACACCGGGGCCGACGGCGACCTCGAGATAGCGGAACGCGGCCGCGCCGGTGAGGTGCTGGAGCGGTACCCGGCTCGCGCGACGAGCGACCAGCTCGGAAAAGACGGTGTGCTGCCCGGCCGAGAAATCGCCGGCCATCAGCAGGCGGCCGCGTGGACAGCCGATCACGAAGGCGGCCAACGCCTCAGCATCATGCCGCGGCGACGGCACACCGGCGTCCGCCAACGTCGTTTGCGCCTTGTCGATGGCGACGCGGAGTTGTCGAGGGATCTGTGTCGTGGTGGTCATCTGCCTGCTCTTTATTGCGACTGTGCTCACGTTGTGACTGAGGTTTCGGCGAGCCGCGTGGCGGCGTCGGCGTCGACCAACGCTTGGATCACCGCGTCGAGATCACCGTCCAAGACCTGGTCGAGGTTATAGGCCTTGAAGTTCACCCGATGATCGGAAATGCGGTTCTCGGGGAAGTTGTAGGTGCGCACCCGCTCGGAGCGATCGACGGTTCGCACCTGGCTGCGCCGCTCGGCACTCGCAGCTGCGGCCGCCTCTTCCTGCGCGTGCGCGAGGAGCCGGGCGCGCAGGATGCGCAGCGCCGACTCTTTGTTCTGCAGCTGGCTCTTCTCGTTCTGGCAGCTGACGACGACTCCGGTCGGAAGGTGCGTGATCCGCACTGCGGAGTCGGTGGTGTTGACGCTTTGCCCGCCCGGGCCGCTGGAGCGGTAGACGTCGATGCGCAGGTCGTTCGGGTCGATGTCGACGTCGACATCTTCGGCCTCGGGCAACACCAGCACTCCGGCAGCGCTCGTGTGGATGCGGCCCTGCGACTCGGTGACCGGCACCCGTTGCACGCGGTGCACGCCGCCCTCGAACTTCAACCGGCTCCACGCGCCTTCGCCACCATCGGCGCGGACGGCGAGCGTGATGTCGCGGTAACCGCCGAGGTCTGACTCGGTGGAGTCGAGAACCTCGGTCTTCCAGCCGTGGCGCTCGGCGTAGCGCAGGTACATCCGCACGAGGTCGCCGGCGAACAGCGCCGACTCCTCACCGCCTTCGCCGGCTTTGACCTCGACGATGACGTCTTTGCCGTCGTTGGGGTCGCGCGGCACCAAGAGGGCGCGCAGCTCGTCGGCGGCCGCTTCGCGGCGGCGCTCGAGCTCGGGCATCTCGGCCCGGAAGCTCGCATCGACATCGGCCAGCTCGCGGGCGGCCTCGAAATCGTCGCCGAGGGCTCTCCAGCGCTGGTAGGTCTCGATGATCGGGGTGAGCTGCGCATACCGGCGCCCCAGGCTTCGAGCAGTGCCGGGATTGGCGTGCACGCTCGGATCGGCGAGCCTGCGCTCGAGATCGGCGTGCTCGCTGATCAACTCTTCGACTGCCTCGAACATCACCGACCTCCTCTCCCGCTCGTCACGATCCGGCGCACGAAGAACGGCGCCGGTCCCGCGGGCAGGGCCCGCCGAACCGACGCCGTGAAGCAGCTACTTCTTCGCCGCGCCGGCCTTGCCGAAGCGCTTCTCGAACTTCTCGACGCGACCGCCGATGTCGAGGATCTTCTGCTTGCCCGTGTAGAACGGGTGGCAGGCCGAGCAGACGTCGGCGTGGATCGAGCCCGACTTCGACGTGCTGCGCGTGGTGAAGGTGTTGCCGCAGCTACAGACGACCTTGGTCTCGTTGTACTCGGGATGGATCTCGGGCTTCACAGTTGTCTCCTAGGTGTTGCGGTCGCCGGGTCGTGGGGCATCTCTGGGCGCGAGATCTCTTCTGTCGATCTCCCAGGGATGCCGCCGACGTGAACCGGAACCGACTAGACCGGCTTTCCAGTGTGCCAGACGCGCTCTTAACGCCGGTCCGGCCCGCCGCATTCCGGTCTCAGCGAGCCCCGATCGCCACGAGCACGGCGAGCGCGGCGAGCGCGGATGCCGCGTCGTCAAAGGTCTGCCAGGGCGCGGCACCGCCGGCGTCGTCCGCAAGATCGGCGTATTCGCCGGAGCGCACGCGGATCGCGCGCATGCCGATCGCCTCCGGCCCGGCGACGTCCTTCGCGGGCCGGTCGCCGACGTGCACGGCCTGGCTCGGATCGACACCCAACAGCTCGAGCGCGCGCAGGAACGGCGCCGGATGCGGCTTGCGGAACTGCCGCCCGAGTTCGTCGGAGAACACGACGGCGTCGAATGCATCGGCGAGCCCTAGCGCCCGCAGTTTCGACCGCTGGATGTGCGGGTCGCCGTCGGTGATGCAGGCCACCGGTACGGCCGCGCGCAGTGACGCCAGCGCCGCGACGACTCCCGGGTAGCAATCGAGCCGCTTCGGCGCGTGCGCCCGGAAGGCCGCCAGCAGACCCGGCGTGAGCGCAGGAAGATCGACCTCGGAACAGCCGATCGCCACGAGCGCGCGGTCGATGATGCGGCCGCCGTCGGAGCCGGCTGCAGAGATCGCCACCAGCCGCTCATGCAACGCCGCAGCGTCGAGGCCGAGCGTGCCGCCGGCCGCTGCGACCGCCTCCCACGCACCCTCGAGCCACGCCGATTGCGGGAAGATGGTGTCGTCGAGATCGACGGTGACCGCGGCGATGACAGGCGCCGCGATCGGTTCCGCGGTCACGCACCGACCCCGTCGAGAAGGCGGACGGCGACGCGGGCCGGCAGCCCGTCGCTGACCGAGGGCTCCCTCGGCGAAAGCAGCGCTAGCAGGGCCGGGTCGGCGAGGCATTCGACGACCCGGCTCGCCGTCCGCCCATCGCCATACGGGCAGGGCAACGCGGCCGTGCGTTCCTGCTCGATCGGATCGCTGAATCGCTCGACGTGCGTGAGAACAAGATCGGCATCGAGCCCGCACAGCACTGCGGCACCATCGACCACGCCCTCCCAGCGGGGGGTAGTCGAGCGCAGCACCACGGCCGGAATCCCAAGCCAGGAAGCTTCTTCTTGCAGTCCGCCGCTATCAGTCACCACAACTTGAGAACGCGCGAGCGTCGTCAGCAGTTCGCCGTACGGCAGCGGATCGACGAGTCGGACGCCTGGAAGTGCGCTGACCTCGGCGAGGCGGCCGGCCGCGATCAACTTGGCCCTGGTGCGCGGATGCAGCGGGAAGGTCACCGGCCCGAACCGCTCACCGAGCAGCCGCACCAGCGTGACGAGTTCGGCGAGGCGGGTGGGGTCGTCGACGTTGGTCGCGCGATGCGCGGTCAGTAACACGCCCGCGCGCTGATCGACGTCCGCGCGCTTTACACCGCTCGCGACCAGCGCGTCGATCACCGGATTACCGACCACTCTGATGCGGGCGTCGTCGACACCCTCGTCGCGCAGGAATGCCGCCGCAAGTTCCGTCGGCGCGAGGTGCACGGTGGCGAGCCCGACCATCATCGAGCGGTTCACCTCTTCTACCGACCGCTCATTGAACGAGCGCAACCCCGCTTCGAGGTGGAGCACACCGATGCCGAACCGGCGGGCCGCGATCGCCACGAGCGGAGCCGTGTACGTGTCGCCGAGCACCAGCACCGCATCGGGGCGGTGGTTGCTGAACTCGTCGAACGCCTGCGCAAGCAGCGAGCCGACACGCTCACCCTCGGACGACGGCAACCGCCACACCACATCAGGCTGGCACCCGAGCTCGGCAAAGATGTCGCCCGCGAGCTTCGCATCGGTGTGCTGGCCGGTCGCAACACAGCGGACGTCGTGGCCCGCGGCGCGCAACGCTGCGATCGTGCCGGTGAGCTTGACGATCTCCGGCCGCGTTCCGATCGGCACGGTGACTCTCAAGATTCGACTCCGTAAACTTCCTCGAAGTGCCTGTACATCGTGACCCCTGCGCGTGCTCGCAACCGTTCGGGCCTTGGGTCGCGGCCCAGGATGGCCCGCAGGTATTCGCCGACGAGATCAGCGCCTGCGTGCAGCGAAAGCGGTAATCCACCGGAAAATCGCGGGTTCACCTCGACGATGACGACTGAACCGTCGGCGGTCACGAAGCCTTGCACGTTCGCGGGCCCGACATGACCGATCGCCTTCAGCACCCGGCCCACGACATCGGTGACGACGTGGTCGTCGAACGTCGTGCCAAGAGTGGAAATGCCGCCCTTCGTGGCGAGCCGCCAGCGAGGCACGATGCCGCACACTTCGCCGGCGGGAAAAACCAGTGCGTCTGCAGTGAATTCCCGGCCATCGACTCTGCTCTGCACGATGGGCTCGGGCGTCAACGTCAGCGCTGCCGACAACTGCTTCTTTGTCGTCACGGCATGAACGTCGCGCGAGCCGCGACCGCCGCGCGGCTTGACGATCCACGGGCCCGGCACACCGTCGGCACTGCCGAGGCCGGTGGCCGGCACCGGCAACCCCGCGCCCTCCATCGCCTCGGCGAACAGCCACTTGTCTACGCACATGCGCACCGTCTCGATGTTCGGCATCAGCGTGCGAAGGCCCGCCTCTTCGAGGTACTCGGTCGCAGTGGCGAGGACGAGATATTCCTCGGCCACCGTGCAGATCAGCGCTTGGGCCTCGTAGATCGTCGCAATGCGGATGAGCGCCGTCAGGTAGGTCGGATCCTGGAAGCGCGGCACCGCCTGGCCTTCGTCAGCAAGGTGCAGCCCGACCGCCTGCGGGTCGGCGTCGACCGCAATCACGAAATGACCCGCCGCTCGCAATGCCCGGATTACCGCGACTCCCGCAGCTCCGCCAGCACCGGTGACCAGCACCCGCACGGGCGCCAAGGGGTCGGGATCCGGCTGCACGGTGAACGCCGGCTCGTCGTCGTCCGCCTCTGTAGTTTCGACGTCGGTGGCGTTGCGCCGACGAAATTCCTTTTCCCGCAAGGGATGTAAGGACGGCGGCAGGACAGCGCCGGCGACACCGGGCAGCAGCGGGTCGGTGCCGGTGGCTGGGCGCTGCAACTCAGTGGCCGTGTCGCTGTAGGCCTTGGCCCACAGGCGCAACTCGACGATCGCCGCAGTCGAGGCTGGCTCCCACTGCCGGCTGGCGACCGCTTCGATGACACAGGCGCGAACGCGAGGGTCGGTCTCGATGCGCGCGGCGCGCAGCAGCGCCGGCGCAGTGGTGGCGAGCCCCAGCTCGACGGCCTGCTTCACGGCGGCGATGCGCAGGTCAGGGTTTTCCTCGGCCAGACCGGCGGAAATTGCCTTGCGTACACGGGCATAGCGAACGGCGCGCCACGCGATGCCGGCCAGGATCAACGCAACGCCGAGGATTAGAGCGACGGTCTTGATCACAGGACGTCACTGACCCTCGCGGCCCGCGGAATGCTCACCGTGGCTTTGGGCAACATCAAGAACAGCATCAGGAAGAAGCCGAGCATCGTGTAGCCGATGCCGAACAGGGTGCCGATCCAGTCGTGGAACAGCACCAGCCCGCCGGCGCCGACCTCGAGCCCGATCCACACCGAGCCCGCCACCCGCAACACATTGCAGAAGAAGATGACAGCCGCTGCGCAACTGAACGCGATCGCACGGCGAAACACGGGTCCGTGCAGCACGAACGCCGCGATCGCCGCGAGTGCGAGCACCGGCACCAAGGACGAGCAGAACGGCGTCAGCTGGGCCCGGAACGCGCCGCTGCTGTGCGGCAGGACCTGGAAGTAGTGGTCGCCGTACATCTGCACGCGAACGCCGGCGTGCAAGAGGGTGAGCACGAGTTGTTGCTCGACGTCACGCAGCGGGTCGCTCAAACCGAAGAATCCGCCGAATGCGATGCCGATGGCGCCGGCCAGGCCGGCACCGATGATGGCCCTACGACGCTTCATGCGGGGTCACCCGCCTCGCGGCCCTCGAGCGCGTTCCATTGCGAGCGCTTGGTCTTGACCCACGTGTACTGGTGGCCGAGCACGCCGTCGATCCAGGCTTTCGTGCACACGAGCATGAAGACGATGAACAGCGGGGTCATCCACGCGACCGACCACGCCGCGCGCCGCGGCGCGCGGCCGACGAGCAACCCGACCGCCAATTCGCAGAACGGCCCGGCGAAGAGGAGCGAGGCCAACGGAAGCATCTCGAAAACCGAGACGTGCGGGCCGATACCGACCAGCCGCAGCGCCGTCAAGAAGAGGGTTATCGCGCAGAACACCGGAACGTGATAGACGAGCAGGAAGAGCGTGGTCTCGATTTTTTCCGCAACCGAAAGGAATTTCGAGTCCCACACCGAGTTGCGGTAGTCGCGCCACACCTGCTGATGCCCGCGTGCCCAGCGATACCGCTGCTTGATGAAGCGGCGCAGTGTGGTCGCGCCCTCTTCGGTGTCGACGGCCGTGATGTCGTAGCGCACCCGTTCGCCGGCGAGCACGAGGCGCATCGTGATGTCGGTGTCTTCCGTGACGCTATGCGGATTCCAGCCACCGAGGCGGCGCAGCGTGCTCGCCCGGATGGCGCAGTTCGCGCCACCGTAGGCGGGCATGCCGAACAGCGCCTGCCGCCCGTACTCGTTGACCAGGTAGCCGGAGAAGTAGTCGATCGCGATGGAGCGCGCGAGCGTCGACTGCACGGAGTTGCGGATGATGCAGCGGCCCTGCACGGCCGCCACCCGCGGATCGTGGAAATGTCTTACGAGCCGCCCGATGACATTGCGCCGCGGGATGTGGTCGGCGTCGAAGATGACGATGATCTCGCCGCGAGCCTCCTCGAGCGCCGTGTTCAGCGCGCCCGACTTCCCGCCACCCGCGCCGGCGGGCCGGTGAATGACCCTGATGTGCCGCAGTCCTGCGGTGTATCGATCGAGCAACGCGCCGGTGCTGTCGGCAGAACCGTCGTCGACCAGGATCACCTCGAGCCGCGACCGCGGGTAGTGCAGGGCGTTGAGCCCGTGCACGAGCGAGGCGACCACCGACTCCTCGTTGTGGCAGGCGACCAGCACGGTCACGTTCGGCTGATACGCGACCGCGATCTCAGGCGTCTCGTAAAGGTCGACCGGAGCCCACCGTGCCGCGGCTGCAGCGAAAGCGACGTGCCGCAAGAAGAAGACCAGGAAGACGGAGTCGATCACGACCACGCCGGCGTAGACAGCGGCCCGCGTTCCGAACACTCCGATGACGAGGGCGGCGATCCCGCCGATGAACAGGAACGTCCACGGCACACCGGCGGAGTTGTGAGTCGGGGGCGGCACCGCCGGATCGGCCGCCGAAGCGTCGCCGCCGGTCGGGAGACTGGCCGGCGCGGTGCTCGTGGCGGCCGCGTCAGCGGCCGCGGCCACGTTCACCGCCTGGTGCCGCCCACCAAGAACACCGGAGCATCGTCGTCCGAAGCCGCGGAAACGGCGCCCGCGGCCAACGCCGGCTTTTCGGCGGTCGCCGCGCTCTCGACCCGCCGCACCGCAGCGGCGCCGCGGGTGATGTCCCAGACGAAGCGGGGGACCTCGAACGCCTCGGCGAAGCGCATGCGGGCCTGGTGACCCCAAAAACGCGCACCCGCCTCAACGGCTTCGAGGTCGACGAGTTCACACCGCTCCACCTGCGAGCGATGGCAGGAAAGGGCCGCGATCTTGCCGTCGATCGCATCTTCCACGTCGACGTAGACCACGGGGTTGAAAGCAGTAGCGGACGGCGACTGGTAGCACAGGACCCGGTTGAGCCGGCGTGCCGCAGAAAGCGAGCACAAGGCGGTCGAGACATGGTCTTGGTGACTGTCGTGCTGGCCGTGGGTGTACAGCACCTCGGCGCCCGTCGCGGCGATCACCGAGTCGATGAAGGTCACGGTCTCCCGGCTGTGCGGGATCGCGCCGTCCGGAAACCCGCCCCAGATGAGGTCGGCACCGATACGGGCCGCAGCGGCCTCCTGCTCGAGCACGCGCGACACGGAGTCCTGGGGGCCACGCTCGCCCGTCGTCATGACGAGGAAGGTCACCTTGTCTCCCGCTGCCACGTGACGCAGCAGCGCCCCGGCGCAGCCGAGCTCGATGTCGTCTGGATGAGCACCGACCGCCAGCACGTTCATGAGGCATCTCCCAGGCACCGGACGTCCGAACGGTCAGCGGTCGAGTCGAGGAGACGGCGTCCCGCGGGGATGCGGCGGGCCACGCCTGACACGAAGCGCGTCGACACCGGACCTCCTGGCTTAAGCAGAAGAGTCCCCGAGCGCCTCGTGGGGACTCTCTTCCTACGCCGCTGAAATTCGGCAACCAGGGGCCGTTCTTGAGGAACTCTGGGCTCCCCCGCCGGCCCGGGCGACCCTGGTCAAGAGCGCTCTACGACATATTCGGCACGTCGCGAGCGGCGCCAATAGCCTGACCGGGCTCCGGTTGGATGTTCGAACGGCCGACCCGGGCGACCGCCGTCCGCACCTGCCCGCTGACCGAAAAGCCCCGGCGAGTTACTCCCCCGATCGGATCGGTGGGGTGCCCGCCAGGGCTTCGGTGACCGGCTGCTGCCGGCGAGTTGCTGCTAGTCGCTGCGAGTTGCTGCTAGTCGTTCGGCAGCGGGGTGGTCTTTTGGATCTGCAGCAGGAACTCGGCGTTGCTCTTGGTCTGCTTCATCTTGTCGAGCAGCAGCTCCAGCGCCTGCTGGCCGTCGAGCGCGTGCAGCACCCGGCGCAGCTTCCAGACGATCTGCAGCTCCTCCGACGACATGAGGAGCTCTTCCTTACGGGTACCCGACGGGTCGATGTCGATCGCCGGGAAGATCCGCTTGTCGGCGTACTTGCGGTCGAGCTTCAGCTCCATGTTGCCGGTGCCCTTGAACTCCTCGAAGATCACTTCGTCGCCGCGGGAGCCGGTTTCGACCAGCGCGGTGGCCAGGATCGTCAGCGAGCCGCCGTCCTCGATGTTGCGCGCCGCGCCGAAGAACTTCTTCGGCGGGTAGAGCGCTGCGGAGTCGACACCACCGGACAGGATGCGCCCGGACGCCGGGGCCGCCGTGTTGTACGCACGGCCGAGGCGGGTGATCGAGTCGAGCAGGACGACGACGTCGTGCCCAAGCTCGACGAGCCGCTTGGCCCGCTCGATCGACAGCTCGGCGACCATCGTGTGGTCCTCGGCCGGCCGGTCGAAGGTCGAGGAGATGACCTCGCCCTTCACCGACCGCTGCATGTCGGTGACCTCTTCTGGCCGCTCGTCGACGAGCACGACGATCAGGTGGCACTCGGGGTTGTTGCGGGTGATCGCGTTGGCGATCGCCTGCAGCACCATCGTCTTTCCGGCCTTCGGCGGCGAGACGATCAGGCCGCGCTGGCCCTTGCCGATCGGCGCGACGAGGTCGATGATCCGCGTGGTCAGCTGGCTCGGGTCGCCCTCGAGGCGCAGCCGTTCCTGGGGGTAGAGCGGGGTCAGCTTGTTGAACTCGACCCGCCCGCGGGCGCTCTCGGGATCGGTGCCATTGACCGTGTCGAGGCGCACGAGCGCGTTGAACTTCTCGCGGCGCTCGCCTTCGCGCGGTTGCCGGACGACGCCGGTGACGGCGTCACCCTTGCGCAGGCCGTACCGGCGCACCTGGGCGAGCGAGACGTAGATGTCGTTCGGGCCGGGCAGGTAGCCCGACGTCCGGACGAATGCGTAGTTGTCGAGGATGTCGAGGATGCCGGCGATCGGCACCAACACATCGTCCTCGCCGATGACCGGCTCGGCTTCGCCGCCGAAACGGTCGCGACCCGGGCCGCGGCCACCGCGGTTGCGCTCGCGGAACCGCCCGCGGCGACGGCGCCCGCTGCCGTCGTAGTCGTCATCGTCAGAGCGGTCACGCCGCTGTTGGCCCTGCTGGCCGCCCTGGCTCTGCTGGCCCTGGCCGCCCTGGCTCTGCTGGCCCTGGCCGCCCTGGCCCTGGCCGGCCTGGTCGCCGCGGTTGCGGTCCCGGTCACGGTTGCGGTTGCGGTCGCGGCCGTCGCGGCCCTCCCGCCCCTCGCGGAAGTCGCGCTGGCCCTCATGCTGCCCTTCACG
>Ga0157369_10005771_pt1 | contig 14391 bp, 9 predicted proteins | sample C25metaG_FD_113461 | JGI IMG/M metagenome (GOLD analysis project Ga0157369, IMG submission 113461) | Corn rhizosphere microbial communities from Kellogg Biological Station, Michigan, USA - C2-5 metaG | ecosystem: Host-associated > Plants > Roots > Rhizosphere > Soil | place: USA: Michigan...
AAAGCAGACCGCTGGTTCTCGGCCTCCGCATTATCATCTTGGAGTCGAGCGAAGGCTGAAGAGGCCCGCGCATAAGACGACTTCAATGACTCGAGTTCAGCCGTCAGGCTGAGATTCTCAGCTTCTAGACTTGCCAGTCTCAACCGCAACTGCTGACCGTCAGCGTCTATCTGAGCTGTGCTTGGGCTGTCAGAGGAATGCTGCGTCAGAGACGCAGTTTGAACGCGCCGGCCGCCAAGATAATATCCAGTCAAGCCGACAGCTCCGATCAAGAACATTGCCGCTGCGGCGCGAACCGCGAGTACCGGCCAAGTCTTTGGCGTGAAGAGCCGTATCCGCGGTTCCGGCAGAATTGATCCTGTACCGGCGTGAGTGATAACTATTCCCTGGGATTCCGCTCTCCTGAAAAATCTCTCACGTAGAAGCGCTGAGTCTATGCATGCAGTGGCTTCAGGCGCGCTGAGCTCTGGGTCGCCTGTCGTCACGGCATAATGACTCGCCTGAATCTCCATGAACTCCGAATATCGCTGCCGGCACTCCGGGCAGGAAACCAGGTGTTGCTGCAATTCCGCCAACTCCGCGCCGGATGCCTGACCAATGCTCGCGACCGCGCAGATCTCTTGGTAATGCTCATGCTTTGACATGATTCACCTCGCCAAAAGACACTGCTTCGTCGCGCCGGACCGCGCCAGGCTCCTCCGTGAGACAATTTCGCAATCGTTCGAGCCCTCGGTAGTAATGATTGCGAACATTGCTGAGTGATTCCTTCGTTTTTTCGGATACATCTCTCAGCGTCAAGCCTTCGAAGAACACCATCTCGATGGTTCTTTTCTGGGCCTCATTCAGTGTGCCGAGCGCTTCTTTGACCACTCGTGCAATTTCCTGACTGAACAGCTGTGGCGGCCCCTGGGTGCCTTCTTCCCAATCCAGCACCTCATCAATTTCGGGCCGGTTATAAAACTGTCGCAACACCAGGTAGTTCCGCCGGTTTATGCTGCGATGGTAGGCATATTGCAAAAGCCACACTTTAAGACTGCCTTTGGCGGAATCGAATTTCTCGGCAATCCGATAAATTTCGAAAAATACGTTTTGAGTTACTTCTTCGGCCTCCGACACGTCCCTCACGATCTTCAGCGCAGTAACCAGAACGAGACGATGGAAGCGATCGAACAGTACAGCGAACGCGTCCCCATCACCCTGCTGCACAGCTTGCATGATTTCTTCGTCGCTGAGCTGTTGAAGTTGTGGATCCTTGGACTGCGGGCTACGCCGCGTTAGAGGGCCTGGGAACATTCTCTGAATGAATCTGCACATGGAATACCACACCCAACCCGGGAATTCCACAAAAGAAGATTATTTTTTTCCTCGTGACACAGAATTAATCGGTGACTGGCATACTCATCAAACTTTGCGTGGCTACGCGCTCTGCCCGATGGAGCTATCTGCCTCGTCCTCATGTTCCTCAACATTACCAACAGACATATCCTTACTTTTTCGCAACGGCAGCAAATGTGCATGCTTCGGCGGAAAGACAAAATTCTGCACGAACCAGAGCCCATCTGAATTCAAGCGGCGTCCGACCACGGCCCGGCCGTACTGTTTTACGAACTCGGAGAAATCGTCAGGATCGATGATTCGTTTTTTAACGCCAGTTGTTTCCACGATGCGGCATTTGAGCCAACCGTGATCGATCCACTTTTGCACCTCGTCACTTCGGACATGCAAAGCTTCCGCAAGGCTGTAAACCGTGAACCAGTCGCGGCCTCTTTGCGAACTCTCTCCCAGGCGGTGCAACATTGACCGAATGGAACGCGGCGAGCGTTGCATGATTCTTGAGACTTCTTCCAGCGGGCAGCTTTCGATCAGATCAAACAGCCGTTGTTGCTCCGGCTTTGTCCACGGTCGCCACACGCGCTTTTGAGTTAAGCCTTGCTGATGTAGAAATCGGAGGCAGGCGTCTCGAGGGTTTCCGGATAAGGCGACCAGTTTTGTCGCCAACGCCGCCAGGCCATTTCTGTGATGGACCTGGCCGTTTCTTAATGATCTCAAATAATTTCCGACCAATTCTCGTGCTTCTTCTGACCAATGAAATACCCGGCGTTTCTTCTGGCCACTCACTTCGTCCATACCACTGAATATCAGGAAGGCGACAATTGTGTAGCGCCCAAATCTGCATCGGAATATCGGGGCGTGCGCTTTCCAGAATTCCTCCCTATATCTATCTATGTCAGTCAGGAAGAAATTTGTGACAGAAAAAGATTGTCTCTAATTCAGGAGAAAACTTTGACAAAAGGATTACATTTCCCTGGTAACCAACTCGCAGACAGAGCGTTCCAATATAACTATGTGAGTAACACATTGTGGCTGCCCTCCCCCGGCGGTCTTTTGCCGCTTACTGCTTGAGAGCTTATGCACCGGTGGCGCAGTGTCCGGTCAGCACGCTCTCGCACCACCGAATGCTTTGATTCTGCGGATCGCACTTGCTGCGAAGTGCCACTGGTGTGTCTATGAATACTCTTTCTGGTAAAGGCCCCTTGTGGTGGGACCGGGAATTGGATCCCACAGGTAAACCCATTCGTCTGGATGTACGCTCTGCCGCTCGGGAAGTCTGGAACGACGCCTGCAATCAGACTCGATCCTTGCTCGGGGAGCCATGCGAGGCCGCGGGGCTCATGGAACGGTCGGTTGTGCAGGTTTCACGGTATCTCAACCGCCGCGGACTGCCTATGTTCTCGCAGGACACGAGCGGCATCCTGATGTGCGCTTTCTGTCGAGCCCTGCGCCGCACTGTGGCGAAGCTGCGCCGCATCGAGCTGGCAGACGATGTGAATGCGCTTTCACAGACCCATTCGCCTCACAGCTGCACGAGCAAGGAGGATTGTCGCCTCGACGCAGAGAAAGCGACGCGCCAGTTCAGCGAACGAGGCCGCAAGATGTACAAGCTTCGCGATGCAGGATTCGAATGGAAGGAGATTGCCGCGACACTCAACACGACTGATGCTGCCGCCCGCGCGGAGTTCTCGCGCGAGCTGAAGCGGGCGAGACTGAAAGTCAAAAACAAGTCCAAATCGTGAGGTTTGGCCGTACGACTGCGCAAATCTCGTCATCAATCTAACGTGCGTACCTATGATCGCAGCTGCTTTAGCAGCCAACGGATCGGTCGGTTTCTACAATAAAGTAGCTTTACTTGTTGACAAGAAGCCACGATCTGATATTTGTAGGAAGTTGTAACTTCCCCACCAAGGTATAAAGTGTGTCTGCAAGAGGTGAGTTATAGTGCCTTTTGCTCTCCGACGAGGTGTCTCTGTCGTATCGGACCGTCAGCCTACTATTGAGCTTGACCAAGTAATCAACGCTCTCAAGAGTACGGTCAAAGGTTATAATGCCTAACCTGGATGGGATGCCTGTAGGGGCCTGGGTACACCTGATGAGACGAAGATCCGAAACGTCCTTTGAGTGTGACAGAGCAACAATCTCATGATTCGCATGAAACGTCTCGCACTTCGAAATCACTAGTTTGGTGAGGGCGTAATCTGTCTGGCGAGGAGGCCTTGGCATGGCTGCACGACGCCACCTGATGATCAGAGGAGTGGCACTGATCCTCTTGCTGATGGCGGGCTACATCGCCTGGACGCGCAACTTCGGGGAAGGTATAAAGGGTGTCCCAATCCTGGCCTTTCTCAGTGCTGCGTTTTCATTCGCCCTGGAATGGATTGATCACAGCCAAGCGGAGCTCCTTAAGAAATACCTCACGCATTCGCTGCTGTCGTTGCCGTTCCTGATCGCAGGCTACATCGTGATAATCGTGCTGTTGAGCTTGAACGCGCCGGTCACTGTGCTGAATTCTGCCAATCAGCCGCTGCCGATAACTTTGACAGCTCTTGATAATGCTGGATCGCAACCTGAATCCGCGACGTCATCGAAAGATGAGCCTGCGCGTTTTCACGCGTGGTCGACACCACTTGGCCGACCATTCCGGCTGAAAGTGAAAGGTTACACGGCCAAGACACTGAATGTTGTCGCTCCTGCCGGAGTAACCATCAGCACAGAGAGCGATCTCGTGCCGCAACTGATGGTTCTTATCCGCCCGACGCTGGACGGCATGATTGAATTGCGTAGCGGCGGTTCGGTCCATGTCTACAGCAAGAAGAAGAACCAGGAAAGCGAAATCGCACACTCTCTTCAGCCGACGACTGCATCTTCGGTCCTGGTGGGCGCTGCCCTAGTTCCCGTACCACACGATATGATCGAAGACTGGCGACTCGAACTCGCGGGCCGAAATATGCCAGATACCGCACGAGCCAATGCTCTGCGAGCATGGAAAACGCCAGCCATGGCAATACTCGAAGCTTCGGCTGATGAACTTGCGCCGCATCAGATGTTGCGTGTCGAATTACGAAACAAAGCAAATGAAACTATCCAATGCGGCACCATGGAATTGCCGGAAGCATCGGGAATGATCGTGGATTTCCCACTAGAGCCGTGCCAACCGTCGCACAATGCGGCGGCGCCTGCCGGCTGAAAAGGCAGTGAGTCATGAACAAAACACTATCTTCTTTGTTGATTTTTCTGTGGGCGTGCTCGACAGCACACGCAGGGGACAAACCGCAGATCGAAGTGCGCTTCAAGATTGAAGCGTCAGCGTACCGCAATCACTTTGGATCAGGCGTTGCAAACGTGGAGACCCGTGGCGCAGAGGTGGTAAGGCAGGCACTCAAGCAGCACATTCAATTTGCAGATTTCGCTGCTTCAAATGCTGGCTCACCTCTCTACACCTTGACCGTATTCCTGGCGGTATCCGATCCGCAGACGGACGTTGCCGCCCAAGCAGTGTGGCTGATGGCTTCTTTGAGTGGACCAGGCGGGGCTTCCCAGAAGACGATATGGCGGAAATTTCGTGAGGCCGCGGCCGACTGCGGAGGACTCAGTGATCGGGAGTGCACCTGGCCGGATGACGCTGAGTTCCTGAAGGAGTTGCAAGCGTTACTCACGGCCCCGTCGTTATACCCCAATCTGGTAAGCGGCGTTTTCCATGAGCTCTCGATTGCCGATTCCGGCAAATTCGTACTCCAACCGACCAACGGCTGGGTGTTGCCCTTCCGCCAGGAGGACATGTGCTTGGGAGCGGACACGAAGCTTCGGATTGTGAATGACATCCCAACGGAACAAACTACCCTTCACGGCAAGTTTCGGGCCGATGTTGAGGGTCCTTACGGACACCCACCCGACTCGATATTTACCACGCTTTCTGAAGGTGAGGACGGTGCTGACAATAACAAGAAGGCCTTGCTCCAACAATTCCCCGAAAAGGTGGTCGTTCGTGGGGTATATCTCGTGCGATACCAGCATCTGGACGAGAACTGCGGAGGCGCTATCCCGCCGCCCACCGCTCCTGCCAACGGTGGAGGCGACCAATGACGACTTCCGGACGAATTAACCCCACGTTGTTACTTGCCGTCATCATCTGTACATGCATTCCGGGAGCGTCCCAAGTTAAGAGCCAGCCACAAAAAGTCATACTTAATTTTGACCGATCGAAGGAAATATCCGCCGAGGCTCTCAAGAGTTCTCAAGCTGGCGACTCAAATAGAGCAATCCGCACTGCGAACGCCGGACTCGAGGACTGCCCGACTGGTGCCGCGGGCTCCGCTTGTCGCGGGCTCCTCAATTACACGATGGGCTATGTCTATCAACAGCAGGCACAGGGCAGCGCTACGACCCCTGAACGCCAGAGCGCGCTCGCCTCCGCCGCGGCATCGTACAGGGCCGCGCTACAAGACGATCCCAACAATGGCACAATCCACTTTAATTTGGCCATGCTGCTGACGAACGCGGGAGACCAGCGCTCCGCCATTGCGGAACTGCAGGAGGCAACCAAGGCGGACCCAACACAGTGGCAGTACAGCGTCAAGCTGGGAGACATTCAGGTGCAGCAAAAGAATTGGAAAGCGGCATTGCAGGCTTATGAACAGGCTGCACAAACCGCACCGGGTGCAGAATCCCCACCTGAACGAATCCTGGAACTGACTCGACGGGGATACGGACTCAACTCGGATGAACTCCAGTCCAGGTGCAAGGAGTGGGAAGTGCTGTATCCCACCCTGGCCGCAAACTGTTATGAACAGTTCATTACCATGGTCTTTGCCGGAAATACTTCCCTAGCAGAAACGGCGCTTGTGACCTGGCTAGGCATTATCGGCAGGCAAGAGAAAGTCGGCGAACAGATGCTGGAGGGGCTGCCTCGAAATTGGGGCACAGCGGCCCTTCCTCCGCTCACCGCGCTGCTCCGAGGCGACCTGTCACGGATTACCGACAATTGGTGGACACAGTCGGGTTCGCGGAGCGAAGCATGGGCGCGATTTCTGCTCGCCCTCGGCCAGGAGTCTGCTTCCCACGATCCGAAGACGATGGAACGGATTTGGCAGACGGCATTGCAGACAGTAAAAAACAATCCCCGTTCCGCCTCAGGTTTGGAACTCAGGCGGGCTCTGGCGCTTCTATACGTCCGCCACCCCGATCTCGATGTGACCCACGGCAAATTGAATGAACTAGTGGAGCAGATCTTCTTCGACAAAATGGGCGCTATCCAGAGCAAAGACCTGGAAGCTGAGCAGAGATACCACACCGTTCTGGGACTGATCTTTGCCGGACAGCAGAAGTGGGGCTCGGATGATGATTCACATAGCGCCGCGTTTCAATTGAGACGTGTGGTAGAAGTGGCTAACGAGCGCTACCAGAAAGAATCCATTTACCAGCCTCTGCCCGAGATAAAGGAACTGCGGGCAAAGGTTTATGAAAAAACAAACCATCCCGTCGAAGCGGCCAATGCTCGCTGGGATAGCTTGCTCGCCTACATGGATAGTGACCAACTGGACCGCGCGTCGAATGCGATGGAAGCGATTCAGGACTCCGGAAAGTTCGATAAAGCTACACTCACTTCACTACTCAAACTCCGGCGCGATGCGAGCGCGGCACCAGCCGAGCGAAAGAGTTTGCTGATCACACAGATTTCCGCGCTGGGACCAAAAGCTGGGATCTCGCCAGAATTTCTTCAACGGCAGCAGTTCAAGGCGCTGGCTGATCTGATAACGATAGGTCCGGCGGGTGCGGCGGAGACCGCATCGGTACAGGCGGCCCTAGCAGCATTTTCTCTGACAGTCGACCAACATGTTCCTCTTATCGGAGTGAAGGATCTGGGCAGATGGCAAGCGGTGCAACAGAGAATTGTAGAGAGCGTGGGAGGTAGAAGCGAAAAGATGCAGGTTCGTCCGGGGACAGGCGGCGCCACACTTAAGCTGGCGCTGCCGGGGTCAGCTGTTCCCCAAAACGTGAATATAAGCGCGCAAACCTTCCAGGCCGCGCACGTCGCCCAAGTGCTGGGTCCAGAACAACTGACGCATTACAACCGATCGCTGAGCTTATCGAACGGCAAGTTGGCGGCACCCGATTCGGCCGTGACGTCGCCCGAGGTGCGGCGGAAATTAGAAATGAAAGGCATAACAGTAATGGCGGTACCGCAGTAGCGAACGGCTGCAGGATAAGAGCAACAAATCCGTATACGATGGGCAACCCCTAGATGGTCGCCCAGGCTGCCCTGGCAACAGTCGACTTTTGGGAAGTGGCAACAGCCGTCATTAGTTTGAATATCCAGAGCAGGCAACAGTGCAAGTCGTCACCCAAGAAGATTAACGGTTATGGCGAACCCCGACAAATTTGTCTTCATCGCGACGGGAGGGATACTTCCTCCGGATACACTCGACTTCTCCGCGATGGCAAGGAACCGGATGGTGAGCCTGGTGAACTCCTGGAACGACTTAGTGAGAAAGAAAAAGCCTCCTTTTCCTTTAGCGGCGACGGTGCGGTTCGTGCACTTCAATTTCGACAGTGGAGCGGTCTTGATGCACGATCACATCTTCCCGGACAAAGGGACCAAACCGCCCTCCCTGAAATTCAGCGACTGGACACCGGTACCCTCGGGCGGGGACATCGACACCACTTTGCATGACAACAACGCGAATGACCACAAAACGCTTTCCATCACGAACATTTATAAGTCAGTGCGACAAAGTCCCCCAGATTCGGTTTTGGAGGTCAGCATATTCTCGCATGCCTTTGTAAAGGGCCCTGTGCTCATCAACACCAGCGACGACCCATCTAACGCCAATCGCACCGACAAGGATATGGACGGACGGGCGCGAACCGATTTCAATCCCAACATGGGCGACGCTTCTGTCAGCAACGCTCTCGATCAATTCATCAAGGCATTCGACAAGACGGGGCATTTCAGAGTCTATGGCTGCAATGTTCAAGATGTGGTAGGGAGGCGGGAAATCGCGGGTAATATTGCCGCGAGCGGAGCGATCCGACAGTCAAATGTAGTTACGATCACGACGACCACGGCGCACGGCCAGGACCCCGGGCAAAGGGTCGAGATCAGCGGTGTTCCGGACACCACCTTCAACGCACGGTTCACAATCGTCTCCGTGCCATCGACCACGACATTTACTTACAGTCAGAATGGTGCGGATGGGACAAGCGGACCGGGTATCGTCGCCACGGCAGGGCGAGATCCAGCGGGTAAGATCACAAACGGCGGTGCCGTACGCGCATCAAAGATTGTTACCATCACGACGGCCACAGCGCATGTCCTGGTCAAGGGTCAACAGGTTCTCATCAGCGATGTGCCGGACAAATCCTTTAATGGGCGGTTCGCTATCAAGAAGGTGCCGTCCGCGACGACTTTTACCTATTCACAGAATGATGTGGATGCGACAAGCGGACCCGGTACGGTTTCCACCCCGGGAGGATCCTCATACAAGAGATCTGGAGTCTTCCAGGTGCTCGACCAGGCATTTGTGCAGCCTGCGAAGCGCTCCGCCGGAGCCAGCCTCAAATCCGGCAAGGTTCCCACGGGAAATGTGACACTCGATATGTGGACCGAGGTAATGAACGAGGCAGAGAGAGATGTAACGGTTGACGCAAAGGACATAGCCAGAGCTCAAGGTAAGCCTCGCAAGGATTGGGACAAGATCGGAGCAGCCGCCTGGGCGGCGACTTCTTCGAAGAACCGCAACAAGCTTGCGAACGGGCTTCTAGTGATGCATCGCCAGCTTGATCCAGATTTCTATCCGGAACCGAATACCACCGACAGCACATCGGCACCGACCGCAAAGACAGTCAGTAAATCCTGGGCCGACATTCTCGGCCTGCTCTCGAAGAAAATGTCTGAGAGCTACATATTCAAGGCAGCAGATAAACTGAGCGCCAGCGGCATTACTTGCCATGGCGCTGTCCCTGGAGTCGGTGGCAACAATGAACAAATTCCGCTTAACTTGGGGTTAATGCGAGTCTGCGGAAATCTGGATAAGTTTGGCTGCGATGATGCCTACGGCGCCTGGCTCCAATTTTACAAATTGTTTTTCTTCCTAGGCACGGACGGAAAGAAACTCGATACGGCATTCGATGAACGCAATTACGCGCAGCTTGATTCGAAAGCAGTGGCGATCGTAAAGGCCCACGCCACTCCTTAAATATCTCTGAAGGAAGCGCCATGGCAAATGAGCCGGGAACTCTGGAGCGGATAGCCCAACAATTCGGGTTAGCTCTTGCGCCTCTGGAAGTCCTTCTCGCACCGGAAAGCTTTTCGACCCTGTTGGTCGAACTGGGCCTTGATACTCCTCCCAACCTTCAGGCCGATGCTGCCTTCCTCCATAAGTTGAGTGACACCATTGGTAAGGCGGTTGCCCTTGGCCCGGAATTGGAAAACGTCGCTCTGGCCGCCGACAGCGGCAACGATGACGATCTGATTTCTGCTGTCAAACAACTACTCGAGACCATCCTGCAATTGACTTCCGCACTGGATGCTTTGGCTACTGATTTCAAGAGAGCTGCCACAGGTTTGATGGATGCCGCTGCCCTCGAAGCATTTGTCGAAGAAATGGTTGAGCGTATCTTTGAAAATGTTCTGGTTCGCTACCTTGAGAGCAATTATCCCCGTCTATGGCAGGTCTTGGCTCTGCTCACGATAGTCGAGTACGCCTCGTTCGACATCGTGACAGACGACGATCTGGTCACCGTCCTTCGCAGAAGGCTGCACTTCGATCGTTTCGGAGCATTCCTCTCAAACCCGCTCGACCTGCTGCAGGCGGGCTACGGCTGGGGCACGGAGCAATTCGACGGTAAAGCCCTCTTTTCCCAGTTATCCGACACCTTTGAGGCCTTTCAGGAGTTCTCCGACTACGCGGAGGTCTCAGATGACGGTACACCCATCTTTGATCTATTCGCCCTTACTTTCGGAACAACCAAGAATATTCATCCGCCCGGCGTTCAAGCGCAGTTATTCGTCGACCTCCCCTCCACCACGGACTTGACTCTCATCCAAATCAGCGACAATTTGCGTGTCGCTTTTCAGTTTTCTGCCGCTTTGGCAGCCGGGTTGATACTGCGACTACTGCCGCCTACCAGAGTTGAACTGGACGCAGACGCTACCGTCACCGGAAATGCCACGCTAGGACTGGTTGGTCAGGGCCCGGACCAGAATTCATCCTTCGTTCTATTAGGGCAAACAGCAGGCAGTAGTTTGCAGGCAACGAAAGTCGAAGCCGGGCTGGTTGGCAAATTCCAATGGGACGCAGTGACGAACAATGTCAGTACGGATGCCGGTTTTCAGGCAATGTTCGTCAAGGGCAAGTTGACAATCGACCTTTCGAGTGCCGATGGATTTGTGACTTCGGTTTCACCTCAAGACAGCTTTCAGGCCGCTTTCGATCTGACGATTGGTTGGTCTACGTTGCGCGGCTTTTATATCGATGGCGGCGCTTCTTCCGAGATGGTCCTGCCATTGCATATCAGCCTAGGACCGGTTGCCCTCGAATTGCTGTATCTGGATCTTGGTATAGGTTCCGACGGCTTGAGTGTCACAGCTAGTGTGGCTGCGACTGTAAGTCTCGGGCCGATCTCAGCCGCCATCGACCGACTGGGTGTAACTTCAAAACTTGCCTTCCAACGGGGAAATTTGGGTCCGGTAGATTTCGGTATTTCTTTCAAGCCTCCGAGCGGATTGGGCATCGCCATTGATGCCGGAGTGGTCGCAGGTGGCGGGTACATCTCATTCAATGCGGACAAAGGCCAATATGCTGGAGTGCTGGATGTGTCTCTGGCTGAGATTATTCAGGTCAAGGTCATCGCTGTTCTGGACACGAAACTTCCCGATGGCTCGAAGGGCTTCGCGTTCCTGCTGATCATCACCTTCGATTTCCCGCCCATTGAATTGGGCTTCGGTTTCACACTGAACGGTGTCGGCGGTCTCGGCGGTGTCAACCGAACGATGAACACCGACGCGCTGCACGCCGGCTTTCGCGCGCACACGCTCAACAACATCCTGTTCCCTCCGGATCCTATCGCCAACGCGCCGCAGATTATCAGCAGCATCGAGAGCTTCTTCCCGCCGGCGGAAGGCCGCTATCTCTTTGGGCCGATGCTGGAGCTTGGCTGGGGCACTCCAACCCTGATCACGATTGCCGTGGGAGTGATTCTGGAAGTCCCCGATCCGGTGCGTCTGGTCCTGCTCGGCCTGATCGATGCAGGCCTACCCACGACGGAAACCGCGCTGATTGAATTGCATATTGACGTTCTCGGTGTCCTGGATTTCGGCGCGAAAACGCTCGCGATAGACGGGTCACTCTACGATTCTCGCGTCCTCATCTATTCGCTCGCTGGAGATCTCGCGCTTCGGCTAAATTGGGGCGACGATCCTAACTTCATCTTCTCGCTCGGCGGATTCAATCCTCACTTCGATACTACCGGCCTCGCTATCCCCAACATGCATCGGCTCAGCGTGAGCATCGGCGACGGCGACAATCCGCGCATCAGCGCCAACAGCTACTTCGCCATCACGTCGAACACGGTGCAATTCGGGGCCAATGTTGAAGCCTATGCCGCGGCCGCGGGCTTTGCCATTCACGGCTACCTCGGGTACGACGTGCTCATCATCGTGTCGCCATTCTCCTTCGAATTCGATTTCTCGGCGGGCTTCGACGTCTCGTTTGAAGGACACTCGTTGTGTGGCCTCCACGTCGACGGACTGTTCGCTGGGCCGCGCCCCTGGCATCTGCACGGCGATGCTTCCATCGACATTCTGTTTTTTTCGGTCAGCGTCTCGCTCGACCTCACCTGGGGCGACAGCACGCCGGCCATTCTGCCACAAAGACCGGTGCTACCCGATTTACTCCCGGCACTGGCTGACCCGCGCAACTGGAGTGCGATCCTGCCCAGCAACACCTCGCAGGCGGTAACGTTGTCGGCGCCCAAGCCCGACGACACGACGCTGCGTGTGCATCCCATCGGTGTACTCAGCGTGCGCGAAAAAGTCGTGCCGCTCGATCTCGAAATCACGCGCTATGGCAACGCCACGCCGTCCGATGGAAATTTGTTCGCTATCAGCGACGTTCAAATCAACAACGATGAAGAGACCCGGCAGCCGATTCAGGATTACTTTGCGGCCGGCCAATTCCTGAGCTTGAGTGATGCCGACAAGATCAGCGCACCGAGTTTCGAAAAATACGACGCTGGCGTCACAATCGGTTCATCAAACATTGTGGCCGGTATCGATTCGCCGCGGACCGTGGTTTACGAAGAGCGCTATATCGACGAGCCCACTGGCTTCTCCCGCTTCGCGCGCCTCTATGCCATGCCGGCAAATATTCACCTGGCGATGAGCCGGCAGGGCGCCGGATTTGCCTCGCCTCTGAAGAATTCAGGCTTGTTTAAGTACGGCGCCGAAGTGAGTGGCAGGGCGGTTAAGACTGCCGATCCGTCCTACGTAATCACCAGCGTCGAGGATCTTTCCGTGCGCAGCGACATCGTCGCCTCCGGCGGTGACACCTACTTCCAGGCGCGGGCGACGCTCGACAGCTATCTCGCGATTCATCCGGAGGAAACCAGCAACCTGCAGATACAGTCGCTGCACGAGGTGGCCGCATGAGCGACACTCCGCTGGGCCGCTACCACTTTCTGACCTGGGCGCGCCGCGGCATCGGCGCCAGCGTTAACAATCCAGACGACGGCGGCGTGCTGCCCAGCCGCGCCAGCCTCAGCGTGCAGCTTTCGGTCAGTGTGCAGCAAGGCAGCACAACCAACACAGTGCCGACAAAGGCGCTGCCGGTACAGATGTTCGGCCCCGGCGATGTGATCGGCGTTGATCCGCGGCACGTCATCCGCACCGAGCCCCGCGACTCCACGGTGACCTTCGAGCCCAATTACCTTTGCGGTATCGACTTCGACACGCCCGATTTTCCCTGGTTGTTCACGCCTGCCTCGCCGAATAGCGATCACCTGCGGCCATGGGTTGCGTTGATTGTTTTAAAGGCCGATGAGTTCAACCAACCGTCTGTTGCTCCCAATCCGCTGCCGGTTATCGACGTGATCAAAATCGCTGCATTGCCCAACCTGGCTGAGTCGTGGAACTGGGCGCACGTGCAGGTAAGCGGCGACACTCCGATTGCCGACGCGATGGCGTTGGCGCCAGGTAACGTGATCTCAAGGATGCTGTGTCCGCGCCGCCTCGATGCCGAGACGTCTTACACCGCGTTCCTGGTTCCGGCATTCGAAATCGGGCGGCAAGCCGGCATCGGCCAGGATGTTTCTGGAATAACGACGGCCGATCCAGCCTGGACCTCTGCCAGTGCCGCGCCGTTGCGCCTGCCGTTCTATTACCAGTTCGGATTTCATACCAGCGATGCCGGCGATTTCGAGTCGCTGGTCCGCCGCCTCACGCCGCAGGTCCTTACCGCCGACGTCGGCTTAAGCCTGATGGATGTCTCTAAGCCGTACCTGGACATTGCCCCTGCAGGGCCTCCGCCATTGGGGTTGCAAGGCGCGCTGCAGAGCCTTCTGACCAAGCCGACCGACTGGAACGATCCCCAGAAAACGGCGTTCCAGAAGGACGTGCAGGCGTTCATCAATAATCCGCCAGCCAGCTTCGATCCCGCGAAGCCGGATCCGATCGTCGCGCCGCCAATTTATGGACGCTGGCACGCCGCCGTGCAAAGTGTGGATCGCACTGCCACCGGATGGGTCAACGATCTCAACCTCGATCTCCGCGATCGCAGCGCCGGTGGCATGGGCACGCAGGTTGTGCAGACAGAGCGTACGGCGCTAATGGCTTCAGCCTGGCAGCAGGTCGATGGCGTTATCAAAGCCAACCAAGTGCTGCATCAGGCACAACTGGCGCGTGCCACGCTGCAGCAAATCTTTCGTGCGCAGTTCGTGAAGGCGCAGCCGGACACGGTAATGACGATTACGTCGCCCTTGCATTCAAAGCTGCTGGCCAGCCCGCGCACTATCCTGGCAACGGTGCGCGCCAGCCGAGTGCCGGAGCGCATATTGTCGGGA
>Ga0157369_10005773_pt1 | contig 14388 bp, 16 predicted proteins | sample C25metaG_FD_113461 | JGI IMG/M metagenome (GOLD analysis project Ga0157369, IMG submission 113461) | Corn rhizosphere microbial communities from Kellogg Biological Station, Michigan, USA - C2-5 metaG | ecosystem: Host-associated > Plants > Roots > Rhizosphere > Soil | place: USA: Michigan...
TCAGATGGCTGAGCGGCAGCGAGCGGCTGAGGATGATGGGTTTTGCCTCGGACTGGATGCGGCCAACCTTGCGGAGGCTTTCGGTGCCGGAAATGCCGTTGTTACGCAGGTGGCGGAGTGGGTTGGGAGCAAGCTAATTAGCACGGGATGACCGGCGCATAGCCGCAAACTGTCTGCCCCAATATGAAGTACTTAGACACTCTCGTATCTTCACGGGTTTTTTATTCAGCCAACAGACCCGGAACAACTCAGTGTTGCCCGGGTTAAGATTGGAGACCTAAGCCTTACCAGCAGAAATTTCCGGCAGCGTACCTGTTACTGAGCTTGCTCGCCGCGTGGCTTTAATAAACATTGCCGTCCCCCCATGGCGCATATCAATATCAAAGAGATCCGATGCCCGAATAAGATCGCCCAATGTTCGATAGCCGTAATTTACGGCGGAAAACGAACTGTTGTTACGGATGTATTGACCTACTTGGCTGAGGTGCGACCAACCGCCATCGTCTGCCGTTTTCTCGGCTGCAGTCCTAAGCAACCTCACGAGTGCCGTATCGTTTCGCAAATCGCTCCTAGTACGCTTAGGGGGCGCAGACACCTCACCTCCGAAAGCTTTCTCTTGGTCTTCGCCTACGAGATTTTCGGTGTAAATGAATTGCGAGCATGCATCTACAAAGGGTTTTGGCGTCTTTTTTTCTCCAAAACCGTAAACTGGTAGACCGCTCTCTAACAATCGAAGTACTAGGGGCGTGAAATCGCTATCGCTTGTCATGAGAGCAAATGCGTCGACATTTTTACTGTACAACAAATCCATCGCGTCGATAATCATCGCTGAGTCTGTCGCGTTCTTACCCTTAGTAAATGCAAACTGTTGCATAGGGCGAATTGCGAAGGGATGCACCTTATCTACCCATCCAGCGAGTAATGGGGAGCTCCAATTGCCATGAGCGTGCCTGACATTGACCATCCCATATTTTGCTAACTCATCTAACACACCTCCTACGGAAGCATGGCTTACATTGTCGCAATCGATTAGCAGAGCTATCCGTTTTGACTCCATGGTGCACTCCTGCCAGTCCCTATGAAGCCTCACTATGTCATTGAGCCATCACCATTCGCAAGATATTGCAACGAATCGTCCGCTACCATAGATGACTTGTTTGGAAGGTATTGATTTGGCCTGCATCCAAGTGGCTATCCTTGCCTGTCCTTCAGCAGCACTTTTGCCCCCCGAGAAATCAATGGACTCCCCATATACCCAGAGCACAAGTCATACGAATCCTCAACGAAATACAAACCCGCTGGATGCTGCTTGAAAGCCATTATCGGCTCGCCGTCAACGATTGCCGCGACAGTCGTCCAGCTGCTTGCGGACTGCGGATATGTGCAATTTAGAAAGTATTGTATGTTGGATATTTCGTAGCCATCCAACGACGCGGCCTTACATTCTCGTTCACAGATTTGCCTACTCCGAGTTCTTGGCTGACACTGCGCGGGTGGAAGCATCTCCAGCGTCTAAGTTACAGCAAAGACCACGGCCAGCAGATGCGTACTGTCAATACTCTACTGGCCAGCAAAACTGGCTTCCAAATCGCTATGGGCTGTAACCTATCGTCGCTCATGCTAACGGATGTGATCAAATGAATGATCATGAACCATTGTCTAAATATCTTGATACAGACGATATTGAATAGGCATTTAAGTGAGAATGTAGGAAGTGGAGCGGGGATGGGGGCTGGCTGCTAGTTACATTAGAAACTTTTTATTTATCAAACTTAGCTGTAGCGCACAAAAATGATAATTACGCATTAGCGATGGCTTACGCTGAGGCAGGAGGTTTGAACGTACCACTCACCACTTGTTTAAATGCTCGGTAATCTGCAGTAGCCAATTTCTCGATGATCGACGAAACCACGCCATATCTCTCATCGAAATTTTCCGCCTTATAAACATGGCTATCGACGGCCAAATTATTAATAGTCACTGAAATTTCTTTAATAAGTTGTATCTTAATAGTAGTTGTGAGCAGATTTTCGTCATTCAACGACGCAATTGAGCTACCACAGATACTAAAGTTATTACTATTCAGCCATTCGCCTTGCGTATTGGTGAATGGTTTAATCCACTGCCCATGAGCAATTTTATTTCGCAAAGTGATTGCAGGTGCAAAATGCTCGGAGATCCATCCTCGGATCTCTTCGTACAGATTGAATACAGAAAACTTCACTGTCTTCCTAGAAATCTCGTCGCTAATCTGCAATCCGAGATGTTTTTTCAGGCCGAGCTCAAGAGCACGCTGCCAGCGCTCACCAAGCGAGCTAACATCATATACAAACTGCCTTTGGTCTTCCGAAAAAACACCTTTTTCATAAAGGAGTTTGTGAAGGCGCGCCTCGCACCAGACTCCAAGCATCATTGTATAAAGGCGAGTAAAAGTAAGCTCACCGGACTCATCGCTTTTGGAGAGAGACTTCCGGAGCTGTTTTTCAATATTTTCTAAGGCAGAGTTTACCGCAGCAAAGTTATCATCATGATAGCCTTTCACCTTCTCAATGAACTCTGGAGTCGCAAGAGGAATTGCAACAGAAGCAGGAGCGCCTGAACTCAAACTTAAACTCCCGCGCAACAGAAAATATTAATCCAATTGAAAAATCAATTGAACGCCAATATTGAATCCAGATGCCAAAATAATCTCAACGAAATTACTTTGGCATGCCGGATTCGAACCGAGACCTTTCCAGAATTAACCAGAACGTGCTAACCATTACACCACATGCCCAAATCAATGATGCCACTTAGCCACTCTCTATGCAACATTTTTTTGGGGAGGCGCCATGATGCCGGGAAATGCTCGCGTCTCGGCTTAACTGGTCCAACTAAGCCGGCCTCTCCACAGTTTCGACGCGTTCGAAGCTACGCCCTCTTTGACTCTGATTTTCAATTCCATTCAACCGCCCACAAATACATGAGATTAGTGGTGAAGCTTGAGCTCATCATCTCCCGCCGCATACCCCAATCAGGGTTGGCCGGCACGCTGCCGACGCGCAGCGTTCCCCTGCCCCACCGCTGAGTGATCTCATTCAACACCTCCATCACATTTCGGCAGCCTGAGGTTGCGACTCCACGAACAAGTCGTTCGTAAACTCCCCCAGGTTGCCGTAGATCCAACAGAAAAATCTCAGCCTTGCTGTGTTTAAATCCAGGGCGAAACAGACGGATGATTGCATCAGTCGCGGCCTTGGTAAGCAGCCGCACATCATTCTCAGGTAAGGCAGTTCAACCAGCGCCCCGTTGGCGTACTTGGCCTCCTCCGGACTGAACATACCGGTTTGAATGCTGACGCGGATCTTCTTGTACAACGAATTCTGCGCTCTCAATTTTCCCGCAGCCCGGTGTACGTAGGTGGCCACCGCTTCCTTGATCGGCTCTATGGTGGTCAGCCTCTTTCCAAACATTCGGCTGCTGCAGATCTCCTGTTTGACGGGGTCGGCATCTGCGAGCTCCAGGCAAGACGTCCCGGTCAGTTCACGAGCAGTCTTCTCTATCACTACGCTGAACTTCTGCCGTAGCGTCCAGGGGTCGGCTTTCGCCAGGTCCATTGCTGTTCTGATCTGCATGCTTTCGAAATGGGCTTTCATTCGCCGTCCCACTCCCCACACCTCACCGACATCTGTATTTCGCAACACCCAGTCGCGTTTAACGGGGTCGCAGATATCCACCACTCCGCCGGTATGCGCTTGCAGGCGCTTTGCTGTGTGGTTGGCGAGTTTGGCCAGGGTCTTGGTGGGCGCAATACCGACGCCAACAGGGATGCCTGTTCCTTTGTAGACGGCGGCGCGAATGGTTCGGCCGAAGGTGGTCAGGTCACCCGGAATGCCGGTGAAATCGGCGAAGGCCTCATCAATGCTGTACACCTCCACCGCCGGAACCATGGACTCGATGATTGTCATCACGCGTTCGCTCATGTCGCCATACAACGCGTAGTTGCTGCTGAAGACCTGCACGCCGTGTTGCCGCAACACGTCTTTGATTTGAAAGTACGGCGCACCCATTTTTACGAAGGGTTTGGCGTCATAGCTGCGGGCAATAACGCACCCATCGTTGTTGCTCAGAACGACGATGGGGGTCTTGGCTAGATCAGGGCGAAAGACACGCTCGCAGCTTGCGTAGAAGCTGTTGCAGTCAATGAGGGCAAAGACTTGCTTACGACCTGCCATGGTCGCGCACGCTATAGGTCACTACGCCCCAAATCACCAGTTCATCACCCTCCATCACGTAGCGCGGCGGATATTTGCTATTTGCGGATAGCAGCATGACCACGTTGTCGCGGCGGTGCAGGCGTTTGCAGATGGGTTCGGCGTTGAGGCCGGCGATGACAATATCGCCGTGTTCAGCATTAAGGCTGCGATTGACGATGACCAGATCGCCGCAAAATATTCCCGCGCCTTGCATGCTGTCGCCCTCGATCTTCGCAAGGTAGACGTGCGGCGCTCGGATATCGAAAAGCTCGTCCAGGGAGATATGCTTTTCGATGTGGTCGGCGGCTGGGGACGGAAATCCCGCCGGTATACGGAACGAGTAAAACGGGAGCGCCTCGCCGCCCGCCGACAACGGGCTAAGGATGGTGAAACTCATGATTCGAACCGTGATGAGAAATGGACTGTAGGGACGATGTAACTCTGCCTACTCATCGCTATTGATGTCGAGCATCGATTCCACCGCAAAGGCTAGCGCCCCATCCGCCAACTCAAGCAGATCGCAGAGGTCGTCGCTATCAATCACCTTATTTGTGTATAGGGTGCGGGCTCCGCTCAGGAGTGCTTTGTGGTGAGCGCCTGGTCGAGCGAAAAGCGCAGATCTGTCGGCGAGCATCGCCCGCCAGTGCGCTAAGTCTTTTGACTGTGAGCCAGATGCTACGGTGATTGTGGTTTTCATCGGTTCGGTTTCCCATGCGAATAATACTGTACGCATAACCAGTATATTCAGAAGCCTCGAATGATGCCTACAGATGCCGACGAAATGCCTTACGGCGGATAAGGAAACGACCGATATAAAAGCGTATTTTTGACAGCTTATACAGGGCAAAAAAAACCCGCTTCAGCTGAAGCTGAAACGGGTTTTCCCCACAACAACGACCGTTACTTCAGGTCGTCAAAGTGGTCTCGCAGGAACTCGTAAAAGCGAAACGCTTTAAACAATCTCCATACGAGGCTCAGCGTACGCAGCAAAAGCTTCATACGTTTTGGCCTCCAGGTTGGGGGCCAAACCTCCAGCACACTTACCGGACCATGCGTGCCTTCAGCAGATACGCCAGTATTGCCTGTGAGGCGGCCGGTTGAGACCCCTCCGAGGTATCATCCGGCACGGGTGCAAAACCGTGTCAGAGGGCATAAATCTGTTATGCCACCAGCCAAACCTCACCGCCGCACTGGCGTACGAGCGACGGCATCTTAACCTGATCCACAGGGGTTCTCTGGCAAAAGGATAAGGGCCTTTTGTAAATCGGTATTTCTGCCAGTGTCATCGATTCGGCCTATCGACCAAAAGGCACTTTCGGCGAGTTGCTCGCGTGGCTCAAAAATCGCCTTGCGAGGATGAACGAAGACTAATAAGATGACCGTACGCCAGTATTGTCTGTGAGACGTACTTAGCCCGAGCCGCAAGCGAAGGCTTACAAAAGAACCGCCCTGCAAAGGCGGTTTTTTTTCGCCTGCCGTTTGCAGGTACGGTGTCAGCGATTTCCCCAATACGGCTTTTGAGGTACGCGATCAAGCCGGGCACAGGTTTCGAGATAATCGACTACAGCCTCCCGAAACGCTCCTCGTAGCCCCGCGACTGACGTTCCGTGAAATCCAACGTGATCTCTGATTCCTGTTATTCGGCCAAAAAAGGCCATCTTCATCACTGTATCAATTCAGCCCACATAACCGTTGTATCTCATTTTGCTCACGGGATGCCTCGTGAGCTCTCACGGAAAGCCTACGCGTCACAGGCAAGTGAGTCTGCGGCTTGTTGGCACGGCCATCAGAATATCGAGTGACTCTGGTCGGAGTTGTAGGCAAAATCCGCGAGTTGCGTACGTAAGCACGACTTAGGTGCTTTCTGCGGGCAAGCACCTTGCTAACCTTCAATTCGCCGGAATATTCTCCAGACGTCGCTGCATATCAGCGATCGGGCTTGGTAACCCGACGAGTTGCGCAACAGCGCCCCTTCACAATTGCAGGCTTAATCTAGCCCGTAGTTTGTTATGGCGGCTGTGCGTGGGACGCCTTCGGGCGTGCCGGTCTCCTTGACTCCCGGTTTACCAACCTGCGCACAGCTGCCACCCATTTCGCTTGGTAACGAAATCGGCAGCTCCCTATGTCAAGGAGCTAGACAATGCATCCTGTAAGTCCGCTACAGATCCCGCTTTACCCTCAATGCAATGCTTCACTCTTCATTCAATGCCTTTCCACCTGTGGAGGTGACCAATGATCGAAGAAGTCGAAGAGAAAACCGGCGGTTTTGCTCCCTTTGTCTACTGCGGTGACAAACCGCTGTTTCAAACTTGTGCCGGTGTTCCCGTCAAGGACGCGTTATCTCAAGCCTCTGATCTGCTATGCCTGTCCAAATCGCTCAGCGAAGACGCGGCTTTCGCGAAAGACACTGACCGATATGCTTGGGCTGCGCATTTCCTGACGGAGATGGGAAAGGCAGTGATCGATGATGTAATAAAAGCCGTTTCACCCAAATCTAAGCCAATAATTTTTCGAGCAAAATAGCGTCCGAATCTTCTACGGTTGTGGGTAGGTGAATGGTGGTTGGGCGTGCTGAGTATTGGCGCCCACCCCCCGCCAAGGCCATGAAAAAACCCGACGCAGGGCCGGGTTTCCTTTGGTGTTTTCATCTCAATACCATCAATCGTCGAAATCAGGTCGCCCGTACTGGCCTTTGAGGTCACGGCTTTTGGATAAGCGCCTGGGATATGCGGCTTATGTACCCACGATCCGCCTCGGTCATCGTTCTATACCATGCTAGAAGATTGCGCTCTTCCTGAGTTAATTCGGACATTTCGCACTTGGGTTGCTGCGTGCGTATGTTCTCTTTTTCATCTTGATCCAAATGCCCACTACTCCATTAAGTGCATTGCAGGCGCAACGTTACTCATGAGCGTGGAAAATCAAAACCGAAATCCGTCGTAACGAATGTCCTAAATGTCGACGAGTTATTTCTTGGCATCAGAAAGATGGGTGACTTCGGCCATAGCACCTACGATGCGATGCACAGCTTTTTGGTCATACTCGGACAAGCTTCGGAACTGCTGAAGCAGCTGATCTTCAGTCGCGTTCAGGCCACTGGCGGAAGCCGGCAAACGTCCCCCGGTCAGGATATAGAGCACGTCCACCCCGGCCTTTGCCACCGCTATGAGATACGCGGAATCGGGGTTGCGCTCCCCCTTTTCATAGCTGCCTTGAGTATTACGCGTGATGCCGCCCTGCTGTGCAAAGGCATCCTGGTTGAGGCCTAAGCGCGTCCTTTCTTCGCGCAAACGCTCACCCACTCCAACATCCAAGTTCTCCGGAGATGCACAACTTTTCAAGCTTTCACCCTTTACAGGCCCAATTATTTGGGCATAATGAAGTCAAACCAACACGAATGCACACGAATGGACACTATGCCCGCCCCACTCACAACCGAGCAAGCCCGAGCGGAACTGGATCGAAGGGGCATCAGTCTCGCTGAGTTTTGCCGCCGCAATGATCTCAATAGCAATTTGGTTAGTGACTTGCTCAACGGCCGCAAGAAAGGGCTTCGCGGCAAAGCACACAACGCCGCTGTGTTGCTGGGTATCAAACTCGGCACGATCAGCGCCGGAGACTGAGACCTACTTCATGGTTCATTAACGCAAGGATGCCGCCATTGAGCACTTACAAACTCGTTTGCCCCCATTGCCATTCCCGGATGCGAATACGCACCAGTGAAGGTACTCATATCTTTCTGCGCGTCGCTTATCTGCAATGCCTCAATGAAGCCTGCGGCTGGTCCGTACGGGCTGAGTTTGAGATGACGCATGAGATGAGCCCGAGTGGCATGGCGAACCCTGCCGTGCAACTCCCCTTGGCATGTGTGGCATTGCGTCGAGCAGCCATGCAGCCCGATGACAATCAGATGTCGTTGATTCCGCCTCAAGCAATGGAGGCCACACATTGAACACCATCCATTTTGCCCCCGACTATCGCACCTGCATGCAGGACGCGGCTCACGCTTACCTGTTGCGGCATCGCGCGGAATACTTGGCTGACTCAGATCGTTTATTCAGTAGCGCTGAGCGCCATTTGATCGTTGGCCTGGAAGTACCCGCCAGTCTTGCCGCGAAGCTGGTGCATTTGGCTTGGACCGAGATGCAGTGCGCCGAGCATCCAGTTAGCACAGTCGGCGTAGGCAACACGCTCTAAGCAATTACCCCTTTAAACAACCGGCATTCCCGCTACGCGGGATGACGGATGCGCTTTGCCTAAAATTCGAGGTTTTCATGGAAGATAACGTCAGCATCAACAGCAATCTGACTCGCGTTGAAACGGAACTCCTGCTCGACGCCATACGCTCCCAATACGCGGAGCAGTTCCAGGCACACTGGTACGACGAGCGTTTCAGTTCGATCCCCATTGACCAGCGCCACGATGCGCTGCTTGCGGAAATCCCGATGATGTCAGGGCTGCGGCATTTGATTGTGGCGCTCTCCCACGGGCTCGGGAGGAAGTTTCACCGGTGAGCGCGTTTGCCAGCAACCTGCATGCTGACGTGTTGCTGCGTCTCAAGGATGACTACGGGCTCCAGCGCCGCTTGAGCACCGATTATCTGCGAGGCGGCAAATGCCCCGCGTGTGGAAAAAAGGAACTCTACACGCGCTATTCAGAGCCTTGGCTGCTCATCTGCGGACGAGAAAGCAAATGCGCGCAGCGCTGGCACCTCAAGGATATCTACGAAGACCTGTTCGATGATTGGAGCAAGCGTGCGCCCTCCTCTGAGCAATTTCCCATCGCGACCGCTCGGGCTTACCTTGAGTTTGCCCGAGGCTTTAGGTTTGAACTGATTCAGGGCTGGTTCTCTCAGGAAACGTATTTCTCTGAGGCGTTAAACGCCGGCAGCGCCACGGTGCGCTTCACGCTGGAAAAAGGAGGTTATTGGGAGCGCCTGATTGATCGGCCGCATCGCTTCGGCAAGATGAAAGCGCGCTTCAAGCCCGGCGACAGTCCGCGTGGTGTCTGGTGGTGCCCGCCCTCTATCGAGCTGCTGGAGGTCAAAGAGCTGTGGATTGTCGAGGGCATTTTCGACGCGATCGCTTTGATGCATAACGGCATTGCGGCAGCGTCCGCGATGTCGTCCAACGCTTTCCCCGAGGATTCATTAAAGGAACTCGCACGCCAGCGCGGCGGCAAGCTGCCAAAGCTGGTTTGGGCACTGGACAACGAACCGGGCGCGCACAAGTACACCAAGCGCTGGGTGCGCCAGGCTCGCGCCCTGGGTTACGAATGCGAGGCCGCGCAGATCCCGCAGACAGACAGCCGCAAGGTCGACTGGAACGATCTGCATCAGCGCTGGGCTTTCATCGATGATGAAAATCAGCGAGCCGAGCAGATCAAAAAAGACGTGGCCACCGCCCGCTATCACGGCTCCTTGCTGATAGCGGAAAGCGCTTCAGAGAAAGGCGTTTTGATGTACGACTGGCGCGAGCGCCATGAATTTCACTTCGGCTTCGACAGCCGTTTGTACTGGTTCAAGATGGATCTGGAGAAGTTCAGCCGGGCGATGCACGCGCTGGAAAATTCCGACCTTCATGAAGATCAGCTCCTCAGCGAAGGCCAGCGCCGGCAAAAAGCCTTGCGGCAATGTGGTGGTGTCGTAGAGATCGCAAACTGTTACCCGCAGGCCCTGTATTTTCAACGCAACGAAGTCACCGATGAATCCTGGTATTACTTTCGCGTCGACTTTCCCCACGACAGTGGCAGTGTGAAAAATACTTTCACCGGTGGCCAGGTCGCTGCCGCCAGCGAATTTAAGAAGCGGCTGTTGGGGATGGCTGCCGGCGCGGTATTTACCGGCAGTAGCAAGCAGCTCGACAAGATCATGAAGGATCAGCTGTTCGGTTTGAAGACTGTCGAAACGATCGACTTCGTCGGCTACAGCAAGCAGCACAGTTGCTACGTCTTCGGCGATCTCGCAGTACGGGACGGCATCGTCAATCTAGTGAACAAGGAAGACTTTTTCGAGTTCGGCAAGCTGCGACTCAAGACACTGCAGAAGTCGATCACCATGCACATTCAGCGCGACGGGAAGCAGTACCGCACTGACTGGTTGCCGATGTTGTGGTTGTGCTTTGGTGCCAAGGGAATTGTCGCCCTCGCCTTCTGGTTTGGCTCGCTCTTCGCCGAGCAGATCCGAGCGAAGTACAAGTCGTTTCCGTTCCTTGAAGTCACCGGTGAGGCCGGCGCCGGCAAAACCACGCTGCTGACTTTTTTGTGGAAATTGCTCGGCCGCGAACACGAGGGTTTTGATCCGTCGAAATCGACCCGCGCCGGGCGTCAACGGGCGATGGGCCAAGTCTCCAACATGCCGGTGGTGCTGATCGAGGGCGACCGGAATGAACCAGATAAGGCGCACGCCAAAGGCTTCGACTGGGACGAGCTGAAGGACTATTACGGCGGCGGCACGCTCGGCACCAAGGGCATGAAAACCAGCGGGAACGAGACTTATGAACCACCGTTTCGCGGTGCGATTGCGATTAGTCAGAACGCCGATGTCAGCGCTTCCGAAGCCATCCTCACGCGGATCATCAAATCGCATTTTGCGCGGCCGGAAGTCACGACTGAGAGTCGCGCGGCCGCTGACAATTTGAATCTGATTCCAGTTGAGCAACTGAGCCATTTTTTACTGCTGGCCGTACGCGCTGAAACGCAGGTGATGACTCGGTTCGCCGAGCGCGTGCTTGTTCATGAGCGGCAGTTACGCGAGCTCAAAGACATTCGCGTTGAACGGATTATCAAGAACCACAGCCAGTTGATGGCTCTGGTGGATTGCCTGCGCCTGGTTTGCGCGCTCGATGACAACCAGGTAGCCACAACACAACAAGCGCTGATGTGCATGGCGCTGGAGCGACAAGCCGCGATCAGCGCTGATCACCCGCTGGTTGCCGAGTTTTGGGAGGTTTTCGAATACCTCGAAAGTCTCGGAGAAGGCCCGCAGGTCAATCACAGCATCGACCCGAAGCTGATCGCTATCAATCTCAACGAGTTCGCCGAGATGGCCAGCGTGCATCGGCAGAACCTGGGCGACCTCAAGACATTGCGCGGGCTGTTGGTGAATAGCCGCAGCCGTAAGTGGTTGGAAACCAATAAGGCGGTGTACAGCGCAGTTCGCGCTTCGCAAGCCGTAATCAACGGAGCGCCAAGACGAAGCTCTACTGTGCGCTGTTGGATTTTTAAGCAGGCGTAACGCGCTGCAATCAAAGGATCACTCGGCGCTGTAGTGCCGGGATGCGTAATGGAGAAACACCATGCAAGCACAAAAACCAAGCGGAAGCGGTATAGAGGCCTCCACGAACATTTTCACAGCCTGCGACGAGGTTTCTTTTGTCGCTGCACGTATTACTGGGTACAGACTCCGCATGCGCCAAGTAACGAGTGCCGAGATAGGCAGCGCTACGGCTGTCGTCCAAACCTGCAGTAGCCCTGACGGTTTGCGGCCCTCGAGGCAGACAGCCAATTTCCTCCTGGAAAGACTAAATGCGCCCTCTGAACAATATAAAAAGCCGCGAGACACTTTCTCTTTGGAACAAGCATGAATCGAGAAAACCAGCCTCCGTTGGCGAGCGAAACGCTTTCGGAAGATGAACTGGCAACCATTACCGGATACAAGACACCGTGTTTCCAGCGCCAGTGGCTTAACCGCAACGAATGGGAATACGTCCTCACGGGCGCACAACGTCCAGTCGTGGGCCGTGTTTACGCTCGTTTAAAACTTGCCGGGGTAAAGCCGTCAGCCAACAACGCTGTCGCCGAAACCTGGTCCCTTGATCTATCTCGCGTGAACTAATAATGAGACTGAAAAAGCCTGAAAACCGAGACCTTCCCCCTCGGATGATCCGCCGCTCACGAAAAAGAAAAAATGGCCAGATTTGGGTGGGCTATTACTACAACGGCAGGGACGCCGAGGGGAATCGCGTAGAGATTCCCCTCGGCGGCGATCTCGACGAAGCAAAGATTGAATGGGCGCGGCTCGATCGCAAAGCTACTCCCAAACCGGCCCACTTGATGGGACGGCTTTTTGACGATTACGAAAAGAAAGTGGTCCCGACGCTCAAGCCTGGCACGCAGAGCGACTACCTCAAGGGTCTCAAACAGCTTCGCAATGCGTTTGAATCAGCCCCAATTGATGCGATCACGCCACAGGTGATTGCTCAGTATCGTGATGCGCGCACAGCCAAGGTACGCGCCAACCGTGAGATAGCATTGCTTTCGACCATGTTCACTTTCGCTCGTGAGTGGGGCCTGACCGAAAAGGCCAACCCCTGCTTTGGCCTTCGCCGGAACAAGGAGACGCCTCGGGATTTCTATGCTGGCGATATCATCTGGAATGCGGTGTACGAACAGGCCGGGCAGGATCTCAAGGACGCAATGGACCTGGCATATTTGACTGGGCAGCGCCCGGCAGACGTGCTCAAGGCATCGACCACCGATCTCAATCATGGCTTTCTGATGGTTGGCCAGGGCAAGACGGAAAAGCGCTTGCGGATCCGCCTCTACGACGGCACCAACGAAACGGACCTCTGCGTGTTCATCAACAGCCTACTTGATCGGCGGGCCCAAGCCGACACCAAAACTTCGGTCTTGATCACCAACCAGGCTGGCCTGCGCATGAGCTACAACATGTTGCGCAATCGCTGGGATGAGGCCCGTGACAAGGCTGCGACAAAGGCGGCGACTGATGGAGACTCCGAGCTGGCCATCACAATCCGGAAGTTTCAATTCAGAGACATCCGACCGAAAGCAGGCAGCGAGATTGAGGACATTAGGGACGCAAGCCGACTACTCGGTCATTCCACTGAAGAAATGACGAAGAAAGTCTATAGGCGTGTCGGGGAGATTGTTAAGCCCACCAAATAAACAATCAACCTGTTTATGCTACGACGCAACCTAAATCCTGATTACAGCGAATACTATGCGGGCTCAGGGTCAGTGTCGCCTTTTCCATTTCGCTTTGTGCGCGCCATAGATTTCTTTACAGCCTCTGCAACTTCATCGTTTGTGAGACCCAACCCCAGAGCCAGCTTGTTTAAGTCATGCGCAAACCCCCTGCCTACGGCGCTTCCAACTAACCCGCCAGCTACCAAGCCGTTGGATAAGAAGTGGGAATGTGCGTTGGGATAAGCATGCTCAACGATAGTGTCAGAGTTTAGTGTTACGCGATTTTCCAATTCGCGCACCCTACCAGACAGCGATCTAGTGTTGGCCAGAATCTCTGCGAGAATACTATCTTCTGATCTTGGCGCGGCGGTCGCTTCTTGCGGCGTTGCCTCTAGAGCTGAAGCAAAGTCTGATTCAAATTTTGGCCAATAAGTATCGAACACTTGCTTAAGAACGCGCTCATCAAGTCGCCCACTCTCAAGGCAAGAGTTCAATGTGTTCACAAGCCTCCAAACCGAGGTTCGTTCAGGCGTTGTATGATTGAACTGCGCCAATGGATCTTCGATATCTGTAGGTGTCAAATCGACCAGAAATGTGCAGACTCGGTTTGCACTCAACCCCTTCGCAAGCGCACCAGTCTCAAAGAGGATCCACGGCTTATTTTTATTTTCTTGAGTTAAACAAACAATACCCGCCGCCGTATCCCTTAGCTGATCTGAGATTTCAGAAAACCAAATTGCGCCTTTGTCAATGTGCTGCGTGGAAATCCAAGGTTGCGATGCTTGGAGTACGCACTTGATCCACTCACTCAGCATCTCAGCAACTACTCTGCTTCGCCTGCCAGACCAGCTCACAAAAACCTTCATTCCTTGATCCCGTAGTTACAAAACTTAGCCATCAATATCGCACAGGCCTCGCACGAACGACACATCTACTTGGCGAAAAATATCATTACGCCATGACGCTAACCTGCCAAAAGACAGCGTCGAACTGACTACGCAAATGACTATCGAGAAATGCGATAAATATGCAGATTGCGGAACACCTTCCAATAATTGCGGAACATCCCGCTTTTTCGCAGGCAACAAAAAACCCCGTAGATCATTGATCTACGGGGTTTTTAAGAGTGGAGGCCGAGGTCGGAATCGAACCGGCGTAGGTGGATTTGCAATCCACTGCATAACCATTTTGCTACTCGGCCTCAAAGTATTCGCTGTCAGTAGCGCAA
>Ga0157369_10005774_pt1 | contig 14387 bp, 14 predicted proteins | sample C25metaG_FD_113461 | JGI IMG/M metagenome (GOLD analysis project Ga0157369, IMG submission 113461) | Corn rhizosphere microbial communities from Kellogg Biological Station, Michigan, USA - C2-5 metaG | ecosystem: Host-associated > Plants > Roots > Rhizosphere > Soil | place: USA: Michigan...
GCCTTCCCGGATCACATCCATCACTTCCGTTTTCGAAGTTGCACGCGGTCGTGCGACACCCCAATGGCAGGCCCATGACAACCGCCCAGTCCATCGTCGCCATGGCAGCCGACGTCGCGCGCCTCATACTCGCGTTTGCCGGTCTGGGCCGGTGTGGGGATCGGCGAGCAGCGCGGTGGAGATCGCAAGAATAAGAGTTCGGAACATTATTGGAGCGATTACATAGGAGTATAATCCTGTCCGACAGGCAGCCGTATCGTTACGCCGTCTCCTCAGGATCGGGTTTGAACGGCGTTTATTTCGTGAACGGATTGACGACACGCACTCCAGCCAAGCTCGCATCGGTCTGAAGGTCTTCGCTATACAAGATGCCAGCGTTGGCCAATCGCGCAGCGTGAACAATCAAAGCATCCCAAAATGAGATCCGTGTGAGCCGATGTAGTTCGATTGCCGCAATCACGTCGCTTGGGTCGAACCGAACAACCTTGGCCCGGGCGATGATCTCGACCTTCCGCTGCGCCGCGTCCGGAGCCAATTGCAGTTTGCGTGTTGCGGCCGCAAAGTATTCCTGGAGAACCTGTAGCGACACGACGGCTGTCTGCTGGCGAAGATGTTCCGCGAAAAGAGTGATCGCCCGCTCCTTCTTTTTCGGCGACGAAATGTCGTCCGCGTATACCAACACGTTTGTATCAAAAAAGCAGAGGCCGCTCATCGCCTGTCGTGTAATTCTTCACGATTGAATTTCCATCCGCGTGAATTGCCCTGGGACAGGCGCGAGAGCCGTTCGAATTCTGCTGCATCGGCTTGGGGATCGCTCTTTCCGGCGAACTGCTCCAGATAATCGCGCACAAGCTGGTTTACGCTGGTTCCCATCGCTTCAGCCCGTTTCCGGGCCGCCCGTATTGTCTCGTCCGCTATAGACAATGTCACATTCATATTCCCATTATACGTGCGCACGTATACCGTGTACAACTGGCCCGTCCGTTGTCTCTGAAAGGTTCGAATAAACGTTTTCCGGCATACTACGTCAAAGGGGCTACATATGGGGCACGATCTTCGACTGGCGATACGCGCATTACGTAAGTCACCGATCTTTTCACTGGCCGCGATTACTACGCTCTCGCTGGGTATTGCCGCGACCACCGCTATTTTTTCTCTTTACTACCAGGTGCTGCTTCGTACTTTGCCAGTGCGCGAGCCAGAACAATTGGCACTCCTTCATTCACCCGATCCAGGATTGCCCGGCTGGCGATCGTCAGATAACGGAGAGACCGTGTTCTCCGAGCCGATGTATCGCAGCTTGCGGGACGGTGCGAGCCACGCAATCACACTGGCCGCGCGCTCGAGCGCCACAGTAGAGATTTCGCGTCCGAATGGCAGTGATCGGGTCCAGGCCGCGGTGGTGTCGGGCAACTTTTTCGCCGTACTGGGTGTGGGGGCCGCATTAGGCCGCTTCTTTTCTCCCGACGAAGATCGCGTGCCGGGCCGCGCTGCGGTGACCGTTCTCAGCTCTTCTTACTGGATCGAACACTTTGGCGGCAGCGCTGATGTTCTCAATCGAAAAATTACAATCAATGGGCATCCGTTCGTGATCATCGGCGTCGCTCCGCGATCGTTCAACGGCTTCCTGGCAGGTGAAAGCGCAGCGCTTTACGTGCCGATCGCAATGAAGCGCGAAATTTCACCCGGCTGGGATGGCTTCGGCAAGGCCGGTGTCCATTGGCTGAATATCTTCGGACGCTTCGAACCCGGGGTTTCGCGTGCGCGCGGTCTGGCCTCTCTGCAGCCGGTTTGGACAGCCACGCTGCGCCGCCATATTGCCGAAATCGGTGTGAAGAGTGCGCGCGCGAGAGAGCGTCTGCAGGCCAAACCGCTTGGCTTTCATCCGGCGTCTAAAGGCATCAATTCCATGGAAAAGGAGTGGCGCAAGCCGCTGACCGTGCTGCTCGCCATGGTCACCCTGCTGCTCGCAATCGCCTGCGCGAACGTGGCGAATCTGCTGGTGGGACGAGCCATGCTGCGGGGCAGGGAACTGGCGGTCCGCGTTGCGGTTGGCGCGAGCCGTTGGCAGGTGGTACGGCAGAATCTGGCCGAGAGCCTGGTGCTTGCATGTGCCGGCGGCATTGCTGGAACGGCGCTGTCTTTTGCTTTGGTGCGCGGGCTGATCGCGGTACTGCCCGAAGATGTGGCCGGCCACTGGTTGGCGGTGCGCCCGGACGGCTCGGTGCTTGGATTCAGCCTGCTGCTGGTTGCGGCCACCACATTGCTGTTCGGTGTTCTGCCGTCGCTGCACGCGGCTCGCGTCGATCCTATGGCCGCGCTGAAGGATCAGAGTGCGACCAGTTCGGCGAGTGGCTCGCAGGCGCGCTGGCGTCAGTTACTGGTCTCCACGCAACTCGCTGTTTCGCTCGCGCTGTTAATTGGCGCCGGGCTCTTCGCGAAAACACTTCTGAACCTGCTTGCGCACGATCCCGGCTTCCGTCCGGAGCGGCTATTGACTTTTTCCATCGATCCCCGCCTCAACGGCTATTCGTTCGAGCGGGGGCGCGCTCTCTATCGCGACCTGGAGCGCCGGCTTAGTGATCTGCCAGGGCTAGAGTCAACCTCGCTCGCAAATTTCAGCCCGCTCTCCCATAGCGAATCGTCAACTAACGTGACGGTGGAAGGCTACATCTCACACGAGGACGACGATGCGAATTCCGACACCAACGCGATTAGCGCAGGGTACTTCCGGACGCTCGGTACGCCGCTCCTCGCGGGGCGCGAGTTCACTGCGGCGGATCGGGAAGGGGCGCAAAAAGTAGTTGTGGTAAATCAGGCCTTCGTAAAGCATTTTCTAGCAGGCCGCAATGCCCTCGGCAAACGCATGAAGGTCGGCGCCGGCAGCGACCCCCTAAATCTCGAAATCGTTGGTGTCGTGAAAGACGCCGACAATCTAAGCCTGCGCGAAACGGTGAAGCCCATGTATTATCTGCCGCTCGAACAGAATTATCAACCCGCCGCGCAGATTCCTTCGGCTTGTTTCTTCATCCGAAGCCAGGTGGATCTCGCAACACTCGAACGTGCTGCACGAACTACTGTTCACAATCTCGACTCGAATCTGCCGGTGTTCGACGTCCGTAGCATGGCCGCGCGAGTCGATGAGACGATCTATGCGGACCGCCTGAGCGCGATTCTCGCCGTCGCGTTTGGGATTCTCGCCATGTTACTTGCTGGCGTGGGTCTTTACGGAGTGGTGGCATATTCGGTAGCCAAGCGGACAGTCGAATTGGGGATACGTTTGGCGCTTGGTGCATCACCCGGGCAGGTGCTCGCACTTGTAATGCAAGAAGTGGTGCGGCTTGTAGCGGTGGGTGTGCTCGTTGGCGTGCCGGTAGCCTATGCTCTGACGCGCCTGATGACTTCCCAGCTCTATGAAGTAGCCCCAGGAAGCGCCGGCATCTTCGGCGCTTCCGTCGCCATTATCGCAGTACTAGCGGCTCTGGCCGGCTTAATCCCAGCCGTTCGCGCCAGCACGATCGATCCGAAACAGGCGCTTCGCTATGAATGATCCTCAGCCCTTGTTGTAGTAAAAGCGCTCTTGGGCAATCTGGCCGTTCTTCCAGCGGCGCACCGCGACTTCGCTCAATTTAACGCGTGCACCGCCTTTATACGTCGCGTCAAATTCCCACTCGCTGAATGACGTATCGCCATTGACGGCAGAGGATAAGAGCTTCACACTGTGAATCTCTTGTATGGATGCCACGAATTCCTCTTCGCGCTTGCGATTAGCAGCCTTGCCGACGAATGGCTCGTCCGAATTCTCCTGCATCGACACATTGTCAGCGTAGAAACGATCGAAAGCCCCAAGAATATCGCCCTTTGCGATTTGGTCATTTAGTTGCTTGTCAAGATTTGCCACATCCAGGGTGGCCTGCGTGGTTGCGCTCATGGTTAAAAACTCCTTACTTAACCGAAGATGACAGTGCAGGATCGGTAGTTGCAGGAAGAGTTATGAATTATTCGCTACTTGGGGCCCGTGGCGTTGCAGCCCACGGCCAACGGATCCAGGAATTTCACTAGAACGACTTCATTGCCCCGCTCATTGTAGATCAGCTCGTCGGCGATTTGTTTGACCAGCAGAATCCCGAACCCCCCGGGGCGCATTCCCAGCTCATTGCGGAACTGAGTATGGCGAAGCGGCTCCTCCGGCGGATTGCTCACCGCGGCGTGCGCGATGGCGTTCAGCGAGAAGCCTGGCCCGGCATCGCCGATCTTGAACAAAAGCACGCGCGGAGTTCGTACCAGACTGAATTCAATTTTCCCTTCGGGATTGAAACTGGATCCGTGCTCCATGGCGTTACCTAGTAGCTCGTCGACCGCCATCGCAAGATGCTCGCAAAGATCGGCTGGCAAGTCAGCGAGTTCCGTGCGCACATAGCCCGTCACCCGCTCCCGCGATTCGCTGGTAGGCTGAAAACGGAGCCGGGTCCATGCCGACGACGCGGAATCGACCTCAATCTGCGGATAGTCCGCAAAAACTTCTCTGGCGTTTGCCACTATGTTTCCGGAGCCGCCGGTGCTAAGTTCAAGACAGCAACCCTTATGCAAACGTTATCCACCCTCGGGATGATAGTGCTGATTGCGTTGCCTCTCTCTGCCGGAAAAAAGGTCATATCCCCGCAGACCAGTGCTGGCAACGAACAGATTGACCTGGTCGCGACGATTTCGCTGACCCAGGAAGAAGTGACCGGGAAGTTGGGAGCGGATCCCGGCAAAGGCATCGTGCTGTTGCAAGTTCGAGTCACGCCCAAAACGGACAAAGCCGTGGAAATCTCACCGGATGACTTTATTTTACTTGCGCACGATGACGGGGAGCGCTCGAAACCCTTTACTCCGGCAGAAATCGCCGGGCAGGGTGCGCTGGTGGTGACAAATGCTGCCGATACGAAGGTCAAGAAGACCGATACCTCCGTTGGCTTTGGGGGAATAATGGGCGGGTCGGGTGGATCTCCGGGCAATTCCAGAGTGACGACGCTCAACTCGAAAATGGATTCTAAAAGCCAGGGGAACGACACATTGCTCGAAGTCCTCAAGGCCAAACAATTACCGCAGAAAGAATCCAATGAGCCGGTAGAAGGTTTCCTTTACTTCCCGCTCGATGGTAAACACAAGCTCAAGAATCTGGCAGTACTCTATCGAGGCCCAGCCGGGAAGCTGGACCTCGAATTCGAGCATTAGAAACCGCCCTGAACTATTCTGCCTTGTCGATGGAGCTGATCTTTATGACGTCCCCATCCATGCTCCCGTCGATCTTCACGTTCTGACCGGCAAAAGCCTTCGCCTTCTCTTTAGAATCGGCGTCAAACTTCATGACCTTGCCTTCACTCACCAGCACGGGATCGGAACCCTTTTTGATGCAGGCTTCCACGCACTTCGTATTGGCGGCGCTGATGGTGCTGTGTTTGGCTCCGCAGCCGGATTCAGAGACGTAACCAGTGAGCTGATCGGCAAGCGCGGCAACCGAGCCGACCGAGGCCACCAGGAACGTCGCGAGTACAAATTTTTTCATATATACCCCTCCATTGGGATGTACGAGATTATTCTATAACTCTAGACTTCAAGAATCACAGGCATGATCAAGGGACGCCGCTGTGTCTGCTTACTGAGGAATCTCTTTAGGTCGGTGCGGATCTTCTCCTGCATCACGCCCCAGTCTCCCCGTTCCTCTGGACTCGACGAATCGAGTGTCCGGCGCACCACGCTCCGCGCCTCCTGGAGAAGTTCGGCGTTATCACCGCCCACGAACCCGCGGCTGACAATTTCCGGGAGGCCCTCGCTCTTGCCGCTGTGTTTGTTAATGGCAATTATGGGCAGCACGAATCCATCCTCTGACAAATGGCGGCGGTCGCGAATAATGATATCTTCCACCACATCATCGAGCGATCCCGAATCTATGCAGACGCGGCCTACGGTGATTTTCTCGCCGCGCCGTGCTCCCATCGAATCGATGACGAGCGTGCCCCCGGTTTCGAGCACAAAGGTGTCTTTCAAGCCCGCGAAGCGTAAGTGCTCTGCCAATTGGGCGTGGCGTGAAAGCTGGCGGTATTCGCCATGCACGGGAACGAAATAGCGTGGGCGCACCAGGTTCAACACCAGCTTCAGCTCTTCCTCGCTGGCATGTCCGGAAACATGCACCGGCGGATTCATGGAACCGTAAACCAGCGTTGCGCCGCGCCGCGCGATATGGTTCATCATCCGGTAGATGGCTTTCTCGTTACCGGGAATGATCCGCGAACTAAGCGCCACGGTATCGCCGGGCTGAAGATAAAGATTCTTATGATTATCGACGGCTACTCGCGAAAGCGCCGACATCGGTTCGCCTTGGGTGCCGGAAACCACAACGGCGACCTTATCCGGCGGCATCTGCATGATGTCCTGCGGTCGTAGCAGGGTCGAATCCGGAATCGACAGCAAGCCTAAACTGTGCGCAATCTCGGTCACGTTCAACATGCTGCGGCCGAGGAACGCTACCTTGCGGCCATACTCGGCTGCCAGGTCCAGAATTTGCTGCAACCGGTGAATGGAACTGCTGAAGCAGGAAATTACCAGGCGCCGCTCGCACCGGCTGAACAGATCCTCGAGTCGCGGACGAACGGCTCGCTCGCTCTCCGAATATCCGGGCCGGTCGACGTTCGTCGAATCCGACAGTAGCAGCAGCACGCCGCGCTTGCCGTATTCAGCGAGCGTGTGCAGATCGAAGAGCTCGTTGTCCGTAGGCGTGGGATCGACCTTAAAATCACCCGTATGAATCACCACCCCGAGTGGCGTGGTGATCGCCAGGGCGACGCAGCTCACAATCGAGTGCGTAACCCGGATAAATTCGATTTCAAAAGCACCCAGTTGGATCCGTTCGCCTGCCCGCACCACGTGCAGGGAGGCATCTTCGAGCATCTCGTGCTCGTCCAGACGGCGTTCTACCAGTTTCAGTGTGAACTCGGTTCCGTAAACCGGAACGTTCAACTGCGATAGCAGAAAAGGCACGCCGCCAATGTGGTCTTCATGGCCGTGCGTCAGGACCAGTCCGCGGACCAGGGCGGAATGCTGTTCAAGGTAGGTGAAATCGGGAGTAACGATGTCCACTCCGAGCAACTCGGAATCCGGGAACATCATACCTGCGTCGATCACGATGATGTCGTCCGCATAGCGGAGCGCCATCGAATTCATGCCAAATTCGCCGAGACCACCAAGCGGGATAACTTCGAGTTTCTGGTCGGGCATGGGAGAAGCCAAAACTAGCGCAAAGTAGGCAGGCTGCTTCGCCAAGTAAGGCAGGACTCAAATTTCTGGCGGCGCCTGCTGTGCTCGGTTTTGCGCGAGTATCTCAAAGGCCCAAGGTTAGCACGCGTTTACGGCGCGCCGGTGCGCACGGCCACCTGGGCACGATCCAGCCAGGTCTCGTAAATGTAGCTTTCCTGCTGCGATTGCCATACCGCGTCCGGAATGGCGTGCAGGTCATCGCGCGAAACGGCAGTAATGTCAGGGCCCAGCACCTTCATGCCGTGCGTTTCTATTTCTGGCATAGCTTCGATTTGCTTCTTTGTCCAGTCTGGGAACTTCAATTTGTCCTCTAGCCAAAGCGCGGCAGTCTTGGTAAGGAAATAAGGACTATGACCGCCTTCGGGGATCAACGTGAAATCGAACACATCTTTCGAGCTGCCGGAGACCGCAATCGTCTGCTTGCGGAGACCTTCGAAAAAATCCTGGCCGTGATGCGAAATGTCCACCACACGGTCGGCCGTGCCATTGATCGCCAGTGTCGGTCCTCGTTTGGCATGTAGAGCAAAAATCATCGGGCCGCGATCGCCCAAAAACGCCAGGGACTGATAGGGAATCCCCTGGCACATTTTCTTTCCGCTCGAATCCCAATATCCGCCCGGACCGTCGAGATCGCCTCCGCCCGCCAGCACGCAGGCGTGGATCGAAGTATCGATCGCACAGACCAGAGAGTTGATGAACGAACCCATGGAAAAGCCCAGGACTGCGATGCGCTTAGCATCGACATCACGCCGCTCCGAGAGATAGCGCACGCCTTGCATGGCATCCGTGATCATGAGTCCGCCCATGCGGCGCGCCATGTCATCCGGCGGTACCAGTTGATCGTGCTGGCCCGTCTGCGAGCGGCGTTCTTTGTTGCGCTCGTATTCACCGATCGGATCGTACGTCAGGACAACGGCGCCCGCACGTGCGTACAAAATGCCGGTCCAGTACGCGTACCACGAGGACTTGTCGCCTCCATGGCCGTTGATCACCACCAGCGCCGGATGTTTGGTGATCGTCGCTCCCGCCGAATGATAGACAATGGCGGGCACTCGCAGACTGTAATCGGTCGCGTACGAAACGCGGTCGGCTACAACATCGGGCGCCGGTGAAAACGATCCATACGATTTCGATTCGAGCCGAGGCAGCGGATCGGGTACATGCAGCGTTTCCCGCATCTGTTTTCGCAAGTTCGGCCAATCGGGATGCGGCGCAGCGACCGCCGAGCAGGCAATGAGAGCAAGTAAGACAAATCGGCCTGGCATTAAGTCAAAGCTATCAGTCTGGTTCCTTAGCGGAGAGTTGCCTCGGCGGGTACGTGCAAATTATGGTAGACCGCATAGAGCGCCAATTCCAAACGGTCGCCAATGCCAAGCTTTTCAAACACATTGTGAATATGGTTCTTGACGGTTTGCTCGGTGATGAGCATCTCTCGGGCAATGTCTTTGTTCTTCAGTCCCTGAGCAATCAGCGCCGTGATCTGCCGTTCTCGCCCGCTTAGCTGCATTCTCGGCTCCGGCATACCCGATGGCCCGCGAGCGGCAGGGGCTGATTCAGTAAGCGCAAGGCGGCGGACGATCGCCGTCATCGTCGCTGAATCCAGCCATATTTCTCCTGCATGCACGCGGCGGATGCTCTTCAGGATCAAATCGACTGGGGTGTGTTTGCACACGACGCCCGAGCAGCCAAGACGCATCGCGTCCACAAAATCGTCACGCCTTTCGGCGGCCGCAAACCAGATGAGCTTGGAATTCGGCGCGCAGACGCGGAGATTCGCTACCACTCCCAAGGCGCCGGCTTCGGCGAGGGGGACATCCATAAGAATCACATCCGGAGCGAGTTCTGCCGCTCTCGCGATAGCGCTCAGGCCGTCGGTGGCTTCGCCGGCAATCTCTATGTCCGCGCTCTTACTCAATGCATTGCGCAGCCCTTCCAGGATCACTGGCTGACTTTCTGCCAGTAAGACTCGGATGGCGGGATTTTGCGAAAGTGCGAATGGATGAGTGTTCGTAACAGAGTCCCTAGTCAGACTCGATAATGGAATAATCAGCCATGCCGAAGCAAGTACTGCTACCTTTCCGCCATCTCAAAAAGGTCAGGCCCTACGAGGCAGCCGCTCTCGCCGGTGGAATGGAACCTTTACCGGTCTCCGTGGCAGATCCAGTATCTTTGCATCACGCTGCCGGTTTGCTGCTAATGGGTGGGACGGATGTGAATCCGAAACGTTACCGTGCAACTGCTGAACCCGAAACGGATCCACCGGATGACGACCGCGACCAGGTGGAACTGGACCTGATACACGCTGCGCTCGAACGCGATATTCCGATTCTCGCGATCTGCAGGGGTCTGCAAATTCTCAATGTTTACCACGGCGGGACACTCACGCAGCATTTAGGGTCGGTTCGTCACGATCCGGAAAAAGACGACCATTCCGGCCCGGCGCATGAAATTGAATTTTCACCCGGCAGTCGGTTGGCGCAGATCGCCGTCGCCGATCGCTGGCAGGTGAATTCTCGCCACCATCAGGCAGTCGCAAGAGTGGGAGACAAGCTGCGCGTCTCAGCGCATGATTCGGAAGATGGCATAGTAGAGGGACTAGAGAGGCCCGACAAACGTTTTGTCGTAGCGGTACAGTGGCATCCGGAAGACCAGGTCACCCGGTATCCAGAGCAACTCAGACTCTTTCAGAGTTTTGCGGCGGCGCTTTGACGAGTTCGAGCAATACCAGTTCGGGCGGGCAATGGAAGCGAATCGGTAAGCTGGAACACCCTACGCCCGCGGAAGTATAACCTTGCATACTTCGATACCGCCAGTGCCCGAACGCCAGACTGCGCGGACAACGGGCATTGTGTTTTACGGCGCCAAGGCCCGGCAAACGAATCTGGCCTGCGTGCGTGTGTCCGGTCAAATAGAGTTGAATGCCTTCGACCGACGCCTCTCTGTAAAGTTCAGGCGAATGAGAAAGCAGAATCTTGAATGCCTCCGGGGGAACGCCGGCGAGCGCGGCTGGAAGATCGTCGCAGCCATAGTCGAAGATGTCGTCGACGCCTAACAACCAGAGGGTGCCGTTCGCTTTTTCGATTCCGGCCGCTTCGTTCACCAACATCCGCACGCCAAACTCTTCGAGCGCGAACGCTATCTCGGCGGCGTCGTGATTGCCCAGGATTCCGTAGGTCCCATACTTCGTGCGAATACTCCTGACGATCTTTTGCATACGCGGATATACGCGTTGGCAATCGCCCCAGTCTTCAAAACGGTAGTCACCGGTAAAAATGCACACATCCGGTTCTGGTTGTAAATCGGAAATGGCTCGTTCGAGTGCTTCTGCCAATCCATCCACGCCGTCTATATGAAAATCGGATAGCTGAAGTATGCGAAATCCATCGAAAGCCGGCGGCAGATCCGGAAATGAGAGCCGCAGCCTGATTGTGCGCAGGGTCAAGGCGTTCTGTACGCCGCGCTCATAGAGACCGGCGGCCCGAAGTCCTGCCCTGAGCAATGGCCGTTCGATTTTGCGCTCGAAGGCGCGCCGGAAACGGCCATGCCGGTTGGTGTGGCCCTGCTGCGCATAACGCTGCTCTATTCGAATCCGCGGCTTTAGGCGCTCAGTAAGGCGATGTTCCTCTAGGGTGCAATTTGTCATCCGGAAAAATGCGCGGAACTTCAATTTTACAAGCCCGCTTAAATGGGTAGTGCCGCCGGAGTTTGACCGCTCTCTTGGGATGGTACGATTCCGCCATGACGAAGGTCGCAATTGTGACTGGAGCGGCGCAAGGGATCGGCCTGCGTACGGCGGAAGTGCTTGCGGCGCGCGGCTATTCGCTGGTCTTGAACGATGTGCAATCGTGCGCCGCGAACGGTCTGGCGGCGCTCGAAATCGTCGGTGACATATCTGGCGAGGAGACGGCGCAGCGAATTGCGGCCACGGTTCGCGACCAATTCGGGCGGGCCGATGTCCTGGTGAACAATGCCGGCATCGCGCATATAGCGCCGGCGGAGCGCACTTCGGCTGCGGATTGGCGCCGGGTACTCGATGTGAATCTGCTTGGTCCCTTCTTGCTATGCCGCGAAATAGGCGTGCTGATGCTCGAACAAGGCGGCGGCAGCATAATAAACGTCGCCTCGGTAGCGGGTCTTTTGGGCGTAGCGGATCGCGCCGCCTACAACGCCAGCAAACACGGGCTGATCGGTCTGACCCGCACATTGGCCGCCGAGTGGGGCGGACGAGGTGTGCGTGTGAATGCCATATGTCCGGGCTGGGTGAAAACTCCTATGGACATTGCCCCGCAATCCTCCGGGCTGTACTCGGACGACGACATCACAGGACGCGTGCCAATGGGCCGCTTCGCCACTCCGGACGATATCGCCTCCGCTATCGCGTTTCTTGCTGATCCCGCGCAAAGCGGCTTCGTCAATGGCCATTCGCTTTCCGTCGACGGCGGCTGGTTCACTGATGGAAGCTGGGAAAGACTCCGGAAAAGCAAATGGTCTCCGCAGCGGTGAGGACTTTTTTGATATTTAAGTATTAATCCCTCCGTAGCTTAGGGCTCCTGGGCGCCCTTAGGTCTGACGCGATTCTATTTGCGTTTTCTTCGACCAGGCAAGGGCAGCGCAACCGCTCGGGTACCGGCAATTTCCCAGCCGGAACCCCAAAAACTTCGTGAAATGCTCTGGATGTCAGCCGCATCCTTCCTAATTCGATGAATCTGAACACACCAAGTTCTGAAGTCTTATCCCCGGCGGTTGCCGTACGCTAGTAACGTGTCTAAGGTCATTCTTCGTCGAGCTTTAGAACCACTCCGCCACTCCCGTCTACGCGAATCAGATTAGGAAACCACAATGAAAAAATACATTCTTTCCGCGTTTTGTCTCCTCGCGAGCCTGAGTTTGACGGCGCAGACGCCGCCTGAGCCCGACGTTCTCATATTTACGGACGGCGAGAAGCTCATCGGACACCTGGTCAGTTCGACCGGCAACTCAGTGATATTTAAGAGTGATATGGCAGGCGAGGTAACCGTCGATTGGGCCAAGGTAAAGGAACTGCATTCTTCGGGAAAGTTCGCCATTGCGGAGAAGGGCGTAGTCTTTGGCCGGCATGACGATCTCACGAAAGTGCCGCAAGGAACCGTGGCGGTTACGGACCAAAAGATACAGGTCACACCGGTCAACGGCGGAGCGCCGCAAACCATTCCCGTGGCCAATGCCGAGAACGTCATTCCTCAGGACAGTTTCCTGCGCGCTTTTGAAAGGCCGCGGTTTACCCAATATTGGAAAGGTTCAGCCAGCTTCGGGGCGGCCATCGTCGCCGCCACGCAAAACAGCCGTAGTATTGCCAGCGCAGTCTCGCTGGTTCGCACCGTGCCCAATGAATCCTGGATCAGCCCGCGTTACCGCACCATAGTGAACTTCAATTCGGCCTATGGTGAGTTGACCGAAACCAATCCGCGGTCAACTATCAAAACCAGCATTCTCCATGCGGACGTAGAACAAGACGAATATTTATCTCATCGTGTATTTGCGTTTGGCGCCGCAGCTTGGGATCATAGCTTTTCCCAGGGCTTGGATTTGCAGCAGACCTATGGCGGCGGTCTCGGCTGGACCGTCTTCAAAACTCCCGTGCATTCGCTCGATTTGAAGGGCCAGATTGCCTATGTGAGCCAGCGCTTCACTCCCAGCGACGAATTTCCGGACGGGGAAACCAAACATCTGATCGGTTCGGTTTTCACTGAAACATATGATCGGCTTTTCCGGCGCGGAATGACTTTCCACGAACAACTGTCGATCACGCCGGTGTTCAACGATCTCAGCGCCTATTCGGCTATAGGCACGGTGAATCTTTCGATGCCGGTCTATAAGCGGCTGGCGGTCACGATTGGCGCGGTGGACTCCTATTTCAATACGCCGCCCCCGAACTTCAAGAGAAACTCATTCCAATTCCTGACAAGCATTACTTACACCATTAATTAACCCGGTGAATTAACCCGGAAACAGCTCGGAATTTTCGCCGTCTCACGTGTGAACGGGGGATCTGGTTTCTTGACAAACAACGACGGACTGGGCCTTCTGGTCTCCCGCCTGGATGAGTTCGTAATTGTTCTGTGCGATACCGCGGGCAACTTTTCGTCGTGGCATCCAGGCGTGCTTGCGCAATTCGGCTACAGCGCCGAGGAGTTTATCGGTAAGAACCTGGAACTCTTGTTCCCGCCAGAGGACCGCAAGACCGAACGCGTGCAGCATGAGATCCGAACTGCGGCTGAAAAGGGCCGAGCTTCGGACACTTGTTGGCTTGTGAAGAAGAGCGGCGAACACATGATGGTGGAAGGCGTAACCATCGCACTCCGTACTCCCGACGGAACGCTGCTCGGTTTCGGCAAGGTGCTGCGCGATGTTACGCCTCTGGTCACTGCCCTCGATAGTGGCCGGGCGCTCTCGGAAGCGCTGCAACAGTCTAATGTTCTGATCCGGCGCTGGAATGGCGCGATAGAACACTGGTCGGCCGGCTGCGAAAGGCTGTACGGTTGGACGGCCCAGGAGGCGGCCGGGAGAATCGCCGATGCCCTGTTGAATACCGTTTTTCCATCGTCCTTTCCAGAGATTGAGAGACAACTGCTCGAATCTGGAACCTGGCAAGGAGAATTGCAGCAGAAACGGAAAGATGGCAGCGCAGTTTTCGTGTCGGCGCAATGGGTGCTTGTTCGTAACGAGAAGGCCGAAGGCCCGCTTGTCATCGCTACGCATACCGACGTCACGTCACGATTGCAAATGCAGCACGAGCTGGAATCCGCTAACGAGCGTATGCGGCGCATGACGCATGAACTGGAGCGGTCAAACGAAGAATTGGAGGAATTCGCGCGCATCGCTTCTCACGATCTGCGGGCTCCCCTCACCACTACGCGTTGGCTGACGGATCTTCTCTCCCTTCGTCATGCCGGCGAGTTGAACGAAGAAGGGCGCACCTGCGTAAAACAAATCTCCGCGAGCCTGGAGCGGATGACCGATCTGGTGGACGCTATTTTGACCCATGCGCAGGTGGGCCAAAGCCCCATCGGTTCGATTGAGGAAACCGATACCGAAGCGGCATTGGCTGA
>Ga0157369_10005776_pt1 | contig 14386 bp, 12 predicted proteins | sample C25metaG_FD_113461 | JGI IMG/M metagenome (GOLD analysis project Ga0157369, IMG submission 113461) | Corn rhizosphere microbial communities from Kellogg Biological Station, Michigan, USA - C2-5 metaG | ecosystem: Host-associated > Plants > Roots > Rhizosphere > Soil | place: USA: Michigan...
CCGGACCCCGACAACGAGGCATGGAGGGCTGCCTCCGGTGTGCCGGCGGCCGCGAGAATACGCTTGATTTCAGCAAGGGAGGGATGCTGGGGAAAGACGACTCGTTCGAAGTCGTTCTGGATCCAGCTCGTAATCCCGGTGCGGACAAGCGCGGACTCTACGGGTCCGGCGAGGTCCCTGGCGTTTGCAGGGACACCGGAGGAGCCTGATCCATGCCGTCCTTCCGGGACTGCTCCCGTGAAGGCGCTGGCATAGGCGCGGCTCAACTGTTCCAGTCTATCTTCTGACGCATCAGTGGTCAAACCCTCGGTGGTGCAGAGGGCGTCCCAATCGCGGAAGGCCTGAGGGGTAGATACGCCGATGGGCGGGGTAGCGATGACGCACCAGACTGAATCGAAGTCGGGAAGGGGATAGACGATTTCGCCGTGACCGCGGCCCAGGACGGCACCGCCGATGAGGAAGAGAGGGACGTCAGAACCTACTTTGGCGGCGAGATTGAGCTGCGTGGAAGGCCAGTTCTCGACATTGTAGTGAGGCGAGTCAGGTTCTGGAACTCCCATTTTTTCAGCGAATTGACGGGAGTTGAGCCAGCTCCGCCGGGATCCGGTCAATGCACTCTTGATCTGGCGAGCTCGTTCCAACTCCGTTTCCAGTCCAACCAGCGCAGCTATCGCATTGGCTGACCCGGCACCCAAACCACCCTGGATGGGGAGGCGCTTATCGATATAGACGGAGACGTTCGCAGGGGTGCCGAGGTCTTCAAGCGCCAGGGAGATCATCTTCCATGCGGTGTTGCGGTTATTGGTGGGGACCCGCTCGTCGTTGGAGTTGAGGCGGATTGAAGTTTCGGGCGCTGGACAAGCTGTAACTGTAACGTAATCGTGCAGTTCCAGGGTCTGATAGACCGTGGCGAGGGAGTGAAAGCCGTCCGGTCGGGGCGCGCCGATGTACAGGCCGAGGTTGATCTTGGCGTGTGATCGGACGGTCGTGGGCATACCGGTCCATTGTAGAGCGGGGCCGTTCCGCGCCATGATGGGTGCGGTTCGTCACGCAGGGTGAACCGGGTATAGGAAATGCACGTAGAATCGAGTACGTTCTGGTTCGCAGATCGGGCGGAAAGGAGGGCGTCATGACTCCTCTGGGCAAGGCTGGATTCGCTCCTGTGCTTCTGCTGTCGGCGATAGTCCCGCAATTGATCGCCCAGGTCGCGACCAAGCCATCCGCCGAATCGGTTGCGATCGCAGCGCCAATTGAACTCATCCACGACAAGCCTTACGTATCGGTAATGGTGGACGGCCACGGACCTTATCGATTCCTGATTGATACGGGGACAGGAACACAGGCCCTGGTGTCACCGGAACTGGTGCAGGATTTGTCCCTGCCCGTTGTGGGCCACGCGCGGTTGACTGATCCCAGCGGGCAGGGCAACCAGCGATCCGAGATCGTATGGATCGAGTCGCTGAAGATCGCGGGCATGGAGTTCAAGGACATCCAGGCAGTTGGGCACCGGCTTTTTCGTGAAGAACAGAATTGCCAAGGGGTGCTGGGGTTCACCCTGTTCAAGGACTACCTGCTTACGCTCGACTATCCGGGCCGCCAAATGCTCCTGACCTCGGGGGTGTTAGCGCAAGACTCGGGAGGTTCGTTGATGCCATTCCGGCTGGTCGCGGGTTTGCCGATTGCCACGTTGCGCATCGAAGGACTGAACCTGGACGCACAGATTGATACGGGTGGGAGCGGTTTGAGTCTGCCGGAGCAGGTAGCTGAGCAGGTGAAGTTCCTGTCGACTCCGATTGAGTTTGGGACAGTGGAGTCCCTGGCAACGCGCTTCCAGATAAAGGCGGCGAGACTGCGGCCGGATGTGCGGATGGGGAGGTACGCGTTCCGAAATGCGTTTGTCGAGATCAATTCGGCATTTCCGGTGGTTAATGTGGGGTCGACTCCGCTTTCAAACTTCATGATCACATTCGACCAGAGGCGGCTCTTAATGCGCGTGTATGCCAAGCAGAAGGTGATGCGCTTGAATGCGCCGCCGCTACCACTGCAGATGGGAAATGAGCCGCGGCGGCAAATCTCCGATGCCAAGCTGGTTCCGGTGGGGTGATGCCCGAGCAATTCGCAGCTAGCTCCGGAGATCGTGCTCCATTTCTATTTAATTGCGAAGGGCACGCTGTTGCGGGTAGGCTGGGTGGCGTTACTTCCCTACTTCCTTTGCCATCTGGAGTGCCGATGAAGCGGCGTTCATTTTTGAAGAGTGCGGCGGCGTTCTTGCCTGCTGCGGGACTTGCTCCATTGTCGATTGCCGAAGGACCTGTTCCGGCCGAGGGTCACGTGATTCCTGCGGGCAAGGATCGGCTGGAGGAGAGGCACTCGCGCGGTTATAGCTCAATTCTGTTCAAGGTCCTTCCGCGCGAGACTAGCAATGGACTGTTTGTGATTGAGCACATGAACCTGGTGAACGGCGGCCCTCCACTGCACAAGCATCCTTACCAGGAGGAGTACTTTTACCTGATCTCGGGCCAGGTGCGATTTGCACTCGGCGATCAGAAGCTGGTTCTGAAGGCGGGCGATTCGGTGTTGGGACCGCGTGGGATTCCGCACACGTTTGCGGCAGTTGAGGGCAAACCAAGTCACATGCTGATTGCGTTTTCGCCCGCGGGAAAAATGGAGCAGTTCCTGCGAGCTACGGCAGTTCCGAACCCGCCGAAACAGGATGCAGCTTTCTGGCGGAGTTTTGATATCGAGTTGCTGGGACCATCGCCATTTGCCTGATGCAATCCATCAGGAGCCCGGAGGCGATCTGGAGCCGCCGAGCTTGATTGAAACAATATTGATCGCTTGCGCGTACTGCTCTTAGAGCTACACTGGTGCGGCACAGGAAACCTGTGTCTAAGGGCACGGAAAGGCGAAACGGGACAATGAAGATCATTCAGGGCATGGCGGTGATCGCAGTTTTGGCTGGTGCGGTTGGATTGCAGGCGCAGACACCCACGGAGAGCACTCCTTCGGCCGATGAGATCGTGGCGAAGCACATAGAGGCAATCGGGGGGAAGGCCGCGATCAGCCAAGTGAAGTCACTCACGATTGAGAGTTCGACGGCGGTGATGGGGAACGAAGCTCCAACGGTGACAACGGTGGTGGACGGAGTGGGCTTCAAGAATGAGACGGACTTCAATGGCATGAAGATCGTCCAGTGCTACAACGACAAGGGCGGCTGGATGGTGAATCCGATGGCGGGTGCTGCCGATCCAACGCCGATGCCGGAGGATCAATACAACCAGGGCAAGGGGCAAATTTACGTTGGCGGGCCGCTGTATGACTACGCGGCGAAAGGCAGCAAGATAGAGCTGATGGGGAAGGACGGGAACGCGTACAAAATCAAGCTGACCTCAAAAGAGAATACGGAAACCACGTTTCTGATCGATTCGACGAGCTACATGATCACCAGCGTCCAGGCGAAGGGAAAGATGCAGGATCAGGACGTGGATGTGACCTCGAAGTTTTCGGATTACCGGAAGACGGACGTGGGTTACATGATTCCCTATGCGATCGATATTGATCTGGGTCAGTTCCAGTTGTCGATTGCCGTAAAGAAGGTGGAGCTGAACAAGACGATCGATCCGGCTGTGTTTGCGATGCCCAAGCCGGCGGAAGCTCCAAAACCGGCGATGTAGAATCTGGGCGCCGCGGTGGGTTCTCTCAGGACGCTGCTGTGGCGCTCGTCACCATCTCTCTTGCCGCTCGAAGGGCCGCCACCGGATCCGCCTTGGGTTTGAATTCCATGGCTACGACGTGGCGGTATTTGAGCTCGGCGAGCTTTCGATAGACATTTGCATAATTGATTTCGCCGGTACCGGGTTCGTGCCGGCCGGGAACGTCGGCCACGTGGATGAGGCCGATGACGTCGATGTGTTTTTCGAGCTTTTCGATCAGGTTTCCTTCGGCGATCTGTTCATGAAACAGGTCATAGAGGAACTGCACCTGAGGATGGTTCACGGCGCGGACAATCTCGATAGCTTCGGCTGCGGACTGCAGGAAGTAGTGCGGATTTTCTTCGGGATCGATGCACTCGAGGAGCAGGCGCACGGGCTGGCCAGCGATCTGCTTGCCTTCGACCAATGCGGCGGCGCGTTTGAGGCCTTCGAGGCAGCTGGCGTGCTGGGCTTCGCGCGAGAGGCCGGGAACGACATTACCCGAGAGAACGATCATGGCGGGGCAGGAGAGCTTCTCCATGGGGTTAAGCGCGGCTTTCAGCTCGGCAAGGAAGGCATCGCGAACTGACGGGTCGGCGATGCCGTTATGCAACCCAGCGGTTGCGTCGAAGCGGACGCCGTATTGTTTGGCGGCGGCTTTAGCTTTGTCGAAGTCGGGTTCGGACCACTTGGCGTATTCGCCGACGAGTTCGACGTTGGTATAGCCGGCTTCCGCGATTTTTGCGAGGCGCTGCTCGAAGGGAAGATCGTTAAAAACAGTCCAGAGCATGACTGAGAGCGGGAAGGGAGCGGAGCCGGATTCCGGAGCGGGTGAAGCATCGGACCGGAGAGCGGTGGCCACGAGTGCGGCAGAGGCGATTCCTTGGGCGAATTGGCGACGATTGATCTGGTGCATGTAAGTACCTCGGTGGGCTGAAGCCCGCATCCATTCTTTGAATCTTCAAGTACGGGCTGGAGCCCGTACTCTTCCGGAGGGATTATTTTCGAATCTGCTGGAACGGCGAAGAGCCTGCCAGTCTCTTTCTGTCTGGTCGGCGTAGAGACAGCCGAAGGTAGCAAGGGCTTCGGCCAAAGATTGACCATTTCCGAGGTAGCCGGCAATGACGAGGGGATCGCCAGAACGCGCATGACCGCGAGCGAGGAGCTCACCACAGACTTCGCCGAAGGCGGCGAGACCGCTTCCGGCTAGATCCGTGAGGTCGATAGACCCCTTGTGATCGTTGAGTTGGCGTACGAGGAAATGTCGCGTGCCGATATGCGTCCAACCGAGGAAGGGGTCCGATTGCAACTGCATGGCGCGCTGGCCAATGACGACGCGCTGGCCATTATGCGGACAGGGGTTCGCGTTGGGCAGGTATGGAGCGCATGCGGAGGGCGCCTCCTCCTTGATTTGAAGGAAGAGCGGGTCGTTGGGGCCGTTGCCTTCGAAGTAGATGCAGTAATCGCGCAGACCTATGGAGCCGGTGCCGACGACTTTGAAGGCGACGTCGACGGGACGATAGAGCGACAGAAGGTGCTGGCGTTGCGGCTCGAGGATTTCGCGGTACGGTGCGAGCGAGTCGAGAATCTTTTCGGCCTGGGAGCCGGTAATTCGGGCGAGATTGGGTTTTATCTCTTTGAAGCGACGTGAGTCCCGCTTACCTGGAACTGGCTCAGTGAGCTGGTCGAGATTGTGGAGAGGAGTTGCGCGTTCGGCTTTCAGCAGAGCCTGGTGTACTGGCTGGATGTCTGCGAGGCGATGGACCTGAAAGCGGGCGGCTTCAAGCAGAGGAATTCTCGCGAAGGCTCGCATTTGTTCGCAGTAACGGAGGATGCAGTGCTGGACGGCGTCGCGGGCGGACGACTCCTTGTGGCGAGACTCACGCCCGGCGAGGACCAGCGATGCAGCCATTCGTTTGAGGTCCCACTCGAAAGGACCGCGGATCGTTTCGTCGAAGTCGTTGATATCGAAAACGAGACGGCCGTCCGGAGCGGCGAAGGCGCCGAGGTTGCGGACATGGGCGTCGCCGCAGATCTGAGCTTCGATTCCGGTGTTAGGGATGAGCGCAAGGTCCGCGGCCATGACGGGAGCTGCGCCGCGAAAGTAGACAAAGGGCGATTGCGCCATGAGGTGGTGCTTCAGCTTGAGAAGAGCCGGAACACGGCCACGTTCGATGCGCTCGAGCAGGGCGAGTGGAGCGGCTTTGCGAGCCTTGATATTGAGCTGATCGTTCGCCTGGCGGCGGAGCTGCTTACGGCGTGACTGGCCGAGATTGCGCCGCTCATCCGGTGTCGCCCAGGACATCAAGGTCGCTCCTTCTGGTCTACACGGAAGAATAGCCGTTCGCAGTCACATTGTGATGACAAATGGTTTGTTTTGCTCGGGTAAACTGAAGACCCGGCACAGCTCCAAAGATCTGATCCATCATGGATCGTGCCCACCTGGAGGAAGTTCGTTGAGGTATTTTGCCCGCTGGCTCGCGCTGGCTTCGACGGCCATAGTGTTTTGTGCGTCTGGAATCTGGGGGCAGGAATCTGCAAAGGAGCTGACGGTTGAGGAGATTTTCGGTCACGGTCCACTGACGGGAACACCTCCGAGCGGGCTGGCCTGGTCTCCTGATTCGCAGCACCTGACGTATATCGATGGCGGTGAGCTTGTTGACATCGACCCGGGCGTGGGGAAACCGCACATTCTGGTGGGTCACTCGAAGCTGGCGACGTTGCGAGCGAAGGGGGCATTGAACGAGCAGGACAAGGACCATCGAGAGCGGTATGGAATGGCGAATTACCTATGGGCGCCCGATTCGAAGCACCTGCTCTTTGATTCGAACGGAAGCCTCTGGTACTACGAATTGGCGAATGGGACTGGCGTCGACATTGGTTTTACCGGAGCGGGCTCTGGGGACGATCCCAAGTTTTCGCCGAACGGGGAATTCGTTTCGTTTGTGCGCAATCATGGGCTTGCGGTTGTGCCGCTGCGCAACCCGGATACGCCTGCGGTGACGCTCGCAGGATCGCCCAACGCGAACATCTTGAACGGGGAAGTGGATTGGGTGTATCTGGAAGAGCTGAATTCGCGGAGCAACTATTTCTGGTCGCCGGATTCGAAGAGCATCGCATATTTGCAGATGATGGAGGAGAACGTCCCGGAGTACCCGATTGTCGATTGGATTCCAACCCATGCAACGGTCCGCAGTCAGCACTATCCGCAGCCGGGAGATCTGAATCCCGAAGTGCGGGTGGGAGTGGTGAGCGCGAAGGGTGGCAAGACTGCGTGGGTTCATATCCCGATCGAGCAGGGGCAGGACTACATTCCGCGATTTGGGTGGGTTGATCGGAAGACTGTTTGGGTGGAGACGCTGAGCCGGGATCAGAAGCGTAGAAGGATCTACTTTGCCGAACCAGGAATGGGCACAGCACATGCTGTACTTGAGATTGCGGATGAAAAGTTTCTGAACGAAAACCTCGACGTGTACGTGGCGCATGGGTGCATCGTGCTGACCGACTGGGCCGACGGACACAACCATATTTACCTGTACCGATATGACGAGGGGCGAACTGATTCGGCGCGCGCAACACTGGATAGGCAGTTGACCAAGGGAGATTTCGATGTAGCGGAGGTTTACCGGGTGGATCCGTCGCGCAAGGAGATCTTGTACGGATCCAATGAAGGGGCACCCCTGGAGCAGCAAGCGTGGCGGGTGAGCTTCGAGGGCGAAAGCACACAAATCAGCCATGGAGCGGGTTTTCACGATGCGCAGTTTGCGTTGGCCGGTGGGAACTATGCGGACAGCTTCTCAACGCGCATGGAACCGCCGGTTCTGCAAATCTGTGGTGTGGGCACAAGCTGCGCGCCCTTCTGGGGTTCGAAAGCGATCGCGGCTTATGGATTTCCAGCGCCAGAACAGGTTGAAGCTAAGGCTTCGGACGGAACGGTTCTGTACGGGACGCTGCTGATGCCGTCTGCCGCGGGCGGGGCAGCAACTGTGCCGCTGATTGTGAATCCGTATGGCGGACCGGATGTGCGGACGATTGTGAACCGGTGGAGCAATTCACTGCTGTTCGACGAGCTGCTGGCGCAGCACGGGTTTGCCGTGCTGCATGCGGACAATCGCGGGATGGCGATGCGCGGGCGCGATTTCGAGCAGGCGGCCTATCACAACTTCGGGCCGGTGCAGTTGGAGGATCAGCTCGCGATGATCGATGCGGTGCTGGCCAAGCATCCGGAGCTTGATGCGATGCGCATGGGGTGGTGGGGAGCGAGCTGGGGCGGCACCTTCACGCTGTATGCAATGACTCACTCGGACAGGTTTAAGGCGGGCGTGGCGCTAGCGCCGGTGACGGATTGGCGCGATTACGACTCGATCTACACCGAGCGTTATTTGAGCAGGCCCCAGGAATTCTCGGAAGGGTACAAGGATTTTTCGGTGGTGAATTCGGCGGCGAAGCTGAAGGGGCGACTTCTGCTGGTGCATGGGACGGGTGATGATAATGTGCACATTGAGAACACCATGCAATTTGTACAGAAGCTGATCGAGGCGAAGATTCCTTACGATCTGCAGGTCTATCCGCGCAAGACGCATTCATTTTCGGGAAATGACGTGCGCATGCACTTGTACGCGCGCATCCTGGCGCACTTCGAACGGTATCTGCAGACATCGGAGCAGTGATGGATCAGATGCGGCTCGGAATCGCGATTATCGCAGCGAGCGGCAGCCCGGGCATTCAAGCCACTAGGATTCGTGGCGGCTGAAAAATTCGTCCTTTTCCCGGCTGGGGCAATTGGTGCACTCGAGGCAGCAGACAAGCAGGACCGCGACACCCAGCGTGATCAGGATGGCTAGCACACTTGCGTACGATGAGACCCAATGAAGAACGTTATGCATATTTCATAGCGGACGCGATCTGATCGATTCCGCCCCCTAGGTTAGACCCCGAAAGCAGCGAAATGACTCTATTACAGCGATTTTCCGGCAGCCCAAGTCTACCACTCTAACTTAGATGGAGTCTGCGTGATTCGCAGTTGTAAATGGGCGAACAAAGAGCGAATATAGAGAGCGCAATGATCGAGAACGGTGGAAATCTCGGAACGGAACCCACCGGCGAAGAATGGCCGGAAGGGACGGTTCCACAGGAAGTTGCGTCTTCATTCGAGTACCACGCCAAAGGGGAACCGCACGTTAACTGGTTGTTCGTCGATCTGAATTCCTACTTCGCGTCCGTGGAACAGCAGGATCGACCGGAGCTTCGCGGAAAGTCGGTCGGGGTGGTGCCGATGCTGGCGGACACAACCTGCTGCATCGCTGCGAGCTATGAAGCGAAGGCACATGGGGTGAAGACGGGCACGATGGTGGCTGAAGCCAAGCGGATGTGTCCAAACATCATCTTCGTGGAGGGACGGCACGAAATTTATGTGGATTATCACCACCGAATCGTGGAGGCAGTGGAGAGCTGCCTGCCCGTGACGGCAGTGATGTCGATTGATGAGATGGCCTGTCGGCTGATGGGGCGGGAACGGCCGCTGCTTTCGGCGCTGGAGCTGGGACGCAAGGTTAAGGCGACGGTACGGGAGAGGGTCGGACCGATGCTTCGGAGCTCTGTCGGACTTGCGACGAGCCGGTATCTTGCCAAGGTAGCGAGCGACATGGAAAAGCCTGACGGTCTCGTGGCGTTGACGCTCGATATGCTTCCGGACGCGCTGCGCAAGCTGAGTCTGCGTGATCTGCCGGGCATTGGAGTGCAGACGGAGAAGCGGCTGAATGAAAAGGGTATCCACACGATGGATGACCTACTGGAGCTCAACTGCGAGCAGTCGGGTGAGATGTGGGGATCGGTGTGGGGCGAGCGGCTGTGGCACTGGCTCCGAGGCGAGGACTTCGAGATGTCCGAGACGGAACACCTGAAGTCGATCAGCCACTCGCACGTGCTGGCGCCGGAGATGCGGACCCCTGAGAAGGCCTGGGCGGTGGCACACAAGCTTCTGCACAAAGCGGCAATGCGGCTTCGCTCGCATAAGCTGTGGGCGAGTTCGATTGGGTTGGCGGTGGGGTTTTCGGTTCCGCGGAGGATGAATGCGCCGGTGAGCAGGTTTGGTGTGCCGACGCGCGGATGGCATCACGAAATTCGGCTGATGGAGTGCCAGGATAACCAGACGCTGATCGGGGCGCTATGCCGGTTGTGGGCGGAGAAGCCGAAGGGGAAAGGATACGACGAGCCATATTTTATCGGAGTTAGTCTCAATGGGCTGGTGCCGGACCGGCTGCACTCATTGAATCTGTTTGACTCGCTGGATAACGCCAAGAGCCGGGCGAAGCTGCTGGAAGCAATGGATCAGCTGAATGAGAAGTACGGGATGAGCACGCTGGCTCCGGCGACGATGCTGGCCGCATACAAAGCGGCGCCGACGCGGATTGCGTTCCACAGTATTCCGGATTTGTTCTGAGACTTGCTGCCTGTGGAAGTAAGAGAGCCGCGCATTGGGCGCGGCTCTCTGTTTGGTGCCGGCTAGGATTAGCGGTGGACCAGCGGCTGGACGATGAGGTGCTGGGGGTCGCTGATCGGGTAGGGCGAGCCCGGCGCATGCGAGGTGTGCGTCGGGGTAACGGTGAAGACGTAGAGCTTGTTGGTGGCCTGGCTGATGCCGTAGAGGTGATCGCTGTTATCCCAGAAGATCTGGTTGATTGGCTCCTTCGTGAGTAGGCCGGTGTAGCGGACAGCAGCAACGCCGCCGTTGAAGAAGAAGACCTGCAGGCCTTCCTGGCCAGCGACTGCGACCAGCTTGCCGGAGGGAGACATCTTCATGTCTGTGGGATTCGCGATCAGCGTCGACGGCATGTCGGCATAGGTGCTCTTCGTTCTCAAGACGCCTGACGAGTTGGCCGTGTAGGTTGCGATTTGCAGTGGCTCGGAGCTGCATCCGGGAGGGTTGGCCGGCTGCATGAGGACGGCCACGTTGTTGTACGGGTCAGCGGCGACGAGGTCGGGGATGTAGCGGCGGAACTTCGGCGGCGGAGCGGGCAGGTTGCCCATGGTTTGGGACAACTCGGTCAAAAGGCCGCCGCTGCTGCGCTTGAATCCGTAAATGGTGTAGTACATGCAGTCTGAGTTGACGGCTGTGTACGCGTACCTGTTGTTGCCGGTGAAGAAGGCGGCGTTGTTGTCTCCTGGGAAAGCGCCAGTGATGTCGAGGCCGAGATAGTGGAGCTTGCCGCTGCTTTTGTTGAGCCAGAAGGAAGCGACACCGGTGTTGGCGCAGTCGGCGTTGAATTCCTGAACGTAGAGGTCTGAGCCAGTGTGATCGAAGAAGATCTGGTTGGCGCTCGGGCAATCTTCGTGCAGCGCATGGGTGGCGTAGTTGGTGGACGCCTCGTAACGAAGCGCACCGTCGGACTCGATAGTGAAGGTGTCGAGATTTGGCTGCGAATGGTTTACGGCGATGAGATGGCTTCCATCGACGGCCATGGTCTGGACGTCTTCGCGAAATGGCGAGCCGAAGATTGGTTTTAGTTTTCCGTTGGATTCGGCAGCGAAGGCGGTGATTTCGTTGGTACTGCTGTTTTTGGGATTGTGGGCGACGTAGATGTAAGCGACTGCCTGGGAGAATGCGCTGTTGATGGCCAAGGCAAAGCTCAGGAAGGCAAGGAACTGCAGATTGCGTTTCATTGGTAGGTCTCCTCTGGAGGGCAGACCCGCACTGGCCCGGGTACTACTTACGTCCTTCGAGGCAGATTTAGTGGCTTGTGGTTGTATGGCGAAAGGAATGTGGTCCTACATAGCAGGATTGTCGATCTGAACATTTTCTTGAACGCACGCGTACCTTTTGCATCCGGAACACCGCTCCCCTGCGGATTAAGAGGTAGAAGCGAAACCCATGGCGCAGAAATGGCAGCCAGATTTCGAGCAACTGGTGGACGAGCATCAGTCCATGGTGTTTTCGCTGGCGTGGCGCATGACGGGCGACCGTGGGTTGGCGGAAGAGGTTGCGCAGGACGTTTTTCTACAGCTGGACGGCAATATGAACCGGATCGAAAATCCCGAGCATGCTTTGAACTGGTTGCGGCGGGTGACTGTGAACCGGTCGGCCGATGCGCTAAGGCGGCGGCGGGTGAGGGGCGTGGACCTGTGGGTGGAGATCGAGGAGAAACACGGGGCGCCAGCGGAGGAGATGCAGACACCGTTGGGCACTCGGCTGGAACATTTGCTTTCGACTTTGCCTGAGGCGCAACGGGCGGTTCTTGTGCTGCGGTACCAGGAGGACATGACGCCGGAAGAGATTGCGGGCGTCGTGGACGCACCGTTGGCGACGGTGAAGAGCAATCTGCATCGTGGGTTGAAGTTGCTTCGCGCGAAGGCGACAACACATTTGAAGGAGTACATTCGTGGACTTTGAATGGCCTGATCAGCCGGAACAAATCGACGAGTTCGAGAAAGAGCTCAAGCAAGCGATGGAGCGACGGCCTGCTCCACCGAGTCTGAAGCGGCGGGTTATGCAGCAGCGGAGCACGCGGCGGACGGAGCGGCACCATACGAGCATGATGTGGTGGCAAAGGCTGGCGGCGTCGCTGCTGGTTGGAGCGGTGATCGCCGGAGGGTTCGGCTGGCGGCAGATCGAGGACCGACGTAAGGGCGAAGAGGCGAAGCAGCAGGTCCTGACGGCGTTACGGGTTACAAACCAAGTTTTGAAGAACATGAATCGGAAGCTTGCGGAGCACGACAGGGCGGAGAGCAGTAAGTAGGTACAAGGAGAGATCGATGAGAAGCCGGGTGGCAGTTTGGATATTGGGATTGGCGGGCCTTGCACTTGCGACAGGCAGCGCGATGGCGCAGAGCGGGTTACCGTTGCCCTCGCCTGTGGAGAAAGAGCTGGCGGCGCGCGCTTCGAATGCGACCGAGGTGACGCTGGGCAAGAACATGCTGGGCTTCGCGGCGAAGTTCATGGACGGTAAGGATAAGGACGAGGAAGCGGTGAAGCACCTGATCGAGGGCTTGGACGGGATTTACGTAAGGTCGTACGAGTTCGAGAAAGAAGGGCAATACTCGGCCGTGGACGTGGACAAGCTGCGCTCGTACTTTGAAGCGGGCGGTGAGTGGTCATCGATCGTGCGTGAGCGCGACAAGAAGAGCGGCGAAAGCACCGACGTGATGATGAAGATGGTGAACGGGCAGCCGCACGGGTTGTTTGTGCTGGATGCGGAGCCGAAAGAGCTGAGCATCGTGTTGATCCTGGGTCCAGTGAAGATGGAGGACCTGAGCAAGCTGTCGGGGATTGGCGGACTCGGGGTGCTGGGCGATCTGGAAGGCAACGGAAACAAGAACAAAGACAAGGACAAGGCGAAAGGGCCGAAGGCGAAGACCGGGGGTGAGGAATGAGAAGGATCGTGCTGATTCCGATATGCTTCCTGGCGCTGGCGGTTCCGGTTGTGGTGCTGGCGAACGGCTTCTCCGGCGGATTCGATGCAGTGGTGAGTTCCATCGAGATGCGCTACCACGTGCACGCCGAGCGCATACCTTTCCTTGGGCTGGTCAGCTTTGTTGCACGGGCATCGACTCATGACGGAGTTAGAGGGATGCACGTGGCGGAGATTGAAGATTTCCATGCCGATGTGAACGGGGAGGAACTGAATAAGCTAGTCTCGGAAAAGCTGGGGCCGGGCTGGGAGCGCGTGATTCGGGAGACGAGCCGCAATGGAGGAGACCAGACGCTGATCTTCATGCGGCCGGAGGGATCGCGGATGGGGATGTTTATTCTCGATCTGGATGGACACGAGATGGATGTGGTGCAGATGTCGGTGGATCCGGAGCATCTCAGCGAGAGCATTGGAAAATACGAGCATCATCATGCGGATGGTGACGGAGAGTAGGCCAGGGAACAGCGAACTGGGAGAGTAGGAGTGAAAGAAGGGCTCGCGGAGATCAGATCTTCGCGAGCCCATATTGTTTAGTCTTCCCGGAGGAGTTGAGCGGGGTTGACGCTTAGCGCACGACGGGCCGGGATCCAGGTAGCAATGAGGCCGATGAGGATCATGGAGGCGACGGCGCCAAGGAGAACGAGCGGATCGCGGGGAGATGCTTCGTAGACCAGCGCAGAGAGTAGGCGGCTGGCGAGGATGCCGAGAACGAGGCCGGCGAGCGACCCCGAGACGAGGATGAGGAATGGGCGCGCGAGGGCGGCACGGATGAGCTGTCCGCGCAATGCGCCGAGGGCGATGCGGATGCCCAGTTCGCGCAGGCGGCGCGAGACAGTGTAGGCAGCCATGCCGAAGATGCCGGTGATGGCGAGCATGGCGGCAAGCAGGCCCATGACGCCGAGAGCAGCTGTGGCGATGCGCGCTGGAAAGAGTACGAGCGAAAGGCGGTCACTCCAGTTGCGGAAGTTGAATGGCAGGTTGGAGTCGATGCCCATCAGAGTACGATTCAGCGCGGCGGCGGTTTCAGCGGAGGGGAGGTTCGAGCGGACGATGAGGTTTGTGCCAGCATCGGGAATTTGCGCGATCGGGAAGAACATGGCTGGACTGTGGTTTTCGGTCAACATCTCGTATTTGCCGTTTTCGACGACGCCGACGATCTCGTACCAGGTTTTGTCACCTCCGAGGAAATGATGTCCGAGAGCTGGCTGGTCGCCGAACATTTTGCGAGCGAAGGTACTGTTCACGACGGCGACGTGGGGCTTCTTCGGGCCATCGTCCCAGGTGAAA
>Ga0157369_10005779_pt1 | contig 14380 bp, 12 predicted proteins | sample C25metaG_FD_113461 | JGI IMG/M metagenome (GOLD analysis project Ga0157369, IMG submission 113461) | Corn rhizosphere microbial communities from Kellogg Biological Station, Michigan, USA - C2-5 metaG | ecosystem: Host-associated > Plants > Roots > Rhizosphere > Soil | place: USA: Michigan...
CGCGGCGCGGGTTCCGCGATCCGGATGCGCAGCAACAGCAGCCCGGAGACCAGATAACTCGCGGCGTCGACGAGGACGGCCCAGGGGGCGGTCAGCAGGGAGACGAGGCCGCCCGCGAGTGCCGGCCCCGACGTCTGTGCGACCGCGTCGCTCTGGTCGAGTCGCGCGTTGGCAGCCGTGAGTTGACCGGCAGGGACGAGGCGCGGAAGGAACGACTGCGCGGCCGCGTCGTGGAAAAGCGACATCAGGCCGAACACCACCATGAAGGCGGTCAGCACGCCGATCGTCAGGTGGTGGGTGAGCGCCAGCAGCGGCACCGCGACCAGCAGCGCACCGCGGACAAGGTCGGTGGTCACCAGCAGCGGACGCCGACGGGACCGGTCCACCAGTACGCCCGCCACGAGACCGAACAACAGGTACGGCAGCCAACGCGAGGCGTTCACCACGCCCACCCCGAAGGCGCCCTGGTGCAGGGTGATCACGACAAGAACCTGGATGGCGAGCGCAGTGACGTAGCTGCCGAAGCCGGACACGGTGGATGCCGTCCAGAACGTCAGGAAGCCGCGGATGTCCCGTAGCCGCTGTACGGTTCCGGCCGCTTCCGCCATGAGGTCAGCCCTGCAGGTAGGCGATGACGGCCAGTACCCGGCGGTTGTCGTCGTCGGACGGGGGGAGTCCGAGCTTGGCGAAGATGTTCGAGGTGTATTTGGAGATGGCGCGTTCGGTGACGAACAGGCGCTCGGCGATCGCCGCGTTGGAACGCCCCTCGGCCATCAGCGACAGCACCTCGCGTTCGCGCGGCGTCAGTTCGGAGAGCGGCCCCTTGCGTTCGTTGTGCGTCAACAGTTTCGCGATGACCTCGGGGTCCACCACCGTGGCGCCGCCGGCCACGCGGCGTACCGCGTCGATGAACTGGTCGGAGTCGAAGACCCGGTCCTTGAGCAGGTAGCCGACCGCGCCCTTGCCGTCGGCGAGGAGTTCCCGCGCGTAGAGCTGCTCGACGTACTGCGACAGCACGAGCACCGGCAGGCCCGGCACTGTGCGCCGGGCCTGCAGGGCCGCCTGGAGTCCTTCGTCGGTGAAGGTCGGTGGCATCCGGACGTCGACCACCGCCACGTCCGGCTTCTCTCTCACCAGGGCCTCGAGCAGATCGGGCCCGTTGTCGACCGCGGCGACGATGTCGAAGTCGTACGCCTGCAGCATGCGGGTCATGCCGTCCCGGAGGAGGTAGAGGTCCTCGGCAAGGATGACGCGCACGGCAACTCCATGATCACGACGGTGGGACCGCCGAGCGGGCTGCTGACGGCGACTGTCCCGTCGAATGTAGCGAGCCGGCGTTCGATCCCCCGCAGACCCGTACCCGCCGAGGCGCTCGCTCCGCCGACGCCGTCATCCGTCACCGTCAGCCGCAGTACGCCGTCGCCGTGGCGGATCTCGACCCGTACCCGCTCGGTTCGCGCGTGCTTCGCGGCGTTGGTGAGTACCTCGGCGATCGCGAAGTAGGCGGCCGCCTCGATCGGCGCCTCCAGCCGACCGATCGGGTCGGCGGTCACCTCTACCGCCAGGGCGCTGTCCAGGGCCAGGGCCCGTACGGCGTCCACGAGCCCGCGGTCGGCCAGCACCGGCGGATGGATCCCGCGTACCAGATCGCGCAGTTCGGTCAGCGCCCTGGCCGAGGAGTCGCGCGCCTCCAGCAGCAGGGAGCGCGCCGCGTCGGGATCCCGCTCCAGCAGCCGGGCGGCGGCGTTGAGCGTCATGCCCATGGCGACCAGGCGGGACTGCGCCCCGTCGTGCAGGTCACGCTCGATGCGGCGCAGCTCGGCCGCGCTGGTGTCCACGGCATCGGCCCGGGTTTCGGTCAGGTGCTGGACGCGTCGCGCCATCGCGGCCGCCGCGGTAGGAGCCAGCATCTTGCGGGTCCAGCGGCCGTTCGCGCGCAGCAGCGCCGGCGCACAGCCGATTCCTGTGACGATCAGCACCGCGCCGACCACGGAGGTGGTCCAGGCGAAGCTTGCGTTGGCCGGGGTCACGTGGACAAACAGGTACCAGTCGTCGAAACCGGCCCGGGTCAGCGGCCCCCAGAGCGCGGTGAGGACGAAGCCGTAGATCCCTTCGAGGACCAGGGCGAGGGGGATCAGGGCCAGCGCCCCTCCGACGAAGGGATCGCTGAACGACCACAGGAGGTCGCGCCAGGTCGCGGGATCGGTGAGCGCCCACAGGCAGTACCGCACCCGTCCGGCGACACCGTCGCGGAGCTCCGCCGGCTCCGGCCGGTACGGGCTCGGCACCTCGATGCCCTGCCAGGCGCGCGCCAGGCGCCTGCGCCGGTCCGCCACCCTCCGCAGCGCGATGACGGCGGGCGGCACGAGCAGAACGCCGACACCGATGCCCAGCAGGGTCACCGCGAATACGACGGCGATGAAGGCGGCCACCGCCTCGAACGTGACCAGGTACAGGGCCGCGCCCCGGCCCATGGCGGTAAGGCGTTCGCCGATCCGGTCGCGCCAGGGGACGGGTACGGGTGGGGTACTGGTGGCGGTGGGGCCGCTCATGGTCTGTTCGCCCTTCCGCTAAGGGACGCCGGTCACTGTGATCGACAGTAGGCGGCGTTGCCGGCGGCCGACACGGGCCTGGGTCGCCAACCGGGGTGTAGCTGGCTACACCCCCGGATTGGGGAGGCACGGCCATTATCCCCGGGCTCCGCTCTCGAAAGGATCAATGGCGCCACCAGGGCGAAGGGCCTCGGTGAAGGGTACGGGAGCGCAGGATGCTGAAGAAGGTCGTCGCGGGGATGCTCGGCCTGGCCATCGGTCTCGGCCTGGCGGCTCCCGCCCACGCCGAGACCGCGCCTGCCGCCGCCGGTACGCCAGGTGACCCTTCCGGCATCGGCTCGCCGATCGACGCCGTCGCGACCGGGCAACTGGCGCACGACAGGATCCCCGGGGCCGCGGTGGTGGTCGTGCGGAACGGTAGGCAGGTCTTCGCAAAGGGTTACGGCGTCGCCGATGTGGCGACCGGTGCCCCGGTGGGTGCGGCCGCGTTCACACCCGGTGCACGATCGTACCGGCGGCGGCCAGCGCGTTCGTGTCCTCCTCGGCCGCGTCGTCCGTGGTGACCACCATGCCGAGCGCGGAGACGGGCGCCACGAACGCCAGGGCCGTACGGGACAGCTTGGCCGGGTCGGCGACCGCGATGACCCGGTGGGCGGAAGCGATGATCGCCTGTTTGATCGCCGCGTCGGCGAGGTCGTGGGCCGTCAGTCCGGCGGCGGTCAGCCCGCAGCAGCCGAGGATCGCGGTGTCGAAGCGCAGCGCGGCCAGCGACGCCTGGGCGAGCGGCCCGGTCAACGCCAGTTCCTCGGGGCGGGGTTCGCCGCCGGGCAGCAGCAGCCGAAGCCGGGCGGCGCCGGCCAGGGCGTTGGCCGCGTGCATCGACAGCGGCATGACCGTGAGCCGTCGCGAGGCGAGCAGGCGGGCAACCTCCAGGCAGGTGGTACCGCTGTCGAGGACGACGGCCTCGCCGTCGGCGATCAGGTCGGCGACCGCCTCGGCGATGCGGCGCTTGGCCTCGCGGCTCTCGTGCATCCGTACGGTGAAGGGCGGCTCCTCGCCGCGTAGCGTGAGGCTGCGCGCGCCGCCGCGGTAACGTTCGAGCATCCCCTGATCGGCCAGCTGCTCCAGGTCCCGGCGTACGGTCATCTCCGAGGTGCCCGTCAGCTCCGCCAGCTGGGTGACGCCGAGCTGGCCGGCCTGCTGCACAGCGTCGAGGATCCGCCGGTGGCGGTCGCCGATCGTCATGGCGCAATTGAACACCACGACCAGGCCAGAAACAACGTTTCGAACAGCGAATCTGTTTGCTACGTTCGGAACCATGTTCGGAGCGACGCCATGACCTCGACCGCCACCACACCCGTGACGCCATCAGCGGTGCGTGCCGCCACCACAGCGACGTACGCCGCCTTCATCGGCTCGGGCTTCGCGTTCGCCAGTTGGGCGTCCCGCATTCCGCAGATCCGCGACCGCCTCGACCTCAGCCCGGCGGCGCTCGGCCTGGTACTGCTCGCGATCGCCGCGGGTTCACTGGTGGCGCTTCCACTGTCCGGCCCGGTGGTGACCCGGATCGGCTCGTCCCGCACCGTCGTGGCGATGGCCGTCCTGCTCGGCGTCGGCCTCACCGCTGCCGCCCTCGGCTCGCTCGCCGGCGTCACGCCCGTGGTGATCGGCCTGTTCCTGCTCGGCTTCGCCAACGGCGCGTGGGATGTGGCGATGAACGTGCAGGGAACCGTCGTGGAACGGCATCTCCACCGGTCGATCATGCCCCGCTTCCACGCCGGGTGGAGCCTCGGCACCGTCGCCGGCGCGCTGCTCGGCGCGGCCATGGTGGCCCTGCACGTGCCCGTGGCCGTACACCTGACCGCCGTCGCCGTACTGGTCGTGGCCGGCGTCGCGTGGCAGGCGCGGCGGTTCGTCGCCGACCACGACGAGACGGAACCGGACGAGGCCGGGCCGGCGCCGCGGGTCAGCGCGCTGACCGCCTGGAGGGAACCGCGCACCGTGCTCATCGGAGTGTTCGTGCTCGCGTTCGCCTTCACCGAGGGCGTCGGCAACGACTGGATCAGCGTCGCCGCGATCGACGGGCATCACGTCACTGCCGCGGTCGGCACGCTCGCCTTCGCGGCGTTCCTCACCGCCATGACCGTCGGCCGTTGGTTCGGCCCCAGTCTGCTGGACCGCTACGGCCGCACCGCCGTCGTGCGCGTCCTGGCCCTGATCGGCATCGCCGGGGTCGCGCTGTTCGTGTTCGGTCCCTCGCCCGTCTACGCCTTCGTCGGTACCGTGCTCTGGGGCCTGGGCGCCTCGCTCGGCTTCCCGGTCGGCATGAGTGCCGGCGGCGACGATCCGCGCCGGGCCGCCGCACGCGTCAGCGTCATCGCCTCGATCGGCTACTGCGCCTTTCTGGCCGGGCCGCCCGCCATCGGCTTCCTCGGCGACCGCTTCACCGTGCTACGCGCCCTGGTCGTCGTCGCCGCGCTCCTCGCCATGGCAACGCTCCTCGCCGATACCGTCCGCCCCCTGCCGGGGAGCGACGCGGCCCGTCCCTAGGCGCGCCGAACGACAGTTACAAGCCCCAGGTCGTAGGTCCGTCGTGGCTCGGGCCGCTGCTCCCGCCGACACCGGTCGCTTCGCTCCCTGCCGGCCAGCGTCGACCAGGGCTCAGAGCGCGAACGACTCGATCCGGTCCAGGTCTTCGGGTTGCAGGCCGCGGTTCGACCTGGGCGCGATCAGAAGTGCTTGCCCACGAGCCGTCAGCTCACCAAGTTCCGACCCTGGCAGCGGTATCGCGTCGTCGGTGCAGACGAGTCTGCGACCCTCGGCCAGAACGGCCCGAGCCGCGGCAAGCTTCAGCGGCCAACACCCGGACCCGCGTGGCGCCTGGTCGGTTCGTGTTGATGACCCGACGCGCCGCCCGAATATGAATTTGGCCGCGCTACGTGCGCCCACGGTCAACGGCGCAATCGCTACTAGCGAGTGTGGCCAGGGGCGGGGTCGAACCGCCGACCTTCCGCCTTTCAGGTCTAGGCAGGCGACGCAATGGAGCTGCCCGAGGCGGTTGATGTGGGAGAACGGTCCGAGTGGTGTGCCTTGCGGTGCTGTTGGATGCGACGTCAGACGGCTTGTCGCAGTTGCTCTGGGTCCAGTGCGGTCGCTGGGGAGGCTGCACTTTGCTGCTGGCATCCCGCCGTCCCGATGTGGTGGATTGCGAGGACGGCAACGTCGTCGGTGGGGCCCTCGTCGAGTATGAGGCGGGCGGTGATGCGAGAGCAGAGGGCTTCGGCGTCGCCCGGGATCGTGTTGTTCAGCAGGGCACGTATGCCGTCGGGTAGCGACCGGTCTCGGCGCTCGATGAGGCCGTCGGTGTACAGCAGCAGCGTCGAACCCGGCGGCAACTGCAGCGTTGTGGCTCGGCGAGACGCGTCGGGGTGGACCCCCAGCGGGAGGTCGACAGGAGGGTCAAGCGTGCAGGCGCTCCCGGCGGCTTCGATCAGTACCGGTGGTAGATGCCCGGCCACGGACACGGTCATCGTGTTGTGGGACGGATCGATCACAGCATAGAGGGCGGTGGCCATCGCCTCCGGCTCGAACACTTGGATCTTGCGATCGAGCCTTGTGAGCACGTCGGCCGGATCGTTGGTCTCCAGCGCGTAGGCGCGTAGCGCGCTGCGGAAGCGGCCCATCACGACGGCGGCGCGCAGGCCGTTGCCGACGACGTCGCCAATGACGACCCCGACGTGGCCGGACGGCAGGGGAAACAGGTCGTACCAGTCGCCGCCGACGCCGACCCGCGCGCCGGGGATGTACCGGGCAGCAACGTCGAGACCGTCTACGGCGGGTGGCCGGGTGGGGAGCAGGCTTCGTTGCAGTGCCAGTGCGGCAGACCGGTCCAGTTGGGAAAGGCGGGACTGGGCGGCGAGGCTCGCGCGGTCGGCGACCACGCGCAGCAGCTCGAGGTCCTCCTCGGTGAACTCCCGCGGGGTGAGGCTGCCGACGTGCAGCACGCCGACGACCCGGTCGGGGGCGAACATCGGTACGCCGGCCATCGCCTTCAATTGCTTGTCGATGAGGATCTGGTTGATGACCGTGTCATGGTCGACGTGGTCGATGGTGACCGGGCGGGCCTGGGCGGCGACCCGGCCGGCGAACCCCTCACCGATCGGTATCCGCACGCCGGCGCGGACTTCCTCCTCCAGGCCGCAGGCGGCGGTGGCGACCAGGTCTTTGCCGGCCTCATCGACCAGCAGGATTGTCGCGGTGTCGACCGCCAGTAGTTCCCGGGTACGGTCCAGCAGCTCGGCGAACACCTCGTCGATCTGCAAACCGGACAGGCCAGCGTCGGTAACGGCCTGCAGGCGACGCAGCTTCTCCCCGCCCTGGGCGCCAGACGGCCGTCGCCAGATCCTCACCAGTTCCCCCGAGCCGTGTTCACGATCGCCACGGTACGAGCATGCTGGGAGTCTGCACACTAGATCGGCGGTCACGATCCACGCAGCGTTACTCCGGAGACTCGACCGTGGAATCACCTCCCTCGCCCCCAACCAAGAAAGACCGCTAGCCGGAGCTGTTGCGGATCATCCGACATCGATCCGTAACGGATCAGGCGGAGCCCGAAACGCCGGTAGCCGCCGAGTGATCTTGTTCGTCAGGCGGTGGCTGCTAGGGCAGCCGGCAAGGCTGTGGCGGTTCGGTGAGCAGGCGTAGTACCCCGGTTATGTCGAGCACCTGGCGCACCGTCTTTCGGGGATTGGTGATGAGGTAGGCGATGCCGAATGCCTGGGCAAGCTTGCGGCCGCGGACGAGGGCGTGGATGCCGCTGGAGTCGAGGAAGGTGACCTGATCGAGATCGATGATCAGCTCGGCGACGTGCCCGGCCGTGATCAGGTTGGTGATGGTGTTGTTGAGAAGGTCCGAGTTAGCGAGGTCGACCTCGCCGGCGATCGCAAGCCGGAGTACGCCGTCGTTGACCGCGTGCTGGGTCGTCACAAGGTCCGTCATGGCCGGTCACGTCCCTGCCATCGATGGTTGGGCTTGCCGGAGGCTTGGTGCCGTCGAACGGAGCCCTTGGCGGCCTGTGGGGACGCGTAAGAACTGAAGCTCGGCGCGAGCTGCTGGTCATGGATGTGAAGCGGCCAACCTGCGCGAGATCACTCTCGGTCCCGCCTGCGTGCCGGTGAGTGCTGATGCTCCTCCTGTTACGAGGGAAACGCCACGGCTCAGGCCGGGTGGAGGGTTCGGAACGTGCCAACATTCGGCAGGTCATGCCTGGGCCGTCAGCCCGGTGACCAGCCGTCCTCCGTGATCCCCTGGGCGCTGTGGTCGGCGTGGAGGTACAGGACGTAGGACCGGGCGCTGACCAGGCTGGACTAACGGCTCACACAGGAGCGGCTGTCGTCAGACTGTCGTCAGGATTGGACCGGGAAAGCAAAACGCCGGCCGCGTTTCCGCTGGTCGGCGTCTTGTCAGCCCGGCGAAGAGCTGGTGGCCAGGGGCGGGGTCGAACCGCCGACCTTCCGCTTTTCAGGCGGACGCTCGTACCAACTGAGCTACCTGGCCGTGCTCGGCTCATGGTACCCGCGCCCCGGATCGGGCAGGTGCACACGTGCCGCAAACCAGAACGCCGCGCGGATCACGCACGGCGTCGGGGCTTGGCGGTCCTGACGGGACTTGAACCCGCGACCTCCGCCTTGACAGGGCGGCGAGCACTCCAACTGCTCCACAGGACCTTGCTAGACCGTGCCCCCAACGGGATTCGAACCCGTGCTACCGCCTTGAAAGGGCGGCGTCCTAGGCCGCTAGACGATGAGGGCGGCCCCGCCATCATCGCACATGACGACTTGGGCGGCTGAGCTCCCATCCGGCCCCGCCGGAGGCCTGCAAAGCATACGCGATGGGCGGATCGTTCGCCAAAACCAAATCCGGCCACCGGATCGGCACCGGCCGGCCCGGATCCGACCGCGGTCTCAGACCGGCATCGGTACCAGCGTGAAGCGGCTCTGCAGGTTCGGCAGGATGGTACGCAGGGCCTGTACCGTCTGGGAGCGGTCCCCGCCGCCGTCGTGCATCAGGACGATCGATCCCGCGTGGGTGTGCGTCAGCACGTTGTTAATGATCGACTGGGTACCCGGTCGGGACCAGTCCGCCGGATCGACGTTCCAGTCGAGCGACTGCATCCCCATGCTGGCCGCGATCGAGACCGTCAGCGGGCTGAAGTTGCCGCCCGGATTGCGGAAGTACTTTATCGGCGCGCCCGGGACGATCGCGTGGATCGCGTCGTTCGTCCGCTGCAGCTCGGAGCGGATCTGATCTTCACTGCGGGTACGCAGGTTGAGGTCGTGGGTCCAGGTGTGGTTGCACAGCGTGTGGCCCTCGGCGACGATCCGCCGGATGAGGTCCGGGGAGTAGTCGGCGATCACCCGACCGATGATGCAGAACGTCGCGTGGATCCCGTACTGCTTGAGCAGGTCGAGCACCTGACCGGTGTTGCCGCCGGGGCCGTCGTCGAAGGTGAGCGCGACCGCGTCCGAGCCGGTGGTGTTGATCGAGCCGGCCGGCCCGTGGGCGTTGCTCGGCGGCGCGGCGGGCGGGGACGCCGATGGCGTCGGCGAGGGCGAGGGCGATGACTGGGGCGACGGGGAGAGCGCGTACAGGCCGGAGCGCTGCGATCCGGAGGCGGCCGGGCGGGGCCTGCTCGTTGCCTTGACCGGACCGCCGGCACCCTGACCGGAAGCGGCGGCGTCCGAGACGGCACCGGCGGCGGAGAGCGAGCCGGTCGCGCGGGGCTGGGTCCACACGCTGTTGTCGCCGGTCGTACAGCTGGTCAGGAGCACGGTGATCAGCATCGCGATGAGCATGCGCTTGTGACGCGGGGCCATGCGAGGACTCCGAACTTGGGGCGGTGCTCTGGAGGGGTTGGTCGCACCACCGTACCGAAGCTGTGAGCCTCCTTGGAGAGCAAATTTTGCCGCATTCGCCCAAAATGGGATAGTTACGCCTCGGGGAGCAGCGCGAGTACCCCGCCGAGCCACGGTGCGTAGGTGTCCGGCGCGGTACGCAGCGCGACCCGCAGCTCACCGGGTGCGACCCAGCGCACCTCGGCGACCTCGGCCGGGTCGGGCCGGGCCTCGATCGTGGCCGGTACCCGGCCGAGCAGCACGTGGTCGTACTCGTGCTCGATGCGCCCGGTGGCCGGGTCGTCGGCGCGGTACCGGTACACGCCGACCTCGGCGAGGTCGACTCCGTGGATGCCCAGCTCCTCGGCGAGCCGGGTCGCGGCGGCCTCCGGTACCGCGACCCCGGGGGCGGGGTGGCCGCAGCAGGTGTTCGCCCAGCGCAGCGGGAACCGGGTCTTGGACGCGGAGCGGCGCTGCAGCAGGAGCCGGCCCTCGGGGTCGGCGAGCAGGATCGAGAAGGCGCGGTGCAGCCGGCCGTCCGGCGAGCGGTGCGCATCCTCCACAGTGGAGTGTCCGATCTCGACACCGGCGTCGTCGACGAGCTGGACCAGCTGTGATTCGCGATTCACGCGTCGACTCCCGTGATCCGTTGCGCGGCGAGCTTGCCTGATACGAGCACCATCGGTACCCCGACGCCGGGAACGGTACCGGAGCCGGTGAACACCACATTGGACAGTCGCGGGTGAACGTTGCCGGGCCGGAAGGGTCCGGTCTGGGTGAACGTGTGCGCGCAACCGAACGGGGTACCGGCGGCCATCCCCGCGTCCGCCCAGTCGGCCGGGGTCACCATGTGGGACACCTCGACCCCGTCAGCGAAGCCGACGTACCCGCGATCCTCCAGTGTGGACAGCAACTCGGCCTGGTACCGCGCGGCGAGCCCACCGCGCCAGTCCAGCGGCCCGGCCACCAGGTTGGGTACCGGAGCGAGCACGTAGTAGACCTCCCGGCCGGGTGGCGCGAGGCTCGGGTCGCTCCGGGTCGGGTTGCTGACCAGCAGGGACGGGTCGCGCATCAGGGTGCCGCGTGAAATCACGTCGTCGAAGGTACCGCGCCAGGAGCGGCCGAAGTGCAGGTTGTGGTGGGCGATACGCCGGTACCCCCGGTCGGATCCGATGTGCAGCACCACGGCGGAGGGTGAGTGGACGAGGCGGCGGGGCTCCTCGTGCAGCAGGTCGCGGTAGGCGACCGGGAGGTCCGGGTTGAGCACGACCGCGTCGGCGGGGATGCGCTCACCGGCCGTGGTGACCACCCCCGTCGCCCGTCCGCCTCGAACGTCCACAGCGGACACCGTGGTCGAGTACCGGAGGCGGACGCCCGCCTTCTCCGCCGCGCCGGCCAGCGCCCGTGGCACCGCGTGCACTCCACCACGCGGGAAGTAGACGCCGGTGACGCAGTCCAGGTAGGAGATGACGGCGTAGAGCGCGAGCGCGCGATGTGGCGCGAGGCCGGCGTACAGCGCCTGGAACGAGAAGACCCGGCGGGTGCGCGGATCCCGGAAGTACCGGTCGATCCTGGGTTGCAGCCGGCCGAAGCCGCCGTTGGCCAGCAGCCGCAACAGGTTGAGGGTCAGCAGGTCGCGGGGGCCGTCGAAGTTGCGTTCGATGAAGTCGCGCCGCTGCACCCGCCACAGGTACCGGGCGAAGTCGACGTACCGGAGGTAGCCGTCGGCTTCGCGCGGGCCGCAGACGCGGGACACCTCGCCGGCCATCCGTACCGTGTCGGCCAGCACGTCCAGCGTCGACCCGTCCGGGAAGTGCGCGCGGTAGGCCGGGTCGACCGGGGCGAGGTCCAGCCGGTCGGCGAGCCGCTCACCGACCGCGCCGAGCGCCTCGTCGATGAGTTCGGGCATGGTCAGCACGGTCGGGCCGGTGTCGAACTCGTACCCGTCGACCGAGAGCCGGCCGGCGCGGCCGCCCGGGACGGCGGCCCGCTCCAGCACGGTCACCTCGCGCCCGGCGCCGGCCAGGTGCAGCGCGCAGGCCAGGCCGCCGAGTCCGGCACCCACGATGACCACCCGGTCGGTGGGTCCCGATACCCTACGAACCGTCCTGACCACGGGGCGAGCCTATCGGGCGGGAGGTGGGCGGATGCACGACAGCCTGACCCGCGACAGCCGAGCCGACGACAGCCTGGCCGACGCGTACCGGCGTTGCCGGGCGCTGCACCGCCGGCACGGCCGCTCGTACTACCTGGCGACCCGGCTGCTGCCGGCCTGGAAGCGCCGCCACGTGCACGCGCTGTACGGGTTCACGCGGTACGCCGACGAGATCGTGGACGCCCCGGACGGTTCGACGTCGCAGGAGCGCGAGCGGCGGCTGCGCGCGTGGGGCGACGCCTTCCGGGCCGGGGAGAGGAGCGATCCGCTGCTGCCGGCGGTGCTGCACACGGTCGAGGTGTTCGGGCTGGACCGGGCCGACTTCGACCGCTTCCTGGGCGCGATGGCGATGGACCTGACGGTGCGCCGGTACCGCGACTACGCCGCCCTGCTGGGCTACATGGCCGGCTCGGCGGGCGCGATCGGCACGATGATGCTGCCGATCCTCCTGGCGGGGGACGGCCCGGACGCCGGGGCCGACGCCGGGAAAGCGGGGAAAGCCGCGCGCGAGCCGGCGCGCCAGCTCGGCCTCGCCTTCCAGCTGACCAACTTCGTCCGCGACATCGCCGAGGATCTCAGCCGCGACCGGGTGTACCTGCCGGAGGAGGACCTCCGGCGGTTCGGCGTGACCGTCGAGGACCTGCGGCGCTGCGCCCGGCGGCGGGCCGCCACCGCGCCGGTACGGGAGCTGGTCGCCTTCGAGGTGGCCCGTGCGCGGGAGCACTACGCGCTGGCCGCGCCCGGGGTCACCATGCTGCCGACCGCCTCCCAGGCCTGCATCCGCGCGGCCTACCGGCTGTACGGCGGCATCCTCGGCGAGATCGTGCGGGCCGGGTACGACGTCTTCGGCGGCCGGGTCCGGGTATCCGTGCCGCGCCGGCTCGCCCTGGCCGCGGCCAGCCTGGCCACGCCGCCCGGCCGCCCGGTGTCACCTTTCGATCTTTGACGCGTATGCGACCGGCCGCCTTGAACTGGTCGAATAGCCTTTCGGCAATGTCCCGGGATCAAGCGGGTACACCGGGACGATCGGGGGTCGCCGGTTCGCGGTCACCGGGGGGAGACCGCGGACCGGGCGACCAGCGGTAGAGCGCTGGCCGCAGCCGCTCCGCAGGCGTCGCGACTGGTAGAGCGCTGACCGCAGCCGCTCCGCAGGCGTCGCGACTGGCCGAATAGGCTGGTCGGATGGCTTACCGCCCGCGGGTCGACCTGGATCGAGAGGTCCACGACCGGCTGATCCTGCGCACCGCACCCGGCGCCGTCGACTACCTTGCCGACGCGGTACGCGCGTTGGGCGCGCGGGTGCTGCGACGGGAGCCGGACGGGCTGGTCGTCGAGTACCGTGGCCCGCTGCGGCCGCTCGCGGAGATCCGGTACTTCGACGTCCTCGCGGTCGAGCCCGACGCGCTGGACGATTCGCTGAAGGACGGCGTGCTGGCCGCGCTGCTGCCCGACGGACCGGTCCGGTTCCGGGTCGGCCAGCTGGGCGAGGACCGCTGGGCGGCGCGCGACCGGCTGGTCGCCGACCACGGCTGGGTCAACGCCCCCGAGGCGTGGGACGTCAACATCGAGCCGGGCGGGATGGAGATCGGCGGGCTGTTCCTCACCCAGCGCTTCGGCGAGCTGCTGCGCACCCCCGCCTCCACCAACCCGGTGGTCGCCGCGGTCATGGTCCGGCTCGCCAAGATCGAACCGGGTCAGCTCGTCGTGGATCCGTTCTGCGGCGCCGGCACGCTGCTGGTGTACGCCGCCGAGATGGCTCGGCCGGGCCGGCTCGTCGGCCTCGACACGCAGGCGCGGTGGCTGCGGATGGCCGCGGAGAACCTGGCCCGCCGGAGCAGCCGAACGCCGGCTGTAGCCGGCTCCGCAGGCGTCGCCGGCTGCCCGGGAACCCTGGTCCGGGCCGACGCGGCCCAGCTTCCGCTGGGTACCGGTACGGCACACCGCGTAGTCGCGAACCTCCCGTTCGGCAAGCGCGTCGGTTCGCACCGGGTCAACGAGGCGCTCTATCCGGCGGCGCTCGCCGAGATCGCCCGGGTACTGCCGGGTGGCGGCCGGGCCGTGCTGCTGACCGACGACAAGCGGCTGTTCCGCGAGACGGTGCAACGCACCCGGCTGGTACGGGTGGTCAAAGAGGTTGTGCTGGCCCGTGGCGGTTTGCACCCATCGGTATACGTGGTGGTCAAACGTGGCCGGTAACCACCACTGTGAGTAAGCTCGTCGATGTACGTAGCCGTTCCGTAACGGATGGTTAACCTTCCTTCGATAAGAATGCCGGTAACACGTCATTCATGACTTGAAATGAATGATCGTCCGGATCGGGAGGTCCACCGGTCATGCCGCATAACCCGCTCGTCGTTGTCGCCAACCGACTACCCGTCGACGAGGTCTCCCTCCGGGAAGGGGTGCGGCAATGGCGGCGCAGCCCGGGCGGCCTCGTCAGCGCGCTCACCGCGATCGTCTCCGGCGGCAACACCACCTGGGTCGGCTGGGCCGGCAGCGTCGGGCCCGCTCCATCCCTGCCGGACCTCGACGGCGTCGCGATGCGCGCGGTCGCGCTCTCCGCCGAGGAGCACGAGAACTACTACGAGGGCTTCGCCAACCAGACCCTCTGGCCGCTCTACCACGACGCCGTCGAGCAGCCGGTCTTCCACCGCCGTTGGTGGGAGGCCTACCAGCGGGTCAACCGCCGGTTCGCCGTGGCCGCCGCCGAGGCCGCGCCGCCGGGCTCGTGCGTGTGGATCCAGGACTACCACCTGCAGCTGGTACCGGCGATGCTCCGC
>Ga0157369_10005780_pt1 | contig 14378 bp, 15 predicted proteins | sample C25metaG_FD_113461 | JGI IMG/M metagenome (GOLD analysis project Ga0157369, IMG submission 113461) | Corn rhizosphere microbial communities from Kellogg Biological Station, Michigan, USA - C2-5 metaG | ecosystem: Host-associated > Plants > Roots > Rhizosphere > Soil | place: USA: Michigan...
CATCAAGGTGTCGAGCAAGTTGACATCGACGCGAAGCGACGCGTCGGTGACCGCGCCGGGATGTGTCGCGCCGCCAGCTGGGCTGCCCGATCGCACACCCGCTTGAGCGGCCAGCGCCTCGGCTACCTGCTCAGGCGTGGCCTGACCGTGGTCGACCAGGATCTCTCCGAGCGGCCGGTCGTCGCCCAGCTGCTGCTCGAGCATCGCGACGGCAACGTCGGTGTCGTCGATCTCGGCGTGCTGCTTCAGCAGCTCTCCGAGCAGCGGCACGCGCGGTTTCGGTTCGGCGTCCGCTGCTTTTTGGGTCTTCTCGTCGTCGCCGGACGCGCTCTTCTTCGAACGGCGCGACGCCGCAGGACGCTTGGACGCCGGCTTACGACGCGCAGGCTTGGGCCCGTTCTCCGCGGTCGGAACGGCCTCGCCAGGCGCGGGTTCCTGTAGCCCGGTGAGGGTCGCGACGAGCGCGGAGTGGTCGGCGTCGTCTTCGGCGCCCGTGGCTTCGATCGCGGCCAGGATTCCGCGCACCGCGTCGACCAGGTCGAGCAGGCCGGTGGTGCGCTCCTGGGTGAGGGTGAGCCCGCCGTCGCGAAGTTTCGCGAGCAGCCCCTCGCCCGCGTGGGTCAGCCCCTCGAGCTTCCCGAACGCGAGAAAACCGCTGGTGCCTTTGATCGTGTGAATCGTGCGGAAGATGCTCTGCAGCAGGTCGCGCGAGTCAGGCTCCTGCTCGAGCCCGACCAGGTCGCGGTCGAGCTGGTCGAGGTTCTCGTAACTCTCTACGAGAAACTCGCGCACGATCTCGTCGAACTCGTCCATCAGGCTCCTCGAGCGCTTGGTGCGGCGTCCCGCACACTGGCAGGGTGCGGCGTCCCGCACGCTGGCACTTCCGGATATGCATCGGCCATTGCGGCCGATCCCTGAGCGGCGAATTCGAAAAGGCGCCGTCAGTGGCCGGGCGGCTCGCCGAGGGCGGCCCACGGGTCTCTCGCGGGCGCCGCCTGCTGGCCCTCGGGGCAGTGCGCCCGGAAACTGCACCAACCGCACTGGCCACCCGGCCGGGCGGGGAACGCGTCGGGGTCGGCTGCGGGGTCGGTGCCTGCGCCGACGATCTCGTCGGCGATCGCCTCCGACCGGCGGACCTGCCGCTCGAGGGACTCCTCGGTGTGCTCCCACTCAAGGACGTCGCCGGTGGGTAGGTGGTGCAGCTCGACCTTCGTGCAGGGACGCCGAAGCGTGCGGGAGGCAGCGGTCGCGTAGAGCGCCAGGGCGAGTGACCCGCGGGCATCGTCGATGGTGAGGGGTCGTCGTCCGGTCTTGTAATCGACGACGACCAGCTCGCCGTCGCGATCGTCGAGCCGGTCGACGCGGCCGGAGAGGGCGAGGCGGTCGGTGCGCGCCGCCACCGTGCGCTCGACGCCGAGCGGCTCGTCGTGCGGATCGAGGTCGGCGACGTAGCGCTCGACCATGTCGTGGGATTCAGCACGCCATGCCTCGGACTGCGCCTCGTCGCGGAAGCCCTCGCTCGACCAGGCTGCGTCGAGCAGCTGCCCGGCCGAGGCCGGCGTGCGCCGCTGGAGCGGGAGCCGCCACCAGCCGGCGAGTGCGTTGTGCACGCTCGCGCCAAGACTGTTGTGCGCCCACGGCGGCCCCTCTTGCGGGCGCGGCCGGTCGAGATACCGCATGCGATAGCTGCGCGGGCAGTCGACCCAGGAGGTGAGCCGGGACGGCGTACAGGAGAACAGCCGGCGCGGCAATCCTTCGAGTGGGAGCACGCCCGGCTCGACGGTTGCAGGTTCGGCCGTTGTCGTCATGCCGCCCATCGTTGCGTCGTCCGCCGACGAATTCGCCCGCACGACACGCGCGTGTTCGGGCCCAACCGAAGCGGCTGACACTCGCCGCGCTCTTCCCCGGCGAACGTCAGCCAGCACCCCGGCAACCGGCGTCTCCACAAGGCGCGCCGATCGTGGCCGTCGTCCACAGAAGCCGTTCCGGGCCGCTGGCAGCTGACGATCTGCGACCAACCTGCTGTCCATGCCTCCGATCAGCTGCAAGCCACGCGCGTCGCTCGACCGTCTCGCTCGACTTCAAGACGGTGTCGTCACCCGATATCAGCTACGCGAGCATGGCTATGACGACGACGCCGTCCGCTACCAGGTGGCAGCACGACGTTGGCAGTGCCGCGGCCAAAACGTGGTGGTGTTTTGCCTCCGCCGTGCAGCAGCGGCTGACCACACCTCCGCGATCGCGAGGCGAGCTTGCCAACGCCGGCCGGATAAAGCACCTGGGGATCCTCACGCATGTCGTCGACGACATCGTCGGTGGCGCTCAGTCGTTCTCCGAGATAGACCTCGGCCGACTGGCGCGTCATGCCGGACTACCACCGCCGCGCCGGCAGAGCTTTCGTCTTGACCGGGCAGGGCGTCGACGATGGCTCGACGCCGAATTCGACGGGTTTTTCGTCGAGGTCGACGGCGCGGTTCATCTGCGTCCACTCAGCTATTGGGACGACATGGAACGGCAGAATGAGCTCGTGATTGTCACCGGTCAGCCCATCCTGCGATTCGCTACCGTCGCAATCCGGCTCTTCCCTGAGGCGGTCGAATCGCAACTGCAAGCCGCGCACGCCCGTTTCGGCCGCGCGTAACGGCCGGAACCGGGCTACTGTCAAAGACATGTGGCTTCCGGTCGGGGTAGTGTGCGCGGTCGCGCTCATTCTTGCGATCGCGACGGTCATGGACAGGCGCGGACGGCGATCGCATCGCATTCGCACAGGGCGCGAGGTCGCCGGCGACTTCCGGGAAGAGCACCGGGACGCCAGAATGGTCGACCGCTCGAACGGACTGTTCATTCCGCCGCACCTGCCACGGCGGGACGGCGAGTCGCGCGACACCTGACCCGACGAGCGACGGCCGCGGAACGTTCGCGGCCTGCCGCGGTCACGCCCTCGTGAAGCGCTGGCTGACAATCGCGGACGAAGACCCCGGCGAACGTCAGCCAGCAACCAAACGCCGGCGGCAGTTCAGCGCGGCCAGTCGACGTCCGCATCGCGCAACGGGCGGTGGCCACGAGCCATCGCCCGCGCTTCGCCGCCACTCCGCACCCGCCCCTGCACCGCGCCCGCAGCGACCCGCGCGGCAATCGACTCCAGCGGCAACTCGGCATCGGATGCTGCGACCACGAGGTTGCCGTGCCGGCGTCCGCGAAACACTGAAGGCTCCGACACGACCGCAACGTGTGCAAACACACCTGCCAGCACCGCGACATCGGGTCCCAGTTTCCGGAACGGTACGCCGTCGGCCACGTTGACCAGGCACACCCCAGCGTGCCGCAGGATTTCCTTTACCTGTAGGGCAAACTCCACCGTACGCAGGTGCGCCGGAGCCTCGGCGTCAAGAAAAGCGTCGCGGACGACGACATCAGCAGACGACGCCGGCAAGCCGGCCAATCCCAGCCGAGCGTCACCGATCCGGATGCTCAACCGGCGGCTCTTTGGCAACGGCAACTTCTTGCGCACCAAGGAAACCAGTGCCGCATCGAGCTCGAACACGACTTGGCGCGACGCCGGTCGTGTGGCGGCGATATAGCGCGCTAACGTCGCCGCGCCTCCGCCGAGGTGCACCGTGTCGAGTGCAGCGCCAGCCGGTGCGAGCACATCGATGATGTCGCCGAACCACCGCACGTACTCGAACAGCAGGTAGGTCGGGTCGTCGAGATCGACATGCGAGCTCTCAACTCCGTCGAGCAGCAATGTGAAGGCGTTGCGGCGGGTCGAGTCGCGCACCAGCTCAGCCGTCGCCGTGTCGACGTCGAAAGACTCGCCCGGCGCTCGGCGTCCGACGATCGAAAGATGCCTATCTCGCGTCAATGAACGCCTTGATGCCATCGGCAGCGAGCTGCACCGCGATTGCCGACAGAAGCAGACCCGCGATGCGGGTCACCAGCGTGACGCCGCTACGGCGCAGCAGCCGCAGGATCACGCTCGAGAAACGCAATGTCAGCCAGATCACGACATGAGCTGCGACGATTCCCAACGCGAGCGCCAGGCCGTCGCGAAAATGGTGCACCGACTTCGCGAAAACGATGGTTGCTGCGATAGCGCCGGGCCCTGCCAGCAAAGGGGTTCCGAGGGGAACCATCGACACGTTGACGTCGTCCTTCAGTTCCGGCTCGGCACCCCAGCCCATCAACAACTCGAGGGCGACCAGCAGCAACAACAGCCCACCTGCCACCTGCAATGCGGGCAGCGTGACGTGCAAGTACTCGAGAACCTGCTGGCCGAACAAGGCGAATGCGACGATGACGATGAGTGCCGTGAGCACGGCGAGGTCGGCACTGCGGTTGCGAGCTTTCCGGCTGTGCGTGCCGGTGAGCGACAAGAAGATCGGCACCGACCCGGGTGGATCCATAATTACCAGCAAGGTAACGAAAACCTCGCCGAAGAAGCGCGCGTTCACGCCCGCACCAACGAAGCGCCAGAGGTGCGGGCGACCAGTTGCTCGAACACGGCAACGTCGGTCGTGTTCGCGCCCAGCGGAGTCGACTTCACAAAGCCGTGGTAGTCGCTCGATCCGGTAACGAGCAGGCCGAGGTCGGCGGCCAGCCCGCGCAACCGCACCCGTGTTTCTTCGGAATGGTCGGGATGGTCTACCTCGAGGCCGTCGAGACCGGCCACTGCAAACCGCTCGATGTAGGCATCGCCCACAATCGCGCCACGCGACGACGCCGCAGGGTGCGCGAACACCGCCGCTCCCCCAGCAGCCTTCACCAAGCTGATCGCGCGCTCCGGCGCGAGCGAGTACTTCTCCACGTACGCCCGCCCGCCGTTGCCGATCCACTCCTGCGAAAACGCTGACGGGACGTCGACGACCACGCCCGCTTCGACAAGCGCGAGCGCCACATGTGGCCGACCGACGGCGGCGTCACCGGCGATCCGCGAAACCTGTTCCCAGGAGATAGGCGCGCCGAGTTCGACCAACTTCTCAACCATTGACTTCGCCCGCCGCACCCTGTCGGTACGCAGCAGCGTCATCTCATTCGCCAGCTCCTCGTTCGCCGGGTCGAACAAGTAACCGAGCAGGTGCAGGCTCACGCCGTCCGCAATGCACGAAAGTTCTATCCCTGGCACGAGCGCAAACGGCCGCCCGCGCAGGGTGCCGATGGCCTCGAAGGCCTCGGCGTACCCGGCAACGGTGTCGTGATCGGTCAGCGCGACGACGTCGAGCCCCGCCGTGTACGCGTTCGTAACCAGCTGCGCGGGCGAGTCGGTGCCGTCAGAGGCGTTGCTGTGCGCGTGGAGGTCGATCCGCATCGCGCCGCGCCCGTCCCGATTCGGCAAGAGTCGCGCGCTGGTCGCGCGATCATCGAGACGCCAGGCTATCGGCGGACGTCGACGATCAGTGGCCGCCGCGTCCGCCGAGCGCAGCGAGGCGCGGCATCAGCGCGCCAAACGGGACGTCGATGCCGTCCGAGCGTTCGACGAGGTCGCGCAGCCCGAGGTTCTCCAGCAGAAGGACGCCGGCTGCGGCCGGCCAAAGCAACGCCCAGATCCAGGCCGCTTTCGCCTCACCGACATAGACCGCAAGGTCGGGGCCGGCGTCGACATTCCACATGGGAGTCGGATGCCCGGCGGCGTCGACCTTTGCGTGAGCCGGACCGTCGTCGAAGCCGTCGCCAGGATCGGGTCCACGCAATCCCGCGAGCCGCGCAGCCAGGCCCACGCCCGGCGTCTCCGCAACCAAAAGCAGGTCGGCCGGCCCACCCAGCGGCGCCGGCCCGGAGCAGCCGACGATCGTGGCCACCGCGCCGGTGCGCTCGTCGCCTGCGTGCGCCAGCCCGGTGACGACCCAGCTGGTCGGCAACGGCCACGGCACCCACAGCGGCGTCGACGCTCGCGCCGCGTGCGCACGCAGGTTGTCGACGCATTCGGCAGTTGGCCGCACGACTGGCTGGAGCGGCGGCACCGGTCCGTGCACGTCACACTGCCACGCGCTCGACCACAAGCCGGGCGCCCGCAAGGCACCGCCACAACGCGGGCAGGTCGGCTCGGCTTTCATGGATTCGACGGTGTCGCTTTTGTGCCGTTCCCGTCAAGACGTCGATCGCGCGCAGTCCCGAGGCAGACGGGCGCCGTATCGTCGCTGCATGCCTGAGGTCGCCGCGGTGGGAGCGATCGCGATTCGCGACGGCAAGCTGTTGCTGGTGCGCCGCGGGCGGCCGCCGTCCGCCGGCTTGTGGTCGGTGCCGGGCGGCAAGGTCGAGCCCGGTGAGTCGGAGTTCGAGGCCGTCCGCCGTGAAGTGTTCGAGGAGACCGGCCTGCGGGTCGAGGTCGGACCGCTCGCGGGCGAGGTGGTGCGCGCCGGGATCGGCGAGGTGACCTACCGGATCCGCGACTACCTCGTCGACGTCATCGACGTCGCCGCCGGCGCCGAGCGGGCCGGCGATGACGCCGACGACGTCGCGTGGGTAGCGCTCGAAGAGCTCGGCGCCCGCGACCTAACCGAGGGACTCGTCGAAGCGCTCAGAAGCTGGTCGATCCTGCCCTGATCGGCAATTGAGCCCCTGCCACGTCGGCCACCCCACACGCCCCCGACAGTGCAGACTGTTCCTCGACAGAAGCAACAGCCGCTGCCGGCTGGCGAAAGCGCGAGACCAGCGAGAAGAGGTGGGCCATGGGTACGTCCGTGACGGCGGCCGTGCACCAGTCGCCGACCCTCGAAGAAGTCGCCGCCCACGCCGGGGTTTCGCGGGCGACCGTCTCGCGCGTCGTCAACGACTCCCCGAAGGTAAGCCCCGAGGCGAAGGCGGCGGTCGAACGCTCGATCGAGGCCCTCGGTTACGTGCCGAACCGGGCGGCTCGGTCGCTGGTCACGAAGCGCACCGACTCGGTCGCCGTGGTCATCTCAGAGCGTGAATCGCGACTGTTCGCCGACCCCGTGCTTGCCGGCATGGTCACCGGCATCGCCGCGGAGCTGGCCAGCACCAACTACATGTTCGTGCTGCTCACCGCGCAAGGCGACGAGCACCGCATCGCGAACTACGTGCGCAACCGGCACGCCGACGGCGTCATTCTCATGTCGCTCCACGGCGATGACCCGATCCTCGGCATGCTCGAGCGTCAGCATCTGCCTGCGGTCCTGAGTGGCCGGCCACTGAGCAACCACGTCATCCCGTACGTCGACTCCGACAACGTCGGCGGCGCCCGGATGGCGGTCGACTACCTTGCGGCCCAGGGTCGCAAGAACATCGTCACCATCGCCGGACCGCAGGAGATGTGTGCCGCGATCGACCGGCTCGACGGGTTCAAGGAAGGGCTGCCGAGCGGCGTCCGGCGCAGTTGGCGGCGAACCGTCGCTTACGGGAGCTTCACCGAAGAAAGCGGTGAGGCCGCGATGCGGGAGCTGCTCGACCGGGTGCCCGAGCTCGACGCCGTGTTCGCCGCGAACGACCTCATGGCCGCGGGAGCGCTACGGGTGTTGAAAGCGGCGGGCCGCAAGGTGCCGGACGACGTCGCGCTTGTCGGGTTCGACGACTCCAGCATTGCCCGGCACACCGATCCCCAGCTGACGAGCGTGCGGCAGCCGATCGAGGAGCTCGGCCGCAACATGGCGAAGCTGCTGCTGACCCAACTGCGACCCGGCGAGGGCCTTCCCGAACCGGTCGTGCTGCCTACCGAACTCGTCGTGCGCCAGTCGGCCTAGCCGGCCACCACGGTCCGCCAAGGTCTGCCAAGATCTGCCGAGATCTGCCAAGATCTGCCAAGATCAGCGCTCGCTCGTTTTCGAGCTTTCTGCCCGTTAACTGCATAGGCTGGAACAAACCTGACGAGCGCCCCGGGGGATCGCATGGACACACAATCGGCCGGCGGACCGATCCGAGTCTTTCTCCTCGACGACCACGAACTTGTCCGGCGCGGCGTGCGCGACGTGCTCGAGACCGCGCCCCACATCGAGGTGGTCGGCGAGGCAGGCACCGCAGAGGAGGCGTTGCGCGTCGTCCCGGAAATCGCGCCCGATGTCGCGGTGCTCGATATCCGGCTGCCCGACGGTGACGGTGTTTCGGTCTGCCGCGACCTGCGTTCGAAACTGCCCGATATCGCCTGCCTCATGTTGACTTCGTTCTCGGACGACGAGGCGCTGTTCGAAGCGATCATGGCGGGCGCGGCCGGCTACGTTTTGAAGCAGATCCGGGGCGCCGACCTAATCCATGCAATCGAAACGGTGGCGGCCGGCAATTCGATGATCGATTCGAGCACCACCGCGCATGTGATGGCGCGGCTGCGCTCCGGAGACCGCGGCGCGGCGGCCGTCGACGAGCTCACCGAACAGGAGCGACGGATTCTCGATCTCATCGGCGAGGGGCTGACGAACCGTCAGATCGGCGAACGGCTGTTCCTCGCCGAAAAGACCGTCAAGAATTATGTCTCGAACTTATTGTCCAAACTTGGCATGCAACGGCGCACCCAAGCTGCCGTCTTGGCAAGTAAACTCCGCCAGACCGGTAACCCGTACGATCAGCGGTGAAAATAGGTCAATCGACACGAGATGTGAGCCGAAACGCTATATGTGACAGGCCTTTTGCCCACTATCTGAATTTCGGGACTTCCTCCTCTTTCGGATCGCCTACCAGGTAGGCCACGATAATTCGATGGGTGTATTGAGCCGCGATGAATGCCTGCGCTTCGTCGAACGGGCACCTTACGGCCGGATCATTTACACCAGCGGTGCGTTACCCGCCGTCTGTCCCGTTGCTTTCCGGCTGGACGGCGACGTGCTGGTGTTCGACGTCGACCGGACGAGCCCGCTGGCCGAGGCGTTCCGCGACGCGGTGCTGGCGTTCCAGATAGACCATGTCGACCTCGACCGGGGTGACGCGTGGTCGGTCACGATGACCGGGCGCGCTCGCGAACTCGCCGCGCCGAGCGGGCAGCCGGTTGGCAGCGGTTTCCTGCGGCTCGGACTCACGCCAGAACTAATCGCCGGCCAGCACACCTGCCTACGCTCAGCCGCCGGCTGACGGCTGAGCGGGCAGCCGCAGCGGCACCGACCACTCCACGCGCGTGCCTGCGGGGTCGCGCGGCGTGATCAGCAGCGCACCACCGTGCGCCGCCGCCCTAACCTCGAGGTTGTGCAGGCCGCTGCGCCGCCCGCCCGGGCGTAGGCCGATCCCGTCGTCCTCGACGCGAAGGGTGAGGGTTTCGCCGGTCACCGAGAGCTTGACCTCGACCTGGGTCGCCCTCGCGTGCCGCGCGACGTTCGACAGCGCTTCGCGCAAGACGGCAACGACCTGATCGGCCAGCCAGGCCGAGACCGTGGAATCGATGGCGCCCTCGAAACGCAACGACGGCACGAACCCGAGTGCCCGAATCGCCTGATCGACGACGCCGACGATCCGGGCGCGCAGGCTCGAGTACTCGGGGCCGGCCGGCGCCTGCAGACCGAAGATCGTGGTGCGGATCTCCTTGATCGTCTGGTCGAGATCATCGACCGCACGGGTCATGAGGTCATCTACCCCGTCGGCCGCGATGGAGTGACCGACCCTCTCGAGCGTCAGACCGATCGCGAAAAGTCGCTGGATCACCACATCGTGAAGGTCACGGGCGATGCGCTCGCGGTCCTCGAGCAATGCCAAGCGAGTCAAGTCCTGCTGTCGCTCGGCCAGTTCGAGTGCAACGGCGACCTGCGTGGCGAACGCCGTGAGCATGCTGACTGCAGGCCGCTCGAATCCTTCGCCGTCGCGCTTCTTGTAAACGATCAGCACGCCGCGGACGAAGCGCGGGGTACCGAGCGGAACATAGACCGCCGGGCCGAGCGCCTCGAGCGCCTCATGCCGAAAGGTAATGCGCGGATCGTGGACGAGATCGGTGATTTCCATCGTCAGGCCGTCGCGGAAGGCAGTGCCCAGAACTGTCTGGTCGGTAGGCACTTTCATGCCTGCGACGCGGTCGTGCGCAAACCCGTCGGCGTACTTGATGATGAGCGAGCTGGCGTCACTGGTCGGGAGCGCCAGCGCGGCGCCGTCCGCACCAACGATGTCTCGAGCTTGCCGCACGACGCTGGGCAGCACATCGTGCAGGTCGCGACCGGACAGCAGCGCAGTGCCGACTCCAGCCAGCGTTTGCAGCCACTGCTGGCGTCGTCGTCCGGCCTCGACAGCACGGGCGGTTGCAATGGCCTGCCCTGCTGGCACGGCAAGAAGCTGCACGAGCTGGACGTCGTCGGGATCGAATGGCGGCTGCCCGGGCGCCCTCGTGAGGTAGAGCACGGCGAGCAGTTCGCCCCGCAGCCTGATCGGAATACCGAGGAGCGACTGAATCGCCGGTGCCGCCGACGCGATCGCCGGAGCAATGTCGTGCCCGCGCACGTCGTCGAGACGCAACGCCGCCGAACTGGCGTCGGCGCCTGAGAGCACCAACGCGACAAGCGCATTGTGGCGTGCCGACTCCGCGCCGCGAGGTTCTCGGGTCTTGGCGGTCTCGTCGTCGGTTCGATATTGGACGACGTCCGCCGGTTCGCCGCCAGGACCCAGCAGCGCACAAGCCCCTGAATCCGCGCCGGCGAGATGGACCGCCCGATCGACCAGTGTGCGGACGACCGCCATGGAGTCGGTTTCGGCGACGATCTCGGAAATCGCTTCTACCAAGGCGCCGGGGCCGCCGGCATGATCGGCAGGCACGACTGGCGAGTCGGCCGACATCGGCCGACGACGACGACCCGTGCCTCGCCCCACGGCACCTCCGGCCACACCCACGTGCGCCCGCTAAGTCAAGCTGCCCCCCGGCTGCTTGCTTGCATCGTCGCACGGATGGACGGATTGCGCCTTAGGAGTTTTCGAGCGAGTCGGTGTCCGCGTCGGTGTCGAAGTCCATGCCGGCCTGGTGCGGCCCGAACGCCGCGCGGGTGCGCACCTGCGCGTTGGACGGCGGGATCACGCCACCGTCGTCGATCAGCCGCAGCTCGTGCTGCGATCGCACGGTCAGGGCATCGTTCAGCCGCCGCTTCCACAACTCGAGGTCGGCATCGGCGTGATGCGGACCCCCGACGGCCTCGAACAGCTGGTTGTAGATCGCACCCGCCGACGCCACCGCACGAGCCAGTTCGTGGTCGAGCCGAGCGTGGATGACGCGCCGCTCGGCGATGCTGGCGCCACGGGCCTGCGCCGCGGTGAGGTCGTCGCCGAGCGTTCGCACCGAATACATGGCACTCGCGTAGTGCGAGGCAATGGTGTCGTCGACGGCTGGCTTGCGTCGTCCGAAGATGCGTCCGAGGAAGGTGCGATTCGGCGCCATTGCTCGGCTCCTTTCCGCTTGCTCCGCCGGTTCTCCCCGAAGTCCGGGAGCGCCAACCACGCTCAAGACGCGGACGGCGATAACCTCGCGCACATGAGCGTTGCCGGCGGCGCAGCGCGCGAGGAGCCAAGTGCGAGGGTGACATGAGCGAGCGCACCGGGACGCCGACGCGCGTTTTCGTCGCCCGCCTCGCCGGCCTCGTCGTGTTCGACCCCAACGGCGACCAGGTCGGCCGGGTGCGCGACGTCGTCGTCATGCTCCGGCTCGGCCATCAGCAGCCAAGGGTGCTGGGTCTGGTGGTCGAGGTTCCGCCGCGGCGTCCGATCTTCGTGCCGATGACGAGGGTGACCGGCATCGACGCGGGCGCGGTGATGACCACGGGCACAGTGAGCCTGCGCCGGTTCCAGCAACGCGAGGCCGAAACGCTCGTGCTCGGCGAGCTGCTCGACCGCTCGGTGACCTTGGTTGAAACCGGTGGCACGGTCACGGTCACCGACGTCGCGATGGAGCGCACGCGTATTCGCGACTGGCTGCTGACCAAGGTCGCGGTGCGGGTGCACGAAGGCGGTCGGGTGCGGCGCCGCGGCGTGACGCAGGTCGTCGATTGGGACGCCGTGCGCGGGCTGTCGCTGCCGGAGAACGACCAGGGCGCCGCCAGCCTGCTCGCCGCGTTCGATCAGTTGCGCCCGGCTGACCTGGCGGGTGTGATCCACGACTTGTCCGAGAAGCGCCGGGCCGAAGTGGCGGCCGCCTTGGACGACGAGCGGCTCGCCGACGTCCTCGAAGAACTGCCTGAAGACGAGCAGGTGGAAATCCTCGCGACGCTGGAGAGTGAGCGAGCGGCCGACGTCCTGGAAGCGATGGGGCCGGACGACGCGGCTGACCTGCTCGCCGAGCTGTCACAAGAAGAAGCCGAGAGATTACTGGCGTTGATGCAGCCGGAGGAAGCCGAGCCCGTGCGGCGGTTGCTGAGCTACTCGGAGAACACCGCGGGCGGCATGATGACGACTGAGCCGGTGATCCTGCCGCCGAGTGCGACTGTCGCTGAGGCACTCGCTCACGTGCGCAACCCCGACCTGTCACCGGCGACGGCGAGCCAGGTCTACGTGTGCCGGCCGCCGACCGACACCCCGACCGGCCGTTACCTTGGTGTCGCGCATCTTCAGCGGCTGCTGCGCGAACCGCCCGCATCGCTGGTGAGCGCGGTCGTCGACACCGACATCGCGCCGCTCGGCCCCGATGTGCCGCTGCATCAGGTGACCAGCTACCTCGCGACGTACAACCTGGTCGCGGTACCGGTGGTCGACGCTGACGACCGGCTGCTTGGAGCGGTGACCGTCGACGACGTCCTCGACCACCTGCTGCCGGCCGGCTGGCGCGACGCCGACGCGATCGGTGAAAGGCAACCCAATGGCACCGCGTGACGGGCGCCGGTCGCGGCTCGACCAGCCGATCGCCCCTCGGCGCATCATGCTGCGTCCCGACTACGACCCGGAGGCGTTCGGCAAGCTGTCGGAGCGATTCGCGCGCTTCATGGGCACCGCGAAATTCATCGTCGCGATGTCGGTTTTCATTGTGGTGTGGATCATCTGGAACGTCGTCGTTCCGCACCGGCTGCATTTCGACGAGTACAGCAACAAGTTCACGTTGCTGACCCTGATCCTGTCGTTGCAGGCGTCGTACGCGGCGCCGCTTATCCTGCTCGCCCAAAACCGGCAGGCCGACCGCGACCGCGTGCAGTTCGAAGAAGACCGCAGCCGCAACGAACGCAACATCGCCGACACCGAGTACCTCGCCCGGGAAGTAGCGTCGCTACGCATTGCCCTGGGCGATGTGGCAACCCGCGACTTCATCCGGGGTGAGCTACAGCGCATGCTCGACGAACTCGATGCCCGGCGCGAAGGCGCTCAAGAGGGCGATGCCGCAGCCGAAAGTGGCTAATCCGCACGCCTAGCAGGCCGAATCCGCACGCCTAACCGGCACAGTCGCGGGGTAGTGGGTACCCATGGCGGCTCTGGACCACCCACGCGGGCACCAACACAACTGGCGGCCCGCGGCGACCTCCGCGGCCGTCGTTGCTGGAGTGGTTCTTGGTGTTTCGATGGCGGACATCGGCGCTGCGATCCTGCGGCTAGTGCTGCTCCTGGCGGCAACAACCGCAGCCGTCGTCCTCACTACTCGACACATTCACCTTCGCTAGAGCACCCTCGCTAGAACCGCGCCGGCTGCCGGCCCGCGAGTGGGCAGATACGCGCCGCACGCCTCGGCGCGGCGTCGCCACATCTGCCCACTCGCGTCCGATGGGAGAAGGAGCGGCGGGGAAGGCACCTGTGGGCCACTCGCGGGAGCGCGAACGCCTAGTCGGAGCTGCTCTTCATGTGGTCGCGCACCCTGTCGAGCATGGCCGCGAACGGGCCGGCGAGGTAGTTCGCCGTCGTCGTCTTGGCCGCCGGGTGCGGATGCGTCGGCGCCATCTTCTCGGCCATCTTGATGCGCTTGCCCATTTTCTTAAGCTCGTCGGGGCTCTTCGACGAGCGGATCCCCGGGAATTCCTCGTGCTCCTCATGCTCGGCGTGCGCGAGCACCGACTTCTTGAATTCACGGAACATCGGCATGAACTCCGCCGAGGCGCACCCCAGTTTTTCGAGCTTGGCGAGTACTTCCTTGGCTTCGTTCTCCTCTTCCATCCGCGCGTCGGCGACGGAGTTGCCGTTGGGCACGGCCGACCGGGTTACCGGCCGCAGCACCTCTTCTTCTGCGGTCTCATGCACCGCGAGCAGCGCCCGGAGGTGATCGAACTCGCGCTGCTGCGCTTCGCCCTCGCTGCTCTCGACGAGTGCGAACAGCTGCTTGATCTGGTTGTGCTGGGCAAGAAGGATCTCGATCGCGTCGGCGTTGTCGTTGACAGTGTCGGCGATGTCTCGTGCACTCATCGGCCAGCCTCCTGTTGTTCGTGGGCGGGTTGTTCATGGGCAGGGTCTGGGCGCCGTCCTTGTCGTCGGTGCTGACTTGGGTACCGTCCGCGGCAGCTCACAAAACCTGCCCCGAAGGATCGGCATGCCGCGAATCGAAGATCCGCCGACGGGCTGGCGCGCCC
>Ga0157369_10005782_pt1 | contig 14377 bp, 12 predicted proteins | sample C25metaG_FD_113461 | JGI IMG/M metagenome (GOLD analysis project Ga0157369, IMG submission 113461) | Corn rhizosphere microbial communities from Kellogg Biological Station, Michigan, USA - C2-5 metaG | ecosystem: Host-associated > Plants > Roots > Rhizosphere > Soil | place: USA: Michigan...
CGCCCATGCTCGCCGATGTTCTCGACGTGCGGCTGCCCGACGCCGCCTTCTATTTGTGGGCGAACGTCGAGCGCACCGGGCTGACCGACACCGAGTTCGCGCGGCGCCTTCACGCCGACTATAATCTGACGGTCCTGCCCGGCTCCTATCTCGCACGCGCTGCGCATGGGATCAACCCGGGCCGCAATTTCGTCCGGCTGGCGCTCGTCGCCGATGTCCGCGAATGCGTCGACGGCGCCAAACGCATCGTCGATTTTTGCCGCGGCCTCGCGCGCTGACCCGCGCGTAGAAGCGCGCGGCATCGCCCGCGTACCCGTACCACGTATCCCTGACCGGCCGCACTCGTCATTTTCCGATTTCGACTTTTCTTAGCGAAACTACCGACATGTCGCAAAACATTCAGCAGATCATCGACAACGCCTGGGAAGCTCGCGGCGAGCTTTCGCCGAAGGCGGCGCCCCTCGAGGTGCGCGAAGCCGTGGCGCACGCCATCGAGCAGCTCGACAAGGGCCAGTTGCGCGTAGCCGAAAAGAAGGACGGCCAGTGGGTCGTCAATCAATGGCTGAAAAAGGCTGTGCTGCTTTCGTTCCGTCTCGAGGACAACGTCCCGATGCCGGCCGGCGGCTATTCGCAGTTCTACGACAAAGTGCCCTCGAAGTTCGCCAATTACACGGCTGAGGATTTCGCCGCCGGCGGCTTCCGCGTGGTGCCGCCCGCCATCGCGCGCCGCGGCTCGTTCATCGCGAAGAACGTGGTGTTGATGCCGTCGTACACGAACATCGGCGCGTATGTCGACGAAGGCACGATGGTCGATACCTGGGCCACGGTCGGCTCGTGCGCGCAGATCGGCAAGAACGTCCACCTCTCGGGCGGCGTCGGCATCGGCGGCGTGCTCGAGCCGCTGCAGGCGAACCCGGTCATCATCGAAGACAACTGCTTCATCGGCGCGCGCTCGGAAGTTGTCGAAGGCGTGATCGTCGGCGAGAATTCGGTCATCTCGATGGGCGTCTACCTCGGCCAAAGCACGAAGATCTACGATCGCAAAACGGGCGAAGTCACGTACGGCTACGTGCCGCCCGGATCGGTCGTCGTGGCCGGCAATCTGCCGTCCAAAGATGGCTCGCACAGCCTCTACTGCGCGGTCATCGTGAAGAAGGTCGACGCGAAAACGCGCGCCAAGGTCGGCCTGAACGAGCTGCTCCGAGGCGATTGATGAGCACTGCGCGCACCGTCGTCTACGGCATTCCGAACTGCGATACCGTCAAAAAGGCGCGCACGTGGCTCGAATCGCACGGCGTCGCATTCGAGTTCCACGATTTCAAAAAAGCGGGGCTCACGGCCGCGCTGGTGAAGACGTGGCTCGCCGACGTCCCGCTCGATGTGCTCCTGAATCGCCGCGGCACGACCTGGCGCGCATTGCCCGACGACACGAAAGCCGCCGCCGCGACGCCGCAAGGTGCGATTGCGCTGATGGTCGAGAAGCCGTCGGTCGTGAAGCGGCCGGTGGTCGTCGTGGAGGGTCGCGTGAAGTCGGTCGGCTTTTCGGCAGACGAATACGCCGCGCTGTTCGCTTAGACCGAGCGCGCGGCGTAGCATAGGCGGCTGTTCCCAGCCGGACACTGGCCGTTCGGTGGACTATAAACCGCACACCCAGCCGCGACACACTATGATCACGCTGCGCCGGCCTTTTATCGCCGGCGTTTTTTTATCCAGTATTCAACGGTTTCTGAACTCATGTCCGGCACCCTCGCCCTTACCGAACAACTGATCGCCCGCGCGTCGGTCACGCCTGACGACCAACATTGCCAGAGGCTTTTGATCGAGCGGCTCGAATCCGTCGGTTTCGTCTGCGAGACGATCGAATCGCACGGCGTCACGAACCTATGGGCCGTCAAGCGCGGCGCGGACGGGGCAGGCGGCAAGCTACTCGCGTTCGCGGGCCACACCGATGTCGTCCCCACGGGCCCGCTCGAACAGTGGACGTCTCCGCCGTTCGTCCCAACCCACCGCGACGGCAAGCTCTACGGGCGAGGCGCCGCCGATATGAAAACGTCGATCGCGGGCTTCATCGTGGCGAGCGAGGAATTCGTCGCGGCGCACCCGAACCATCGCGGCTCGCTCGCGATGCTCATCACGAGCGATGAGGAAGGCCCGGCGACCGACGGCACCGTTAAGGTCGTGCAAGCGCTGCAGGCGCGCGGCGAGCGGCTCGATTACTGCATCGTCGGCGAGCCGACTTCGACGGATACGCTCGGCGACGTCGTCAAGAACGGCCGGCGCGGCTCGATGTCGGGCAAGCTGACCGTGAAGGGCGTACAAGGCCATATCGCCTACCCGCATCTCGCGCGTAACCCGATCCATCTGCTTGCGCCCGTGTTGGCGGAACTCGTCGAGCAGCGCTGGGACGACGGCAACGACTATTTCCCGCCCACGACGTGGCAGGTGTCGAACCTGCACAGCGGCACCGGCGCGAGCAATGTGATTCCGGGGCGTGCCGAGCTGACGTTCAACTTCCGCTTTTCGACGGCTAGCACCGTCGAGGGGTTGCAGCAGCGCGTGCATGCGATTCTCGACAAACACGGGCTCGACTATGAGCTCGACTGGACGGTCAGCGGGCTGCCGTTCCTGACGCCGCGCGGCGAGCTGTCGAATGCGCTGGAGCAAGCGATCAAGGACGAAACCGGCGTGACCACGGAGCTGTCCACGACAGGCGGCACGTCGGACGGCCGCTTCATCGCTCGTATCTGCAATCAGGTCGTTGAATTCGGGCCGCCCAACGGCAGCATTCACAAGATCGACGAGCATATCGAGCTGGCCTTCGTCGAGCCGCTCAAGAATATTTACCGGCGCGTCCTCGAGACGCTGATCGCCTGACGCGCCCAGCACCGACCAACCAAGGAGAGCCGCGATGACCACACCGTTTCAAACCGTTCGCGACTTGCTGCGCTTCGCCGTGTCGCGCTTCACCGAGGCGCAGCTCGCCTTCGGGCACGGTAGCGCGAATGCCTACGACGAAGCCGCCTATCTGATTCTGCATACGCTGCACCTGCCGCTCGACACGCTCGATCCGTTTCTCGATGCGCGCCTGCTCGATACGGAAATCGACGCCGTGCTGAAGGTGATCGAGCGCCGGGCGGCCGATCGCGTGCCGGCCGCTTACATCACGCAAGAGGCGTGGATGCATGGTCGACGCTTTCACGTCGACGAGCGCGTGATCGTGCCGCGCTCGTTCATCGGCGAGCTGCTCGAAGATGGCCTGCAACCGTATGTGGCCGATCCTGACGAAGTCAGCGCCGTGCTGGAACTCTGCACGGGATCGGGCTGCCTCGCGATCCTTGCCAGCGAGGCATTCCCCAACGCCGACATCGACGCCGTCGATATCTCCTCCGACGCGCTGCAGGTGGCCCATCAGAATGTCGCCGAATACCATCTCGACGATCGCATCGCGCTGTTCGAAGGAGACTTGTTCGCGCCGTTGCCCGAGCGGCGCTACGACGTCATCATCGCGAACCCCCCGTATGTGAACAGCGATTCGATGCAAGCGTTGCCGGCCGAGTATCGTCACGAGCCGCAACTTGCGCTGGCGGGCGGCGCGGACGGGATGGACATCGTGCGCCGGATCATCGGCCAGGCACGCAATTGGCTCACCGACGAAGGCGTTCTCGTCGTCGAAATCGGCAACGAACGCGCGAACGTCGAGGCCGCGTTCGGCGGGCTCGATCTCGTATGGCTATCGACGAGCGGCGGCGACGATAGCGTGTTCTTGATCCAAGCTAGCGATTTGCCCACGGTTTGATCGAGCGTCCTCGCCCGATGTCCGGTCACGAGCCTCGCGAGCCTCACGAGCCTCACGAACCGTTCGCCGCCGATGAAGGCGACGATGACGAGCGAAGCGTCGCCCCGATCGAGAGCGCCGCTTCGCAAACTCGGCGTTTGTTGTTGATCGCCGCGGGCGCGGGCCTCGCTTACGGCGTATCGCTGCGCGATGCGCCCTACCCTGATCAAGCCGCTGCGAAAGTGCTGATGTGCGGCCTCCTGCTGCTCGCCGCTGCGCGCCTCGAACCTATGCGCGAGCGCGTCAAGCTTATGATCGCGCTCGCGGCGTCGGCCGTCGGCGATGCACTGCTCGCGCTACCGCAGCTCGGGTTTTCCTTTGTCGGCGGGCTGGGCGCGTTCTTGCTGGCGCACTTGGCGTATTGCACGCTCTTTGCCCCGCGCGCGGCTCGCCCCGACGGCTGGCGCCGCGTCGCATTGCCGCTGCTATGGGCCGCCGCCGTGGCGATGTATGCGCTGTTTTTTCACAACTTGGGCCCGCTCGCCGTTCCGGTCGCCGTCTATATCGCGGCCGTGTGCGCCATGGCCAGTCTCGCGCTCTTGGCGCGCCCCAGCAGCCCTCTGTTGCCGCTAGGAGGCCTCGCCTTTGTCGCCTCGGACGCGATGATCGGCTTCGACCGTTTTGTTGGCGCATTCGCAGGCAGCACGTACGCAATCTGGTGTACCTACGCCGTCGCGCAAGTGTCGATCGCAGCCGGAATCCTAATCTTTGGGCAACAGGATGAAAGCTCCGCTCGGCCGGTCTAGAGCACGAAGCCGGGTCCGACGCCTTCACGATCCATCGCCACGCGCAACGGTACGCCCCCTGTTTTCGCCACTTCGGTAAGATTCGTAACGTTGCGCTCGGCTCACGAACCTTTACTCGAATCCAGCCCGCTCCGCCCATGCATTTCGATTGGCTCTCTCTCGGCAGCCTGATCTTCGCCGCTCACGTGCTCGGTGTGATCGCGGCCGGCCACGCCATTCTCAACACACGCACTTCGCAAGGCGCGATCGCCTGGGCCGTCTCGCTCGTCGCGGTGCCCTACGTGACGGTGATTCCTTATCTCTTTCTCGGGCGCAGCAAGTTTTCCGGCTACGTCGACAAGCGCCGGATCGAAAGCGAGCTCTTGCGCACGCGCGCGCATCCGAGCGCTTGGGATACGCGCGCCTCGTCCACGGGCCGCCCTGCCGAGGCGCTGGGCCATCACGTCGTTCGGGCGTTGACGGGGCTCTCCGGCATGCCCTTCTTGGGTGGCAACACCGTGCGCACGCTGGTCAACGGCGAAGCCACGTTCGCCGCCATTCTCGATGCGATCGAGCAAGCGCAGCACTATGTGCTCGTGCAGTTTTTCATCGTTCGCGACGACGCGCTCGGCGAAATGCTCAAGCAATTGTTGCTGGCCAAGGCGGCGCAAGGCGTGCGCGTCTGCTTTCTTTACGACAGCATCGGTAGCTTCGATTTACCGAAGCGCTATGTCGCGGCATTGATCGCCGGCGGCGTCGAGATCCACCCGTTCGCGACGCATCGCCGCTTCGTCAACCGCTTTCAGTTGAACTTCCGCAATCACCGGAAGATCGTCATCGTCGACGGCGAGCGTGCCTTCATCGGCGGCCATAACGTCGGTGTCGAATATCTTGGGGGCAACCCCCGGCTCTCGCCCTGGCGCGATACCCATATCGAAGTGCGTGGCCCGATCGTCGCGAGCGTGCAGTTCATCTTCGTCGAGGATTGGCATTGGGCCACACAGCGCCTGCCTCGGCTTGAACCATCGCAGGCAGAGCAACCCGAGAGCGCGGGCGACGCCGACATGCATTGCCTCGTCGTTGCGCCAGGGCCGGCCGATAAGGAGGAGACCGGCTCGCTGTTTTTCGTTCAGGCGATCAACGCCGCGCAAAGCCGGATTTGGATCACCACGCCTTATCTGGTGCCCGACGAAGCCGTCTTTTCGGCGCTACGGCTTGCCGTGATGCGTGGCGTGGACGTGCGTATTTTGATTCCGAGCCGGCGAGATCATTACGTCGTATTCGAAGCATCGAAGATCTACGCGTACGACCTCGTTCGCGCGGGCGTGCGGATTTTCCGCTACCGGCCGGGCTTTCTGCATCAGAAGGTCGTGCTGATCGACGAGATCGCCGCCGCGATCGGCAGCGCCAATCTCGATAATCGTTCGTTCCGGCTCAACTTCGAAATCATGGTGCTGACGATCGATCGCGCGTTCGCGCGAGAGGTGGAAGCCATGCTCGAACGCGACTTCGAACAAGCGTGGGAAGTGGATCGCAGCGAATACCGCAACGCCTCGGCGCTACGGCGGGTGACCATGCATGTCGCGCGGCTGTTTTCCCCGATTTTGTAGCAAGGTCTAGCGGCGGTAGTCTCAGCCATTGGGACGGCCAATCGTCGCCGTGCGCCGCCATCGGCAGCGACGGCCGCCTTTGGCGATCGCGCGGTTAGACTGGCTTCACACCGATTAGCGCTCGGGGATGACGCCATGTGGGCACAAGTAGCAGCCAAGAAGCCCGGTTCCAAACACACGGAAGGTCCTACCAACCAACGAGAGCAGTCTCCCGCTAATCAACACGCCCACTCTCCCGCTAACCAAAGCGGGCTGCCAGCTGCCAGCGGCGGCGGACACTATTCAGCCAGCGAAGTCCAGCATGCCCTAGTCAGCACACAGCAACGCACTCATTCGGCTTCGTTTGGGGGTGGCGATTACGCGGCTTCCTCGCAACATGGCACATCGCCGGTCTTCGCTGGCGACACGAGCAACAGGCAGAAATCGGACGAGCATTTGGCGTCCTTTCGTCCAAGAAATCAAACGCACACAGGCGGATCGACGTCGCTGCTCAGGGAAGTGCAGCAGCGGCGGATGGGGGGCCACTCGCCTGGCGGCCAATCCGCGAACCAGAGGCCCACGACAAACGCGCACGATGCTTACGTCCGTCCTGGCAGCGCCCAGGGCAGCACCCCTGCCAGCACTCCTGCCAGCACCCCTGGCAGCGCCTATCGCAGCCCGGCTGGAAGTACCCCCGGGAGCATCTACGGCAGCCCGGCTGGAAGTACCCCTCGCAGCGCCTACGGCAGCCTCGCAGGCAGTACCCCTGGCAGGAGCCCTAGCGGGAGTCTGGGCGGTTCCGGCACACGCTCGCCGCGGGTAGGCGGGCCAAATTCGCCGGCGCTAAGAGGCTATGAAAATTTCCACTACGATCTGGCCGTGGCGCTCACAGAAAGTATCGGCAAAAATTGGGACGCCTATGCAGGCCGCGTGGGGCCCGCCGGCGATCGATCGCCATGGGAAAACCCGGCCCATGCCACCGACGAAGTTTTTCATGGCAGACGTATTGCACAATTCATGATCGAGAGCCCCGGCGAAGACGACCCGGGCTGGGGATCACTATTGGTCGAAGTCCAGGCTTTGGTCGCGCCCGACGAGGGCATCATCTTCGTTTCCGCCAATTCGAAGCACGCCAATAAAGCACTTCAAAAAGCGTTTCCCACCGTCGACGATCTCCGCGATCGCATATGGAACACTCTGGTGCGTCACATCCAGGCGCCATTTCCGGAACGGGTGGTGCCTGCCGGGCAGTCATGGAGGATCAACGAAGACACCATAGCGCGCCGAACAGTAAAACTGCTAAAGCTGCTTAGCGAGAAACGCTGGCAACTGTTGGTCGTGCCCAATCCCAAGAATGTGCATGCGGAAGTGGCGATCGAGGACTATCAAAAAGCCCGGTACCCGGCAATGAAGAGAACCGGCCCAGCCACCGGCACGAGGCCCCCTTGCTTGGGCTGCCTGATATATATGAGTCGCCCGGAAGTCGACGCGCTCAAGTATTACCTCATGGTGGAATCCCCAATCCAAGCGGGTGAATACTTTCTCAAAGCAACGAGTGGCGCGCGCGCGCTACATCTCTGGCACCGAATACCGGTGACAACACCCGATGAGCTTACGTCGGCAGACTACGCCCGATTGCTCAACTGTACCGTAGACGACATCACTGCGATTAAAGATCACGTGAAAGTGGTTTGGGTCGCGAAAGACATGCGCCGGATCCCCCATTCGCCCGGGAATGTTACGACGCCTGATATCAACAACGCACTCAACCGTCCGCGCTCGACATCCGCCCACAGCCGATCGACGCCCAAGCGACAGCCGCGCTAAAGCAGCGGCTCGATCTCTCCCGCAATCGCTTCAGGCGGCGTGCGCGGTCCATAACGATTGACGACATTCCCCTCGCGATCGACGAGAAACTTCGTGAAGTTCCACTTGATGGCTTTCGTGCCGAAAAGGCCGCGCCGTTCGCTCGTCAGGTAGCGATAAAGCGGATGTGCGTTGGGGCCTTTGACGTCGATCTTCTCGAACATTGGAAAGGTCACCCCGAAGTTCTTCTGGCAAAAGGCGCCGATCTGCGCCGCATCGCCCGGCTCTTGCTTGCCGAATTGGTTGCACGGAAAGCCGAGCACCTCGAAGCCGCGCGCGGCGAAGCGCGCGTAGAGCTGCTGCAGCCCCGCATACTGCGGCGTGAAACCGCATTCGCTGGCCGTATTGACGATGAGCAATACCTTGCCGCGGTAGCGATCGAGCGCGGCCGTCTCGCCGCCGAGCATGCGAGCCGAAAACGTATAGAGCGGACTCATCGAGGCGTCTCCGAAGGAAAAGCGCCAGTCTATGCGAAAGCGCAAACGGTGTCCGGCACGAAGTATGCCTCGCCCCACGCGCGCACCGTCTAAAATAGCGGTTTTCGAGCTGCCGGCCCTGTCGTGATCCGTTTCAATCAATTCACTCTCGCCCGCGGCGTCAAGCCGCTGTTCGACGCCACTTCGTTTACGCTGAACCCGGGCGAAAAGGCCGGGCTCGTCGGCGCCAACGGCTCGGGCAAGTCCACACTGTTCTCGGTCCTGCGCGGCGAACTGCATGCCGACGCCGGCGATGTCTTCCTGCCGCCGTCGTGGCGCATTGCGCACGTCGCGCAAGACACGCCCGCCGTCGAAAAAACCGCGCTCGAATACACCCTCGACGGCGATAGCGCACTGCGCGAGATCGAAACACGCATCGCCCAAGCCGAAGCCGATCATGACGGCGAGGCGCTCGCGCATGCGCACACGGCATTCGCCGATGCCGACGGCTACACCGCCCCCGCTCGCGCCGAAGCGCTGCTGCTCGGCCTTGGCTTCACGCTGGCGCAAACCCGCGAGCGCGTCGCAAGCTTCTCGGGCGGCTGGCGGATGCGGCTCAACTTGGCTCAGGCGCTGATGTGCCGCTCCGATCTGCTGTTGCTGGACGAGCCCACGAACCACTTGGATCTCGACGCCATCGTCTGGCTCGAAGATTGGCTGGGCCGTTACGCGGGCACGCTCATCGTCATTTCGCACGATCGCGAATTCCTCGATTCGGTCTGCAACGTGACGCTGCACCTCGAAAACCGTCAAGTGAAGCGCTACGGCGGCAACTATTCGCAGTTCGAGATCTTGCGAGCCCAACAGTTAGCCTTGCAGCAAAGCGCGTTCGAGAAGCAGCAAAAGACGATCGCCCATCTGCAAAGCTTCATCGATCGCTTCAAGGCGAAGGCCACCAAGGCGCGTCAAGCGCAGAGCCGCATGAAGGCGCTCGAAAAGATGGAGTTGATCGCGCCCGCGCACGCCGCATCGCCCTTCACGTTCGAATTCCGTACGCCCGACGCCGCCCCGAATCCGATGCTCGTGATGGAGGATGTGCGCTGCGGCTATCGAACCGATGACGGCATTGATATTCCGATTCTCGACGGCGTGACGCTCTCGGTGCAGAACGGCCAGCGTATCGGGCTGCTTGGCGCCAATGGCCAGGGCAAGTCGACGCTCGTCAAAACGCTCGCCGCCACGCTAGAGCCGCTCGCCGGCACGATGCGCGCCGGGCGCGGCCTCGCGATCGGCTACTTCGCTCAGCACCAGTTGGAGACGCTGCGCCCCGACGATTCGCCGCTCGCGCACTTGGCCCGCATCGCCCCGCAGGCGCGCGAGCAGGAATTGCGCGACTTCCTCGGCGGCTTCAATTTCTCGGGCGATATGGCCAGTTCGCCGATCGGTCCGTTCTCGGGAGGCGAGAAGGCCCGCCTCGCGCTCGCGTTGATCATCTGGCAAAAGCCCAACCTTTTGCTGCTGGACGAACCGACGAACCACCTCGATCTCGAAACGCGCCACGCCCTGACGATGGCGCTCGCGCAGTTCGAGGGCACGTTGATTCTCGTCTCGCACGATCGCCATTTGCTGCGCGCGAGTACGGACCAGTTCATGCTGGTCGCCAAGCATCGGCTGGCACCGTTCGACGGCGATCTCGACGACTATCGCGATTGGCTGCTCGAGCACGCCGCACAAACGCGCGCCGCCGCTAAAGCCGCTACGCAGGCAGGTGCAGCCCCAGGGGGCGAAGGCGATGGCGACATGCCGGCCGGCAATCGCAAAGATCAGCGTCGCCAAGAAGCCGAAGCGCGCCAAAAGCTGTCGCAACTGAAGAAGCCGCTGCAAACGCGCATCGCGAAGCTCGAAAAAGAAATGGACGCGCTCAATGCCGAGAAAGCCACGATCGACGCCTTCGTCGCCGATACGGCAAGCTATGAGCCGGCGATGAAGGCGCAATTGACGCAGGCGCTCAAGCGTCAGGCCGAAGTCTCGGGGCGGCTGGAAACGCTGGAAGCGCAATGGCTCGAGGCGCACGAGGAACTCGAGCAAATCGGCTAACCGCGCGCGTTTGTGGGCAGCGGCTGGCGGCGGTGCGCGCCGTTTCGCGCTGAACGGTTGAATCGGCATGATCGACAGGAGGTGAAGCTTGACGACGGATGCTCCGCTGCGAGGCTTGCGCGTGCTCGACCTCTCTCGTCTGCTGCCCGGCCCGCTCGCGACGTTGCGGCTCGCCGAGCTAGGCGCGGACGTGCTGAAGATCGAGGAGCCGGGAGGCGGCGATCCGGCGCGCGCCATGATGCAAGCGCCGGCCGATCGTGCTAAAGGCATGCCGAGCGCCTTCTACCGTCACGTCAATCGCGGCAAGCGCGAGACGCGGCTCGATCTGAAGACTGAAACCGGCCGCACGGTGTTGCGCGCGCTGGTGCGGGAATCGCATGTCCTCGTGGAAAGCTTTCGCCCCGGCGTGATGGAGCGGCTCGGCCTCGATTACGCGAATCTGCTCGAAGCTAACCCGAAGCTCGTTTACTGCGCGATTACGGGCTACGGCGCAACCGGGCCGTTCTCGCAGCGGCCCGGCCACGATATCAACTACCTCGCCTACGCGGGCGTGCTCGATCAGATGGCGGCGCCCGAGGGCGTTCCCGTCCTTGCGAATATTCAGATCGCCGATTTGCTCGGCGGCGCCCTGCCCGCCGTTACGCGCATTCTCGCCGCGCTGTGGCAAGTCTCGCGCGGCGGCGACGGCGCATTCATCGACATCTCGATGACGCATTCGATCCAGGCCAGCAACATCGTCGCGCAGGCAACGCTGGCCAACGCCGATGCCGGCATGCCGACAGCCCTCGAGCAACTGCAGGCCGGGCATGGTCTGCTGAACGGCGGCGTGCCTTGCTACAACGTCTATCGCACCGCCGACGAACGCTGGCTCGCCGTCGGGGCGCTCGAATTGAAATTCTGGGAGAGGCTGTGCCGCGCACTGGGGCGCCCCGATTGGGCGTCGCGCCATTGGAGCTTGGGCCAGGTCATCGGCGGCCCCGACGCGCTCGCCCTTACGCGCGAGCTAGCCGAGCACATCGCCACGCATCGGCTCAATACCTGGGTCGAATTGCTGGAGCCGCGCGACTGCTGCGTCTCGCCCGTGCTTACGGTAGCAGAGGCGCGCGATCATCTGCTGTTTCAATTCAACGCGCCGGCGTAGACGTTATTCGAGTTCCTTGATCCGATCGATCGCTTGCTCGATACGTTCGACCGCCAGCACTTGCAACCCGTCGATCGCTTGCTTCGGCGCATTCGCCTTCGGAATCAACGCCGCCGTAAAGCCGAGCTTCGCCGCCTCCTTCAACCGTTCCTGCCCCCGCGGCGACGGCCGAATCTCCCCTGCGAGGCCCACTTCGCCGAACACGATCAACCCCTTGGGCAACGGCTTGTTGCGCATCGACGAGTGGATCGCGAGCAGCACGGCGAGATCGGCGGCCGGCTCGGCGATCTTGACCCCGCCCACGGCATTGAGGAAGACGTCCTGATCGAAGCAGGCGATACCGGCATGACGATGCAACACCGCAAGCAGCATCGCCAGCCGATTCTGCTCCAGCCCCACGGCCAAGCGCCGCGGATTCGGGACGTGCGCCGTATCGACGAGCGCCTGGATTTCGACGAGCAAGGGACGCGAACCTTCTTGCGTCACTAGCACGCAGGAGCCCGGCACGATTTGCTCGTGCTGCGACAAAAATAACGCCGAGGGATTGGCGACCCCACGCAGCCCGCGTTCGGTCATCGCAAAAACGCCGAGCTCGTTGACGGCGCCGAACCGGTTTTTGAAGGCGCGCACGAGCCGGAACGACGAGTGCGTATCCCCTTCGAAATACAGCACGGTGTCCACGATGTGCTCGAGCACGCGCGGGCCGGCCAAGCTGCCCTCTTTCGTCACATGCCCGACCATCACGACGGTGGTGCCCGATTGCTTGGCGATGCGGGTCAACTGCGCCGCGCATTCGCGCACCTGCGCGACCGAGCCCGGCGCGGACGTCAGCGCCTCGGAGTAGATGGTTTGGATCGAATCGACGACGGCGACGTCGGGCCGCTCGGCCTCGATCGCCGCCTGTATCTTTTCCAGTTGAATTTCAGCCAGCAGCTGCAGATCGGCAGCCCGCGAGCCGGGCTCGAGCAACGCCAGGCGCTGGGCGCGCAGGCCGATTTGAGCCGCCGATTCCTCGCCGCTGATGTATAGCGCACGCCGCTCTTCGGCCAGCGAGGCGAGCGATTGCAGCAGCAACGTCGATTTACCGATGCCCGGATCGCCGCCGATCAGGACGACCCCGCCCGCCACAAAGCCGCCGCCGAGCACGCGATCGAACTCGCCGATACCCGTCGAAAACCGAGGCACATCGGCCGCTTCGATATCGGCGAGCCGCTGAACGGGCGCGCTTTTCGTCAGCGATTGAAACCGATGCGCGCCCGCGCTCGGCGCAACCGTTTCGATTAGGGTGTTCCATGCGCCGCAGGACGGACATTGGCCTTGCCACTTCGGCGATTGGCCGCCGCATTCGGTACATGTGTAAGTCGTCTTCTGTTTCGCCACGCGCGGCCCTAAATCGTGCTGGTTGGTCTATCGCAAAATGAGGAATGGACGTTCGAACGCGGTCACTCGGCGATGACCGGCACACGCTGCGCCACGGCGCACATGAGCTCGTAGCCGATCGTGCCGCAAGCGCGGGCGACATCGTCGATCGGCAGTTGAGCGCCCCAAAGCTCGACGCGCGAGCCGACGCTCGCCGTCGGGCACGGGGTGAGATCGACCGTCAGCATATCCATCGAGACGCGTCCGACGAGCCGCGTGCGGACGCCATCGACGATGATCGGCGTCCCTTCGGGTGCGCATCGCAAATAGCCGTCGGCATAGCCGCAGGCCACCACCCCGATCCGCATCGGCCCAGGAGCCGTGAACGCCGAGCCGTACCCGACGGTCTGGCCCTTTGCGAGGGTTTGGACGGCGATCAACTCGGACGCCAGCGTCATGGCCGGCTGCAGCCCCACGCCGTCGACCGCGGCCGTGACGCCGGACGGCGAAGCGCCATAGAGGATGATGCCGGGCCGCACCCAATCGAAGTGCGCGCGCGGATGCCAGAGCGTCGCGGCCGAATTGGACAAACTGCGCGCACCCGCAATCCCCTCCGCGCCGCGCTCGAAGGCGTCGATCTGATGCTCGATGCCGCGTTCGCCATCGGCGTCCGAAAAATGGGTCATGAGCACGATTTGGCCGACGCCGGGGCAAGCTCGCGCCCGCTCCCAGGCCGCGCGGAACTTCTCCGGCGTGTAGCCGAGCCGGTTCATGCCGCTGTTCATCTTCAACTGGACGTTGACGGGCTTGGACAGGCGGGCCATTTCGAGCATCCGCAGCTGCTCGTCGCTATGCACGCTCGTCGTCAGACTATAGCGGTCGATGACATCGATATCCGTCGGGCGGAAAAAACCTTCGAGCAGCAGAATCGGTCCGGCCCATCCCAACTCGCGTAGCTTGACGGCTTCTTCGAGATCGAGCAGGCCGAAGCCGTCCGTCGCCCGCAGGCCGGGAAAGGCGCGCGCGAGCCCGTGGCCGTAGGCATTGGCTTTGACGACGGCCCACACCTTCGAGTTGGGCGCGTGGCGGCGGACGCAAGCGAGATTGTTGGCGAGCGCTGCGGTATGAATGGTGGCGAGAAGCGGGCGCGGCATGGCGTTTTCGTATGAAGCACGAGGCTAATCGTGATTGGTATGGCGCTTTGTTGCGGCGCGCCATGGAGCACACGCCGTTCGGGCGGCGCGCCGGCAGTCCGAAGGCACCTATTTTCGTGATATAAAGCCGTGCGCACAACCCATTTCGAACGGCCTAAGTCCTAACGCGTCAAACGCGTCCGGGGAGGACGCGCC
>Ga0157369_10005783_pt1 | contig 14375 bp, 11 predicted proteins | sample C25metaG_FD_113461 | JGI IMG/M metagenome (GOLD analysis project Ga0157369, IMG submission 113461) | Corn rhizosphere microbial communities from Kellogg Biological Station, Michigan, USA - C2-5 metaG | ecosystem: Host-associated > Plants > Roots > Rhizosphere > Soil | place: USA: Michigan...
CAAACGTTCAAACGTGCCATGCCGACGACTCCCATGAGGGGCAGCGAATTACCGCCCGTAGATACAGGTTGCGACTTCGGACAACGAAAGACGTGCGCGAACCTGCATGAGGACGTTCGACGATGTCGTATGTCTCCAACGGTAGGCTGTCCCCCAACCCCGCCAGTGCCCCTGCCCGCCGGAACCGCTCGGCCGGGTGGGGTCAATGTGGGTGGGAGCGAGGATAGCCGTCAGGCCCCGTCGTTGCCTAGCTGAGACCCACCGTGGGTGCCGGCTACCGCTTAACTAGGCCTGGGCGGCCGCGTGCCTCTGCTCCCAGGTCCACTTCGCATGCGCCTGCCCTACCCGCTCGACGCCCGCCTGCATCATGGCGGTGACCGCCTCGAGCGACAGGCCAAGCTGCTTGCCATCCACGCCTTCGGCTTCGTGGACAAGATCGGCCAGCGTGGCAGTGACACCACGTGCGTACTGCAGCCAGACGATCGCCTCGTTCAGCAGTTCGTGGACGTGAGGCTCCGATGCCTCGACGGGTTCATTCAACTCACTCATGGTGCCATTTCCCTGGTGCCGCCACCGCGCGCTCTAACGTGGCACGACAGGCAAACGCCTGCCATGCCACGGACCATAGGATCGCGGGTTCACCGGCTGCCCTATCCGGGCGCCGGGCGGCTTGATTGACGAAGTGGTATGCGGCGACGACCGTTCGTGAGGCGTGCCAGGCGTCATGCCTGCCTCATTCGATCAAGAATTGCCTCAAAGATGGCGGTCGCTGCGGTTCTTCAACCGTGCCTGCGGCTTATGCAGGCGGCCCGTTTCCGGTTGGAGTGTCGCCGGGAAGAATCGGCGGGCGAGCGGATGCCGTATGATCAGGGATAGCCATATTCAACTCTTCTGCAGTTGTTTGTGGTTAGCGGGTCAGGTGTGTTGACGCACACCTGGCTCGCGACTCTCACCGCACTGAGCGGTGGTTGCCTGCGTGGCGGGGGTGAAGCGCGCGCAGGCAACGAAGCGACCGTAGCAAATCACATCTGCGTTGTCTTTAGGACAAATCGTGTTCTGCATGCGCATCGATGTGCGAATACGGAGATCTCATGCTTGCGGTCGATGGTCACCTCTGGGCGACGTAGCAGCATGCCTATGGATCCGCGACGGACATCTTGACCCGTCGCTGACCCTTCTCGCATAGTGCTTTCACTCCCCCGTCGGTCTCGGTCGCCGGGTCGCGCGCCACCCCATTGAGGGTGGCGTTGCTTTTTCTTCCGCAAGTCGACCCGGGCGCGCAATGGCGAGCAGGTGGCAATAACCTCCCAGGTAATCGAGACGCCGCCGATTCCTCTGTAACCTGCAGCACGAATCAGGAAGGCCCCGGGCACGCGGCAAGCCGGCCCGGGACCCGACCGGCACGATGAGCGCAAGCCCGGATCTGATCGGGCAAATAGCGGATGACGACACAAGCGATCGACCCACCATACCGTTGATACTTTGTGACACGCTTGGGACTGTTTACGACATGAAAGTAGTCATTCTCGTCGTTGATGGCGTCTTTGATTCCGGTCTAGCCGTTCTGCTGGACACGTTCGCCACCGCGAACGAACTGGCATCCGGCCAAGGGATCACCACGCCCCTCTTCAGCGTGGAGATCGTGGGCGCAGGACACAGTATTCGAACAGCTCTCGGCTTCACGGCCGCCGTCGAGCCGGCAAGCAACGTTCAAAAGCCGGATTGGGTCGTCGTGCCGGCAATTAACGTCAAGCAACCGGACCAGTTGATTGAGACCTTAGGCCGCAAGGATGTCCTTGAAGCCGTCGCCAATCTGCGCGATTGGCACGCTCGCGGCATTCATGTGGCGGGCGCCTGCGTTGGAACCTTCCTGCTGGCCGAAGCCGGCTTGCTTGATGGTCAGGAAGCAACGACCTCCTGGCCGATCGCCCCGGCATTTCGCCAACGCTACCCCCGTGTCAAGCTGGACGAGTCGCGAATTATCGTCACCGCCGACCGCGTGGTGACCGCCGGAGCGACCATGGGCCATCTCGATCTCGCGTTCTGGCTGGTACGCCAGGCATGCCCCGACATAGCGTCGCTCGTTGCAGGAATCATGCTCATCGACAAGCGGCCGACCCAGGCGAAATACATCATGCCGGAGGTCCTCGCGCGTGCCGACCCACTGGTAGAGCGGTTTGAGCGATGGGCGCGCGGACACCTTGCGACAGGATTCTCACTGCAGGATGCGGCGCGCGCACTGGCCGTTACCCCCCGTACGCTGCAGCGCCGGACCGGCGCAGTACTTGGAAAGTCACCGCTCGCTTTTTTCCAGGACCTGCGTGTGGCGCGTGCGCAGCATCTTGTCTCCCAAGGGAAGGATATCGACGCCATCGCAACCGAAGTCGGTTACGCAGAATCTGCGACATTAAGGAGCCTGCTGCGACGCCGAACCGGCCGGACCGTACGCGAGCTACGCACCGAACTCCAATAGAAAATGCCTGGCCCCACGCCCGATGCAGATTGTCGTAAATGAGCCATAGAATGTCTTGAACGACGATAGTTCCGCTGAGGCGAGACGCTTACATTGTGTTTGTCGATTCCGACAGCAAACCTCTACGGAGAACACACATGAAAGTTTTGGCCATCGGTACGTTGAAGCCTTTCACCGAAGAACAGGGCAACCGGATTTTCCCGCATGAAGTGCCCGCTACGCTCAAGCTTTATCTGGACGGAAAGATCGAGCAGCACTGGCTGCGCGACGAAATGAAGGGCGCGGTGTTCCTTCTGAACGTCGACTCCGTCGGCGAAGCCAAGAAGCTCATCGGTGACCTTCCGCTCACCAAGGAAAATCTCCACTCGTTCGAGTACCTGCCTGTTGGTCCGCTACTGCCGCTCGGCATGCTGATCCAGTAACTCGGCGAGTTCGTTATCTCCACTTACGAGCGATCAAGCTCAGTGGATCACAACTTTTCTGACGCAAACATCCGTGACGGGGTCACTCGACCAGGCCGCGTGTGCATGGCTGGGCGGCCTCACTCCAAAACATGAGGTGATTTATGAGTGCTTATCTTATCTTCGTTGTGCACAGTGCCCACGACAAAGCATTGCTCCAGAAGTATCGCGATGAAGCGATCCCGGTGGTTAAGGGCCAGGGCGTAAAGTTCTTTGCCGGCCCCGTAATCAACGATGCCATGGAAAATGGCCCCGTCGACTCCAGCGTTGTGCTTGAGTTCCCAACCGTCGAAGAAGCGCAAACCTGGTACAAATCGGCTGAGTACGCACCGCTCAAGGCAATGCGCCAGGCTGCATCCAAGTCCACCGTATTCATCGTGGAATCCTGGCCTGAAGGACTTTAATTGGCTGGCTTAGTAAGCGAGCCAGGTGTGTTGACGCACATCTGGCTCGCAACTCCCACCGCATCTGAAACGCGCAGAGCGACCGTAGCAGGTCACATACATGCCATCTTTAGGACAAATCGTGTACTACACGGACATCGAAGCACGAATCTGTTCAACGCACACGACGTGATGTCCACGCCATGCCCGGCTGCATTCCCTCGGCGGGCTGATACGTGATCGTCACCGGCGCGCCAGCACGGCGCACATGCAGCACGATGGGCTGATCAAGGCTCGACGCGATCGGATTGATATCAACGCTCTCGTCCAGCACATCGCCATTGCGCAACCCCGCACGCTCAGCCGCCGATCCCTTAACCACACCATCGATTGCCACACCCGAGGTCAGCCTCACCGGCGTCGCAAACCCAAGATCAAAGATACGCACATCTTGTTTCTCAGGATGCAGGCAAGAACCAAACGAGCCCTCCACGGGGAAGAGGATCTTCCCCGCCATCATGTCGTTCCAGTCGCTGACTGCCCACGCGCCAGCACGCTTCGACAGTACATCCAGCCACGTGTGGCGATCAGACGGTTCGCCCGCGTCAATGCGCGCACTCATCTCATTTGCTAGGTCGAGAACCGTGACCTTCGCACCGTGCGCCTTAAGCTTTGCATCCAGATCGGCGAGATAAAGCGTGCCGCGGTTATACGGAAGCAGCCACGCATTGCGCCCCGACCAGACCACACCCGGGAACTCGCTGTTCGGCAGCGATCGCTTGGCGTTCGTGTAGTAGCCCGCGCTCTCTTCCTTCACCAGCGAGAGGTATTCGTCCGGCGTATACAAGCCGGCCGCATTCGGCACGGTCAGCGCGATGTAGTTGGCCAGGCCTTCGGTGTACCAATCGCCTTGCACATCCTCCTTCTCGAGGTAGCGCGCCAGGCTGTGTACCATCTCGTGTGCCACCACGTAGTGCAGCTTGTTGGTGCTGGGGTCGGCACCCGGTGGTACGTACAGCATGAAGGAGTGTTCGGCGGCACGCCCGCTGGGATTGCTGCCACCCGGGAACGAACGAATCATGAAGCGGTACGGCTGGCCGTTGAGCTTGAACGCCTTCAGCTCAGCGGCGTAGGCCGCGGCGGCCCAGCCGCCGGCTGCCTTCAGTTGTGGCTCCTCGACACCCAGGCCGTACACCTCCAGCCCGGTGTCCTTCGCCTGCCCTGCGGGCCGGTACGACTTCACCGGGCCGGCCAGGAACAACGTGTTCGCGAGCTCATCGGCGGTGAAGGTACCCGTGTAGTCACCCTCGCCATACGACGATACCGCCATGGCGCCCGCGGGCAGCTCCCAGTGCACGTGCGCGGCGAAGCGGGCTTGCGTGTCGGGTATCGCCATGATGCTGATGTAACCACCGGAGACACCGCCGCCCGCCGCCTGCAAGTCGTACTGCGGCCCACGCTTCGTGGCCTTACCCGGCGCCACATGCATGCGATACGACACATGCACCGGGCCAGCTACCGGGCGCGTGGTGGTCCAGGTTTCGAACGTTCGCGGGCCATCCTGCTTGCGAGCCGGGGACCCCACCGGCACCGCACCGTGATCGTCCGTGAGCGAGAGATCGGTGACGTTGTCCGTGCTTCGCTCAAGCGAGGGCTCCAGCGTATCCAGCATGAGGGTCAAAGGCGCGGCGGTCGGCGTGGCCGGCGTATAGGTGTAGCTCACGGCCACCCCATCAGCGGCCCCATTGGCTTGCCCGGTGGTAGCCAGGGTGATGTCGAGCTGCACGGGCGGCGTTGGGTTGGCCGCAGTGGCCAGGGCGCCGGCCGTCGGGAGCATCGCAAGGCTGAGCAAGGCCAGCGCGTAGGGAACGGAGCGGGATCGGATGGGGGACATAGGGGGAGCCCATGGAAAGGGCTCAGCCTACTAGTAGGTAGCTGGCGGCATCAACGTGCCAGATGGCATGTTCCCCACCGGAATCGCGCCTCGACGCAGCCTCAGGCCACAGCTACGATCCCCCAACATCGCGACTTACTGTGAAGCTAGGGGATGGCTAGGTATGTGGCTCAAGCAGGCTCTGCTCCTCTCGCTCGTTGTCGCACTGCCTACCGCCGCCTCAGCCGGCGAGGTCTACAAATGCACCGTCGGCGGTTCGTCGGTCTTTCAGGACAAGCCCTGCGCCAACGGCAAGAAGATTGAAGTGACGGGTTCGGTCGTGGGCTCTGCGGCATCAGGTGGGGGTGACATCCATTCCATGAGTCTCGTGCAGATGAACTCGCGCCTGCGTGAGTCGAGCGACGAAGAAAAGCGCCTGGTCGACGACATGAACCGCGATATCGCAGATGCCAGGGCGCGCCGCGGTCCCAAGGCGACGATCGCCTTGACCTCGGAGATTGAGCGCATCCAGACCGAGTACCGGCCGAAGATCGATCGGGCGCACGCGACGTCCACCGCGATCGTTGAGGAAATACAGAAGCGCTGCCCCGGAACTGCCGCAATCAGCGCAACCAGCAATGGGTGCGGCGGCTAACGATCCCTGATCAGGCTAAGCGAAGAAACTTCTTCGCCGCCCGATCGTGCTTGGTGTCGACTCCTGAGTCAATTTTGCGAATATTCGCGGACCCTGACTATGTTCACGCGATAGGTGCTTCCGCTACATGTGCCTGCGATGTGACTCTATCGCGTGTGGTTATGCACTTTTGCTCCGACATCCACGCCAAAGGTCTTGACCGGGATGACGAGACGAACATACTTCCGCTCGACGCAAAGCGCGTCAGGGAAGACCCGGCTGCCCTGCAGGTGACATATAAGAGAGGCTAGACCTCCACCTGCTTGGCGGCCATTTCTGTGCCCAGGAGGGGCCTCATGCTTTCTTACGCGATCATGCTTGACGGCGGGTTCGTCAAGCGAAAGGCGCGAGCCGCCAAGCAAGCCGCCGCTTCGCAGGATGTCGTTCGCCTCACGTTGGCGATTCGTGCGCATCCGCTGCTAGGCCCGCACCGGCTTCATCGCATTTATTTCTATGACGCAGCGCCGTCGAGAGAGGTGGTGCACAACCCGTTCTCAAGGGAGAGCATCGATTTCGGGGCAACGGCGGCGTTTCGGGAAAACCTGACACTACACAAGAAACTGGCTTGTGAGGCCTTTTTTGCGAATCGGCTTGGCGAATTGTCGTTCGAAGGGTGGGCGCCGAAGGGCGGGCTACGCAAGGTCAAGGACGGGAACGTTGTATTGACTGGCAGAGACGTCAAGCCGCTGATAAGTCAGAAGGGTGTCGATATGCAGATCGGTCTCGACATGGCGAGCCTCACCTTGAAGCGGCTATCGTCGCTGATCGTCCTTGTAACGAGCGATAGCGACTTCGTTCCGGCGATGAAATTTGCACGGAGGGAGGGCGCACAGGTTCTTCTCATTACCCTCGGGCACGGTGTCAAAGAGTCGATGCGCATGCATGCCGACGTGGTGATAGATAGCTCGGTCGATGAGTGGCTCGAAGCGGCGGGCCTCATCTAAGTAGACCTACGTACAGCCACGACGCAGGAATTCTGACGAATTCGGTTATTTGCCGTGATTCCATAACGTCGAGTCCCGCCTGGCGCGAGGCAACGCCACCCATTCGGGAGCCACGACGTAAAACACGCAGCAGGCGTGGGGGGGGGTAACCGGTTCTTCTATTACCGCAACGTCCCTTCGATCGATAACCAGACCGTCGTGAAAGCGACTCATCGTATCGTGGACATCGAGGCCACGCTTTCGGCTTTAGGGTCGGCCACGGCCTCGGGAGCCTGTCATGGCCTGATGAGCTGCACGGTCCATCCCGAGCGATCCCACGTCTAAAGACGAGGTCCACACCATGCCAGAGAAAAAAACCACCGCCCGGGCCGCGAAGGACAAACGCGAAGGCAAATCCGCCTCCACGCAAGCGGGCGAGTACGTACGCGAGGAGATCGAGCACATTCGCGAAGGCAAGCACGGCGCACGCTCGGCCAAGCAGGCGATTGCCATTGGCCTCTCCAAGGCGCGGCGCGCTGGGGTAAAGGCTACGCCTTCGAAGACGGCGAGCAAGGCGACGAAGGAGAAGGCGGCGCAGGATACGAAGGCAGCGAAGAAGCGCTCTTCGGGTACGGCCACGAAGAAGTCGGCGGCACGGAAACGCGCCTCCACCAAGGCGCTGAAGCGCGAAGGCACGGCCGCGGCCTCGAAGCGAGCGTTGTCGACCCAGGCGCGCAAGAGTGCCGCGAAGCGCACGACCGCAAGCAAGTCCGCTGCGGCGAAGAAGGCGGCGCATACCAAGGGTGCAGCAGGCCGTAAGACGGCGGCGAAGAAGGCGGCACGTACTCGCGCGCGCAACGCGTCGTGAACGCGAGCCGCTACGACACGCTGACATCCACCCGATGGATCTCCCCTTCAAAGCGGAACGGTCGCCGGTCGAAATAATCCGGCGACACCGGTGACCCCAGGTCCACGCCCACGCCGAACGTTTCGCTGGCCGTGAACGCCACGGGCACGGTTCGTGCGACGACCACCTGGGCCACCACCGCCCCATCCACGCTCAGCGTGACGTTCGCGGCTCCCATGGGTTTCGCGGATTGGAACGTCGTATCCACCGTGATGATGTGGCGCCCTTCGGCAAGCGACGAGCTACTGCGTGCCTGGTAGCGGTCCAGGATCATCATGTTGTACTCGTAGACGAGCTGGCCCTTATCGAGGAACAGCGTAAGGCCTCCGGAGAAGCCGCCCAGCGCATACAACACGCCCGATGCCTGCGCAGCGCAGGTGAGCTCGACTTCGACGTGGCTATCCTGCTTGCCGAGCTCGTGTGCGGTGAACTCCGGCATGCGGGTTACGGAGCTATCGAAACGCCACCGCGTATACGGCGATGCTATCCGGTCTTCCGGATGGATCCGAAGCCATAAACCAGCGCCCACGGGCCAGACGAGGTTATCGCGCGATACATCCTTGAACAGCGCCTTCAGTTCGTCGAGCTTGTCGGGGTAGGTCTTTGCCAGGTCACGTGCCTGGCTGAAATCCGTGTCCAGGTGGTACAGCTCCCACGGCTCGCTGAGCATGTCCCACGTCTTCAGGCGCTTGGCCGTGCTGGGTGTGTCCCACGGCACGAACGGCCCGAACGCGCAGGCATACCAGCCACCGGCGTAGATCCCACGGCTGGCGTTGTTCTCGAAGTACTGCACCTTTTTTCGACCCGGCGCATCGGCTTTATCGAACGTGTACGCGAAGCTGATCCCATCGAGCAGCTTCTGCGGAAAGCCATCGACCACTTCGGGCGGAAGGATGCCGATGGCATCGTAGATGGTCGGAACCACATCGTTCACGTGATGGAACTGACCACGCAGCCGCTTATCAGGCGCGATGCGTGCGGGCCACGCCACCGCCAGCGCGTTACGGGTGCCACCGAAATGGCTGGCGACGAGCTTGGTGTGGTGGAACGGCGTGCAGCCGGCCCAGGCCCAGCCAGCGTGATACATGTTGTCGGTCTTGGGCGAGCCCAGCACATCGATACCGCCCAGCTTATCCAGCGCCGCCACCTGTTCGGCCACGGTGTTGGGGATGTTGTTCTGCGCCAGCAGCTCGCTGATGCTGCCCTTCTGGCCCTCCGCACTCGATCCGTTATCGCCAAAGATGTAGAGCACGAGCGTGTTCTCGGTCTTGCCCAGGCGGTCCATCTCATCGAGCACACGCCCGACCTGGGCATCCACGTGTTCCAGATAGCCAGCGAACACTTCCATCAGCCGACGTTGGAACGGCCGTTCCTCCTCGGGAATCTCGTCCCAACCTTGCATGGTGTCGGCACGCGGCGTGAGCATGGCATCCGCCGGAATCCAGCCGCACGCCTTCTGCCGGGCGAAAACGCGTTCACGGTAGGCGTCCCAACCGTCGTCGAACTTGCCCGCGTAGCGGTCCGCCCATTCCTTGAAGATGTGATGCGGCCCGTGCGCGGCGCCGGGTGCCCAGTACATGAAGAACGGGGCATCGGGTGCATAGGCTTCATGCTTGCGCAGCCAGCCGATAGCTTTGTCCGCGAGGTCTTCGGAGAGGTGGTAGGTCTCATCATGGGGCGGCTCGACAGGGCTGGTGTTCTCGTAGAGCCGTGGCTCCCATTGCGAGGTCTCGCCCGCGATAAAGCCGTAGAAGTACTCGAAGCCGTGACCGGTGGGCCAACGGTCGAACGGGCCCATGGCCGTGGTCTGGTTGGCGGGGGAGTTGTGCCATTTACCGAAGGCGCAGGTCTTGTAACCGTAGTGGCGTAGCACTTCGGCGACAGTCGCGGTGTCCTTACCAATGACACCGGTGTAACCGTCCCAATCCACCGCGCGTTCCGCGATCGTCCCCGAGTGCACGCGGTGGTGGTTGCGACCGGTCAGCAGTGCGGCGCGCGTTGGGGAGCAGATCGAGGTGGTGTGGAAGCAGTTGTACCCCAGCCCTGCGTCCACGACACGGGTGAAGTTCGGCGTCCGTACTTCACCGCCCACCGTATCGGCCAGCCCGAAACCCACGTCATCGAGCAGGATGATGAGGACGTTCGGCGCGTTATCAGGCAGGTGCGTTGACAGTGCCCGACGATGGTGGGTCGACTCGGCGAGTGTGTAACCAGCCTTGCTCGCCGTGGGTACCGGCGGAAAAGGCAATGAACGCCCATCATGTCGACTCATGGCACCGTTCCTTACGGGTTGTCTCGCAAGCTTCGCGCCGCAGCCGCTATCTGGGCCACGGTAGTTACGGGACGTAGGGCGCCGTGAAACTACCTAGGACTGGCGCTAGGTAGAACTACGCGGCGAGCCCGTGGGAATGTTCGCTTGCGGGGGCGCGGCCGTGCGTCAACGCTGGCTGCCTTGCGCCTCCGCGAGGACTTCCCCATGTCGCTCTTCGTCGCCATGAAGCTCCTGATCGTCGCCAGCACGGTGCTGCTAGTCATAGCGCTATCGCTGTTCGCGCGGCTGCAGGATGTCTTCCACTTCATCCGCAACCCGGCGCTGGGGCTACGTGCCTTCCTGGCGATGTACATCATCGTCCCGGCGGTCGCCCTGCTCTTCATCGTCCTGTTTGATCTGCGCCCGGGCGTGGAGCTCGCGCTGCTGGTCATCTCGCTCTCGCCGGTGCCACCCCGGCTGCCGAGCAAGCAGCACAAATCCGGCGCCGAGAATGCGTACGTCACCGGCTTGCTGGTCACCTCGGCCCTGGTCTCGCTGATCGTCATGCCGCTCGGCCTGCACCTCATTGGCACCTGGTTCGGGCGCGATATCGAGGTATCCACCGCCGGCATCGCGAAGACCCTGGCGATCACCGTGGTTATCCCGCTGATCATCGGCCTGGTCGCTCAAAAGGTGCTGGGCGAGCGATCCGAGCGCGTCGCGCGCGTCATGGCCAAGCTCTCCATGGTGATGCTGGTGATCGGCGTGCTGGTGGTCTTCGTGATGATCGCGCCGGGCATGTGGGCACTGGTGGGCCACGGCACGCTGATCGCCCTGGCGGCCATGGTGGTGATCGGCCTGCTGGCGGGTTACGCGCTGGGTGGCCCCTTGCCGGGGAATCGCAGCGCACTGGCCCTGGCGACATCCATGCGCCACCCGGGCGTCGCACTGGGGGTGATCGCCACCGCCTTCCCGGATGCACACCCGCCGCTGATGGCGATCATTGTCTTTACCCTGCTGAACGTGATCATCAGCATCCCGTTCCTCAAGCTCGTGCAACGACACCGGAGCGCGCCCTGAGTGGTGTTACACCGCTCACCACCCAGGGCACGATCGACCAGGCGTTATTGCCGGGCGAGATACATCTTGATCCGCTCTTCGAAGTCGTCCGGTGCTTCGCCCGTGATGTCGATAAGCGCTTTCTTTACCGTCCCCGTGAATGTAAACGGCGACGTGTAGTCGAGCATCACGGGTGCGCCGGGATCTGCACCGACCGCGACGCCTGCCGCGAGGCCCAGCTGTAGCGGGATGGTCACCGGCAGGCTGCCTTTGCCCACCTTCTTCCCGTCGACCAGCAACGCGACATCGGCAGGCGTGCCCTTGCCCTTGGCGATATCGGCCTTTCCCGTCGGCGTGAACTCGAAACTGAAAACGTGCTCGCCCGTCGGGACCACGGCATCCGACTGCACCTTGAAGCGCTGGTCGGCGACGTAGTTGTAGCCGTAGGTGAGCTTGCCGTCCTGGATATAGAAACTGAACCCGCCATCGTTACCGCCCATGGAGAGCAGCACGCCCTCGGCACCTTCCTTCGGCACATGCGCATGGACGGATACCGAATGCGCGACATTCAGGACCCGCGGCGCGGCATTGCCAGGTACCACCTGCGTGCCGGGGTAGTACACGTACTTCTTGCGCCCCACCGAAATCTGCGGGCGCTCCTCTGCGAAACGCTGCGTGCCGCGGCTATCGATGGGGAGCACGTTGTACTTGCCCGCTTCGACGTACCACATGCCGATCATGGCGATGAGGCGATCCTTTTCCGACGACGCCAGGTCTTTTGTTTCCGCGAAATCCTCGGCGATGTGATAGAGCTCCCAGCCATGGGCATCCAGTTCGGTGAGCTTGTCGTAGTCGATCGGATCACCGAAGTGCCCGCCGGACTCCTTGAACGAGGTACCTGGCCATGGGCAGACCGCACGCCAGCCATCGTGGTACAGCGAACGGTGCCCGAACATCTCGAAGTACTGGGTGACGTGGAGCGACTCCGCCTTGGGGTCGTCGAAGCACGAGGCCAGGCTGAAGCCCTGCAATGGCGACTGCGATACACCGCGGATGTGGGTGGGCGCGTCCAACCCGATCGCATCCAGCACCGTCGGTACCATATCGATGGCGTGGCAATACTGCGTACGTAGCTCGCCTTTCGCCTTGATGCCGTTGGGCCAGCACACGATGAACGGATCGGAGACGCCCCCGCGGTAGGTTTCACGCTTCCACCGGCGGAAGGGCGTGTTGCCGGCGTGCGTCCAACCCCAGGGATAGTGGTTGAAGTACTTTGGCCCACCGATATCGTCGATCGCGGCGAGGTTCTGCTCCAGGTTATCCGGCACGTTGTTGAAGAACTTGCCTTCGTTCACCGAGCCGGAAGGGCCGCCTTCCGGGCTCGCGCCATTGTCGGAGATCAGCATGATCAGCGTGTCGTCGTACTCCCCAATCTCCTTGAGGAACGCGATCAGCTCGCCAATATAGTGATCGGCGTGTTCCAGGAAGCCGGCGAACACCTCCATCATGCGCGCATAGAGGCGGCGCTCATCCGCGCTCAGCGCGTTCCAGTCCTGTACGTCCGGATCGTGGCGCGACAGCGTTGTGCCTTTGGGTACCAGCCCTTTCTCGACCTGACGCTCGAACACGTGCTTGCGATAATCGTCCCAGCCGCCGTCGAATTTTCCCTTGTACTTGTCTGCCCACTCCCTGGGCACATGGTGGGGCGCGTGGGCGGTGCCAAGCGCCAGGTACATGAAGAACGGCTTGTCCGGCGCCACCTGTTTCGAATCCGCGATCATTGCCTTGGCATGGGCGATGAGATCGGGGGTGAGGTGGTAACCCTCCTCCGGCGTGCTCTCGGGTTCGACCTGGTGGTTATCGCTCACCAGTTCGGGGTAGTACTGGTGGGTATCGCCGCCCAGGAAACCGAAATAGCGCTCGAAGCCACGGCCCAGCGGCCAGCGGTTGTAGGGGCCGGCGGCGGAGGTCTGCTCTGCGGGTGAAAGGTGCCACTTGCCAATCGCATACGTGTTGTAGCCGTTCTGCAGGAGGATCTCGGAGATGAAGCCGTTCTCGAAGGGAATGTTGCCGTTGGAACCGGGATACCCCATCGACCCTTCGGTAATGCAGGCCATGCCATTGGAATGATGATTGCGCCCGGTAAGGATGCAGGATCGGGATGGCGAACAGAGCGCCGTGGTGTGCATGTTGTTGAACTGCAGGCCGTTGGCCGCCAGCGCATCGATGTTGGGTGTGCTGATCGGGCTGCCGTAACACCCGAGCTGGCCGAAGCCGGTGTCGTCCAGCACGATGAACAACACATTGGGTGAGCCCTTCTTTGCACGCAGTGGCTCGGGCCACGCGGGTTTGGATACATCGAAGGTGCGGCCAATGACACCGCTGAAGGCCTGCCCGGGCTTGTATTCGTTCAGAGGCATGAGGGTTCTCCGTCGGGTATCGATCGGTTAGTCGTGCGCGCCGGCGAACGCCGTGTGCATCTGGTGCAGCTTCGTTTCGTCTTCGGCCGAGAGACTCCTTGGCCCCAGCACGATGTCCACCTTGTCGATCTTGCCGGTGAAGCGGAACGGCAGTTTGTAATCGTCAGTGACGGGCGAACCCGTGTCTGAGCCGACGCCGAAGGTATCGATGCCGAAGCGGCCGGCGACGGTGTTGTTGATACGCGCGCGGCCGGCAGGCTTGCCGTTGATGGCGATGGTGACGTCGCCACCCTTGCCCAGGCCGCCGCCGTCGTAAGCGAACTCGACGGCCACGGTGGATTTGCCGGCCGGTAGCGCGATATCCGAGACCACCTTCGTGCGCTCACGCTCGAACCAGTTGTACTGATACACGAGCTTGCCGTCTTTCACGTAGAGCACGTAGCCGGCCGAACCACCACCGGCTGCCACGATCACGCCCTCGCCCCCCTTCTCGGGCAGCTCGATATCGGCGGTGATCCGGTGCGACCGGTTCTTGGTGTTGGGTGCCGCGGTTTCGGCCAGCCGCGACGCACCGGCGTAGTAGGTGAAGTGCGTGCGGTTCGGGTCTGAGCCACCCGGTGATGGCTTGGGGACGGCGAGACGGCCCGCACCGCGGTCATCCAGCGGGTAGACGTGGTTCTTCTCCGCCTCTTCGTCGAAGATGGCCTTCAGCTCGGCGAGCTTGTCCGGATGTTTCGCGGCAAGGTCGTTCGCCTCGCTGAAATCTTCGTCCAGGTGGTACAGCTCCCAGCGATCGTTCTCCCAGTGACCCGGCGCCAGGTCCTGTCGCCATGGCAGCGTGTGCTGCGCGCAGGCGATCCAGCCTTTGTCGTAGATGGCGCGGTTGGTAAAGATTTCGAAGTATTGGCGTTCGCGGACCGGACGTGCGTTG
>Ga0157369_10005785_pt1 | contig 14372 bp, 14 predicted proteins | sample C25metaG_FD_113461 | JGI IMG/M metagenome (GOLD analysis project Ga0157369, IMG submission 113461) | Corn rhizosphere microbial communities from Kellogg Biological Station, Michigan, USA - C2-5 metaG | ecosystem: Host-associated > Plants > Roots > Rhizosphere > Soil | place: USA: Michigan...
AGACTCTTTTCGTTCATATCCGGTCCATGTCAGTCAGGCGTCACGCACGCCCGCCCCACTTAGTCAGCCGCCGCGCGCGCGAGTGCCATGTTTATTCATGGAGCATAGATCCAGATCAATAAATCCTTGCGACCGCTGCCCTACCCTGCGCGGCTTTTGCGACCGACACCCAAATGCAGACTCTCATCGCCCCCGAGCTTCTCGCCCCCGCCGGCACTCTGAAAAACATGCGTTACGCCTTCGCTTACGGCGCCGATGCGGTCTACGCCGGCCAGCCGCGCTACAGCCTGCGGGTGCGCAACAACGAGTTCGACCACGCCAACCTGACGCTCGGCATCCGTGAGGCGCAGGCGCAGGGCAAGCGCTTCTACGTGGTGGTCAACATCGCCCCGCACAACGCCAAGCTGAAGACGTTCCTCAAGGATCTGGCGCCAGTGATCGAGATGGCTCCGGATGCACTGATCATGTCCGACCCGGGCCTGATCATGTTGGTGCGCCGACATTTTCCGCAGATGCCGATTCACCTGTCGGTGCAGGCCAACACGGTGAATTGGGCGAGCGTCGAGTTCTGGCAGCAACAGGGGCTGAGCCGGATCATTCTGTCGCGCGAACTTTCCCTGGAGGAAATCGGTGAAATCCGCGAGCAGGTGCCGGGCATGGAGCTGGAAGTGTTCGTGCACGGCGCGCTATGCATGGCCTATTCCGGGCGCTGCCTGCTTTCCGGTTACATGAACAAGCGCGATGCCAATCAGGGCACCTGCACCAACGCCTGCCGCTGGAAATACACCGCGCAGGAAGCCACGCAAAACCAGCTCGGCGAGATCGGCCAGACCTTTCAACCCGAGCCGACGCTCGGTCTCGGCGCACCGACCGATCAGGTCTTTCTGTTGCACGAAGCCAACCGCCCCGAGGAATTGATGCCGGCTTTCGAAGACGAGCACGGCACCTACATCATGAATGCCAAGGACCTGCGCGCCGTACAGCATGTCGAGCGGCTGACGCGCACGGGCGTGCATTCGCTGAAGATCGAGGGCCGGACCAAATCGCACTTCTACTGTGCGCGCACCACCCAGGTGTATCGCCGGGCGATCGATGATGCCGTTGCCGGGCGCGAGTTCGATCGCAGCCTGATGCTGGATCTCGAGTCGCTGGCCCAGCGCGGCTACACCGAGGGTTTTCTGCGCCGACATGTGCACGACGAATATCAGAATTATCAGCACGGCAGTTCGGTGTCGGAGCGTCAGCAGTTCGTTGGCGAGCTGACCGGCGAGCGCCGGGATCGCCTGGCAGAGGTGAAAGTGAAGAATCGTTTTGCCGTTGGCGATCATCTGGAACTGATGACACCCAATGGCAACTTCCATTTTGATCTGCATGAGTTGCAGAGTGTCAGCGGGCAAGCGATCGAAGTGGCGCCGGGAGACGGGCATACGGTGTACGTGCCGATACCGGACGCGGTGGATTTGCGTTTCGGGTTGTTGATGCGGGATTTGCGTGCTGGCTGACTGGCGATCTTGTCTGGCACTCGCAGCATGGCCGTGATTTGCTGGTGACGCCGATGCCATCTTCGCGAGCAGGCTCGCTCCCACAGGGGATCTGTATCGTACAGGCATCCAGTGTGGGAGCGAGCCCGCTCGCGAAGAGGCCGGCACACTCAACGAATTATCCAGACCTCAGCGCCTATCGTCCGACAACGGTGTCGGCTCATCCGCCGGCGGCACATCGTCGTCAGCTGGCGGATCCTTCCAGTCATCCGGCCGGTCGGCATCGCTCAATGGATCGCGCGCCGGGTCCATGCCCGGCGGTGCATCATGATCGCTCAGGGTCGGCTCATCGGTGCCGGAAACGGGGCGGGTCTGCTCGGTGGGCGCCATGCCACCGGGAACAAGCGAGTCATCAGCCATGCTGCACCTCACAAATCAGGCCCGGTATATCCGGGACGTATTAGTTGGAGGCGCGGGTGCTGAGGGCGTGCGATAGATCAGACCAGCGGCATCAGCCTTGGGCGATAAAGCGATCGCGACTGTTGGTCAGGTGCAGCCACATGGCGGCGCGGGCGGCATCGGCGTCCTGACGTTTGATCGCGTTCAGAATCGCCTCGTGTTCCAGATTGGCCAAATGTCCGAGTTTGCTCAGATCCGCCGCGCCGCGCTCGGCGGCATTGAGCCGATTGCGCGGGATCATCGCACTGCCCAGGTGCTGCATGATCTCGCTGAAACAAGCGTTACCGGTGGCCTCGGCGATCAGCAGATGAAAACGCCGATCGGCCTCCACGCAACTGTCGTTGTTGGCCAGCAGCCGCTGATAGTCATCCAGCGCCTGACGCATCTGCTGCAATTGCTGCTCACTGCGCCGCTGCGCCGCCAGCGCCGCCGCTTGCGTCTCCAGGCCCATGTGCAATTCGAGAATGCTGCGCACACCGAGCGCCGTGTCGACATTCAGGCGCAGGCCCTGCTCCGCTGCGCGCTCGATCACGAAGGTACCGATGCCGTGGCGCGTCTCCACCAGCCCCGAGGCCTGCAACTTGGAAATGGCCTCGCGCACCACCGTGCGGCTGACCCCGTGCTCCTGCACGATGGAGTTCTCCGATGGCAGCTTGTCACCGGGCGACAGTTGTCCGAGCAGGATGCTTTGGGTGAGCTTTTCCACCAGGTCATGAGCGAGGTTGTGCGTACGTTTGCGCGCGGGTGCGTCGAGGTCTTCTTGCATGGTCGGTTCCGGAGATCGGGGCTTGCCGATCGTAGCATTGCGGGATGACGGTTGAGATTGATTTTAGCGGTTGAGAGACCAGCAACTTGTATGACAACACTCAATTTACGCAGATCCTTTAAGCGGCCTGCCATGGCGCATCACTAGCCACAAATCCGAAGAAGCGCCCCGTAATTCTTGCCAATCGCTCAACAAATACGGCGCAGAATCAAGTTTTCGCATAAAAATCCGAACGCTCAGAAGAATTTAATCACCCCTACCCACTTGTAGGACAAAAAAACTCAGTTGTATGATGTCTATCAACAACGCAGCACTCAGTCCTACCCGCATAAAATAATCAGTGGGAGAAACATCAGTGAAAACCTCCATCTCCGGGATGCAGGAAAGCGTCGATCCGACGCTCGCCTCAGCCATCTCCAAAGTCAAACGCCACGTCCTGCCGCTCTTCGTGATCATGTTCATCGTCAATTACATTGACCGGGTGAACATCGGTTTCGTCCGCACCCACATGGAAACCGATCTGGGCATTGGTGCTGCCGCCTACGGCTTCGGCGCCGGTCTGTTCTTCATCGGCTACGCGCTGTTCGAAGTGCCGTCCAATATGCTTCTGCAAAAAGTCGGCGCACGGATCTGGCTGACCCGCATCATGTTCACCTGGGGCATAGTCGCTGCCTGCATGGCGTTCATTCAGAACGAAACCCACTTCTACATTTTGCGTTTCCTGCTCGGTGTCGCCGAGGCCGGATTCTTTCCCGGGGTGATCTATTACTTCACCCGCTGGCTGCCAGGCGTCGAACGTGGCAAGGCGATCGCGATCTTCCTCAGCGGCTCGGCCGTGGCCTCGCTGATCTCCGGCCCGCTGTCCGGCCTGCTCCTGCAGATCAACGGGCTGGGCATGCACGGCTGGCAGTGGATGTACTTCATCGAAGGGATGTTCTCGGTGTGCCTGTGTGTCTTCGTCTGGTTCTGGCTGGATGCCAAACCTCACGACGCGAAATGGCTGAGCCGCGCCGAACAGGATGCACTGGTCAGCGCCATCGACGACGAGCAAAAGGCCCGCGAAGCCGCGACGCCGATCCGGCCCTCGCTGGGCAAACTGCTCAAGGACCGGCAGATCATTCTGTTCTGCCTGATCTACTTCTTTATTCAGCTGACCATTTACGCGGCGACCTTCTGGCTGCCGAGCATCATCAAGAAAATGGGCGAACTCAGCGACGTGCAGGTCGGCCTGTTCAACTCGATTCCATGGTTGCTGTCGATCGTCGGCATGTACGCCTTCGCCTCGCTGTCGGCGAAGTGGAAACATCAACAAGCATGGGTCGCCACGGCGCTGTTGATCGCCGCAGCGGGGATGTTCATGTCCACCACTGGCGGGCCAATCTTCGCCTTCGTCGCGATCTGCTTTGCGGCACTGGGTTTCAAATCCGCCTCGTCACTGTTCTGGCCGATTCCCCAGGCTTATCTGGATGCGCGCATCGCGGCGGCAGTGATCGCGCTGATCAACTCGGTGGGCAACCTCGGCGGCTTCGTCGCGCCGACCACCTTCGGCCTGCTGGAGCAACACACCGGCTCCATTCAGGGCGGCCTGTATGGTCTGGCCGCGACCTCGATCATTGCCGCAATCATCGTCTTCGCCGCGCGCACCACACCAAAACCGGCTGCTGAGAAGGCTGTGGCCGACGCCGCACCGAAACACGCCTGACTACGTCTCGACAAGGAAAACAACAATGACTGTTCATGACACCGCCAAAGCTCCGATCATCACCGACATGCAGGTCATTCCGGTGGCCGGTCACGACGGCATGCTGCTCAACCTGAGCGGCGCCCACGGGCCGTTTTTCACCCGCAACATCGTTATCCTCAAGGACAACGCCGGCCACACCGGCGTCGGCGAAGTGCCCGGTGGCGAGCGCATTCGCCAGACCCTGGAGGACGCGCGCAATCTGGTGGTGGGCAGCCCCATCGGCACCTACCAGAAGATCCTCAACCATGTGCGCCAGACCTTCGCCGATCGCGATGCCGGCGGCCGTGGCCTGCAGACGTTCGACCTGCGCATCACCATTCACGCGGTCACTGGCCTGGAAGCCGCCCTCCTCGACTTGCTCGGCCAACATCTGGACGTGCCGGTGGCAGCGCTGCTCGGCGAAGGTCAGCAGCGTGACGAAGTGAAGATGCTCGGTTATCTGTTTTACGTGGGCGATCAGCACGAAACCGATCTGGCCTATCGCAGCGAACCGGACGCCGACAACGACTGGTTCCGTGTGCGTCACGAGAAAGCCATGACGGCCGAAGCGGTGGTGCGTCTGGCCGAGGCGGCGCACGCCAAGTACGGTTTCAAGGATTTCAAACTCAAGGGCGGCGTGCTCAGTGGCGATGCCGAGATCGAAGCAGTGACGGCACTGGCCGAGCGCTTCCCTGATGCGCGGATTACCCTCGATCCGAACGGCGCCTGGTCGCTGAAAGAGGCGATCCGTTTGTGCCGCGATCAGCATCATGTGCTCGCCTACGCCGAAGACCCGTGCGGTGCGGAAAACGGCTATTCCGGGCGCGAAGTCATGGCTGAGTTCCGCCGCGCCACCGGGCTGAAAACCGCGACCAACATGATCGCCACCGACTGGCGCGAAATGGGTCACGCGATTCAGTTGCAGTCAGTGGACATCCCGCTGGCCGACCCGCACTTCTGGACCATGCAGGGTTCGGTGCGCGTCGCGCAGATGTGTCATGAGTGGGGGCTGACCTGGGGCTCGCACTCCAACAACCACTTCGATATTTCCCTGGCCATGTTCACCCACGTCGCCGCTGCCGCACCCGGCGAGATTACCGCCATCGACACCCACTGGATCTGGCAGGACGGTCAGCGCCTGACCAAAGCCCCGCTGCAGATTGTCGACGGCTGCGTGCAAGTGCCGCAGAAACCGGGCCTGGGCGTGGAGCTGGACATGGATCAAGTGGCCAAAGCCCACGAACTGTACAAAGGCATGGGCCTCGGCGCGCGGGATGACAGCGTCGCGATGCAGTTTCTGATTCCGGGGTGGAAATTCGATAACAAGCGGCCGTGTCTGGTGCGGTGATCCAGCAGGCGCCGCTGATTTCAATTGTGGGAGCGAGCCTGCTCGCGAAGGCGTCAGGTCAGTCGATAGTGCTGTCGCTGATGCACCGCTTTCGCGAGCAGGCTCGCTCCCACAAGGGGGGGTTTGTGTCAGGCAGAAACTTGCAGTAACCACGCCTTGAACGCTTTCATCGCCGCCGTTTCCGCTCGCGACTGCAACCGCGTCAGCCAGTAGCTGCCGGTGGTGATCTCGATTGCAAACGGCTGGCAAATCGCATCAGCCGCCAGTTGCCGGGCGAACATCAGCGGGGGTGCCAACGCTACCCCGCCGCCCTGCAAGGCCGCCTCCATCATCGCCAGCGACGAATCGAACACTATGCTTTGCGGGGGCGCGGCCTGCGTCGCCAGGCCCGCCGCGTGAAACCACTCCGGCCATTCATCGGTGCGATAGGAACGCAGCAAGGTCTGCTGCAACAGGTCCGTCGGCGAGTGCAGTTGCCGGGCAATCTCCGGCACGCACAAAACCGACAACGGCGCATCGAGCAAGCGCGTCGCCTCGATGCCATGCCAGGCGCCAGCGCCGAAACGAATCGCATAATCCAGCCCTTCTGCCGCGACATCGACCCGGTTGTTATTAGTCGAGAGGCGTAAATCGATCAGCGGATATTTCCCCCGAAAGTCCGCCAGCCTCGGCAACAACCAGCCCACCGCAAACGTGCCCACCGCGCCGACCGTCAACATGTCGCGATACTGGCCCCCGGCCAGACGCTCGAGCATCTGTGCAATATGATCGAATGAGGTGCTGAGCACCGGCAGCAAGGTTTCGCCTTCACTGGTCAGCATCAGCCCTCGGGGCAGGCGCTTGAACAACGTCAGATTGAGTTGCGCTTCCAGGCTTTTGACCTGATGGCTCACCGCCGCTTGCGTCACGCAAAGCTCGACGGCAGCACGGGTGAAGCTCAGGTGGCGCGCCGAGGCTTCAAACGCGCGCAGGGCGTTGAGCGGCAGTTGCGGTCGGATCATGGCCTACCCCAAATTTTTCTAATGGCTCGTGCGAGTTTTCATCGTTTGCCGAGGGCCGGCGAAGTGCCTAAATTAGCCGCGCTGATCAGCCACTCAATGAAAAATCACCCGCAGTGTAGCGGGATACAACAATCGACACTCATGGAGAGTGATTCACTCATGTGTTCCTTAAAACCGAGCAAGGTCTTTTCCTACAGTACTTTCGCCCTGTTCTTCGGCAGCTTTGCCTGTCACGCCGCGACGCCGACCGATGCGCAATTGCAGGCACTGGTCAGCCAGGCCGTGACCCCGATGATGCAGCAAAACAACATCCCGGGGCTGACCGTAGCGATCACGCTGAACGGCCAGGCGCATTACTTTAACTACGGCATCGCCGACAAGGACGTACGGCAAAAGGTCACTGAAAACACCCTCTTCGAAGTCGGTTCGGTGAGCAAAACCTTCACCGCCACCCTCGCCGGTTACGCCCAGGCCACAGGCAAACTCGACCTGTCGAGCAAGGCCAGCCAGCTCTGGCCTGAGCTCAAGGGCAGCGCATTCGACAATATCAGCGTGCTGCAACTGGGCACCTACAGCGCCGGAGGACTCCCGCTGCAATTCCCCGCCGAAGCGGATTCTTCCGACAAGATGCTCGGCTATTACCGACAATGGAAACCGCAGTTTCCCGCTGGCAGCCATCGCCTGTATTCCAACCCGAGCCTCGGCCTGTTCGGCTACCTGGCGGCCAAAAGCCTCGGCCAGCCGTTCGAGCAGGCAATGACGCAAACCCTGCTGCCAAAACTCGGCTTGCAACACTCCTTCCTCAGCGTGCCGTCAGCCCAGTCGAAGCTTTACGCCCAAGGCTACGACAGCGCCGACCAACCCGTGCGCGTAACGCCCGGCGCCCTCGACGCCGAAGCCTACGGCATCAAAACCAGCGCCGCCGACCTGCTGCACTACGTTCAGGCACAGCTGAAACCGGCCAGCCTTGCGCCTGATCTGCACAAAGCCATCACCAACACCCACATCGGTTATTACCGCGTCGGCGACATGACCCAAGGCCTGGGCTGGGAGCGTTACGCCTACCCGATCAGCCTGGAAAAACTGCAAAACGGCAACTCGACCCCGATGGCCATCGAGCCGCACAAAGTCGAATGGCTGACACCAGCGCAAGCTGAACCGGCCAATGTGCTGTTCAACAAAACCGGTTCTACACGAGGCTTTGGCGCGTATGTGGCGTTTGTGCCGTCGCGGGACATGGGCATCGTGATTCTGGCCAACAAGAATTACCCGAATGCCGAACGGGTGAAGATTGCGCATACGGTTTTTGCGGCGTTGGCGGATTAAGAGCAAAAGATCGCAGCCTGCGGCAGCTCCATTGACCGAGTGAAAACCCGATCCTGTAGGAGCCGCCGCAGGCTGCGATCTTTTTTCGTTTCAACGCTTAAAGCTGCGCCTGCAACTTCCAGCCGATGACATCCATCAGGTCGCAACTGTCACGCAGCACGGTTGCCGAGACCCGAGCCAGATCCTGCAGCAACAAGGCGTCGTGCCCCTTGCCGTCACCCAGCGCCAGGGTTTCCATCAATTGCGTTACACAGCGCAAGCGATAGGCCGCAGTGCAGTGCAGGACATCCAGTGGAGCTTCACTGTCGATCAGCAGACACGGGATCTTGCAGTCGATCCCGGTGATCGGTATGTAGCGCGCCATGGTAGAACCTCCCTGTTCAATGTTGAGTCGCCGTTGCGGGAGAATCGAGATTGTCCAGCGCGCGGTTGACCAGCAGTTCTCCGACTACCGCCAATTGCTGGATCGACAACGTCAGGCTGCGCTGCGCACCGCTCAATTCGCAGGCCAGGTCGGTGGTCAGCACGTTCAGTGAGGCAAGGGTTTCGCAGGCGTGCCCAAGAAGTGTTGCTGTGTCGATGTCGGGGAGAATGGTGAAGACGTGGCTGATGGGATCGGGTTGGCCGGGGTGGCGCAAACGCGGGTTATTGGAGTCGAAGGAGCTTGAATCCATGGGGGATTCGGGAGGATTTGGAGTGTGTTTTTTCATGTGTTGATTACCGTTGTGGATTGTAGGAAACACTACCTGTCTCACTTCCACATGAGGGTGGCAGCTGTACGCAGGTGTGGAAGACCAGGCCAATCCACCAATACCCGGCGCACTCGAGAGTGCTCCTGCGCACAGCCGCCAAAACGCGGCGATGTTGACATAAAACCCGTCGACATGCGCTTTTGAGACATTGATGGATGTAACCGAACAACCGGACTTCCACATCCGACCACTGTGTTTTTCAGCGGCCAAAAAAGGTTATCCCTCTGCGTCACAACGCACCAGTTCACCACGGCCGCCGCGTCTTGCAGGAAAAATCCACTGGGTTTGAAGGCTGTTCGCGTCAGACGTTTCGGCACGTACATCCTGCAACGACTTTGGCGCGCAAATGAATTTGTTCTATCTACACTGCACCGGATGAATTTGGGGGTGGGAATGACATAATGCGCGCCAAGGTATTCAAATCGACTGACCCTAAAAGGGCGATGTAATGGAAATTTTCAGCTTTAGCCTTAAGGATGTCGGCCGGTTCAACGAACTAACCGTGTACTTGGCTCCTACCGCGACAAACTCTTCAAATATTACAGTCCTCGTTGGAAACAACGGGGCAGGCAAAACTACATTATTGAAATCACTGGCTACATCCCTAAGCTGGCTTGTCGCTCGAATTCGCACAGAAAAAGGCAGCGGCAACCACCTTGCAGAAGAGAATATCCGGAACGGAGCGTCAGTCGCCGTCGTCATGATTGCCGCAGCGGATCTGTCACAAGCACCCTCGACCCCTCCCGATGCGGAAGATGTACTTTTTTCCTGGGGCATTGCCCGAGGTAGACAGGGTCGGAAGACCGATGTCCATAGCGAGCTAATTCAGGCCAGTCGTCTAGCAGATCATTACCGTAACCAACTGACTCAGGACGACAAAGCATCGCTTCCCCTGATCGCTTACTACCCAGTCGAACGCTCGGTCCTCGAAATCCCGCTAAAGATTCGCACCAAACACCCCTTCGACCAACTCGACGGCTACGACAACTCACTCAACCGGGGCGTCGACTTCCGTCGCTTCTTCGAATGGTTCCGCGAGCGCGAAGACAGCGAAAACGAGACCGGCATTTCCGACACCGCACTGGCCGAAATCTCAGAGAAATTCGGTACCGACAGTGACGTGTGGAAAACCCTGGCCAATCTGAAAGCCTCCTCCCGCGACCGCCAATTGACCGCCGTGCGCTCGGCCATTGCCGCGTTCATGCCCGGCTTCACTAACCTGCGTGTGCAACGCAAACCGCGCCTGCACATGGCCATCAACAAGGACGGCGTCACTCTCAACGTCGCTCAGCTCTCGCAAGGCGAGAAATCCATGATGGCGCTGGTCGGCGACATCGCGCGTCGCCTGGCGATGATGAACAAGTCGCTCGACAACCCACTGCACGGTGACGGCATCGTGCTCATCGACGAGGTCGATTTGCACTTGCACCCGAGATGGCAACGCAGCCTGATCCGCCAGTTGAGCGAGACTTTTCCGAACTGCCAATTTGTCCTGACCACCCACTCGCCGCTGGTGATCAGCGACGCCAAGGATGTGCTGGTTTATGTGCTCAATGATGGCGAAATCCACGAACACAACGGCCTGTATGGACTGGATGCCAATCAGGTGCTGCTGGAAGTCATGGACACCGACATTCGCAACAGTGACGTTCAGAAGCGTCTGAATCGATTGATGGAATGCTTACAGGACGGTGAGCTGAAAAAAGCCAAGAAGCTTTTCGCCGATCTTTCAAGTGAACTGCCCGAGGGACACATCGAGCTGGCAAAAGCCGCTTTGCTGATCCGCAAACTGGAGTTGCGCAGTGCGTAAGATTCTCAAAGGAACTGAGCCAGCATCGCTGACGCAATGGAAGGTCAGAAACCACACCGCTACTTACCGCGATTTACCCGCTGAAGAACGTCAATCCGTTCGCACAGCTTGTATTACCGAGCAATTCGGGCTTTGTGCTTATTGCTGCCAGTCCATCTCCGTGAGCGCCGCTTATAACGAACACGTTGCAGCCCAGGATCGATTCCCTGCTCGCACCCTGGATTTCAGCAATATCGTTGCCAGTTGCGAAAACCGTCATCACTGTGGGCATGGTCGAAAGACTCAGCCGCTCAAAGTGACACCGTTCATGACGGAGTGTGAAACCGAGCTCAAATTTTATTTGTCCGGGCGAGTGGTCGGCAAAACCGACCGTGCCACGGAATCAATCAAGACGCTGAATCTGGGTGATACCGAAGAGAGTAATCGGGGACTGATCGAAAAACGTAAAAGAATGGTGGATGACCTTATCTTTACCGGAGGACTTCGGCCTGACGCGCTAGAGGACGAGGAACTGCTGGGCATCCTTCTCGAAGACATGTTGACGCCCCAACAGGGTCAGCTTCAGCCTTTCTCTCCGGTTTTAGTCAATGTCATTCGCCAGATTCTGCCGTGATGGAGCTGATAGCGGCTTGTTAACAGGCAAACGGCAAGATCAAAAGATCGCAGCCTGCGGCGGCTCCTACATGAGATCTGCGTAGGAGCTGCCGCAGGCTGCGATCTTTTAGTGGACAATAAAAATGGGCGCCCCTGTAAAGGTCGCCCATTTTTTGATTCACGCCTAGCCTTCAATCATCCGGCATTTCCGGCGGCTTGCTCGGTTTCGCAGGCTTGCTCGGTTTAGCGCCCTTCGCGCCTCTGGCCGGTTCCGGCTCGGTGGCGGCAGGTGTTTGTGCGGCGGCCGCAGCGGCGGCTTCTTTTTCGGCCATGGGCATGGCGTCGATGGTTTCGAAGATTTTCGACAGGCTCAATGCCTTGGCTTCATCACCCGAGGCGGAGAGCTTGGTTTCGCCGTCCTTGCCCACCAGGAACACTTTCGGATAAGCCCCCGCGCCGAGCTTCAGCGAGCGCAGCAGGGCCATGGTGTCCTGCTGGCCCAGGTCCATGCCGTCGAGCTGGCCGGACATGCTGAGGATGGTGTAGACCTTGATATTGCGGTCGGTGAGGCCCTTTTTGTTGGCCGGGTCTTCCAGTGACTTTTTCAGGCTCAGCCACACCGGGTCGACGGTACTTTGCGCAATCACGATCAGCGGCCGGGCGCGGCCCACGTCCCCGGCCAGAGGTGAATCGCCGTCGGCGGCGAACAGGGGGCCGGCGATTGCCAGCAAGAGGGTCAGGGTCAGGGACCTGATGAGCATGTGCATCTCCTTTTGATATCCACGCACTACTGATTGCGCATCGTGGCGATTGTTCCGGCGGCGTCTGGCAAAAAGGCATTGCCCTGTCAGAAGCTTAGGTCAGGGAGCGCTTTGCGCAACATGGCGCGAGCGATCATCGGCACATCCCTACGGCCGCTGCATTGGAAGTTTTCTCCAGGCTGAATCAGAACGCCAACTTGTAACCAATCAACACCAGCATCGTCGCCAGGCATGGGCGCAGGACTTCGTCGGAGATACGACCGGTGAGGTGGCTGCCCAGCCAGATGCCCGGCAGCGAGCCCATCAACAGAAACCCGAGCACGCCCCAGTCCATGTTGCCCATGCTTGCGTGGCCGAGGCCGGCGACCAGGGTCAGCGGTACGGCGTGGGCGATTTCGGTGCAGACCAGGCGGCGGGTCGGCAGCAGCGGGTAGAGGATGAACAAGGCGACGGTGCCCAGTGCCCCGGCGCCGATCGAGGTCAGGGCGACGATGGTGCCGAGGATCAGACCGGTGATCACCGTCATCACGTTAAGCCGCGAACCGCTCGGGTTGTAATTGCCGCCGGCGCGTTTGTGGGCGAACTCGAGCAAGCGTTTCTTGAAGAAAATTGCCAGGGCAGTGGCGAAGAGGACGAAACCGAGCGCCTGTTTGATGATGGCGTTCATGGCGTCCGGCGCGGTATGCAGGGAACGGAGGAACCACAGGGTCATGGCCACGGCCGGCACACTGCCGAGGGTCAGCCAGCCGGTGATGGCCCAGTCGATGTTCTTGTTCTTCCTGTGAACGAGGACGCCGCTGGATTTGGTGATCGCGGCGTACAACAGGTCAGTACCGACCGCCGTCGCCGGGTTGATGCCGAACCACAGCAGAATCGGCGTCATCAACGAACCGCCGCCGACACCGGTCATGCCGACGATAAACCCCACCACCAGCCCGGCGATCACCAGGCCGAAATTTGCCAATTCCATTCAAACGTCCAGAAAACGACAGGAAAATCTGGCCCGCAGCATAGCGATTTTTCTTATAACCACATATATCGATGCGGTCTATCGTTATGCCATATCGAATTTACCGCAGATCCCTGTGGGAGCAAGCCTGCTCGCGAAGGCGGTGTGTCAGCCGACCGATGAGTTGAATGACGCAACGCGTTCGCGAGCAGGCTCGCTCCCAAGGTGGATCTTTGCGCTACAGAACACCTGCGGGGCTCATTGCACCGGCAAGAAATTCAGAAACAGCAGACTCTGCGCGTAATTCAGGCCGATCCTGCGATAGCGCTCGTCGAGCATCTGGGTGAGCAGGTCCAGGCGCGCGACGATTTTGCTGAATTCGGTGGCGAAGCTCAGGTTACTGCCCTCCTCCGAAATCTCGTTGGAGAACAGCAGCGGCTGGCCTTCCTTGTTCTGCCGTTGCGACAAAATCCACATGGCTTTTTCGATGTTACGTGCGGCGTTGTGCACGAAGGTCGGGTTGATCGCGTCAGTCATGTAGAACTCGGTGCGATTGCCGTGGGCGGTGACCAGCATGCTGCCGATCGCGTAGATGAAGGCGCCGACGCGGTCGCCGAGGAATTCCGGACTCATCGCATAACTCAGCGCCGCCAGATCCTTGCGCCCGCCAAGCACGGGCAACGGTTGCTGCTGCTCGACGGCAAGACGCACCTGCTTGACCGCCGCATTGACAGTGAGGAAGCCGGATTTGCGCAGCTCTTCCGGGTTGCGCAGATAGAGCTTACCCATCAGCCGGTAAAGGCTGTCGAGGTTGTCGCGCATCGCCAGGGTGGCCATGCGGTCGACGCTGGTCTGCAAAAATTCCTGCGGTTGCCCTTCACGCATCTGATTGAAGAAGCCGTTGCCGTTCTGGTGGCTGCAGCCGCCGAGCAACAGCGAGACCAGGCAGGCCAGCAGCAGGCACGGGCGGCGGTTAGCGACGGTGATCAGGGCAAAAACACTCGGCATGAAATCTCGGACAGGCACATTCCTGTGCGGCGGGAGTCACCGCATCCTGGCCATGCATAGAGCCGCCGATTAGGAAAAAGTGCAGTGCCTGGGCGATTAGCCGACCTTCGGTGATAGACGACTCATCAATTAGTCGGACTTTATATTTGCCAATACAGGTAAATCCGCTATAAATCTTCTCTCTCGACTCAAATAGCATGACTAGTGTCATGTAGGAGCTGCCGAAGGCTGCGATCTTTTGATCTTGCTTCTAAAAACCAAAATCAAGATCAAAAGATCGCAGCCTTCGGCAGCTCCTACGGTCAATACGAAAACAACAACAAAAAGGAAGGTCAACCATGCTTCAATCCCGTCACCTGCTCTCCGGCCTCGGACTGTCCCTGATGATCGCTAC
>Ga0157369_10005786_pt1 | contig 14371 bp, 11 predicted proteins | sample C25metaG_FD_113461 | JGI IMG/M metagenome (GOLD analysis project Ga0157369, IMG submission 113461) | Corn rhizosphere microbial communities from Kellogg Biological Station, Michigan, USA - C2-5 metaG | ecosystem: Host-associated > Plants > Roots > Rhizosphere > Soil | place: USA: Michigan...
ATGGTCGAGGATGCGAATGTGTTGCCGCAGACGTACGTTGGAGCGGGACTCGACGTCGCTCACGCGGTGGTCGGCCATCGACACCTTTTGAATCTGCCGCGCAAAGTCGAGATCGAGATTGCCGATCCGAAACTGGTGCGCGAACTCTCCGAACACGCGCCGCTTCGCGCGCTGGCCGCGCTCGCGGTCCACGGCCCGAAGCGGCTCCTGCAAAACATTCTTCCGTGGCTGCGTCCTTCGCAGCCGGCTCCCTTGCCGGTTGCGGTTCGCGCGCCGGCGGCCGCCCTTAAATCGCCGGCAGCGCTGCATGCCACCACTCAGCCGGCTGACGCACAGTTCTCCGCCAACCTGATGGTCGCGAGGCGATATGGAAACGAGTAGTAGGCCCGTAGTGGTAAAGCGCATGCCGGATCGCATGAATCACCGGCAGGCGAAGGTGTTCTTGCGCGAGGTACAGCCGTTCCTGATTTGCGACCGCCCGCAAGTCGTCTTCGACCTGTCGCAGGTGCGGCAGTTGGACGCCGCGGGAATCGACATGCTTCTGCATTGCATGTCGGAAGTCATGAGGCGTGACGGCGATCTCAAGCTAGCGGCGCTCTCGCCGCAGGCCGCGACCGTGCTCGAGCTCACGCGCACCGACCGGCTCTTCGAGATTTACGAAACCTCGTCCGACGCGGTTCGCAGCTTTACGTACTTCCTGCCCAACGCGATGCGGCCGATCCCGGGTCTTGCTTTCCCGTTGACCGGTGTCGGATCCAGCGCGGGCAAGGGCCCGGCAACGTCATCGCCTGCCGGTGACGAAGGAAAACTCGCCGCATGACCTTGGCAAAACCAGGAGCGCTCGAAGCTGTCCCCCGCTTCCGGTGGCGCGGCGCGGTAGCGAAGCTGCGCACCAACAAGTCGCATTCGGTCATTCTCGGCGGCAGCGTAATCATGCTCATCGGCTCTGCCGTGGTGAGCGCATTCAACTTTGGATACAACGTCGCCACCGCGCGCGTCCTTGGCCCCGAGGGATTCGGCCACGCGAGCGCGGCCGTCACGCTGCTGATGCTGGTTTCCGCCATCACTCTCTCGTTCCAGCTGGTATGCGCGAAGTTCGTGGCGCGGAATGAAACACCCGGAGCCAAGCAGAGCGTCTACCGGATGTTGCATCGCAAGTCGTGGTTCATCGGGCTGCTGCTCGCGGTTTCGATGGCGGCTGCCAGCGAGCCGATTACGCACTATCTCAACTTGCCCTCGCGATGGATCGTCTTCCTGCTCGCGGCGGGTGTCGCATTCTATGTTCCGCTCGGCGCACGTCGCGGACGCATGCAGGGGACGTGCTCCTTCGGTTCGCTGACCGGCAACTTCGTGCTGGAAGCGGTCACCCGCTTCGGCGGCGCGCTGGCACTGATGTGGATCGGATACGGCGTGCTCGGCGCAGTCGGTGCAATCACCGCCTCGGTCGTGCTCGCCTATCTGCTGCCCTTCTCGCACAAGCGCCAGGACGCGGATCAGATGGGCGCGGCATTCGTGCCGGCGTCGTTCCGTGAGGGCATGCAGGCCATCGTTTTCTTCGTCGGCCAGGTCATCATCAACAACGTCGACATCCTGCTGGTGAAGCACTACTTCTCGCCGGAGATGGCCGGCTTGTACGCCGCGGTCGCGCTGGTCGGACGCGTTGTCTACTTCTCATCGTGGCAGGTCGTAAGCGCCATGTTCCCGATCGCCGCCGGCGACAAGACCTCTTCGGAAAACTCATCGGTTCTCATCGTTCCGCTGCTGCTGGTGGTGGGAATCGCGGTGGGTGCCGTGATCGTCCTGGGAACGTTCTCCCACGCAATCGTGACCTTCGTCTTCGGCGGACGCTACACGGAAGCAGAGCCGCTCCTGAGCCTGTATGCCGCGTCCACCGGCTGCTACGCGTTGAGCGTGGTGCTGATGACGTACGAGATGTCGCGCAAGATCGCCAACACCGCCTGGCTGCAAATGGCATTCAGCGGCGCACTGGTGGCGGGGATCAGCGCTTTCCACGCCACTTTGCAGCAGGTCATCGTGGTGCAGGTCGTATTGATGGTCCTTCTGCTGGCTACGGTCTCTTTCCCCTTTTTCCGCCTGCGCGCCAGGAACGCGGCGCGCGCGCTTCGGGAGGCTGCATGAAGAAACTTCGTCATGTCAGCGAGGCGGAAGTCATCTCCGAGTTCCTGAAGAATGAGTTCTACCGCGAAGAGTTCCATCCCGATCGCGAGCAGTTCGAGTCGCTGGTGATGAATGCCGACATCACCAACCAGGACGAGAACGCCTTGCGCCGGGCGCTGTTGTTCCGGCGTCGCGGTCACATGTGGCGCGAGCTTCCCGCCGACACCGCGTGGTGGCAGGTGCAGGTTGAGGCCGACGACCTGGAACGCATTCGTGTTTTCCCGCGCGCGCATTGGCGCAAAATCTCCAACGGCAGCTTCCAGCTCGGACACATCGTGCAGCGGATCCGCGAAGGCGAATTCCGAGGCGAGACGCAGGAATACATCAACCGCATCCAGTCGCTGAGCTACCGCCTGCGGCTCGAGTACGACAACAGCACTGTGCTGCTGATCGGCATCGACGAGCGGCAGCCGGTCACGATTCTGGAAGGCAACCACCGGCTGACTGCGGCACTGCTGGCGTCGCCGGCGATCCTGCAGACGCGCTTCCGCGTGCTTTGCGGCATGTCGCCGCGCATGACCGAGTCCTGCTGGTACCAAACCAATCTCGCCAATCTCTGGCGGTATGCCAAGAACCGTATCCGCAATTTCCGCGACGACGAAGCGGATGTCGAGAAACTCCTGCCGCGGCTGGCGCCGGCGTACGGCGCGCGCTACCCCGACCCTGTCGTCGAAAACGATGCGGTCGAGACTCGCGGCAAAATCGCCTGAAAGTGAACGGAGAAGTTATGCACACACTGAAACCCTGGATCAGTGGATTACAACGAACGGCCGCGATCGCGGTGGTGCTCTGCCTGGCCGGAGTACCGCAGGCCATCGCGCAGGCGTCCCAAACCACCACGCCACCGGCGCAACAGAAACCGAACAGCACGCTCGTACCGGACCCGTCGAAAGGCCCGTTGCAGCCGGTCCAACCGCCCGCGCAGGAGCTGCCCGCCGCGCCAAGTTCTACGACAGCGACGCCGCAGACCACGTTGACGTCGCCGCAGGACCAGACGCAGCAGCCCGCGCAAAAGGAACCGCCCCTCGGCGCGGCCGGCGCTGAGATCGGCAAGCCCTCCGGCGGACTGGCATCAAAGCCGGCCGGAAACGCGATCGCTCCCGCCAAGCAGCGCCAGGTTCGATCGATGCTGATCAAGGCGGGCGCAATCGCTGCGGGAGCAGCGGCGCTGGGCATCGTCTACGGATTGTCGCGCTCGACGTCCAGTACGCCTCCGGGCGCCACGACGACCACCGGGCACTGAAGCACATTTGTGATTGATGATTGATGATTGGTGATTGGTGATTGGTGATTGGTCATTTATGACGAACGGGCCTCACATGACCGTGAATCAAAGATCTTCATTGCCAGTCGACAATCGCAAATCACAAATCGCAATTCAGAAATGACTATGTCTCACCGTCCGCTGTTGATCTCGTTCTCCGGGCTCGACGGCTCGGGCAAAAGCACGCAGATCGCGAACCTGCGGGCCGCGCTCGAGCGGCTCGGGTATCGCACGCGTGTGCTCGCGTTCTGGGACAACGTGGTGGTCGGAACGCGCTGGCGTGAGGCATTTGTCCACAAGGCATTCGGCTCGGAGCGCGGCGTGGGAGCTCCCGGCAAGCCGGTAGAGCGGCGCGACAAGAACGTCCGCAAGCCCTACCTCACCGTGGCGCGTCACATGCTGTATCTGCTGGACGCGATACACCTGGCATGGGTAGTGACACGCAATCGCGGAGGCGCAGACGCGCTGATCTTCGATCGCTACCTCTACGACGAGCTCGCGAATCTGCCGCTGCGCAACCGCTTCACCCGATGGTTCATTCAGGCGGTGACGGCCGTGATCCCGCGCCCCGAACTGGCCTTTCTGCTCGATGCCGACGTCGAGGCAGCCCGCGCGCGCAAGCCGGAGTATCCCGTGGAGTTCATGCGCGAGTGCCGCGAACAGTACTTTGAGTTGGCCGCGCAGCTTGGGACCATGACCGTGATTCCGCCGCTGCCGCTCGGCCAAGCCAAACAGGCTGTCTTGTCGAGACTGCTGGAGAAGACTGGCGGTATTCCGGGACAGACGGCGGACGACGCAATTCCCGCGGCTTAGAACTACCAAGGATCGCGCCGCTACTTCGTAGCAGCCACCGGGGCGATCTCTTCCACGTCGATCCACTGCGTCGGATACTGGCCTGTGTAGCAGGCGGTGCAGTAGGTGGTGTGTTCGCCTTCGGCGCAGGCCTTCTTCAATCCCTCGAGCGAGAGATAGGCGAGCGAGTCCGCGCCGATGTATTCGCGGATCTCCTCGATGCTCTTGTTCGCCCCGATCAGTTGCCGCTTCGACGGCGTATCCACCCCGTAAAAGCACGGCGAGATGGTCGGCGGGCATGAGACGCGCAGGTGCACCTCGGTAGCGCCGGCATCACGCACCATGCGCACGATCTTGCGGCTGGTGGTGCCGCGAACAATCGAATCGTCCACCAGGATCACGCGCTTACCCTCGAGCAGCGCCCGCACCGGGTTGAGTTTCAGCTTCACGCCGAAATCGCGCATCTTCTGCTCCGGCTCGATGAACGTCCGTCCAACGTAGTGATTGCGGATCAGCCCGAAGCGGAAGGGCACGCCGGACTCGTGCGAGTAGCCGAGCGCCGCGGTGACGCCGGAATCGGGCACAGGCACGACGATGTCGGCGTCGGTCGGAGCTTCGCGCGCCAGCTGGCGTCCGAGCTCCTCACGGCTCTCCTGCACCGACCGCCCGAAGATGATGCTGTCGGGACGCGAAAAATAAACGTGCTCGAAGATGCAGCTCGACTGCGGCGCGCCCGACGAATAGAAGCGCGACTGAACGCCTTCCGGTCCAACCACGACTAGCTCTCCGGCCTTCACCTCGCGCACGTATTCCGCGCCGATCAGGTCGAAGGCGCAGCTCTCGGAAGCAAACACGATGGTGTCGCGCAACGGCGCGCCCGGCAGGCCTTCCTGCGCCGGAACCGCAGGAATCCGCCCCATGACGAGTGGACGGAAGCCGCGCGGGTCACGGGCGGCAAAGATGTGGTCTTTGGTGATCATCACCAGCGAGAACGCGCCTTCGATGCGGCGCAGCGCGTCGGCAATCGCTTCCGGCAGCGTGGTTTCTCTCGACTGCGCGATCAGGTGCAGCACCACCTCGGTGTCGCTGTTGGTCTGAAAAATCGATCCCGCTTGCTCCAGCCGATTGCGAATGCTGAGCGCATTGACGATGTTGCCGTTGTGCGCCAGCGCGATCTGTCCCTTGTTGCACGCCACCATGATCGGCTGCGCGTTTGCCACGGCGGAATCGCCGGCCGTCGAATAGCGCGTGTGGCCGATCGCGAGCGAACCGGGGACCTTGGCAAGCGAGTCGGCGCCGAAGATGTCGGCGACCAGGCCCATGTCCTTGTGCACGCTCAGGTGCTTGCCGTCGGACGCCGCGATCCCAGCCGATTCCTGGCCGCGATGCTGCTGCGCGTGCAGCCCGAGGTACGCGAGCGTGCTCGCCTCCGGATGCGCGTAAACGGCGACAACGCCGCACTCGTCACGAAATTTGTCAAACGGGATGATCATCGAAGACTTTGCGTTCTCTGCGTCTTTTCGGTGATTCTAGCTTTTCTGCACCACGTTCGGAACCAGCCGCTCTTCCGTCTCGACGTGCAGGGCGCGCTCCAGCGCCTGCTCCCAGGCGTCCCTCAACTCGGTTATGGAACCGGACACTACCACAGTCCCGTTCAGCTTGATCGTCAGTTTTTCAGGAGCGGTTTGGCCCAGCAAATCCGCGGAAATCTGGTGTTTGCGCGCTACTTCTTGGATAGCCCCAACCCGCGCCGGGTCGCAGGAAATCACCACCCGGCTGGCATCTTCCCCGAAGAGGGCGAACTCGGCCGCAAGCTCGGAACTAAGGTTGACCGTAGCTCCAACACCCTCCGCGAATCCCGCTTCGGCGACTGCGACGGCCAGTCCACCTTCCGAGCAGTCGTGCGCTGATTCGACCAGCCCCGAGTCAATCATCTCGATCACGGCCTTCTGCAGCGCCGCCTCGCGTTCCAACTCGAGCGACGGCGGATATCCCCAAACCTGTCCAAGCACCGCCTTGGCGTATTCCGACGAGCCGAACTCGGCTTCGGCATCGGTGGCGTCCGGCTCGACACCCGCGTGCAACAGAACGACGGAGCGGCCCGCCTCGCGGAAGTGCGACGACATGGCTCGCTCGACCTGTTCGATCACGCCGACCACGCCCAGCACCGGCGTGGGATAAATGCCTTCGCCGAGCGTCTCGTTGTAGAGCGACACGTTGCCGCCGGTGATCGGAATCTCCAACTCTTCACACGCTTCCGTGATGCCATCGATCACCTGCGACAACTGGTACATCACGTGCGGCTTCTCGGGATTGCCGAAGTTTAGGCAATTCGTCGCCGCGACCGGAGTCGCGCCCGTACACGCCACGTTGCGCGCCGCTTCGGCCACGGCGTGCTGCGCGCCTAGCCGCGGATCGAGCCAGCACCAGCGTCCATGGCCGTCGAGCGCCATAGCGATGCCGCGGTTGGTGCCCTTCACCCGAATCACGCCGGCATCGCCGCCCGGACCATTCAGCGTATTGATCTGCACCATTGAGTCGTACTGCTGGTGGATCCAGCGTTTGGAGCAGACATTCTCCGATGCCAGCAGTCGCTTGAGATCTCCGGTCAGGTCCGCGGACTTGCCGAGCTGAACGCTCTCCGGCATCTCCCGCGCGACCTTCGCTTCCCAGCGCTCCAGCGGACGCTTGTACACCGGCGCATCGTCGGTGAGCGCGGTGTTCGGAATCTCGGCGACGACCTGCCCGTGCTCCAGCACGCGCAGCTTGCCGTCGTTCGTCACGCGGCCGATCGTGACGGCGTCGAGTCCCCACTTTTCGAAGACTTTGAAAACCTCCGCCTCCTTGCCCTTTTCCGCGACCAGCAGCATGCGCTCCTGCGATTCGGAGAGCATGATCTCGTAGGCGGTCATGCGCGTCTCGCGCTGCGGCACCTGGTCCATCTCGATCTCGATGCCGACGCCGCCGCGCGCTCCCATCTCGCAGGTGGAGCACGTCAACCCCGCTGCGCCCATGTCCTGGATCCCGACCACCACGCCGGTTTCCATGGCTTCGAGGCACGCTTCGAGCAGCAGCTTCTCCAGGAACGGATCGCCCACTTGGACGTTGGGACGCTTCTGCTCCGAGCCCTCGCGGAATTCCTCCGACGCCATCGTCGCCCCGTGAATCCCATCGCGCCCGGTTTTGGCGCCGACGTAAATCACCGGGTTCCCTTCGCCGCTCGCCTTCGCCAGGAAGATGCGGTCGCTGCGCATCAACCCCAGCGCGAACGCGTTCACCAGCGGATTGCCGTTGTAGCAGGACTCGAACTTGGTCTCGCCGCCCAGGTTCGGCACGCCAAAGCAGTTGCCGTAACTGGCAATGCCGCTCACCACGCCCTCGAGGATGGAGTGATTCTTGTGGAGATCAGCCTGTTTCGCCTTACCGTCCGCGCTGATCGGCCCAAACCGCAGCGAGTCCATCACCGCCACCGGGCGCGCGCCCATGGTGAAGATGTCGCGCAGGATCCCGCCTACGCCGGTAGCCGCGCCTTGGAACGGCTCCAGGAACGAAGGATGGTTGTGGGATTCGATCTTGAAGGCGCAGGCCCAGCCGTCGCCGATGTCGATGACGCCCGCGTTTTCGCCCGGCCCCTGTAGGACACGCCGGCTGCGCGTCGGCAGCCGCTTCAAATGCACGCGCGACGACTTGTAGGAGCAGTGCTCGCTCCACATCACGCTGAAAATGCCGAGTTCGGGCAGTGTTGGGCGCCGCCCCAGCAGGCGGATGATCTTGCCGAACTCTTCCTGGGAAAGGCCGTGCTGGGCGATAACCTCGGGCGTGAGGGACGGAGAGCCGTTGGGCGAAGGCGGCATAACAGCATTGTCGCAAATCGGCCCGCTTCGGCGCACCAAAAAGCCGCAAGGTGCTATTCGAAAACCACCGGGTGCCTCACGTTCGCCCTCTTTCGGCTAACGTGGGGCTTTCGCCGACGCGCCTCGCCTTCTTTTGGCTAACGTGGGGCTTTCCCGACAACCGCCCCACCAGCAGCAGCATCGAATCTGAGGTCTGCAATCAAAGTTCCCTGACAACCATCAGGGCTGCTCAGAAAGAACGCTAACCGGCGCTTCTTTCTGAGCCCCTTCTAAGGGGCTCTCTCCCTCGCGTTACCACCCATCCGTACAGTCACGATTCGTGCCAACGTAACCTTGCCCTAGCCGGGCAGTGCGTCTACCATGCGGCCGATTCCCCGAAGGAGCACGTCATGACTAGCCTCAAGCGGCTCACCGCCGTGTTGTGCGGCCCCTTGTTTGTCGTCTTCGGGTTCAGCCAGTCCACTCCGAATTTCGCTCCCGGTGTCGCGCGCTGGGACATCAAGACCAGCCTCATGTCCGGAGCCATCAACAAGACACCTCACAAGATGCAGTTTGCGGATTTGCGCGGACTCTCGGCGCCCTCGGCCACGCTGCTGAAGAATGATAAGGTCCGCATGCGCCAGAGCGGCGCCTCCGGCCCGCAGGAAGGCGACATCATCAGCACAGACGCCTGGGTGCAGCTTGTCGCCGTCGAAGCCGCCAAGAAGAAGGGCACCAATGAGGTCACGGACGGTGACTACCATATCCAGGTCAGCGACGCCCGCACCAACCGCGACGACGTGGTCATCGTCGAAGTGCCGCAACCCGAGTTCGTCTCCGATCCCGCTCTCAAGGCGAAGGTCCAGGCGCTGCGCGACATGCTGAAAACCAAGCTGCACAGCGGGACCGAGTTCTCCATGAACACCGGCTCGTGCATCGCGCACCCGGTGCAAATGCGGCTGGTCGGTCAGCTTTTCTACGACGCCACCCACACCACCAAGGGCGATCCCGGCGGCGGACGCGGCAAGCAGGGGCATCACGCCGCCACGCTGTGGGAGCTGCATCCGCTGTTCGCTGCAACCATCCTGAGCAAAACCGGCCAGGCCGCTGTTTCCTGTCCGTAGGAGACGGGATATAGACTGTCGGCGATGAAGTTGAGGCGCTCTGCGGGCGTGAGCCCGAGCATCGCGAGGGCAGGAGCCCGCAGCCGAAATCCTGAGCGAAGCGAAGGATCTCGCCGATGAAGTCCGTCATCGTCGGCACGGCGGGGCACATCGATCACGGCAAAACCGCGCTGGTCAAGGCGCTCACCGGGATCGACGCCGATCGCCTGGAAGAAGAAAAGCGCCGCGGCATCACCATCGACATCGGCTTCGCGCATCTGGAATTGCCGGCGCCCGGGGAAAAGCACGACGAGCTACCCGCGCCAAGGGAAGGGCACGACTTTAGTCGTGCCGTTGGCTCGCCTCGCAGCAGGGCTTTAGCCCCTGAGGTCATTAAGCTCGGCTTCGTCGACGTGCCCGGCCACGAGCGTTTCGTGCGCAACATGCTGGCTGGCATTGGCGGGATCGACGTAGTCATGCTGATCGTCGCCGCCGACGAAGGCATCAAGCCGCAAACGCGCGAGCACTTCGACATCTGCCGCCTGCTCCAAGTACACCGCGGTCTCACTGTCCTCACCAAGGCTGATATGGTCGACGCCGACTCGCTCGCTGTCGTCCGCCTCGAAGTGGAAGAGTTCCTGCGCGGATCGTTTCTTGATCCGGCAACGTCACCGATTGTGCCGGTCAGTTCCAAGACCGGAGCCGGTCTCGACGATCTGCGCCGCGAACTGGCGCGCGTTGCCGCCGACGCACCCGCCAAGGATTCCCGCGCGCTGTTCCGCCTGCCCATCGACCGCGTGTTCACTATGAAAGGCTTCGGTACCGTCGTCACCGGCACGCTCGTCTCCGGCGCCGTGAAGAAAGAAGAGGAAGTGGACCTCTTTCCATCCGGACGCCGTGTCCGCGTCCGTGGCGTGCAGGTGCACGGCGCAACCGCCGATCAGGCGATTGCCGGACAGCGTACCGCGCTCAACCTGGCGGGAGTTGCGACCGAAGACCTCGCTCGCGGCATGATGCTCGCCGCTCCGGGCGTCTTCCGCACGACGTCGCGCGCCGACGTGACCCTCACGCTGCTGCCCGGTGCCAAGCCGCTGAAAGACCGCGCTCGTGTCCACTTCCACTGCTACACCGCGGAAACCATCGCCGAAGTGCGACTGATTGGAGGGCCGGCGTCCTCGCCGGCCACAAGCCTCGCGCCGGGCCAATCGTCCTTCGCGCAACTCCGCTTCTCCGCCCCGCTTCTCCTTCTTCCCGGAGACCGCTTCATCCTGCGCCAGTTCTCGCCGGTGGTCACGATCGGAGGAGGCGAGGTACTGGACATCTCGCCGCTCTCGCGCAAGCAACGAGATACAGCCACGCTGGATTTCCTCTCACTGATCCGGCAGGCAGCGCCGAAGGACGTGCTCGCCGCGCGCGTGGCGCGCCGCGGCGCCAATGGCCTTTCGCTTTCCGATGCTGTCGCGGAAACCGGTTGGCAGTCCAGCCTGATCGCTTCGCTGGCCGCGGAATTAGCCGGCGACCGCAAGGTGGCGCAGACCGGAGACGTCCTGGTCAGCGCGCAGGCTTTTCTGGCCGCCGGTCAGGCGCTGGTCGATGTGCTGAAGGAATTCCATCGTGCCAATCCGCTGGTCGCCGGCATGAGCAAAGAGGAACTGCGCACGCGAATCGACGTCGGCCCGCAAGTCTTCGCCGCGCTCACGCACGCGCTCGCCGGCTCCAGCAAGATCCAAATCACGGGCGAGCAGGTTCGGCTCGCCGGCAGCGGCGTCGTCATGAAAGACGAAGAGTCCGCGGCCAAGCAGAAGATCGAAAAGGTCTTCGCCGAAGCCGGACTCAAAGTCCCGCTGCTCAAGGACGTGCTCGCTTCCCTCCCCGTCGATCGCGCCCGCGCCCAGAAAATCGTCACTCTCCTGCTGCGCGATCGCGTGCTGGTCAAACTGGCTGATGACCTCGTTTTCCATCGCGACTCCCTCGACCAGATCCGCCGCCGCGTGCAGGAGTACAAGCAAACGTCGCCGAAGATCGACGTTGCGCGCTTCAAGGACCTGGCCGGCGTCACTCGCAAATACGCTATCCCGCTGCTCGAATATCTCGACCGCGAGCGCGTCACGCGCCGCGTCGGAGACGAGCGGATCATTCTGTAACCTGCCTTTCCGGTCCAGCAGCTCTGCATCCTCCAACCTGCGCATCTAAGTACGCTGGGGAGGTGTGGCGCATGCATTTCGGAACATTGAACGACTACAAATTTGCCGACCAGGGGCGCGAGATCCGCGGAACGCTGCTCTACGGCGAGGACAACGAGAAGCTGGGCACGATTCATGACGTGATCTTCGATCACGAATCGGGCGCGATCAAATACGCGGTCATCGACACCGGCGGCTGGCTCCACCACAAGTATTTCCTCGTTCCCGCCAACCGCATCACCACCTACGAGAAGCATGAGGACCACTTCTACGCGAAGCTGCGCAAGGAGCAGATTGAATATCTGCCGCCGTACGATCCCAAGCTGGTGGAGGATCACGGCAAGTGGGCCGACTACGAGAAGCGCTATGAGAGCGCGTGGACAGACGACGGCGGAATCCTGCACGCCAAGGGCAGCCCGCGCATCGTCACGCCGGAGCCCGACCAGGAAACCGGCAGCCACCCTGTCGCTTCCGACGTCGCCGGCCGCGACATCTGGCCGAAGCGCATCGAGAATCCCACGAAGCTGCCGGGCGGTCCGACGGCCCAGATGCATCCCGACGAGCAGACCGCGACCTCGGCCGCGGTGATGCCGACGTCCACCGGCGGTTCGGAGTGGGCGATGGATGAGCGTCTCAAGACGTTCGAGGGACGCGTGCGCAACAGCCTCACCGACATCCGCAAAGGCTGCGGGAGCTGCGGCGGAGAGACGATGCGCAAGGTCGGCTAAGCGGCGCGACTAGCGGTAAGAACCACGGAACGCACCGCACAGGCGCGGAGATGACTGCAACCGTCCTCCGCGCCTCTGCGTGTGCGCGATGAACTGTTTGTTGTCAGCCTAGCAATTCGTTCAGACCGTCTTCGTTGATCACCGTCACGCCCAATTCGCGCGCCTTGTCGATCTTCGATCCGGGATCGGCGCCGGCGACGACGTAATCGGTCTTCTTGCTGACCGAACCGGAAACTTTGCCTCCGGCGTCTTCGATCTTCTTCTTCGCCTCGTCGCGCGAATAGTTGGGAAGCGTTCCGGTGAGCACGAACGTCTTGCCCGCGAGCTTTGTTCCGCGCTGTTTCTTTTTGCCCTTGAATTGCAGCCCGGCTGCGCGGAGCCGATCCACCAGCTCGCGGTTGCGCGATTCGAGGAAGAACTCGCGAATGCTCTCGGCGATGCGCGGCCCTACCTCCGTCACTTCCTCGAGTTGCTCCAGCGCCTTCTCCTCCGACTTGTCGGAAGCGGCTTCCATGAGCGCATCCATCGATCCAAAGTGCTCGGCCAGCAGCTCGGCCGTGCGCTCACCCACGAACCGTATACCGAGCCCGTAGATCACCCGATCGAGCGGCAGCTTTTTGGAGTTTTCGATCTCGTCCAGGACGTTCTGCGCGGACTTCTCGCCCATTCGCTCCAGGCTGAACAGCTTGTCTTTCGTCAACTCGTAGACGTCGGCGACGTTGCGCACCAGTTTGCGGTCGGCGAGCTGGTTGACGAGCGCATCGCCCATGCCTTCAATGTTCATCACGCCGCGCGCCGCCCAGTGCAAAATGGATTCGCGCAACTTCGCCGGGCAGTTGGCGTTCACGCAGCGATGGTCGGCCTCGCCTTCCACTCTTGCGACGTGCCCGCCGCATTCGGGACAGCGTTCCGGCATGCGGAAATTCTTGTTTCCGCGCGGGTGCTGCTTGTCGTCGAGCACCTTGACGACCTTGGGGATCACGTCTCCGCCGCGCTCCACCTGCACCCAGTCACCGATCTTGACACCCAGCCGATCGATCTCGTCCATGTTGTGCAGCGTGGCGCGCGTCACCGTCGTGCCGCCAATCGACACCGGAGCGAGCCACGCCACCGGCGTCAGTTTGCCGGTACGTCCCACCTGCGGAACGATGTCTTCGATCTTCGTGACGCCGGCGCGCGCGGCGTACTTGTAGGCGATCGCCCAACGCGGCGCCTTGCCGGTAAATCCCAGCTCCTGCCACAGCGCGGTGCGGTTCACCTTGATGACGATGCCGTCGATTTCGTATGGCAGTTTGTCGCGCTTCGCCTCCCACTCGGAGATCGTCTTCCAGACCGCGTCGATGTTCGAGGCGAGCTTGCGATTCGGGTTCACCTTGAACCCGGCCGCCTCGAGCGCGTCGAGCGCCTCCGAGTGCGTCGCGAAGTGCTGCCGTCCGTTTACCAAAAGGAAATACGAATAGAAGTCGAGCCGCCGCTGCGCCGTGATGTTCGGATCGAGCACGCGAACCGCACCCGCTGCGGCATTACGCGGATTGGCAAACTTGCTCAGGTTCTGGCGCTCACGGTCTTCATTCATCCGCTCGAAGGCCTTGAGCGGCATCACCACTTCGCCGCGCACCTCGAAGTCGCGCGGAAGTTTTGACGATTTCAGCTTCTTCGCGTCAATCGACAGCGGCACCGAGCGAATAGTTCGCACATTCAGCGTCACCTCTTCGCCGATCGACCCGTCGCCGCGGGTGATGGCGCGTTCGAATGTCCCGTCGGAATAGCGCAGCGCCATGCTCAGCCCATCGAGCTTGAGCTCGCAGACGTACTCAATCTTCTCCGTGCCTGCGAGTTCGCCCACGCGGCGCGCCCATGCGCGCAACTCTTCCTCGTTGTACGCATTGTCGAGCGAGAGCATGGGCGCCGAATGCTCAACCTTGACGAAGCCTTCGCGCGGCTTGCCGCCCACGCGCTGCGTGGGAGAGTCCGGCGTGATCAACTCGGGATTCGCCGCCTCGAGCGCCTTCAGCTCGTTGACCAACCGGTCGAACTCCGCGTCGCTGATCTCGGGATTGTCGAGAACGTAGTAAAGATGCTCGTGGTGGCGGATCTGCTCGCGCAGGTCATCGACGCGCCGCTGAACTTTTGCCGGGGCAGCCATTCGCTACAGTGTCAATTTTCGCCCACTAACTTTCAAGTCGGTGCGCTGGGACTCCCCAGGGAAGAGGATTCGGCAGTTCGGCAGTTCGGCAGTTCGGCAGTTCGGCAGTTCGGCAGTTCGGCAGTTCGGCAGTTCGGCAGTTCG
>Ga0157369_10005789_pt1 | contig 14369 bp, 10 predicted proteins | sample C25metaG_FD_113461 | JGI IMG/M metagenome (GOLD analysis project Ga0157369, IMG submission 113461) | Corn rhizosphere microbial communities from Kellogg Biological Station, Michigan, USA - C2-5 metaG | ecosystem: Host-associated > Plants > Roots > Rhizosphere > Soil | place: USA: Michigan...
AACGTCCGCGAAAGCGCCGTGATCGAGGCGCGCGACGTCGACAACATCTACGCGGTGCCGGAGGCCTATCACAAGGCCGGCCTCGACGATGAGGTGCTGGCCGCGTTCGGCATCGCGCCGCGGATTCCGCCGGCGCTGCAAAGCTGGAACATCATCAACGAGCGCATCCGCAACCCCGAAGGCGACGTCACCATCGCCATCGTCGGCAAATATACCGGCATGAAGGATGCGTATAAGTCGCTGATCGAAGCGCTCTCGCATGGCGGCATCGCCAACAAGGTGAAGGTCAATCTCGACTGGATCGAGAGCGAGGTGTTCGAGAACGAGGACCCCGCGCCGTTCCTCGAGCACGTCAACGGCATCCTGGTGCCCGGCGGTTTCGGCCAGCGCGGCGCCGAAGGCAAGATCAAGGCGGCGCAGTTCGCGCGCGAGCGCAACGTGCCCTATTTCGGCATCTGCTTCGGCATGCAGATGGCCGTGATCGAGGCCGCGCGCAATCTGGTCGGCATCGAGCAGGCCAACTCCACCGAATTTGGCCCGACGCAGGAGCCCTTGGTCGGTCTCATGACCGAATGGCTGCGCGGCAATGAGCTCGAGAAGCGCTCGAAGGCCGGCGATCTCGGCGGCACCATGCGGCTCGGGGCCTATCCCGCAGCGTTGAAACGCGGCAGCCGCGTCTCCGAAGTCTATGGCGGCGCGACCGAAATCTCCGAGCGCCATCGTCATCGCTATGAAGTCAACACGGCGTACAAGGATCGGCTGGAACAGCACGGTTTGAAATTTTCCGGTCTCTCACCGGATGGCGTGCTGCCGGAGATCGTCGAGTACGAGGATCATCCCTGGTTCATCGGGGTGCAATTCCATCCCGAGCTGAAGTCGCGGCCCTTCGAGCCGCATCCGCTGTTTGCGTCGTTCATCCAGGCCGCGATGGTGCAGTCGAGGTTGGTTTGATTTTTTTCGAGACCGTAGGGTGGGCAAAGGCGCTCTTGCGCCGTGCCCACCACGTCCTGGCGCAATTGAGAATGGTGGGCACGCGGAGCCTGTCATCGGGCCGCGCGTTCGCGCGGACCCGTTGGCTTTGCCCACCCTACATACCGATAATCCGCCTTTGACGTTGGCGTCAATTGTTGCGACAACACGCTCCCGTTTCCTCAAGAACAAAACAAGGGGAGTGTTGTTGATGATCTACGAAATGCGCGTCTATCGCTGCCTGCCGGGCCGGCTGCCGGCGCTGCTCAAGCGCTTTGACACCATCACGCTGAAGCTGTGGGAGAAGCACGGCATCAAGCAGGCCGGCTTCTTCACGACGCTGGTCGGCGAATCCAACCAGGAGCTGACCTATTTCCTGGCCTGGGAGTCGCTCGCCGACCGCGAGAAGAAGTGGGCGGCGTTCCAGAGCGACCAGGAGTGGATCGCGGCGCGCGCCAAGACCGAGGAGGACGGCCAGATCGTCTTGAACATCGTCAACCAGCTCTTCGTGCCGACCTCGTTCTCGTCGGTGAAGTAGGCGGCATTGCCCCAGGGTATCGACCATATCGTGCACGTCGTCCGCGACCTCGATGCGGCCGGCGATTTCTATAGCCGGCTGGGGTTCACGGTCGGCGCGCGCAACGTCCATCCCTGGGGCACGCATAACCGCATCGTGCAGTTCAAGACCTCGTTCATTGAGCTGCTCGAGGTCGGCGAGCCCCGGAAGATTCCGCCGCATGGCCCGCGGGCCTTTTCCTTCGGCGCGTTCAACCGCGATTTCGTCGCTACGCGCGAAGGGCTGTCGATGCTGATCCTGAAGAGCACCGACGCGCGCGCCGATGCGCGTTCGTTCGAGGCGACCGGGATTTCCGATTTCGAGGTGTTCGACTTCGGACGCGAAGCGAAAAGGCCTGACGGCACCACGGTCAAGGTCGCGTTCTCGCTGGCCTTTGCGCGCGATCCGGCATCGCCCGGCCTCGGCTTCGCGGTGTGCCAGCAGCATTTCCCGGAAAACTTCTGGAATCCGGCGTTCCAGCTTCATGCCAATGGCGCGACCGGCATGCCCGGCGTGATCATGATCGCGGACAATCCGAGCGACCATCATGTGTTTCTGAAAGGCTTCACCGGCGTCAACAATCTGCATTCGAGCTCGATCGGCATCAAGGCTGTGACCGCGCATGGCGAGATCGAAATCATGGAGCCGATTGCGTTTCGCGATCAGTTCGGCGTCACGCCTGATGTCAGCGGGGAGGGCATGACGCTGGATGCGATGCGCTTCGCCGTCCCCGACATGAGCCAGACCGAGGCCGTTTTCACCGAGGCCGGGATCAAGGCCGAGCGGCATCTCGGGCGGATGGTCATTCGGCCCAATTTGGCCTACGGCGCAACCCTGATATTCGAGGCCGCGAAAGTGGGTTGATCCCACCGGGGGCGACCTTATGGTCGCCCGGAAGCTTTGAGGATGTATCCGTGAACGCAATTCCCTCCGCGGCGCCGGTCGTCAATGTCGGCCAGGTCAATTTCGGCGTCAGGTTCGGCAATGAGCTGCCGATCTCGATCATCGCCGGTCCGTGCCAGCTCGAGAGTCGCGCGCATGCACTGGAAGTCGCGAGCGCGCTGAAGGAGATCGCGGGCCGTCTCAGAATCGGGCTCGTCTACAAGACCTCCTTCGACAAGGCCAACCGCACCAGCGCCTCCGCCGCGCGTGGGCTTGGGCTGGAACAGTCGCTGCCGATCTTCGCCGAGATACGTTCTTCGCTCGGCCTGCCGGTGCTCACCGACATCCATGAAGCCGCGCAATGCGCTGAAGTGGCGCAAGCGGTCGACGTGTTGCAGATCCCGGCCTTCCTGTGCCGGCAGACGGATCTGTTGCTCGCCGCTGCCGCGACCGGCAAGGTCGTCAATGTCAAGAAGGGGCAGTTCCTCGCGCCCTGGGACATGACCAACGTCGTCAGCAAGATCACCGGCGGCGGCAACCAAAATGTGCTGGTCACCGAGCGCGGTGCGTCGTTCGGTTACAATACGCTGGTTTCCGACATGCGTGCGCTTCCAATTCTTGCGCGCACCACCGGCGCGCCTGTCATTTTCGATGCCACCCATTCGGTGCAGCAGCCGGGCGGGAAGGGTACCGCATCCGGCGGCGAGCGCGAGTTCGTGCCGGTGCTGGCACGCGCCGCAGTCGCGGTCGGCGTCGCCGGCGTCTTCATCGAGACCCATCCCGATCCCGATCATGCGCCCTCCGACGGCCCGAACATGGTGCCGCTGCGCGAGTTCGAAGGACTGGTCCGGAAGCTGATGGCGTTCGATGCGATCGCCAAGGCCAAAGCGCCCTGATGCATCAAACCGTCGCGCGGCTCAAAGACAGGGATCAACGTCTTCCGCCCGCGCTCAACGTCGTCGCGCTGGGATGTTTTTCGGCCGCACTGTCGGGCCGTGCGCTCGATCCGGTGCTGCCGCATGTCGCCGATGACTTTGGCGTCACGATCGCGACGGCCGCGAGCTTCTCTTCGGTCTTCGCCTTCACCTTCGCCGTGATCCAGCCGTTGATCGGGGCGGCGGCCGATCTCTTCGGCAAGGCGCGGTTGATGATCTTCTGCCTCGTGATCCTTGGCATCGCCAATCTCGTCGGGGCGCTCGCCACCTCGTTTTCGTTGCTGTTCGCCTCGCGCATTATCGCAGGTATCGGGGCCGGCGGCGTGTTTCCGGTGGCGCTCGGCCTCGCCAGCGATCTCGTCAGTGCCGACAAGCGGCAGATCGGGATCGGCCGTACGCTTGCGGGCTCGATGAGCGGCAATCTTCTGGGTGCGACGTTCTCGGGCCTGATCGGCGATTTCCTCGGCTGGCGCGGCGTGCTCGCAATTCTGGGCGCCCTTGTCGTCGTCGCGGCAGTAGCTGTCGCGGCCGGCTTTCGCGGGGCGAAACTCAACCACGCGCCGCGTGCTGATCTCGGCGCGCTCAAGCACGGGTACCTCACGATCTTCGCCAACCCGAACGCGCGCGTCTGTTATTCCACGGTCTTCATCGAAGGCTGCTGCGTGCTCGGCCTGTTCCCGTTCATCGCCTCGTTCCTGTTCGATCTCGGCGAGAAGTCGCTGTCGGTCGCAGGCATCGTGATCGCGGGCTTTGCTGTCGGCGGACTGTTCTACACCGTAACCGTCTCGCGCCTGCTGTCTCGGCTCGGCATGAACGGCATGATGATCGCAGGCGCAACACTGGTCGGCATCCAGCTCATCGCCACCGCGTTCGGCGCGGCCTGGAAGCTGCAATTCCTGTGCATGCTGATGATGGGCTGGGGTTTCTACATGATCCACGGCTGCATCCAGGTCTTCGCCAGCGAGCTTTCGGTGGAAGCGCGCGCCACGGCGCTGTCGCTGCATTCGTTCTTCTTTTTCATGGGACAGACCGTCGGCCCCATCGCCTACGGCTATGGCTTGCAGTATGGCGGCAAGGCCGTGACGCTCGGACTGGCTGCGGCCTGCATGATCGTGCTCGGCCTCGTCTGCGCGTCGCTACTGCGGCAACGCCCGCCTGCGGATGCCGGCCTTGACGTCGGGCCTTGATTTCGGATCAACCGGCGCCGGCGGCCGCCGCGCAATAGTCGCGCCAGAACTGCCGGTAGCCGGCCTCGACGTGCTGGGTATAGACCGCGACGTTTCCGGCCGGCGAGTTCGCAATTCTTGCCGGCAAGTCCGCCCGCAACTTCTCCAGTGCGGAGGGCATGGACGCAAATTTCTGCGCAATCGCCACATAGCCATCATCGTCACTGGCGACCCAATCGTCGAGACCGATCGCGCTCAGGATCGCGGCACTGATACGTGAGGACGCGCCATTGCCGAGCCGGGCAACGACCGGCACACCCATGTACAGCGCCTCCCAGGTGCTGACGCCGCCGTTCTGCGGAAACGGATCTAGCGAAATGTCGATATCTGCAAAGGCCTTTAAATGCTCGGGCCGCGCGGTCGAGCCGATGCAGATGACCCTGTCCTGCGAAACACCCTGGGCCAGGAAACGACCGATCAAGCCATCGCGCACCAACGTATCGTCAAGGGCGACGTGCTTCACGACGATCCTCGCATCCGCCACCGCGCGGAACAGTTTCGACCAGACCGCCAGCACGTCGTCGGATATTTTGTCGATCCTGTTGAAGATGCCGAAGGTGACGAAGCCGTTGCGGCGCATCGGAAGCGCGGAAGGCTGCACCTCGGTGACGGGATCGATCGTGATCAGCGACGGCAAATCGTAGACGCGCTCCGCAAACAGATGCCGGACGTTTTGGGGAACGGCCACCGGATCTGCGAAAAAATAGTCCATGGCCCGAAGGCCCGTGCCCGTGGCGTGCCCCCAGGCCGTGACCTGGACCGGCGCCGGCTTGCGTGCGAACACGCCAAGGCGGTTGCCCGACGTATGTCCCGAAAGGTCGACGAGGATATCGACGCCGTCGGATTGAATCCGATCGGCCAGCTCGTCATCGGAAAGAGCCGCAGCGTCGACCCAGATATCGGCCAGTGATCGGAAGACGTCGGTCTGAGAGTCTGTCGCGGTTGAACAGGAATAGCAGTTGATCTGGAAATTCGCCTTGTCGTGGGATCGCAGCACCGGCAGGAAAACTTCTGCGGCTGAATGTTTCCTGAAGTCGGAGGAGACATATCCGACCACGAGGCGCTTTTGCGCATCGAGCGACCGAGCCGCAAGCTGGCGCCTTGCAAATTTGCAGCCGATCGCATCCCACCAGTATCGTCGGGCCGCCTGCTGTACGGCGAAATCCGCCTCGGCAAGGAAATCCAGATGGAAAATCCTGTTCGTGATCGCTTCCTCGCAATCCGGCCTGATCTCAAGTGCCCGATCGAAGTGCCGGATGGCGCCGGCGGTGTCGCCGAGCTTTCCGAGACAGCTGCCCAGCAGCGCGTGACCGGTTTCGGAAGCCGGAGCCAGCTCGATCACCTTTTTGGAAGCGATGATCGCCTGCGCCACATTGCCCATGGCCATGCTGACCCGCGCCTTGCCCCGCCAGGCCACGTCGAGCGTGGGCTCACGGGCGATCGCGGCGTCAAAATCGGCCTCCGCCTGCGCCTTGCGCCCCAGCTGCAAATGCAGCCGTCCGCGGTGGGCGAGAAGCTCGGCCATGTCCGGCCTGATCGCCAATGCCGCATTGAACGCGGCTTCCGCCGCCTCGAAGTGCCGCAGCTCGAGTTGAGCAAGCCCGTTGCCGACCATGGCTTCGAAGTGATGCGGTTGAAGCGCAAGCGCCCGCTGATAGCTTGCGACGGCCAGGTCATATCGCTCGATCGCCATTTCGGCCACGCCACGATTGCACCAGGCGTCGACGTCGTCGGACTGCAATTCGATCGCCCGCGTGAAGGCTGCAATCGCCTGTTCGGGTAGATTGAGGCGCAGTAGCGCATTGCCCAGATTCTTCTGGGCCAGCGGAAAATTCGGCTTCAGCGCGAGCGCCTTGTTGTAGCAGATACGCGCTTCATCATGGCGCTCGAGCTTGATCAGCGCGAAACCGAGATTGGATTGGGCATCCGCCGAGCCCGGGTTGAGGGCAACCGCGCGCTCGAGGATCCCACCCGCTTCCTCGAGCTGCCCGGAGCCGAGGACGGACACGCCGAGCAGATGCATGGCGTCAAAAAGATCGGGCAGCTCGGCTAGCACGCGCCGGCAAAGCGACTGGACATCCGCATGCCGGCCTTCGCGGTAAGCGGCGAATGCAGCCAGCATCAGCTCCAGGTTCTTCCGGACTGTCGCTTGCCGATTTGCGTCCTGGATGGCGCGAGGGCCGGCGGTATTTTGCAAGGGGGGTTCCCGGGCGAATCTCTTGGAGATTGTAGCACGCGCGAGGGGCACCTCGGCGACGGCCGCGATGGGGGCTCCCTGGCCTAACCCTAGCGGCCGCGCCAATGTGAATCTATTTGCGAGCGCCTTGATCGCCGATCGATCTAAGGTAGCATGCGACGCGAGCGGGGGGAGCGGTCCATGTATCTCGTTGGCTGGCTTATCGTCGGCTTCGCGCTGGCAAGCTGTGCGATGTATCTTGGTCGACAGTTGACAGGTCGTCCCGCGGAGCCCCTGGACGACGCGGTGGCGCGCTCGCTGACAGCCGATTTACCTCCCGCCGCCCCTCCGGCCGCCGACCAGGTCGGATCGGCAGCGGCGGTCCGGACCGCCACGTCCCCCTTTGCTTCACATTGGTGGTTGATTGCTCTCGCCGCCGTTTCCGTCCTCGTCCTGTGCTTTGCCGTGGCGAGCGATCGGGCCGGCTTCTGGGATTGCGTGCTTTGGCTGCGATCCCCCTTCCTCGGAACCCGCTTTCAATATCTGCTGTGGGGCGCCGCTGTCGGCGTTTTCACGCAGATCTTCCGCGTACAGATCGCCAACGCGTCGAAGCAGGCGTTTGACGCGACGATCGGGAGCGGGGAGGGCACGGCCTGGGCCCTGCAAAGCACGCTTGCCTTGTTGATCATCGCGGCAGTGGTGTTCGCGATCAAACCAGATCTGCTGACTTATCTGCGCTCGGTGGAATATGGCGGCTTCAAAGCCACGTTCGCCGATCATTCGACGACGGCCCGCGTCGCGGACCTCAAGTACAAGGAATTGCTTTGGGGCTTCACGCTGGAACAGTACAGCGGGGAAAATTTTGGTCCCGGTTATGTCAGCGAGAGCTCTGATCGCGCGAAGTACGGCGATCTGTTTTTCGACAATCACGTCAGCAAGCAACAAAGGAATATCACCAACGCCCTGTTCGGGAGCTATGTCGAGCCGATCATAGGCTCACTTATCTGCCTTGAGAGAAATCATCCCATCAAGGTTGCCGCGTTCGATCCGGACCTGATCAAGTACGGGGCGCGCTGGGTGAGCTTCCTTTCGCGCCTGAGGAGCGAGCCTTCAAATCTCACCTTTCCAATGGTCGAGCAGTTCTTGAGGGGCATCAGCGGCTATGAGCGGGACGCGACGAAGTATGTCAAAGCCATCGTTCCGGATTGCGCTGTGCATTCCGTGGTTCCGGACGAGGTCACCCAGGACACGGCGAAGATTTGGCTCAACTATAACGATGGCATTGCGAAACTGACCGCTGAAGGCAAGAGCGGCTCGAGCTTTCTGCTGTTGGCAATGATAGAGCCGTACCTCGTCGCAGCCACAGGTGACCTGATTGTTGTTCTGAACGGACAAAAGGAGAAGGCCGAATTCCTGACCAAGATGCTGGACGGCTTCCCTGACAATGCCGACATGATGACTCCCGGCATCGTCAATATCTTCTACCAGACGGCAGACGCGCAACTTAAGAGCTTCGAGAGCTGGCCCGCCGAGAAGATTGCCGCAAATCTGGATTTTGCAATACGGGGCGCCGACATCCTAATCGACAAAAGCTCTCGCTTGGTCGCCAGCTACAATGAAAAAGTCAGCAAGGAAAGCAACAGCCCAAATGCGAGCGCCGACAAGGATAATCCGACCAGGTTCTTTGGAGCGATGAACCGGAACTTGGTGATCCTGCTGGCGGAAAAATTGGCACTGTTCAATCAACGGGCCCTGTCGGGGGAGGCACTGTCGCAGGAGGCGCGCGAGGAATGGCTCCGAACCTATAGCCGGTTGATCGCCAACCTGCGGGCCCGTTCGAATGCGCCGATCGTCGCGAGGCAAGGTCTGCCCGCTGCGACCTTGAACAAGCAAAGCGAAGAGCTCTGGCCATCCATTACGATCGAGCCGCAATATCTCGTCGATATCGACATCGCAGCCGCAATCTCGTCGATCCTGCTCGATCGAGATCAGGACGATGTCGCCGGGCTCTCCTGCAACACGGCGCTTTATTATCTCAATGCAGCCAGTACCAACGTTCAGGCCTACCTCAGTGCCGATCGGCGTCCGGCCGAGGAGCAACTCATGGAGTTGGCCAAAACGGAGAACGCTGCGCCTCACTATTTCAATGCGGCCAGCGCCGGCGCGAAGGCACCCGCTGGTGTCGACCAGCATCACGCTGACGAGCAGCTACCGGAGTTGCGAAGAAAGGAAGCCGAGGCTCGGAATACGCTGGCTCGGACCGCGCTGGTCGAGCTGCAGTTGAAGCGAATACTCTCAACGCTTCGCAACTGGGCAGGCGTTCCCTGCGATTGGAATCGTGAGCCCCTGACCGGGCACGCGAATTAGATCGGGCCGGCGAATGCGACACTGCTCGCGAGCGCGAAAAGAGCCGCGGCGATCAGCGTGAAGTGAAAGAGCTTCTGGGTGTGTTTCATGCTGGAAATATAGGCGAATTTACCCGGTTTTTCAATGTCGTTTTCCTGAACGCTCATTCACGTCTGGATGCGCGACAACGAAGGGCTCAGCCCCGGCCGCGATAGGGCGTCACGCCCTGGCTCGGTACCCAGAGCCCCTTCGGCAACCGTCCGACCTGCCAGAATACATCGATGGGAATGCCGCCCCGTGGATACCAGTAGCCGCCGATCCGCAGCCACTTCGGCTTGACCTCGGCGGTGATCCGCTTGCCGATCATCACGGTGCAATCCTCGTGGAAGGCGCCATGGTTACGGAAGCTCGCGACATAGAGCTTTAGTGATTTCGACTCCAGCAGCCATTGGCCGGGCGCATAGTCGATCACCAGATGCGCGAAATCCGGCTGACCCGTGACCGGGCAGATCGAAGTGAACTCGGGCACCGTGAAGCGGACCAGATAGTCCGTGCCTTTCTGAGGGTTGGGAACGCGGTCGATTTGCGCCTTCTCGGGGCTGTCGGGCCATTCGACGGCGCGGCCGAGCTGGAGGCTGGATGAGTTGGCCGGCTTGCGGGGCTTGGTGGGCATGATGATCTCCGTTACGGCCCTATTAGCCAATTGTAACGGCAGCGTCACCGGTTGGCAGAGCCTCACGCGAGCTTCGCATGTGCAGCGCGGCAAGTAGCTTCCTAAGCCCTAGGTTGAAAAACAGACCCCTGTAACGATCGACGAAAAGAGGGCATGCTGGCCGAACAAATACGCCAGTCGATGCCGCAATCGATGGCCAACAAAATCAAAGGGGGGACCCGCCATGGATGCTTCCACGCAGTCGCGCGCAGCCTCAATTCTTGCCCGCCTCGATCGACTTCCCAGCACGGCACATATCTGGCGCATGATCGCGCTGCTCTCGCTCGGCGGCATGTTCGAGCTCTACGATCTGTTCATGACGGCCTATATCGTCCCCGGTCTGATGAAGGCCGGGCTGCTCACCAACGTGAAGGTGAGCATCTTCGCTGGCCCTGCGCTGTTCGTCGCCGCGACTTTCTTCGGCCTGTTTATTGGAACCATGTTCTTCGGCTATGTCGCTGACAAATACGGCCGGCGCACGATCTTCACCTTTTCTATGCTGTGGTACAGCGCGGCAACGCTGGTGATGGCGTTTCAGACCACCGGCCTTGGCGTCAGCCTGTGGCGGTTGATCGCCGGCATCGGCATCGGCGTCGAACTCGTTACCATCGACACTTATCTGTCCGAACTGGTGCCGAAATCGATGCGCGGCCGCTCCTTCGCGTTCAACCAGGGCGTCCAGTTCTCGGTCGTTCCGATCGTGGCCTTTGTCGCCTTCATGCTGGTCCCGATCAGTCCGCTCGGCTTCGATGGCTGGCGCTGGGTGGTCCTGATCGGCTCGGCCGGCGCCATCGCGGTCTGGTTCATCCGCCGCGGACTGCCGGAGAGCCCGCGCTGGCTGATCAATCAGGGACGGCTGGATGAAGCAGACGCGGTGACGTCGGCGATCGAGGCGAAGGTCCAGGCCGACCTCGGCGGCAAGGCCTTGCCGGCACCGCAGAGCCATGCGGTGGAAGACCAGCAGCCGGTCGGGCGCCTTTCAGAGGTCTTCGAGCCGGCCTATCGCAGCCGCACCGTGATGCTGATGGTCTTCCAGTTTTTCCAGACCTTCGGCTTCTATGGCTTTGCGGCCTGGGTGCCGACGCTGATCGCCCAGCAGACCGGCATCAATCTCCACGCAAGCCTGCTCTATTCGTTCATCATCGCCATCGCCAATCCCTTCGGTCCGCTGCTGGCGATGGGCTTTGCGGACAAATGCGAGCGGAAATGGCAGGTGGTCGGCGCCGCCTGCTGCATCGGCATCTTCGGCATGGCGTTTTCCTATCAGAGCACCATGGCCTTGCTGATTCTGTTCGGCGTGCTGATCACCTTGTCGAACAACGTGCTGTCGTACTCGTTCCATAACTACCAGGCCGAGCTCTACCCGGCGCGGGTGCGGGCTCGCGCTGTCGGCTTCACCTATTCGCTCAGCCGCATCAGCGCGGTGTTTGCAAGCTTCATCATCGGCTTCTTCCTGCAGACCGCCGGGACCAAGGGCGTGTTCAGCCTGATCGCGGTGGCGATGCTCATCGTCGTCATCTCGATCGGCGGCTGGGGACCGCGCACCCTCGATCTGGAGCTGGAGGAGATTTCGCGCTAGAGAGCGATGATTTGAAGTTGAATCGTCATTGCGAGCGAAGCGAAGCAATCCATCGTGCCGCGTGGACAGAATGGATTGCTTCGTCGCTGTCGCTCCTCGCAATGACTGAGGGATTCGAACCTAAACTCATCATGATCTAGTCCGAGGACAGAGGTGAAATCGGATGACCGCAACCACAGCAGCGGATGATGTCCGCGTGCTCGTGCCAGCCGGTGTGCTCGGATGGGGCATTCGCGCTGACGAGACCGACGCGGGACTGGCGATGGCGCCCCACGCCATCGCCGTCGACGCCGGCTCGACCGACTCCGGCCCCGCCTATCTCGCCACCGGCCGGACCAAGTACGGACGTCCCTCCATCAAGCGCGACCTGTCGATCCTGATGGCCGCGCGGCGGCGGGCGGGGATTCCCCTGCTGATCGGCTCCCGCGGTACCTCCGGCTGCGACATGGCGGTGGACCAGACGCTCGAGGTCGTGCTGGAGGTCGCGCGCGAGCAGGGGGATGCGCCCAGGATCGCGGTGATCTACTCCGAGCAGAGTGCGGCGGACCTCAAGGTTCGCAACGCGACCGGCAAGGTGACGCCGCTGGTGCCTTCGGTAGCGGTGACCAACGCCGACCTCGACGCCTGCACCCATATCGTCGCGCTGCTCGGGCCCGAGCCCTACATCGAAGCCGTCACCTCAGGTGCCGACATCGTCCTTGGCGGCCGCACCACGGACACGGCCGTGCTGGCCGCCATCCCGTTGATGCGGGGCGCGGATGTGGCGGCCGCCTGGCATGCGGCCAAGATCGCCGAGTGCGGCGGGCTTTGCACGGCGAGCCCGACCAGTCCGGGCGTGATGATGAGCATCGGCCGCGATGGCTTCACCATCGAGCCGTTATCGCCACAGAATCGCTGTACGCCGGAGACCGTGTCGGCGCACATGCTCTACGAGAACAGCGATCCGTTCCATCTGGTCGAACCCGGCGGCGTCCTTGACGTTACCGACGCACACTATGTCGCCCTCGATGAAAGGCGCGTCCGCGTCACCGGATCGCGGTGGGAGACCAAGCCCTACACCATGAAGCTGGAAGGGGCGGGCGGCGGTCCGTTCCAGACCATCATGCTGGTCGGCATCGAGGACCCGAACGTGCTGGCGGATGTCGATGCCTTCATAACGCGCATGGCGCGTGGGCTGCGCGATCGCCTGGCGCGCACCATGGGCCCCGATGCTGACATCGATATCTCGCTTCGCCCTTATGGCTGGAACGCCGTCTCAGGCCGCACGCCAGCTGAAGGAACGCCGCCACCGCGCGAGATCGGCTTGATGTTCGTCGCGACCGCGCCGACCCAGGCCTTGGCGACCGAAGCCGCCCGCGTGTGCAATCCGATTTTCTTCCACTTTCCGGTGCGCGAGGGCAATGAGCTGCCGAGCTATGCGTTTGCCTTCTCGCCGGCCGAGATCGAGCGCGGACAGGTCTTTCAGTTTCACCTGAACCACGTGGTGCATGTGTCATCGCCCCTCGAGTTGGCGCGCACGCGCTGGATCGATCTGGCGCCGGCGCGGAGAAACCTCGCCAATGCCTAGGCTCAAGGACGTCTGCCGCTACGTCCGCTCCAAGAACGCCGGTCCCTTCTGGGTCACGGTGGACCTGTTTTTCGATAGTGCCGACAGCTACGCAGAGCATCACGCCGACCCGGCCATCTCCGCCGAGAGCATTGCCGCGATCTACGGCGTCGAGGCTGCCCTTGTGAAACGCTTCGAGGTCAAGTCGCTGAACATGGTCAAGATTTCATACCCGCGCACGACGCCCCAGGGCGGGGTGGTCGAGCGCGACATGCATAGCGGCCAGCAGTTCGTGCCGCTCCTGGAACTGCAGCTTCGTCGCAATCGATAGCGCCGCCCAATTGATCGATAGCGCAGCCCAATTGTTGGGCTCACAACTTCCGGACCTGGAGCCGTTCTTGGAGCCTTTCCTGCTCCGTTGCGTTGCGGTAGAAGCGGCGCCGACCGCTTGACCCCTAAAATTTCCGAAGAGGCAATCATGACCGCCATCGTCGACATCATCGGCCGCGAAATCCTGGACAGCCGTGGCAATCCTACCGTCGAGGTCGACGTGGTGCTGGAGGACGGTTCGGTCGGCCGCGCCGCAGTGCCCTCGGGCGCATCTACCGGCGCGCACGAAGCCGTGGAGCTCCGCGACGGCGACAAGTCGCGCTATCTCGGCAAGGGCGTGCGCAAGGCGGTCGAGGCCGTCAACGGCGAAATCTTCGAGGCGCTGGCCGACCAGGCGGTCGAGGACCAGATCCATATCGACCAGACCATGATCGAGCTCGACGGCACGGCGAACAAAAGCCGGCTCGGGGCTAACGCCATCCTCGGCGTATCGCTTGCCTGCGCCAAGGCGGCGGCCGAATCCTTCGACATGCCGCTCTACCGTTATGTCGGCGGCACCTCGGCGCGGACCTTGCCGGTGCCGATGATGAACATCGTCAATGGCGGCGTGCACGCCGACAACCCCATCGACTTCCAGGAGTTCATGATCCTGCCGGTGGGGGCGGCGACCTTCGCCGACGCGCTGCGCTGCGGCTCGGAAATCTTCCACACGCTGCGCGGCGAATTGAAGAAGGCCGGCCACAACACCAATGTCGGCGACGAGGGCGGCTTTGCGCCGAACCTGCCATCGGCAGATGCAGCGCTCGACTTCGTCATGGGTGCGATCGGCAAGGCCGGCTACAAGGCGGGCAGCGACGTCATGCTCGGCCTCGATTGCGCCGCGACCGAGTTCTTCAAGGATGGCAAATACGTCTATGGCGGCGAGAACAAGACCCGCTCCCGTTCCGAGCAGGCCAAGTATCTGGCCGAGCTCGTCTCGCGCTATCCGATCGTGACGGTCGAGGACGGCATGTCGGAAGACGACATGGAGGGCTGGAAGGAGCTGACCGATCTGATCGGCAACAAGTGCCAGCTCGTCGGCGACGATCTCTTCGTCACCAATGTGACGCGGC
>Ga0157369_10005790_pt1 | contig 14368 bp, 10 predicted proteins | sample C25metaG_FD_113461 | JGI IMG/M metagenome (GOLD analysis project Ga0157369, IMG submission 113461) | Corn rhizosphere microbial communities from Kellogg Biological Station, Michigan, USA - C2-5 metaG | ecosystem: Host-associated > Plants > Roots > Rhizosphere > Soil | place: USA: Michigan...
AGTGTCGACGCAGGGATCGGCGTGGCGCGAGGTGCGCGTACGCGATGTTCGCTCCGGGCAGGATTTGAGCGACGAGCTTCGCGGAATCAAGGACTCGCCGCTGTCGTGGACGAAAGACGAGCGTGGGTTTTTCTATGTCCGATCGGACGCCGGCAATGCGCCGCCGGCGAACCCGCTCGCGCCCGACGGGAGGCCGCGTCTCTACTATCATCGCGTCGGTCAGAAACAGTCGGACGATCGATTGATCTACGAGGCAGCAGACCATCCCGACTGGCAATTGCGCGTCGACGTCAGCGAGGACGGTGAGTATCTCGTGATTGCCGCGCGATCCGGCGCGGGAACAGAAACTCCGAACCGACTCTACTTCATCGACCTCGACAACCCAAAGCATCCGAACCTTGGAGCGCCGCTCGTCAAGCTGTTCGACACCGCCGATGCGTTGTACGAGTTCGTCTCGAGCGACGGGCCGCTGTTTTTCATTCGAACGACGAAAGACGCTCCGCGCGCTCGGGTGGTCGCGGTCGATATCAATTCGCCCGATCCGGATCACTGGACGACGGCGGTTCGCGAGACCTACGATCCACTGATCGGTGCCCTCCGCGTCGATGATCGCATCATCGCCCATCGCTTGCATGACGCGCATTCGGTCCTCGAGCTGTATTCGTTCGACGGTGGCGCACGCGGCGTCGTTTCACTCCCTGGCCCGGGTATTGGAACCGTCGCGGAGCTTCACGGGCGCAGCGACGATCGCGAATTTTATTTCACGTACTCATCCGTGCTGCAGCCGCCGAGCGTATATCGCTATGATTTGGACGGTCGGAGCGCGATTCCATATCGATCGGCGCGTCCGGATACCGCTCTCGGTCAGTACGAGACGACGCAGCTCTTCTACAGCAGCAAAGACGGAACTCGGGTTCCGCTGTTCATCACGGCGCGCCGTGGCATCGCGCTCGACGGCACGCATCCGACGCTGCTTGCCGGCGACGGTGCCTTTCAGGTGCCGAACACGCCGACTTATTCACCGCTCGTGGCGGCGTGGCTCGAGTCTGGTGGAGTGTACGCTGTCGCGAACGTGCGGGGTGGCGGCGAGTACGGGCGTGCATGGCACGACGCGGCGAGCGGAGCGCGCAAACAGACAAGCTTCGACGATTTCATCGCGGCGGCCGAGTTCCTGATCGATCAGCGGTACACGCGTCCGTCGTTGCTTGCGATCAGCGGCCGTGGAAATGGTGGCCTGCTCGTTGGCGCGGCGATGACGCAACGGCCCGATCTCTTTGCCGCGGCGCTCATCGACGCCGGGCTCTTGGACATGACGCGTTTCAACCGATTTGCGGGCGGCGCTGCGTGGACGCGAGAATATGGATCGCCCGACACGCCCAACGATTTGCGCATCATGCTCGCGTATTCGCCGCTGCAGCGCGTCAAGGCGGGCACGGCTTACCCGGCCACACTGATCACGGTCGGCGATCACGACGAAGTCTTCACGCCGGTCCCCAGCTACAAATTCGCCGCGGCGATGCAGGCGAGTCAGGCCGCCCAGGCGCCGGTGTTGTTACGTGTGCAGCAGAATGTTGGATTTGGCCCAAGCACGCCGCTCGCGAAAGAGCTGGCGATCGCCGCCGACCGCCTCACGTTTCTTTTGAGCGCTCTGCACCTGGCGCGTTGAGGGCGAGACCGTCGAACATCGGGCGTTGAATACGCGAGGGCTCCGGTCGCGCGCCTTGCTGTGGTTTGCCCGGGCGGTCACCTTTCGCGCATGAGCGTGCTCGCGACTTACGCCGCCGTCGTGGCGATGATCAAAGCAGGTTTGTTTTATGTTGCGGGCGCGCTCGCTGTCGTTGCCGCGGTCGACTGGGCGGTTCGTACGCGTCGCATTAGTCCATTCAGCCGGACCGCGCGCGTTTTTCGTGGACGCGTTGATCCACTCGTCGCTCCGATCGAGCGCGTCGTCGTGAGAGCGGGCGGAGTACCGGCATCGGCACCCTGGTGGGCGCTCGTCGCTGTGGCGATCGGCGGCATCGCGCTGATCGGCGCGCTGGGTCTGATCTACAATGTTTTGTTTCAGATCGTCGCGATGAGCGTGGAGCCGCGCCAGGCACCGATGACATTGTTGTCATGGGCGTTCTCGATTCTGAAGCTCGCGCTCTTAGTGCGCGTCTTCTCATCCTGGCTTCCGATTTCGCCGTACTCGAGATGGATCCGCTGGTCGTACGTGCTCACGGATTGGATGATCGTGCCGTTGCGACGCGTGATTCCGTCGATTGGAATGATCGACATCACGCCAATCGTCGCGTGGCTGGGAATCGTCGTCGTTCAATCGCTGCTTGGAATTCCGTGACGTCGCTTCGCGTGACCGAGGTGGACGGCCGAGTTCGGTTTTCGGTTCGTGTTCAGCCGCGCGCTTCGCGAAGCGAGGTCGTCGGAGTGTATGGTGACGCGCTGAAGGTTCGACTCTCTGCACCGCCCGTAGACGGGGCCGCCAACGCCGCACTCTTGGAATTTCTCGCTGAAGTCTTCGCGGTAGGGCGGCGTGATGTTAGAATACTCGCCGGCGAGGCCTCGCGATCAAAGATCGTGGAGATCGAACGAATCACCGAACGCGCAGTGCACGACGTCGCCGAACGCACTGCGCGCTGATGCCGAAAGACATGACCCAGATTCTCTTGGTCGGCACAGAGCTCCCACTACTCGAAGGTTTGGCGCAATCGTTCGCCGCCTTGGGGTTCGCGCCTATCGTTGCCCAGTCGGTGCATGAGGCCCGCGAGCTTGCCGCGCAGCATCCGCCGCTCATCGCGGTGATCAGCCGTGGGCTAGCGGCACCGGCGACCACCGATACCCTGAGCATTCCACTCGCGCCGGGCGGCGCGCTCGTGCTCTATCGCGTCGTCGGCAGTCCGCTGGTGACGTTGTCGCCATCGGTGCAGCGCGTGGTGCTTGCTGATCTCACGCTTCCGCTGGAGCGGAATCGTCTCATGGCGCTCGTGCAGCACGTTGGCGAGCGGGCGAAGATGACGGGGCGAGGACGAGAGCCGGAAAGCAGGGTGGAGGGCTGAGGGAAGGAATGCGCCTGCGGCGCTTGACGGCATGAGACGGATCGGTGGACGGAATAACATTTCTCTGCGGGCCGAACTGCGCTGTCAACGTTCTCGGTCCTCGCCGGCGTCGCGAATCCCAGCGTGAGCTCCAGCTATAAGCCGTGAGCGTTTAGCGCGGAGCTATGAGCCGGTAGCGGGCCCGATACTGGCTCATCGCTCCCTGCTAATCGCTCAAAGCTTACAGCGCTGGAACTCGCGACGGCAACGAGCGTTGAGAGCGGCGATCTCGCATTGGAGGCTCGCGCTCGCACCCCGCCCGGCCGCTCACCTCTGGCAACCCATTCCGCCCGCCATTACACTACATATCACATCCGATTCGTGGCGATTTAAGGGCAAATTGCGGCCACGTAAAACATTCCGCTAAAACGCCGGCCCGAGCGCTTGCGTTGCGGGCATTTTTCTTTTTTCCGCACCCCGATGGCTCAGCTAACCAATTCCGCCGCACCGACGACATCGAAAAGCGACGAATCGCCGAGCGCCTATCTCGACGCGATTGCGCAGCGCGTGATCGTGTTCGACGGCGCGATGGGGACGAACATTCAGCGACACCACCCGACACCGGACGATTTCGGCGGAACGTCGCTCGAGGGCTGTAACGATCATCTGGTTCTGACCCGACCCGATATCATCCAATCGATCCACGAATCGTTCCTCGCCGTCGGTTGCGACGTCGTCGAGACGTGCACCTTCCAGTCGACGCCCCATCGTCTTCGCGAGTGGGGAATCGAGGAGAAGACGCGCGACATCAACGTCGCGGCCGCTCGATTGGCCCGCGCCGCTTGCGACAAGTACTCGACGCCCGATAAGCCACGGTTCGTCGCCGGCTCGATCGGGCCCACGGGTCTGCTTCTCTCGAGCAACGACCCCGTTCTCTCGAACACGACCTTCGCGGAGCTCGAAGAGAATTACTACACGCAAGCCAAGTACCTCGTCGAAGGCGGAGTGGACGTTCTGCTCATCGAGACATCGCAAGACATTCTCGAGGTGAAGGCCGCCGTCGCCGGCTTCGAGCGGCTGTTCGTCGAGATTGGTCGTCGCGTCGCGATCCAAGCACAAGTCACGCTCGACACGAGCGGACGCATGCTGCTCGGCACGGACATCGCGAGCGCGATGACGACCCTCGAGGCGTTGCGCATCGACGTGATCGGTCTCAATTGCTCGACGGGTCCCGAGCACATGCGCGAGCCGATTCGGTATCTCGCCGAGAATGCGATTCGACCTGTGTCGTGCATTCCGAATGCGGGCTTGCCGCTCAACACCGGCACGGGCGACGCGATCTATCCACTCGAGCCCGAGCCGATGGCGCAGATGCTCGGCGAATTCGTCGAGCAGTTCGGCGTCAGAATTGTGGGTGGATGTTGCGGAACGACACCCGAGCATCTGAAAGCGATTGTGAAGAGGATAGAGGGCAGCGATTCGAGCGCGGAAGGTGGAGGCTCGAGGGTTGCGGGAAGGACTACAGCAGACAGGCGAAGCCCGTCTGGTCCTGAACCGCGTGCGAAAAGCTCATCAAGCGCGCGCGCGTCAGCGCGCCGCACCCCTTCCCTCGGCACTCCATCCTCCACCCTCCACCCTGGCGCAATTCGCGGTTCCAAAGTCCCACGCGCCTCGTCCGCCATGCGCGCCATCGACTTCGATCAAAATCCGAAGCCGCTGCTCATCGGCGAACGCGTCAACGCGCAGGGATCACGCAAGGTCAAACGGCTGCTGCTCGGTGATGACTACGACGGAATCGCGACCGTCGCGCGCGAACAGGTGGAATCGGGCGCGCACGTCCTCGACGTCTGCGTCGCCGTCACGGAGCGCGGCGACGAAGCGGAGCAGATGGCGAAGGTCGTCAAGCTGCTGTCGATGACCGTCGAGACGCCCATCATGATCGACTCGACGGAAGCCGGCGTCATCGCGACCGCGCTCGAGACGATTCCGGGGCGCGCCATCATCAACTCCATCAACATGGAGAATGGCCGCGAGCGCATCGATCGCGTAGTGCCGCTCGCCAAGAAGCACGGCGCGGCGCTCGTCGCGCTCACGATCGATACGGAAGGCATGGCGAAGACGCGCCAGCGGAAGCTCGACGTCGCGAAGAAGATCTATGACATCGTCGTCGGCGAGTACGGCCTCAAGCCCGAAGATCTCATCTACGACGATCTCACCTTCACGCTCGCGACCGGCGACGCCGAATGGATCGACTCGGCCGTGGAGACGATCGAAGGCATCCGGCTCATCAAGCGCGAGCTACCAGGTGTCTACACGAGTCTCGGCGTATCGAACGTGAGCTTTGGTCTGGCGCCGGACGCGCGCGCCGTTCTGAATTCAGTGTTCTTGCATCACTGCGTCGAAGCGGGACTCGACATGGCGATCGTGAACCCTGCGCACGTGCAACCGTACGCGGAGATTCCGGCCGACGAGCGCGCGCTGGCCGATGATCTGGTGTTCAATCGCCGGCCCGATGCGCTGCAGCGTTTCATCGAGCACTTCGATCAAAGAGCGAATGGAGAGTCCGCCGACAGCGCCCGCCCTGGCGGCGTTCAAATAGATGCATCCAGTGAGCTCGCGCCGGAGGCGCGAGTTCACTGGATGGTGGTGCACCGCAAGAAGGAAGGCATCGAGGCGGCGCTCGACGTCGCCGGCGTGCGCGAGAACCCAGTTCGCGTGCTGAACGAGGTGTTGTTGCCGGCGATGAAGGAAGTCGGCGACAAGTTTGGCGCGGGCGAGCTCATTCTGCCGTTCGTGTTGCAATCCGCCGAAGTCATGAAGAAGGCGGTGAAGCATCTGGAGCAGTTCTTGGAGCGCGCCGAAGGATACACAAAGGGACGCGTCGTGTTGGCGACGGTGTACGGCGATGTGCACGACATCGGCAAGTCGCTCGTGAATACGATCCTCTCGAACAACGGTTATACGGTTTACGATTTGGGCAAACAGGTTCCGGTAAACACCATCATCGAAAAGGCGCTCGAGGTAAACGCGGATGCGATCGGATTGTCGGCATTGCTCGTGTCGACGTCAAAGCAGATGCCGCTGTGCGTGCAGGAGCTCGATCGTCGTGGCTTGGACATTCCGGTGCTGATTGGCGGCGCCGCGATCAATCGCCGGTTTGGGCGACGCGCGTTGTTCGTCGAAGGCGAGCGGGCGTACGAGTCTGGTGTCTTTTATTGCAAGGATGCATTCGAGGGACTGGAGACGATGGATCGCCTTCAGGACGGCGAGACGCACGACACCTTCGTCGCGAAGTTGCTCGAGGATGCGCGGACGGACAAGTTCCTGCACACGAACGTTGGAAAGGACACGTCGTCGGGCAACGCCGGCGGCGAGCGGAGCGACGTCACTGCCGACAACCCGGTGCCGTCGGCGCCGTTCTTCGGCGCGAAAACGCTCAATGACATTCCTCTCGACGAAGTCTTCGCGCTGCTCGATCTCGACGAGCTCTATCGACTGCAATGGGGTGCGCGTGGATCGGGACCGGAATACGAGGCGACTGTCCGCAAAGAATTCGAGCCGACGCTCGCTCGGCTCAAGGAATCAGCAAAGTGTGATCGTTGGCTTCAGCCGCGTGCGGTGTACGGGCTCTTCCCTGCTCAGTCACTGGCGAACGATCTGGTCGTATACGATCCCGCGGCGTATGCGGTAGACGGCACGACGCGTGAGATCGCGCGCTTCCATTTCCCGCGCCAGGAAGGACGCGAGCGGCTCTGCATCGCTGACTATTTCCGATCGAGCAATTCGACGGATGTCGACGTCGTCGCGTTTCAGGTCGTGACCGTCGGCGACGCCGCAACTGAGCGATTCCAAACGTTGCAGAACTCCGGCGAGTATACCGAGGCGTTTTACGTGCATGGATTGGCCGTGGAGACCGCGGAAGCCGTCGCGGAGTGGATGCACCGAAAGATTCGGCACGAGCTCGGCGTTCCAGCGGGACAGGGTAAGCGATATTCGTGGGGCTACGGCGCGTGTCCGGATCTCGAGGATCACGCGCAGTTGTTCAGAATCTTGCCAGTTGAAAGCGAGCTCGGTATGCAGCTCACGAGTGCCTATCAGTTGATTCCTGAGCAGAGCACGGCGGCGATCATCGTGCATCATCCCCAGGCGAAGTACTACGCCGTCCGAGGCGAAGGAGCCAAGTAGTGGCCTCCCAGTCCAAGCTCCAGCGTCTACTCGACCCCAATGCCATCGTCATCTTCGACGGCGCCATGGGCACGATGCTGTACAGCAAGGGCGTGTTCATCAATCAATGCTACGATGAGCTGAACGTTCGTGCACCCGATATGGTACGCGACGTCCACAAGCAGTACGTCGCGGCGGGCGCCGAAGTCATCGAGACGAACAGCTTCGGCGCGAATCGCCTCAAGCTCACGCAGCATGGCTTGCAGGATCAGGTGCACGAGCTCAATCGTTCCGCCGCCGTGTTGGCGCGCGAAGCCGCCGGCGACCGCGCGCTCGTTGCAGGGGCGATCGGACCACTCGGTGTACGCATCGAGCCGTACGGACCGACGAGCGCCGACGAGGCGTGTTCCGTATTTCGCGAGCAATTGATCGGGCTCAAGGACGGCGGCGTCGATCTGTTCATTCTCGAGACGTTCAGCGATCTCCAGGAGATCGAGCAGGCGATCCGCGCGGCGCGGTCAGTCGATCCCAGCTTGCCGATCGTCGCGCAGATGACCGTTGGCGTCGACGGACGAACGCCGTATGGGGCGACGCCTGAGGACGTAGCGCGCTCGCTCGACAGTTGGGGCGTGGACGTCATTGGGCTCAACTGCTCCGTCGGGCCGCAGACCATTCTCGAATGCATCGAGAAGATGTCACCGCACACGCGCAAGAAGTTGAGCGCGCAACCAAACGCCGGGATGCCGCGCGACGTCGGTGGCCGCAGCATGTACATGGCGAGCCCGGAATACATGGGGACGTATGCGCGGCATCTCGTGCAAGCCGGAGCCAGGGTCGTGGGCGGATGCTGCGGCACGACCCCGGAGCACATTCACTCGATGGTCGAAGGGGTACGACCATTGAGTCCACGGCTCGCGGGCGGTGGCGTTCTCGACGTCTCGCACAATGCTGGTGCGACTGGAAGCAGTGTGAGTACAACGATCACCGAGCCTCGCGCGCCAGCGGCTGATGGCGTGCCGCCTGTGCCGCTGGCTGAGCGCTCCAAGTGGGGACGCAAGCTCGCGACGAACGAATTCGTCACGTCAGTGGAGATCGTGCCGCCACGAGGCGTCGACGCGACGCGCATGCTCGCCGACGTCGGGCGACTGAAAACAGCCGGCGTCGATGCGGTGAACGTGCCCGACGGTCCACGGGCGCAGAGCCGAATGGGCGCGCTACTCACGAGTGTGCTCATCGAACAGCAAGTCGGTATCGAGACGGTGACGCACTATGCCTGTCGCGATCGCAACCTGCTCGGCATGTTGAGCGATCTGTTGGGCGCGGCTGCGGTTGGGTTGCGCAACCTGCTCGTCGTCACGGGCGATCCGCCGAAGATGGGTCCGTATCCCGATGCGACTGCCGTATTCGACGTCGACTCGATCGGCTTGACGAATTTGATTCGCAATCTCAATCGCGGTCTCGATCCCGGCGGCAATGCGATTGGGAAGCCGACATGTTTTGCTATTGGCGTTGGATGCAATCCTGTCGCGATCGATCCCGCGCAGGAGCTCAAGCGCTTCGAGTGGAAGGTCGACGCCGGCGCGGAGTACGCGATCACGCAACCGGTATTCGACGCGGCGCAGCTCGAGCGGTTTCTCGCGTCGATCGCGCACGTGCGAATCCCGATCATCGCGGGAATCTGGCCGCTGGTCTCGGTGCGCAACGCGGAGTTCCTCGCCAACGAAGTGCCGGGCGTGACCGTACCAGAGAGCATCATCACGCGAATGCGTCGCGCGAACGAGAAATCGAAGGAGCACGCCGTGGCGGAGGGCGTCGCGATCGCGCACGAAATGTTCGATCGCGTGAAAGGCGCTGTCGAGGGCGTTCAGGTTTCGGCACCATTCGGTAAGGTCGAACTCGCGTTGAAGGTCTTCGAACGGAGCTGAGGTGACGCCGGTCAAGCACAACCTCGTCGCACTTGGATCGGCCGCTGTGCTCGCGGTTTATGCCGCGGGCTACTCTCGAACGCGTGCCGCGGCCGCCCAGTACGAGATGCAGTCCGAGAATCGCCGACCGCGTGAGGCATCACGGTCACCATCACCGGCACAGACTGGGGCGGCGGCTCCAGCTGCGGCGATCGCTGCAGCGACTGATGCACGGGCGGACACGGTCCGCGACGTTGGGCCCGCCCACGTCCCTGCGGCGACGCTGACAACAAAGCACCCCAGGGCCGAAACGCACGCATCCGTCGAGGCAACGAAGCACGAGGACTCGACTCCGATGAAACCGCCTTCCGACACGACTACGTCACGCGTCGCCGCTCCGCCCGCTAACCCAACGCCTGACTCGGCGAAAACCGTTGCGGCTCGAGCAACAGATTCGGCGACGACAACTGCGGGCAACGCCGCAGCGGCGTACAAGGACGGCACTTACTCGGCCTGGGGGACATCGCGACACGGTGACATCGAGGCGACGGTGCTGATCAAAGGCGGAAGAATCGAGGCCGCGATCGTCAGCCAATGTCTCACGCAGTACTCGTGTTCGTTGATCTCGGAGCTCCCGATTCAAGTGGTGTTGCGCCAAAGTCCGGAAGTCGACTTTGTTTCTGGCGCGACGCAAAGCACCAACGCGTTCTACTACGCAGTCGTCAACGCGCTGAAGAAAGCGAAGTGACCGACGCGTACGTCCGCACCGTCGCGTCGATGGGCACCGTCGTCACCGCGCATGTCGTCGGACGAGCGGCGAGTGACATCGAACGAATCGAATTGGAACACGCCGCCTCGAGCGCGCTGGCATGGTTCGAAGAAGTCGAGCGCGTATGCTCGCGGTTCGATCCGGAGAGCGAACTGAGTCGCTTGTCGAAGCAGATCGGCTCCCGCATGCCCGTGAGCGACTTGCTCTTCGAGGTGGTGCAGTTCGCTCTCGCGGTCGCAGAAGAAAGCGGAGGCGCCTTCGATCCGACGCTCGGCTTGCAGCTCGAGGCGAGAGGCTTCGACCGCGAGTATCGGAGCGGTGCGGTCGTGCGCACGCCCCTCGAGTCTGACGATATGGCGAGCTATCGCGACGTCGAGCTGGACGCCGATCAGAAAACTATCATGCTGGGCCGGCCGCTCCTGCTCGACCTTGGCGGCCTGGCGAAGGGGCTGGCGATCGACATGGCCGTGCGCGAGCTCGAGCAACGCTCGTTCGAGAATTTCGCGATCGACGCGGGCGGCGATTTGTATCTCTCGGGGCACAACGCCGACGACGAACCCTGGTCGGTCGGCATTCGTCATCCGCGACATGACGGTGAGCTAATCGAGACACTTCGCGTCTCGAATGTCGCAGTGTGCACGTCGGGCGACTATGAGCGGCGCGCACCGGGCGGGCCGGCGGAGCACCACATCGTCGACCCGCGCACGAAAGCGTCGGCGGTCGACGCGGCGAGTGTGACAGTGGTGGCGCCTTCGGCGATGGTCGCTGACGCGCTCGCGACCGCCGCGTTCGTGCTCGGCCCCGTCGACGCTCTCGCTTGGCTCGAGCGCCACGGCGTCGACGGGATGATCATCACGCCGTCGCTCGAGCGATTTGCAACGCGAGGCCTGCGCAGGGAGTATTGCGTCGAGCGTGGGTCGTCGCCCGATTCCGTCGTGTGACGTTCAGTCGGTTCTTCCGCACGCCGAAGGGCCTGGCCCTGATCGTCCTCGCGCTGCTGACGATTCTCGCGAGCGCCGGAGCAGGAGTCTCTCTGGTCGCTCCGCGCGTCGCCGCCGCGATTGTGCCGGCGATGCTGATCGACGCCGTGATTCTCCGGGGCATCAAAAGCAAATGGTTCTTTCCGAGCGGCGCGTTGTTGACCGGCTTGATCGTCGCGATGATCTTGAGCCCTCGCGAGCCATGGTACGTCGAGGCGGTCACTTCGGTGATTGGAGTGCTCAGCAAGTACGCCGTGAGAGCTCGCACAGCGAACGTCTTCAATCCGGCGGCGCTCGCGCTCGTCGCGGCGTTTTACGTGTTCCACACCGCGCAAAGTTGGTGGGGCGCGTTGCCAGAGATCTCGCCGATCGCGTTGGCCGTGCTCATTGCCAGTGGGGCGTTCATCGCCTACAAGGTCAACAAGATTCCGGCGGCGCTCGCGTTTCTCGGCGCATACTATGCGCTCGCGACGATCTCGGCGTTTACCGGCGATCCGAGGCGAGTCGCCGCACTATATCGAGCGCCCGATCTGCACGCTGCGTTGTACTTCGGGTTCTTCATGGTCACCGATCCACCGACGTCGCCACCCAAGCATCGCGATCAGCTCCTGTTTGGCGCCATCGTCGCGTTGGCGAGCTTCGCGGCATTCGAGTTGATCGGAGCCGTCTACTTTCTGCTCGCGGGACTCCTCGTTGCGAACGCGTGGGAAGGGTGGCGGCGGATGAAAGAGCGGGCTCGCCGGTAAATCCTGGCAAATCTCAATGTGGCGCACCGCGGGTCGAGACATACATTGTGAATCGCGTGGCCAGCGGCGTGGCTGCCATGCCGGTCTCGGAGAGTCCGCCCGTTTCTCTCAGTGGACACAGCCGAATGCCCTTGGATCGATCGCCGACCAATCACGTGAGCTACTGGGCTTCCTCCGAGGATCACGCTCGGACTATCGTCGACGACCACGGTGTCGAGTGGGAAGTTTACGACGAAGGTACGTGGAGCATCCAACTCGCCCTCGATTGGGACATGCTGCCACAGACGAGCAATCCGGGCCTGCTCTTCGTGTCCGACTCCGGACGCCGGCGATTGTGGCCATGCCCCGAGGCATGGCAAGGGATGGGCGACGCCGATCTACTCGACCTGCTCGGTCGGGCGAAGGCGCTCACCTAGCGAGGTGAGAGTCTCGCGACGAAAGTCGGGCCGTCGCGGCGAAGTTCGGCGGTCTCCCGCACACCGTGAGTTGTCATCCTGAGCGCGGCGAAGGATCTGCTGTTCATAACTGCGTTCCCAACAGCAGATCCTTCGCCGCTCCGCTCCTCAGGATGACAAAGAGCTTTCTGCCAGCAGCTCTCCAAGCGTGTCGAACCGATCCGACCATGCCTGCTTGATGCGCTCGCCGGTGGTGCGGTCCGGAAGGTTGGTGTGCTCGATGGCGACGTAGCTCTTCCGTTCACCCTTGGGGAAGAATCCCACAGCGACGATGCCGCCGTCGGGCCAGCCAAGTCGTATCGACTTTGGCCGCGTCGCCTTGCGCACCTTCACGCCGGCTTCGTTCAGCCAGTGACGACGGACGTGCGCGTCGGCCCATGCGTCGAAGAGAGTGGTCACCGGCACGTTGTACGTTCGTGATTTCGAGATCTGGAATGTCCCGTTGCGCTTCTGTCCGCGAGCGCGAAGGCCCTTGATGCGCTCGTAGCCGACGGCCACCGTTTGGGTCCACCACGGACCGACCTCGTACTTCGCTTGCACGAGCTTCGCGATGTCACGGTGCGACATCTTGTCCGCGCCGTAGTGGTCGAGCGCTTTCACCCAGCGCTCCCACGTGCAGCCCGTACTTGCTTTGACCTTCTCGTCGCTCATGCCGGCAAGGGCCGCTAAACCTCTCGGCTTCGCGGCGAACTCCTTGGGCTTCTTTGTGATTTGTGCCCGGGCGGCGGTATACGCTTCACCCGTCTTGTGCATGCGAGCGCGAACGAGGCGCTTCAAATCCTTTTGCTGAGGCATCGTCGGTTCTCCTTTGGACGCACCACGGGCTACTCCCCAGCAGCGCACCCGAGGTGACGCAAAGGATTGACGATACGAATCCGGGAGTCTGCCCCCCTTTGCCTCGCATAGGATTCCGGCTGGGGCGGGATCGCTCGAGGTTCGGCGCGGATCGGCGCCGCCAACACGATGCAAGATTTCAAGACCGGCGTCAATACACCACATCTGGCGATATATTGAACTCCATGCGCGCGATTCTGCTCATCGACCACGGCTCCGTCCGCGAAGAGGCGAACCACATGCTCGCCTCTGCCGCGGATCTCTTGCAACAGATGGTCGGCGACGCCGTCCAGGTGCACTACGCCCACATGGAGCTCGCCGAGCCGACCATCGCTCAAGGGTTTGCCGCATGCGCGCGCGGTGGTGCGACCGAAGTGATCGCGTTTCCCTACATGCTGTCGCCCGGAAAGCACGTCACGCGCGACATCCCGCGTCTCGTCGCCGCGGCCGCGCAAGAATTTCCTGGCCTCAGCTATCGTGTCACCGAGGCGTTCGGCCTTCACGAAAAGCTCGCCGAGCTGATCGCCTTGCGTACCGGCGTCGAGATCATCGCACCAACAAGCGCCCGGTAAGCGCGCCATCGCCCACATGCCAAACGACCTTTCCCTCTCCTCGTCGCACGCGCCACTCACAACGCTGTCCGACGACGAGGCGTTGTTTCGCGACGCCGTTGCTGGATTCGCCAACGAGGAAGTTCGCCCGCGCGTGCAGCGGATGGAGCGCGACGGCAAGATCGATCCGACGCTCATCAAGAAGTTCTTCGAGATGGGATTGATGGGCATCGAAGTCGCCGAACAATACGGTGGCGCCGGCGGCTCACTGTTCATGGTCGCACTCGGTGTCGAGGAGATCAGCAAGGTCGACCCGGCCGCGGCGATTCTGATGGACGTGCAGAACACGCTCGTCAACTATCCAATTCGCTCGTACGGCAGCGACTACATCAAGTCGACGTATTTGCCACAGCTCACCGGCGAGAAAGTCGGAGCATACGCGCTCTCAGAACCGGCGTCGGGTTCGGACGCATTCGGCATGCAGGCGCGCGCCGAGCAGCGAGGCGATCGCTGGATTCTGAACGGTCGCAAGATGTGGATCACCAATGGCGCCGAGGCGGAGATCTACGTCGTGTTCGCCAATGCGAATCCGCCGGCGGGCTACAAGGGGATCACGGCGTTCGTTGTCGAGCGCGGCTTCAAGGGCTTCGCGGTCGGCAAGAAGGAAGACAAGCTCGGCATTCGCGCGTCCAGTACGACTGAACTCATCCTCGACGACGTAGAAGTCCCGAATGAGAACGTGCTCGGGCCAGTTGGCCAGGGCTACAAGATCGCGATCGAGACGTTGAATGAAGGACGCATCGGCATCGGCGCACAGATGATCGGCGTCGCGGCAGGCGCGCTTCAGGCGGCGACAGAATACGTGAAAGATCGCTCGCAGTTCGGGAAGAAGCTGGCCGACTTTCAGGGTATTCAATTCCAGCTCGCGCAAGC
>Ga0157369_10005791_pt1 | contig 14366 bp, 14 predicted proteins | sample C25metaG_FD_113461 | JGI IMG/M metagenome (GOLD analysis project Ga0157369, IMG submission 113461) | Corn rhizosphere microbial communities from Kellogg Biological Station, Michigan, USA - C2-5 metaG | ecosystem: Host-associated > Plants > Roots > Rhizosphere > Soil | place: USA: Michigan...
ACCCCGCCGAGCTGGAGGAATTGGGGCTCGACGAGGCGCGGGGCGAGGCGGCCTTGCTGATCGAATGGCCGGAGCGGCTCGGCGAGGCGCTGTGGCCCGATGCGCTGCGGCTCAGCCTGAGCCGCGTCCCGGACGACGGGCGCGCCTTGACAGCGCAGGTGCCGGCGGCTTGGGGGAGCCGATGGCCGCCCCGATGATTCCGCCCGAGACGGCGCCCGATTTCCTGGAAAGGCACGGCTGGGGCGGGGCGGAGATCCGGCCGCTGGCGGGGGATGCGAGCTTCCGCCGCTATTTCCGGGTGGTGAAGGACGGCCGGACGGCGGTGCTGATGGATGCGCCGCCGCCGCACGAGGATCCGCGCCCGTTCGTTGCCGCGGCCGAGTGGCTGCTCGCGCTCGGCCTGTCGGCGCCGGCGATGCTCGGCCGTGACTTCGAGCGCGGCCTTCTCCTGATCGACGATTTCGGCAACGCCCGGCTGCGCGAGACGCTGGACGAGGCGCCGCACCGCGAGGAGGAGCTCTACACGCTCGCGACCGACCTCCTCGTCCACCTCCACGCCCACCCGCCTATGGCCGGCCTGCCGCCGCACGGCCTCGAGCGGTGGCTGGAGGAGCTGCAGCTCTTCCCCGACTGGTATTGTCCCGCTCTCGACCTGGACGTCGACCGTCCCGGCTTCGAGGCCGCCTGGCGCGAGGTCCTGGCCCCGGTCGCGGACGACGGGCTCGGCCCGGTGACGGTGCTGCGCGACTATCATGCCGAGAACATCATGCTGGTCGACGGGCGGCGGGGCATCGGCCACCTCGGCCTGCTCGATTTCCAGGACGCGGTCGCTGGCCATCCCGCCTACGATCTCGCCTCGGTGCTCGAGGACGCGCGCCGCGACGTCAGCCCCGCGATCGAGCGGGCGATGATCGACCGCTACGCCGCCGCAACGAGGCAGGGGCCGGGCTTCGAGCGCGCCTATTGGGTGCTGGCCGCGCAGCGCAACACGCGCATCCTCGGCGTCTTCACGAGGCTGTGGAAGCGCGACGGCAAGCCGGGCTACCGCGCCTTCCAGCCGCGCATGTGGGGGCTGCTTGAGCGCGATCTCGCCCAGCCGGCGCTGGCGCCGGTCCGCGCCTGGTTCGACGCCAACGTCCCCGCCGGGAAGCGCGCGCCGGCATGGACGTGAGCCGAACCCGCCGCCCGCTGGCCCTCCGGCCCGACCCGCAGGCGGCGGTGCCGGCGACGGCGATGGTGATGGCCGCCGGCCTCGGCAAGCGCATGCGGCCTCTCACCGCGACGCGGCCCAAGCCGCTGGTCGAGGTGGCCGGGAAGACCCTCCTCGACCACACGCTCGACAAGCTGAAGGCGGCGGGCGTCGGGAAGGCGGTGGTCAACGTCCACTATCTTGCCGACGCGGTCGAGGCCCACCTAAAGAACCGCGTCGAAGGCATTGAAATCGCTGTCTCCGACGAACGGCGTCAGCTGCTCGAGACGGGCGGCGGGCTCGTCCATGCTTTGCCGCTGATCGATTCCGACCCGTTCCTGGTCGTCAACTCGGACAATCTGTGGATCGACGGTCCCGTCGACACGATCCGGCTGCTTTCCTCCGCCTGGGACGAGGCGCGGATGGACGCGCTCCTCCTCCTCGTCCCGAACGCCCGCGCTTATTGCCACAAGGGCCAGGGGGACTTCCACATGGACGGCGCCGGCCGCCTCCGCCGCCGCCGGCCGGGCGCCGTCGCGCCCTTCGTCTATACGGGCGTCCAGATCGTCTCGAAGCGCCTGCTCGCCGGCGAGGTGCCGGAGGGGCCGTTCTCGACCAACCTGCTCTGGGACCGCGCCATTGTCGCGGGGCGCCTCTACGGCGTCGTCCACGAAGGCCTGTGGTTCGACATCGGCGCGCCGCCCAACATCCGCAAGGCCGAGGAAATGCTCGGAATCCTTTGAGCGCCGGCTGCCCGAGGGAACGCGCGGCCCCTCCGGTTCATTGTCGTGGAGGTGCTTTCCTGAGGAAGGTGGCGACCGCCTCTTTTCGAAGGTCGGCAGGGTACCGATTCTCCGATGGCCCGGGCCGCCATGTGGGGCATGGCATATGGCCCGGGCCCTTCACCGGCTGAAGGGGCTCCCACGTGCCTCCCGTGGTCTAAGGCGCGCGGGCGTCAGCCGCCGAAGGGACGGTCGCCGCGGGCTCCTTGGCACAGAGGGCGGGCTGCGTCTCCCCATTAATCTCGATCAGTCCGATCGATTGCGGAACTTTGTCGGCGTGGGCCGGCGCGCGGATTCGCCGGATGACGGCGCGCGCGCGAGCCCTTACATGCCGGCTCCATGTTCGCCGACAGCCATTGCCACCTCAACTATAAGGGCCTCGTCGAAGACCAGCAGGGCGTGCTCGCGCGCGCCCGCGCCGCCGGCGTCACGGCGATGCTCAACATCTCCACCCGCCGCTCGGAATGGGACGACGTGATCGGAGTCGCCGAAAGGGAAGGGGACGTGTGGGCCTCTGTTGGCATCCACCCGCACGAAGCGGACTCCCATCCCGACGTCCAGGCGGCGACCCTCGTCGAGCGCGCCCGGCACGCGCGCGTCGTCGGAATCGGTGAAAGCGGCCTCGATTTCTACTACGACCATTCGGACCGCGACCGGCAGCGCGCCTCCTTCCGCGCCCACATCGCCGCGGCGCGGGAGACGGGCCTCCCGATCATCGTCCACACCCGCGACGCCGAGGAGGACACGGCCGCGATCCTCGAGGAGGAAATGGGGAAGGGGGCCTTCACCGGCGTCATCCACTGTTTCACCGCGAGCGCCGACTTCGCTCGTAAGGCGCTCGACCTCGGCCTCTTCATCTCGCTGTCCGGCATCGTCACGTTCAAGAACGCGAAGGACCTGCAGGACACGGCGCGGACGATCCCGCTGGAGCGGCTGCTCGTCGAGACCGACTCGCCGTTCCTCGCCCCGGTCCCGCACCGCGGCAAGCCGTGCGAGCCGGCCTTCGTGGCCGACACCGCCCGCTTCGTCGCCGGCCTACGCGGAATGACGGTCGAGGCGCTCGCCGAGCGCACGTTCGCCAATTTCCGCGCGCTGTTCGCGAAGGTGGCGCAATGATGGAGGTGCGGATCCTCGGCTGCGGCACCTCGTCCGGAGTGCCGCGGGTCGGAAACGACTGGGGCCAGTGCGATCCGAGCGAGCCGAAGAACCGCCGCCGGCGAGTCTCGATCCTGGTCCGCTACGGCGCGACGCAGATCCTCGTCGACACCGGGCCCGACCTTCGCGAGCAGCTGCTCGACGCAAACGTGACGGGCGTCGACGCGGTGATCTGGACCCACGACCATGCCGACCATTGCCACGGCATCGACGACCTTCGGCAGCTCTACCATCATCGCGGGCGCCCGGTGACCGGCTATGCCCGTCCTGATACGCTCGAAAGCCTCAAGATCCGCTTCGCCTACGCATTCGACGGCAAGGACGGCTATCCCGCCGTCGTCGACCTCAACCCGCTGCCGGACCACGTCAATATCGGCGGCATCTCGGTGCGGACGATCGACCAGCCGCACGGCCCGATCACGACCGCCGGCCTGCGCTTTGACGCCGGCGGCAAGACATTGGTCTATTCCACCGATTTCAACGACTTGACGCCGGAAATGGAAATTGCGTTCCAGGGCTGCGACCTGTGGATCGTGGACACGCTGCGCCGCCGCCCGCACCCGACCCATCCCAATCTCGACCAGGCCCTGCAATGGATCCGGGCGCTGCGCCCCGGCCGCGCGCTGCTGACCCACATGGACAACAGCATGGACTATGCGACGCTCGTCGCGGAACTGCCCGACGGCGTCGAGCCGGCCTATGACGGAATGGAGGTCGCCCTGTGAGCGACGGCGCCGATCAGGCGCTCCGGCTTCTCTATCTGGTCGGTATCCTCGTCCTGGTGGCGAGCGCGCTCTTCGCCCGCCGGCTGCCGCTGGGGCAGGGGCTTAAGATGGCGGCCACCTGGCTCCTGGTCTTCGCGGCCGCATTCGTGGCATTCGCGATGAAGGACGATTTCGCGGCGCTGGGGCGTCATGTCCTTGCCTCGGCGCGCGGCGAGGACCGTGCCGAGGCGCAGGGGTCGCGGCTGCGCATCCACAAGGCGGAGGACGGCCATTTCTGGGTCGACGCGAAGGTGAACGGCGAGACGGTGCGCTTTCTTGTCGACAGCGGCGCGACCGTGACGAGCCTGTCCGACGCCGACGCGGCGCGCGCGCATGTCGAGGACACCGATCGCTTTCCGGTGTTCGTCAACACGGCGAACGGCACGGTGCGCGCCCGCCGCGGCGAGATCGCCCGGCTCGAGCTCGGTCCGATCGTCCGGCGCGATCTGCGCGTCCACATCGCCAGGGCGTTCGGCGAGACCAACGTGCTCGGCATGAACTTCCTCTCGTCGCTCAGCGCCTGGGGCGTCGAAGGCGAGTGGCTGGTGCTGAAGGCGTGATCGCGAGAGAAGCGCTTTGCATCGCTTCTGCATTTTACATAATGTATATTATCGCACTTTAAGAAAGACATCCTCCGTGCCATCTTCGCCGTCTTCCGCTCCCTCCCTCGCTGACCTCGCAGCCATCATGGCGCGGCTTCGCGATCCGGAGAGCGGCTGCGAGTGGGACAAGGTCCAGACCTTCGAGACGATCGCGCCCTATACGATCGAGGAAGCCTATGAGGTCGCCGACGCGATCGAGCGCGGCGACATGGCGGACCTTCGGGACGAGCTCGGCGACCTCCAGCTCCAGGTCGTCTATCACGCTCGCATCGCCGAGGAATCCGGCGCCTTCACCCTCGACGACGTCATGGCGTCGGTTTGCGACAAGATGGTGCGCCGTCACCCGCACATCTTCGGCGACGCCGCCGCCAGCCCCGGCTGGGAGGCGCTCAAGGCCTCCGAGCGCGACCGCCACGAGGACAAGAGCGCCCTCGCCCACGTTGCCCGTGCGCTGCCGGCACTGAAGCGCGCCGAGAAGCTCCAGAAGCGCGCTGCCCGGGTCGGCTTCGATTGGCCGGACGCCGGCGGACCGCGCGCCAAGATCGACGAGGAGCTCGCCGAGATCGACGCGGCCGCGTCGGATGCGGAACGCGCCGCCGAGCTCGGCGACCTCCTGTTCAGCGTCGTCAACTATGCGCGGCACCTCGGGATCGACCCCGAAGCGGCTCTCCGCGACGCCAATGGCCGCTTCGAATCACGCTTCCGGAGAGTCGAAGAAATCGCTGACAAGCCTCTGAAAGATATGGATATCGACGCGCTGGAGCAGCTTTGGCAGCAGGCGAAGAAGGATCTCGCCTAACGCCGCCGCGCCTCGAAGCGCGCCCAATCGGCTTCCGAGATGCGGACCTCGAGGACGGTGTCGACCCCTTCGTTCCGCCGGCTCACCACCTCGCCATGGGCGTGGAGCCAGGCGATCGCCTCGCCCTCCGCCGGCGCAAGCGTCACCGTGTGCAGCTTGCTCCCCTTGCGCAGATGCTCGCCGGCGCATTCGAGGAGGTTGTCGATGCCGGCGCCGGTCAAGGCGGAGATCAGCACCACGTCTTCGCGGCGGGCCGCCTCGGCGCGCACGCGCTCCCCCTCCTCCGCGTCGAGCAGGTCGATCTTGTTCCACGCCTCAATCAGCGCCTGCCCGGCCCCTTCGCCGGCGCCGATCTCCTTCAGCACCTGCTCGACGTCCGCGCGCTGCGCGTCGCTGTCGGGATGCGAGATGTCGCGGACATGGACGATGAGGTCGGCCGAGATCACCTCCTCCAGAGTCGCGCGGAAAGCGGCGACCAGCTGAGTCGGGAGCTCCGAGATGAAGCCGACGGTGTCGGAGAGGATCGCCTTGTCGAAGCCGGGCAGCGCCACCTCGCGCATCGTCGGGTCGAGGGTGGCGAACAGGAGGTTCTCGGCCATGACGTCGGCACGGGTGAGACGGTTGAACAGGGTCGACTTGCCGGCATTGGTATAGCCGACCAGCGCCACCACCGGCCACGGCGCCCGCTGCCGCCTGGCGCGGTGGAGCGCGCGCGTGCGGGTGACCTGGTCGAGCTCCTTGCGCAATTTCGCCATGCGGTCGCGGATCAAGCGGCGGTCGGCTTCGATCTGGGTTTCGCCGGGGCCGCCGAGGAAGCCGAAGCCGCCGCGCTGCCGCTCGAGGTGGGTCCAACTCCTGACCAGCCGGCCGGCCTGATAGTCGAGATGGGCGAGCTCGACCTGGAGCCGGCCCTCCGCCGTCGCTGCCCGCTCGCCGAAAATCTCGAGGATGAGGCCGGTGCGGTCGATCACCTTGGCCTTGGTTCCGGTTTCGAGATTCTTCTGCTGGATGGGCGTGATCGGCGCGTCGACGATGAGGAGCTCGGCCTCCTCCCGCTCGACCGCTTCGGCGATCTGCTCGACCTGCCCCTTGCCGAACAGGGTCGCCGGCCGCGGCTGGCGGATTCGGAAACGCAGCCGGTCGGCGACGGCGAGGCCGATCGCCCCGGCGAGGCCGGCCGCCTCGTCGAGCCGCGCGTCGGCGTCGCGCCGCCCCTCCCCTCCCAGCTCGGGGAGGGCGATGACGGCGCGGGCGCCGCGGGCGAACTCGTCCGAACTGTCCTTGTCGAAGACGCTCAGGCGCTCTGCTCCTGGTCTTCGGCCTCGTGGAAGCTGACGGCATGCTCGGGCTGAACGGTCGAGATGGCGTGCTTGTAGACGAGCTGCGACATCGCCTCGCGCTGGAGCAGCATGCAGAACAGGTCGAAGGCGGCGATCTCGCCCTGGAGCATCACGCCGTTGACGAGGAACATCGTCACCGGCCCGCCCGAGCGCTGCACGGCGCCGAGGAACACCTCCTGGAGGAGGGTCGGCTTCTTGCGCCCCTCCTGGTCGGCGAAGGCGCGCTGGATTTCGCCGAGGTCGATCGGGTGCGAGGGCATGATCGTGGAGATAGCGTGCTTGTAGATGAGCTGGGCCTGGCCGTCGCGGCGCAGCAGGACGGAGAAATTGTCGAACCAGGTGATGATGCCCTGGAGCTTGACGCCCTTGACGAGGAACATGGTGACCGGGGTCTTCGAGCGGCGGAGGCTGTTCAGGAACATGTCCTGGAGGTTGTTGACCTTGTCAGCCATGGCCCGTTCTCCTTATTGGCGGCTCGGCCGCATGCGCCCCACGCGCTCCGCCTAGCTGGGGGCCGGGCGGCGCCGGCGCAATATAATTTCACAGCCGCCGCCGCCACAAGCGCCGGAGCGGCGGTTAAGTCGCCGTTGTCGCCGCGCGTGTCGCCGATCCCGAGCGCCTTGAGCTTGCGGTGGAGGGCGGAGCGCTCCATGCCGATGAAGGTCGCCGTCCGCGAGATGTTGCCCGAGAAGCGGCGGATCTGGACCTTCAGATATTCCCGCTCGAACGTCTCGCGGGCCTCGCGCAGCGGCGTTCCCATAATCGCCTTCACCGCCTCCGACGGGCTGAGGCTCGCCTGCTCGTTGAGGATTTCGGGCGGCAGCATGTCGATCTCGATGCAGCCGACGCGCGCGCCCGGCGCGAGGATGATCGTGCGCTCGATGACGTTCCTCAGCTGCCGCACGTTGCCCGGCCAGTCATAGGCCTGGAGCGCAGCGACCGCGTCGGCGGAGAAGTTCGGAGTCTGCAGCCGCTGCTCGGCGGCGTAGCGGGCGGCGAAATGCTGGACGAGCTCGGGAATGTCCTCGCGCCGCTCCGCAAGGGCCGGGAGGTGCACGGGCACGACGTTCAGCCGGTAATAGAGATCCTCGCGGAAGCGGCCGCCCGCAATCTCCTCCGCGAGGTGGCGCGACGTCGAGGAGACGACCCGCATGTCGACCCTGACGGTGCGCTGGCCGCCGACTCGGGTGAAGCTCTGGTCGGTGAGGACGCGCAGGATCTTCGCCTGCGCCGGCATCGGCATGTCGGCGATCTCGTCGAGGAACAGGGTGCCGCCGTGCGCCTGCTCGAGGAGGCCCGGCCGGGCGAGCTCGCCGCCTTCCTCGACTCCGAACAATTCCTCCTCGACCCGCTCCGGAGTCATCCGCGCCGCCGAGACGACGATGAACGGCGCGCGCGCGCGGTTCGACCACTCGTGAAGGAGACGGGCGGCGACCTCCTTACCGACGCCGGCGGGCCCCGTGATGAGCACGCGGCTCCCAGTGCCCGCCACCCGCTTCAGAGTTGCCCGCACCGCGTTGATGCCGACGCTGGAGCCGGTGAGCTCCGTCTCCTGGCCGATCTGGGCGCGCAGCATCGCGTTCTCGCGCCGCAGCCGGTCCGTCTCCGTCGCGCGGCCGACGAGGTGCAGGAGGTGCCCGGCCTCGAACGGCTTTTCGATGAAGTCGACGGCACCCTGACGGATCGCGGCGACGGCGGTGTCGAGATTGCCGTGGCCGGAGATCATCAGCACCGGGAGGCTCGGGTCCCGGCGCTTGATCTCCTCGAGCAGCTGGAGCCCGTCGAGCGCCGAGCCCTGCAGCCAGACGTCGAGCAGGACGAGCGACGGCCGCCGGTCGGCGAGCGCCTGCAGCGCCTCGCTGCTGTTCGCCGCGGTGCGCGCCGCATAGCCTTCGTCCTCCAGCACCCCGGACACGAGGTCGCGTATGTCCTGTTCGTCGTCGACAATGAGGATATCGAGCGCCATTCGTCTCAACCGTTCGCCACGTTGCTGCCGGGATGATGCTCCCTCCCGCCCGGGCTGAGGCGGGAGAGCGATTCGGTATCGAAGACGAGGCGCACCAAAGTCCCCCCGCCCGCAGCGTCGTCAAAGGCGATGCTGCCGAAATGTTCCTCGACGATCTTCTTGACGATGGCGAGGCCGAGCCCGGTGCCCTTCACGCGCGTCGTCATATAGGGCTCGGTGAGGCGGCTGCGCTCGGCCGGGAGGCCGGCGCCGGTGTCGCGCACGGCGATGGTGAGCCGCTCCCCTCCCTCTTCGATTCGGATCGACACCTCGTCCTGGCCGCCGCCGGCGCCCGCTTCCTCGCGCTTCTGCTGGATCGCCTCGACCGCGTTCTTGACGACGTTGGTGAGCGCCTGGCCGAGCTGTCGCCGATCGCAGACGAGGACGGGCGAGGGATCGGGCGCGTCGAGGGTGAACGCGATGTCGGGGTGCGCCACCTCGTGGAGGAAAAGAGCGTGGCGGGCGATCTCGGCGACTTTTTCCTCGGCGAAGATCGGCTTGGGCATGCGGGCGAAGGAGGAGAATTCGTCGACCATCCGCCGGAGGTCGCCGACCTGGCGGACGATCGTTCCCGTGAGTTGCTCGAACGTGCCGGAATCGTTGGCGATCTCCTTGCCGTAGCGGCGCTGCAGGCGCTCGGCGGCGAGCTGGATCGGAGTCAGAGGGTTCTTGATCTCGTGCGCGATCCGCCGGGCGACGTCGGACCAGGCGGCGCGGCGCTGGTCCTGGAGCTGTTCGGTGATGTCGTCGAAGGTGAGGACGTAGCCGTTCTCGACCTTCACCCGCTTGACGGCGAGCGTGCGCGGGTCGCCGCCGGAGGCGAACTGGACGATCGCCTCGCGCTCTTCGGTGTCGAGCTGGTCGGCGAGCTCGGGCGCGAGGTCGGCGAGGCGGCGGCCGATCGCCCGCTCCTTCGGCGCCTTCAGGAGCGCTTCGGCGGAGCTGTTGATCAGCCGCACCTTGCGGTGGTCGTCGACCGAAATGACGCCCGCGGTGACGCCTGACAGCACCGCCTCGATGAAGGCGCGGCGGCTGTCGAGCTGGGCGTTTGCGGACACAAGAGCGCCGGTCTGCTCCTCGAGCCTCCGGGTCATGCGGTTAAAGACGTTGGCGAGCGTTCCGACCTCGTCCTGCACGCGCGAGGCCGGCACGCGGGCGCTGAGGTCGCCGCCCCCGACCCGCTTCGCGGCGTCGACCAGCTGGCCGACCGGCCGCACGACCCGGTCCGCGACCGCCAGGGCCACCCAGATGGCGATTCCGACGATCAGCAGCGAGACCAGCAGCAGGATGGCGTTGAAGCGGAACTGGAGGTTGCGCGCGCGCACCAGCGTCTTTTGATAGTCGCTCGCTGCGTCGCGCGCCTTGGCGAGCGCGCCGGTCGCGTCGGGCGAGATGGCGCGCGCGCCGTAGAAATAGATGGCGGCCTGCGGGTCGAGCCGGACCAGGGCCTCGATCCGGTCGGGGCGCGGCTGGAACACCTCGACCTTGCCGGCGGGGAGCTCGACCAGCGTCTTGATGGGCACCCGGTCGGCGATCGGGCGGTTGTCGGGGTTCCACTGGACCCGCCGGTGCAGATGTCCCTTCGGATCGAGCGTCAGGATCGCCGCTTCCTCAAGCTGGCGGACGGCGGTCTGGTAGAGGAAGGCGGTCTCGAACGACTTCGAGTTGAGGCCGAATTCGTTGATCCGCTGGACCATGTCGCCGCCCATCACGTCGACGTCGAGGCGGATTCGGCGGATATGCTCGCGCTCGTAGATCTGCGACACGTTCTCGGCGCTCGCGAGCACCGTCCGCGCCCGCTCCGAGAACCAGAATTGCATGCCGTTCTGGAAAAGCAGCGAGGCGAACACGACCACCATCAGGGTCGGGACGCTGGCGATCACGGAGAAGAGCGCGACGAGGCGGACGTGGAGTCGCCCCCTCCCCCCGATCGGCGAGCGCGCGGCGCGGCGCATGGCGATGCGGCGGGCGACCAGCACCATCAGCGCCATCGCCGGGACGAGATTCGCGACCAGCAGACCGGCGACGAGCGGCGGCCGGAGAAGCGTGCCCGAAGCGCCGCGGCCGAGCACGATCCAGTAGCTCGCCGTCGCGATTCCGATGAGCGCGAGGACGGTCAGGATCTCGATGAACGGGAAGAAGCGGCTGCGGTGCAGGGCGATCGAGACACGGCGGCGCCAGCGGGGTCTCGTCTCGTGGGTGATGGGCGCCTCGGCGTTCACGTCGCCGCGCTACCACAAAGCTGTGGCAAAAAGAACACAGCAGATGTGCGGAGATTCGGGCGCCTGCCGCACGCCGCCCACGGCGCGGCGATCAGGCCGCGGCCCGCGTCAGCCAGGGAGCATAGAAATCGTAGAGCATCGCCTTGGCGCGTGCCGCGTCCGGCTCCTTGTTGAAGGCGTTGCGGAACTCGGCCGAGCCGTGCAGCCCCTTCGTGTACCAGCCCACATGCTTGCGCGCGATGTTGACCCCGTTCTCGGGGCCGTAATGGGCGAGCATCGCCTCATATTGCTCGAGGATCATCGCGAACTGCTCATCGAGGCTCGGATCCGGCAGCCGCTCGCCGGTCTCGAGCCAGTGCATCACCTGCCCGAGCAGCCACGGGCGGCCGTAGGCGCCGCGGCCGATCATCACGCCGTCGGCGCCCGACTGCGCCAGCGCCGTCTCGGCATCCTCGATCGAGCAGATGTCGCCATTGACGATCACCGGCACGGCGACGGCGTCCTTCACGCGGCGCACGAACGCCCAGTCCGCCTCGCCCTTGTACATCTGGTTGCGGGTGCGGCCGTGGACGGTGATCATCCTGACGCCGAGATCGACGGCGATGCGGGCGAGCTCGGGCGCGTTGAGGCTCGAATAGTCCCAGCCCATGCGCATCTTGAGCGTGACCGGGACGGCAACAGCTTTCACCGTCGCATCAATGATCTGGCCGGCGAGCTTCAGGTCGCGCATCAGCGCCGAGCCGGCGTCGCCGTTCACGACCTTCTTCACCGGGCAGCCCATGTTGATGTCGATGATCGCGGCGCCGCGATCCTCGTTGAGCTTCGCCGCCTCGGCCATCTCGGCGGGCGTGCAGCCCGCAAGCTGCATGGAGACCGGATCCTCGATCGGGTCCCACGCCGCTTTCTGGAGAGACTGGCGCGTTTCGCGGATCGCGGCCTGGCTGGCGATCATCTCGGTGACGGTGAGGCCGGCGCCGTAGCGCTTGACGATGCGGCGGAACGGCCGATCGGTAACGCCCGTCATCGGCGCCAGGACGACCGGCGTCTCGACCCTGACGGGTCCGATCTCGATGGGCTTCAGCTTGCGCATGGGAGGGCGCGAGATAAGGGCAAAGCCGCTGGCGGGCAAGGCGGGGCTCGGCTAGGCCGACGCCATGGCACGGACCGTCGTCCTCCTCGTCGCCGCCGGGAGCGGTACCCGTGCGGGGGACGGCGTGCCCAAGCAATATCGCAAACTCGGCGGCAAGGCGGTGCTGGCGCACGCCGTCGATCACCTCCGCCGCGCCGGCGCGGAGGAGATCCGGGTGGTGATCGGGCCCGGCCAGGAGGCGCTGTACGCCGAGGCGATCGGCGGCCGCGCCCTCCCCTCCCCGATCCTTGGCGGCGCCGAACGGCGGGAGTCGGTGCGCAACGGGCTCGAGGCGATCGCCGCCGAGGGCGGGGCGGACCTCGTCCTCATCCACGATGCGGCGCGCCCCTTTCTCCCGGCCGCGGTGTGGGACCGGCTCGTGCGCGCCCTGGAAGACGCCGAGGCGGCGGTGCCGGCGCTCGGCGCCGTGGACACGCTCGCGCGCGGGGGCGACACGCTCCAGGACGCGGTGGAGCGCGAGGGCCTGCTCCGGGTCCAGACGCCACAGGGCTTCCGCCTGGAAGCGATCCTCGCCGCGCACCGCGCCTGGAGCGGCGGCGAAGCGACCGACGACGCACAGATCGCCCGCGCGGCCGGGCTCGAGGTTGCCGTCGTGCCCGGCGACCCGCGCCTCGACAAGCTGACTTTCGAGGCGGACTTCGACCGCGCCGAGGCGCTCCTCGCCGCGCGGATGGTGAGCCGAACCGGCCTCGGCTTCGATGTCCATGCCTTTGCGGACGGCGAGTCGCTGTGGCTCGGCGGGGTGGAGATCCCGCACCCGCGCGGCCTAAAGGGCCACAGCGACGCCGACGTCGCGCTCCACGCGCTCACCGACGCGCTCCTCGGCGCGATCGGCGCGGGCGACATCGGCACCCATTTTCCGCCCTCGGATCCGCAATGGCGAGGCGCCCCGTCGGCGCGGTTCCTCGAGCATGCGCGTGCGCTGATCGACGCGCGCGGCGGCCGCATCGATCATGTCGACCTCACCCTCATCTGCGAGGCGCCGAAGGTCGGTCCCCACCGCGGGGCGATGCGCGCGCGGATCGCGGCGCTGTTGCGGGTGCCGGAGGGCAGGGTTAGCATCAAGGCGACGACGACCGAGCGGCTCGGCTTCACCGGCCGCGGCGAGGGCATCGCCGCCCAGGCGGCGGCGACGGTGAGACTATGGGAGGACGAGGAATGAGGGGGATCATTGCAGCCCTGGCGCTGGCGGGCGCAGGCACGCAGGCAGCGGCCGCTCCGCCGCCGCCCTGCATCACGCCCGCGCAGGTGACCGACGTCACCCTCTTTGCGCTCCCGGCGGTGCTCGACGGCGTGGCTTCCAAGTGCCGGGCCAGCCTCCCCGCGAGTGCCTATCTGCTGACCGGCGGACAGGCCCTCTCGAAACGCCTCGCCCCCGATGCCGCGCGGCATTGGCAGGGGGCGATGGCGGTCCTTCGCACCTTCGGCGACAAGAAGATGCCCGAGGGGCTCAGCGCCGAGACGATGACGGGCCTGCTTCGCGACATGATCGCCGCGGAGGCGCTGAAGAAGGTCACCCCGGCGGACTGCACGAAGATCAACGACATCGCCGAGGCGCTTGCGCCGCTTCCGCCGGAGAATCTCGGCCGCCTCATCGCGCTGATGATCGAGATGGGAAGCGACGGTAAGAAGGGCGACTTCCCGCGGATCTGCCGGTGAGCGATAGCCACGCTTCGCTCCTGCCCGACGTTCTCCTCGAGGCGGCGCGGGGCGTGGTCGAAGCGCACCGCGCGGCCGGAACGAAGGTCGCCGTCGCGGAGAGCTGCACGGGCGGGCTTGTGTCGGCGGCGCTCACCGAGATTCCCGGCTCATCGGACGTGTTCGAGGCCGGTTTCGTGACCTATTCCAACGAGGCCAAGGCGGCGATGCTCGGCGTCTCCGAAGACGTCATCGACACGTTCGGCGCGGTCTCGATCGCGACGGCCTGGGCGATGGCCCAGGGTGCGCTGAAGAAGAGCGGCGCCGACGCTGCCGTCGCGATCACCGGCATTGCCGGCCCCACCGGGGGATCGGAACGCAAGCCGGTCGGCACGGTGATCTTCGCCCGCGCGCGGCGTGGGGCGGACCCGAAGGAGATTTTCGCGGACACCCGCCACTTCGGCGACCACGGCCGCGGCGGCGTGCGCCTTCAGGCGGCGCTTTGCGCGCTCGAGCTGCTCATGCCGCCTTCGGACCCGCCCGGCCCGTAGAGCTCGCGCGCCCGGTCCTCGAACGCGCCGATCATCCGCCGCAGCGCCCGGTCGAACATCTGGCCGGCAAGGCTTTCGAACAGGCGGTTCTTGAACGCGAAGTCGACGCAGAAATCGACGTCGGTCCCGCCCTTGCCGTCCGGCCGGAAGGCCCAGCTGTTGGTGAGGT
>Ga0157369_10005792_pt1 | contig 14366 bp, 14 predicted proteins | sample C25metaG_FD_113461 | JGI IMG/M metagenome (GOLD analysis project Ga0157369, IMG submission 113461) | Corn rhizosphere microbial communities from Kellogg Biological Station, Michigan, USA - C2-5 metaG | ecosystem: Host-associated > Plants > Roots > Rhizosphere > Soil | place: USA: Michigan...
GGATTATCCCTGATCCTTTTGTTTATCAGTTCTTTTGCCTCTTATATCAGTATCAAAAATTTGATTCAAAGTTCTGAAATGGTGCGCCGAAGCAATCGGACCATCGAGACTTTGAACAATGTTTTATCGGTAGTAAAAGATGCAGAAACAGTTCAGCGAGGATTTTTATTAACCGGAGATCCTGTATTTCTTACTCCTTACCATGAAGCAACCGGAAAAACAGGAGCTGTTATCAATTTGTTGTCGTCAGAACTTTCCAATACCGATATTCAACAGAAGAATCTGGCTCAATTACGTCAGGATGTCGAAAACAGAATGCGGCTTTTGGAGCGGAATATTAACCTGAAAAAACTACAAGGGTTTGTTTCTTCTGAGGATTTATTAAGTGGCAAAAAATACATGGACGACCTTCGTGGAGTTATTGCAAATATGGAACATGAAGAACAGCAAATTCTCCAAACCCGCACAGCAAGTCTGAACAGGCTCGCCTCTTACACCCCTTCGCTCATAATTTTTTCTGCGCTTTTAGCAATAGCAATAACGCTGTTTTTTTATCGAAAAGTTTCTTCCGATTTCGATGAAAAAAGTAAACTGCAGGATGAACTGGAAAAGCAAAATGCCGAGACTGAAAACCGTATTACTGCCATTGAAAATGTAGCGTCGCAAATTTCTAACGGAAACTATAAGATCCGTTTGGATAGGATCACAAAAGACAGCCTCGGAAGTCTTGCAGGTTCCTTAAATAACATGGCACAATCGCTGCAGGATTCTTTTAATCTCCTGGAAGAAAAAGAGTGGCTGCAATCATCGGTTGCAGTTGTAAATGATATTATGGTAGGCGAGAAAAGTGTGGAAAACCTCGCTACAGATATTCTGGAACATATTACAGAACTGTCTCAAAGCATGGTAGCCGCCATTTATATTTTGGAGGAAGACAATCAGCTTCACCTGGCAGGAAGCTACGCATTGGCAGAAAATGAAAAGCAAAAAACTTTGCAGATAGGTGAAGGAATTGCCGGCCAGGCGTTTCAGTCCGGGAAACAAATTTTATTACAAAATATCCCTGACAGCCAATCCACGATAAGCTATGCAACCGGAAAGACAAAGCCTCGCAATATAGTAGCAGTGCCAGTTACAAGAGATAAGACTGTAATAGGTGTTATCGAATTAGGTGCAATACATGACTATTCTGCACGGCAACTGGAATTGTTGAAATCTGTTTCAGCCAATATCGGCCTTGCATTTTACGGAGCACAAAACCGCAAGAGGTTACAGGAACTTTTGGAAGAAACACAGGCGCAAACAGAGGAATTACAAATGCAGCATTCTGAACTGGAAAGTATCAATGCCGAACTGGAAGCACAGACAGAGAAAGTGCAGGCGTCAGAAGAAGAATTACGGGTCCAGCAGGAAGAATTATTGCAAAGCAACCGGGAATTGGAAGAGAGAACCACTTTGCTGGAAGAAAAAAATAAGTTGATCCAGGAGCGGAACCATGTTATTGAACAAAAATCAAAAGAATTAGTACAAAGTACTAAGTACAAATCCGAATTTTTGGCAAATATGTCGCATGAATTGCGCACACCACTGAATTCGATTTTGCTTCTTTCCAGGTTGATGACAGAAAGCAACGACCTCGACAGACAATATATAGAATATGCAGAAGTGATGCAAACTTCAGGTCAGGGGTTATTGAGTTTGATTGATGAAATTTTGGATCTTTCAAAAATAGAAGCGGGCAAAATGACATTGGAAGTTGGTGATGTTCCGCTGGAAGAAATCACTTCGGAGATGCAAGGTTTATTTACTCCGATTGCAAAAGAAAAAAATATCCAACTCAAAATAAATATCGGATTAAACACTTCTGAAATTTTGCATACAGATAAAATGCGTTTGCAACAAATTTTGAAAAATCTTCTTTCGAATGCAATCAAATTTACTTCACAAGGATATGTGTCACTGGACATTTCAAATGACACAAGCGGGAAAAAAATATTTTTTAAAGTAACTGATACCGGCATTGGAATTCCAAAAGATAAGCAGGCCCAGATATTTGAGGCTTTTCAGCAGGCAGACGGATCTACAAGACGAAAATATGGTGGAACCGGCTTAGGGTTATCTATCAGCCGCGAACTGGCGAGATTATTAGGAGGAGAAATAGAGTTAACCAGCACTGAAGGCGTGGGAAGTGAGTTTATTTTAAGTTTACCGGTTGATATAAACCAGAGTGCGGAATTAACAGTCAAGCCGCAGCAAGAAAAGTCTATTTATCCTATTGAAGAACCAGCAGAGCAACAAAAAACGTTTATTGTGGATCACATTCCTCACGCAATTGACGATGATCGCGATAAGATTTTGCCAGGTGATAAAGTGATTTTAATCATTGAAGATGATACATCTTTTGCAAAAATTCTTTTAGATTTTTCGCGGAAAAAAAATTACAAAGGCATCGTTGCTGTACGCGGAGATGTGGGAATAGAAATGGCAGAACATTTTAAACCGCTTGCAATTCTGTTGGATATTCAGTTACCGGTGATGGACGGGTGGCAGGTAATGGAAGCGTTGAAATCAAATCCGGAAACAAAGCCAATTCCGGTTCATATTATGTCGTCTTTAAAATTTAAACAGGAGAGTTTGTTGAAAGGTGCAGTAGATTTTATCAATAAACCTTTTGCACTGGAACAAATGCAGGAAATCTTTAAAAAGCTGGAACATGCATTGAGCCGCTCGCCCAAAAAAGTGTTGATTGTAGAAGAAAATAAGCAACATGCAAAAGCGCTGAGTTATTTTTTGAGCGCCAACAATATTAATACAGAAATCGCCACAAATGTAACAGAAAGCATTGAGGCACTTCAAAAGCATGAAATAGATTGTGTGATCCTGGACATGGGCGTGCCTGATAAAAATGCTTATCAAACCCTGGATACCATTAAACAAAATGAGGGTTTGGAAAATCTTCCCATCATTGTTTTTACCGGAAAAAATCTTTCTAAAGGTGAAGAAAGCCGGATAAAAAAATATGCAGATTCTATCGTGGTCAAAACCGCTTATTCTTACCAACGCATATTAGATGAAGCCGGTTTGTTTTTGCATTTGGTAGAAGAAAAAAATAAACAGAATCAACAAAAAATTTCAGGATTTGAGGGCTTAAGTGAACTTCGAAATATTTTAAAAGGCAAAACAGTTATGATTGCGGATGATGATGTGCGGAATATTTTTTCACTAACCAAGGCGCTGGAACTGCATGGCATGAAAGTACTTGCAGCGATTGACGGAAGAGAGGCTTTAAAAACTTTAGAGCAAAATCCACAGGTGGATGTCGTGCTGATGGATATGATGATGCCGGAAATGGATGTCTACGAAACCATTCGCGAGATCAGGGCAATGAATGAATATAAAAATGTTCCTATTTTGGCTGTTACTGCAAAAGCGATGATGGGCGACCGTGAAAAATGCATTGCAGTTGGCGCCTCAGATTATATCTCAAAACCCGTTGATATAGATCAATTGATTTCTTTATTAAGAGTTTGGCTGTACGACAAAATATAATGCCTCTATTTATTTATGGACAATAAGAAGGAAATTCTCATTATTGATGATGACAGTAAAAATATTTTTGCCCTCTCTGCAGTTTTAAAATCAAAAAAATATCCTTGTGTTTCTGCAATGAGCGCCGATCAGGGATTAAAAATTTTATCTGCAAATAAAAATATTGGCGTGGTTTTGATGGATATGATGATGCCCGAGATGGATGGATACGAAGCCATTGGCAAAATGAAAAGTAATGAAGAATTAAAGAATATTCCGGTGATAGCAGTGACAGCGCAGGCAATGGTGGGCGATAGGGAAAAATGCGTGAAAGCTGGAGCAGATGGTTACATTTCAAAGCCGGTAAATGTGGATGAATTACTACGGTTGTTAAACAAATTAATTCCATGAATTTGGATTCAACAGAAAAAAGTGATGAGCAGATTGAGATACTTCTTTCCGATGCACTGGAAATATACGGATATGATTTCACAGGATATTCCCGTGCTTCATTGAAGAGAAGGATCATGAGGCTTTATGTTTTGGATCAATTTGTCAGCTTTGCTGAATTCAGATACAAAGTTCGCACGGAGCCGGGTTATTTCAAACGTTTCCTCGAGCAGATCACCATCAACGTGACAGAAATGTTTCGTGATCCGGAGTTTTATAAGACGTTGCGAAAAGAAGTTTTGCCGAAACTGGGAACTTATCCGTTTATCCGGATTTGGGTTGCCGGATGCAGTACGGGTGAAGAAGCTTATTCGATTTCCATTCTTTTGAAAGAATTAAATTTTCTGAAAAAATCTCTTATTTATGCCACGGATATTAACAGCACTGTTTTAGAAAAAGCAGCACAGGCGATGATTCCATTGAGTAAAATGAAACAATATTCGGAAAATTATATTGCTTCGGGCGGAAGCGAAAACTTTTCTGATTATTATGCTGCAAATTATTCCCTTGCAAGGCTGAATGATGATGTAAAAGCAAAAATTGTTTTTTCAACACACAACCTGGTTTCCGAAAATTCTTTTAATGAATTTCAACTAATATTGTGCAGGAACGTCATTATTTATTTTGACCGGCAATTGCAAACAAAAGTGTTTGAGTTGTTCGACAACAGCCTCGAAAAGTTTGGCTATCTCGCATTGGGAAGTAAGGAAACGCTTGACTTTTCAACAATTTCGAAGAACTATAAAAAATTGGATTCTGCAAAAATCTGGCAAAAAATAAGGTAAATGAAACACTGTAATGCATTTATTATTGGCGGATCTGCAGGCAGCCTGGATGTACTTTTGAAAGTCTTGCCGTCGCTTGACTTATTGCTTAGCTTTCCGATTATAATTGTTCTGCATCGTAAACCCGGAACGGATAATGTATTGACCGGCCTTTTATCTTCGAAAACTAAATTGCCTGTCAAAGAAGTCGAGGAAAAAGAAAAAATTAATCGGTCAACCATCTATATTGCACCTTCAGATTATCATTTACTCATCGAAAACAATAAAACATTTTCTTTGGATGCATCCGAAAAAGTAAATTTTTCACGACCTTCAATCGATGTAATTTTTCAAAGTGCGGCTGAAGTTTACCGCGAGGATTTGGTTTGCCTGTTGCTGTCAGGCTCTAATAATGATGGCATTGAAGGATTAAAAAAAGTAAAAGAGAACGGCGGCATGGCAATCATCCAAAACCCTTTATCGGCCGCTGTTTCATATATGCCGCAGCAGGCGGCGTTGCATGTAAATATTGATGAAGTGTTGGAAATAGAAGATATTGCACCTTATATAAATCAATTGTCAAAATGAGAGAAACTATCAAAATGGAAAAAGGCAAAAAGGTTTTTATTTTTGACGACAACGAGGAACTTTTAGAATTATGCACCATTATTTTAGAAGATATCGGTTGCGAAATAAAAACCTCTGTTACATCAAACAATATTGAGCAACAGGTAAAGGATTTTTCTCCTGATATGATTTTTATGGACAACTGGCTTCCGGATATCAGCGGCATCGAAGCGACCAAAATATTGAAAGCGAATAAAGAGTTACAAAATATCCCGGTGATCTATTTCTCCGCTAATAATAATATCAGCGCCCTTGCAAAAGAAGCCGGCGCCGATGATTTTCTGGCAAAGCCATTTGATGTTGCTGCTTTTGAAAAAATTGTGAAGAAGTATGCAGAGGCTTGCGATTAGTGTGCGGCAGAGAAACAAATATCCTGTTTTTGTATTTATCCTTCGGCTTTGTTTCCCATGGTTACTTTACCGTTTTTTTTCAAGCTACAAAAAAATGCTCATTGCATAATTCTTCTCGTTTAACGATAATTATATTTCGTATTTTTATTTCATGGAAGTACATGAGCCAGGTTTGACTTACGGCAAGCAAAAAATTTCTATTCAAGAATATCTTGAAATGGAAAATGGAGCGATGAAAAGCATGAATATTACAAGGGCGAAATATTCGCCATGTCAGGGGCTAAAGTGCCACATAATATTATTACAACAAATCTTCTTGCAACACTTTATAATAAACTGAAAGGGAAAAAGTGCAAGCCCTTCAACAGTGATCAGCGCATCCATATTCCCTCAAACACACTATTTACTTATCCGGATATTTCGATTATTTGTGGAGAAATCATTACACTGAATGATGATGATTACAACGTTTTAAATCCAACGGTAATTATTGAGGTGCTTTCCAAATCGACGAGAAATTCTGATCGCAGGGAAAAATTTAAATTATACCGCGATATAAAAACGTTTAAAGAATATATAGTGGTTGATTCTGCAAGCATCCATATGGAAGTATTCACGGTGAATGAAAGTGGTCACTGGGAACTGGAAGAATCTATTTTGCTTTCTGAAATATATGAGGATGTTAAGATTGAAGAATAGATTATTTGCGGCATCGTTGCGCTCTGCACGAATCATTATATTGTTGCATTTTGACGTTTAAGTTGATCAAAGACACAAATTCTTCTTATTTATTCTTTTGCTGAAGTGGTTTTGCAATTTGTCTATTCCCTGCAGCGATACGAAGCACATTGATGTTGAAAATCGAACACAATCGACAACAGAAATTCCTTTTATTTGTTCTTTTGCTGTGTTTGATTTTTAAAATATCAAAACCAATGTTCCTGCGATGATCAGCAACGCGCCCATTGCGGTTTTGAAATTAAGCGGCTCACCCAGAAATACCACTGCGAGAATGATCGCAATCGCCACGCTCATTTTATCGACCGGCGCCACTTGCGATACTTTTCCCAATTGCAATGCTTTAAAATAAAATATCCATGAAAGGCCGGTTGCTACTCCTGATAAACAAAGAAAAATAATATTTTGTTTGGTAAGCGAATGGATTGAATAAGCGCCGCCCCTGATAAATGCGATGCCCCAGGCGATGACTAAAATCACAACTGTTCTGATCGCTGTTGCCAAGTCTGTATCTACTCCTTTAATGCCAACTTTGGCAAAGATCGCTGTCAGGGCTGCAAACAAAGCGGCCAGCAAAGCATATATCCACCACATAATAGTTCATTTTTAAATTTGATAATGATAATCGTTTTTGACATAAAAATAAATCCTGCTGATGCCGTAAGCCAAAAATATGCTTAATAAAAATGGAACAACCTCATCAGAAGGGTAATGAACGCCAAGATAGAGTCTGCTGTAAGAAATCAGGCAGGCCCACGGGAAAAGCACATAAGGAAGCCATTTTATTTCTTTTCTTGTTGTAAAAAATAAATAAAAACTAACCGAAAAGACATTGAAAGTATGGGCAGAAACAAAACCATATTCGCCGCCTCTATAGCCATTTACATAATGTAGCAAATTTTCCAGGCCTGGCGTGTGGCTTGGCCTCGGCCGCATGACCCAAGGCCTGATGACAGAGGAAGAAAGCTGATCGCTTAATAATATTAATGGAAGAATTAAAATAAGCAGCCACCAGCTTTGTTTCTTGAATTTTACAATCAATACAATAATAATAAACGCATAAAAAGGAAACCAACCGGTAATGCTGCTTGCGAACCACATGACTGAATCCCAGAAAGAACTGTGATGATGATTGATAAAAACCAATATCTCTCTGTCAATTTCTTCCAGCCAGTTTATTATTTTCACTGATGGTTATTTTATTAAAAAGTTTTTGAGAAGCAAAAGCGACTACAAAACTGATCACTACGGAACCCAATACATCACTTGGATAATGAACGCCAAGCGCCATTCGCGAATAAGCGACAAATATCGCCCATAGCCAGATGATGGTGAGTAACCAGGTTGGGCGCGAAAACAACAAACACATCGAAAGTGCTACCACTACTACATCGCCGGTGTGTCCCGAGGGAAAGGAAGGACTTCCGGCTCCTGTTAATTTTTCAATATATTTATCTACCTCAAATGGGCGCGGCCTGTTCACGGTATATTTCAAAATGTTGATAATAATTGCGTTAACAGAAAATGCAAACGCTACCTGGTATTTTCTGAATTTTAAAAAGTTCGTTTTTTGGATAAATCCATAAATAATAACAATGACAGCAATGGCCACAGCTGTTGTACCGGCAGTATCTGTAAGAAACCTGAAAAAATTGTCCAAACAAGGTATTCTGTGATGATTGATCCATTCAAGTGAGCGCAAATCGTAATCGTACAAAGTCATTTTTTATTTATAAATTCCTGCAAAGAAAAAGAAAGAATCTAAAGAAAAGCTGAATATTCTAAGAGGTGACATCTCTTCCAAAAGGTGTGAACTCTAAGAGAGAAACATTTTTCCATTTCTCATTGTACTATTTTCCTATTCTCCATAATTTTTTAATACTTTTAATTATCCTTTTAAACCAAATTTATATGACAACTTCCCGTCGCACGTTCATTAAAAACAGCAGCCTTGCTCTTGCAGGCGTTTCCATGCTTCCATCAATTTTAAAAGAAGAAAAAGCATCGGTTATTGTGGGCATACAATTATATACGGTAAGAGATGATATGAAAAAAGATCCGGCAGGGACATTAAAAAAATTGGCGACGATGGGATATAAATATGTAGAACATGCCGGTTACCATGATGGAAAATTTTACGGATATGCTATTCCGGAATTTAAAAAGCTTTTAAAGGAAAATAATTTGAAAATGGAAAGCGGCCATAGTCCGCTTACTGGCAAAGAATGGGACAAAACGGCCAATGATTTTACTGACGAATGGAAGCAAACAATAACAGATGCAGCCGCAGTAGGAATGAAATATCTGATCAGTCCCGGGGTGGATGAAAGTCTCTGCAAAACGAAAGACGATTTCATGCACTATATGGACATGTTTAACAAAACAGGAGAACTGTGTAAAAAGGCTGGAATTCATTTTGCCTTTCACAATGAAAGTTATGAATTCAACCACAGCGTGGATGGCAGCGTTTTGTATGATCTCATTTTACAGACCGTGGATAAAAATCTTGTCGGCCAGCAAATGGATATTGGAAATATGTGGGAGCCCGGCGGCAGGCCTTTGCATTACTTAAAGAAATATCCGGGAAGGTTTTTGCTGATGCATGTAAAGAATGAGTTGAAGAGGGAAACCGCTGGTGCAAATGGAAATCTATATGAAAATACCTTGCTTTCAAAAGGTGTAATTCCGGTAAAAGAAGTAATAGATTACGCCCGAAAAACCGGAACAAAATATTTCATTATCGAGCAGGAGGAATACCAGGATAAAACGCCACTTGAATGCGCCAGGCTTGATTTAGAGGCGATGAAAGGGTGGGCGTTCTAGTGTTTGGTTTATACTTTTTGGTAGTTCCAGCTTTGTATAAACAGAAAAAAACCGGAACGATCTATAAAACCAACAAAGAAACTTTTAATCCGAATTCTTAATTTTTATCTTACCGAATTAAAGCAGGTTATTTATTCGGATAAATAAAAGAATTTTTTCCGTCGCTCCTGCATTTTTATAAACATAATTTTTTGCAGCAGCACTTCTGGATGATAATTCTTCATGATTACCTAATAATCGATTAACCACTTTTTCCAGCTCAATCGCATTCTCTATACTGATAGCGCCGGTAGAATCGATCAATTCTTCTGCTTCAAAGTTTTTGTCATATAGAGGGCCAAAAATGACCGGTTTGCCATAAACCGCAGCTTCCAGGATATTATGTAGGCCGTCATCACCAAATCCACCACCAACATACGTTATCGTTGCATAATAATACAGCCGCGAAAGCATTCCTACGTTATCAATAACGAGACAATTTGGTTCCACGTCGTCAGTAGCGCGTTGTCTTTCGACCGTTGCCTGAAGTCCTTTTTTCATCCAGTCAGAATAATAGATGCCTCCAAATTCCTTCTTCACTTCTGCCAGATTTTCCTCATCAATTTCATGCGGTGCAATGATAAATTTTATTTCAGGATAGTTTCTTACAAAATGAGTCCATTCTGCTTCATCATCTTCCCATGTACTGCCAGCTACGATCACTTTTGCATTTTTACAAAACGCAGCAATGCCAGGAATTTCTGTAAAGGTTTCTGCTATATTGATCACACGGTCACACCTGGTATCACCGGTAACGGTAATTTTATCTGCCGGAATGATCTTTTGCAAATGCTCTTTTGAATCTACATTTTGAACAAAAAAATGGGTGAAACAATCCAACATCTTTTTATAAAAACCGCCATACCATTTAAAGAAAACCTGGTTGCTTCGATAAACGCCGGAAACCATGAGTAATGGAATATTCCGTTCTTTTATTTCCTGCAAATAATAATGCCAGTATTCATATTTTACCCAAAGAACCAAAAATGGGTTTAAAATATCCATCCATTTTTTTGCATGAACCATTGAATCCATCGGCAGGTAAAAAACATTCCTGAAATCTTTATTGTTTTTTACGATCTCATAACCGGATGGAGAAAAAAAAGTGAGGACAATCGTTACATCCGGAAACGTTTCTTTTATTTTTTGTAAAACAGGACGCCCTTGTTCAAACTCGCCAAGGCTGGCGCTGTGCATCCAGATGATCTTTTCATTTGGAACAGACGATAAAGCGGTTTGTAATTCTTCAAAAACATTTCTTCTGCCCGAAATCCATAGCTTTGCTTTTTTATTCCAAAAAGAAACGACATGAATCCCGGCTTTATAAAGGAGCAAAAAAAGATGATAAAATATGATCAAACAGAAGGAATTTGTTACATAAATTATTTGAAATCATTAAACAAGCAAGGCAGCCGTGTCATTTTTCCATTTCCGGTACTTTTTTCAATACCTCCGGTTTTATTTCCCAAACAAGTGCGCTGGCCCCAAGGATCGCTGCATCAGACTCTTTTAATTCACTGAATAATAATTTCACTTTATTCTGAAAAATTGGCAACAGGTTTTTCTCCATGTGTATTTTTACCGGATCAAGTAAAAGGTTCCCCGCTTTGATAACACCGCCGAATAAAATGATCGCTTCCGGTGACGAGAACATCACAAAATTCGCGAGCGCTTCACCAAGGATCTTTCCGGTAATTTCAAAAACTTCATTAGCAATAGCATCTCCCTGAATTGCTGCTTCGTACACTCTTTTTGAGGTAATTTTTTCATGTGCAATATTTCTTAAAAGGCTTTTTTCACCGACTCTTTCATCCAATATTTCTTTGGCTGTTATCGAAATTCCTGTTGCTGAGGCATAGGTTTCCAGGCTGCCTTTCATCCCTGTGCCCCAGTGAAGACGGCCTCCGGGACGAATAATCGTATGCCCGAGTTCGCCAGCAAAGCCATCATGGCCATAAATTAATTGTCCATTGGCTATAATGCCGCTTCCAACGCCGGTTCCCAAAGTGATCATAATAAAATCCCTCATTCCACGTCCTGCGCCATACATCAATTCGCCAATAGCAGCTGCATTCGCATCATTAGTAAGCGTGCAGGGTTTTTTAAACCGGTCGGTAATCAGTTTTGCAATTGGCAAAATGCCTTTCCAGTGAAGGTTCGGAGCATATTCGATCGTACCGCTGTAATAGTTTCCATTCGGAGCGCCTACGCCGATTCCTTTGATGACATCCATGCCGCCAACAGCATCTATTGCTGGTTGAAGTTCTTCGAACAATTCATCGATAAATAAATTTAGTTCTTTATGATTGGTAGTTGAAATATCTCCGCGGTTGGAAATATCCCCGCGATGATTTACAATTCCGAATTTAGTGTTAGTGCCACCAATATCGATTCCAATTGCATATTCTACCGGACTTTCCAGGAAATCTGATTGTTTAGTATTCAAGAGAAAGAAGTTTTTGGGTTGTTGTATTAAGAATTACGTTTTTGAAAAGATAAAAATAGTTTTTCTTTTTGAATGCTGCCTATTTTCTCAAAATATGGTTAGTGAATCGCCCTCTTCAGATTTTTTTAAATAATGAAATTATCGAAAGTTGGTCAAATCATAAACTTTACAAAGGAACTTATTCTTTTACAATTACCGGATCTCCCGGAACACGATTGGCCGGATCATAAACTGCCACAGCTACTTTTGAATCGGCGCAACCATAATATAAATACCATTTCTTTTTAAAGAAAACCATTCCTTCGATAAAAACAGTCCCATTCACATATTGCCCACTTTTTTCAAAAGATTCCATTGGTCGCAAAAATGGAACATCCAAACGTGCAATCGGTTTTGAAGGATCTTTTGAATCAAACAAAACCTGTCCGGCGCAATAGGAGTCGGCATTGTAGCGTTTGTCGCCTTCATCACCGGATTTATTTTTACCGTTATAAAAAAGAAGAATGCCATCTTTAGTCATTAAAGCCGGCGGTCCGCATTCTGTAAGATCACTGTCAAAAAATCCTTTCCTTGGAGAAATTAATTCTTTCAGTTTCCCATCTTTATTCAAAACGGGTTGCCAGTTTACCAGGTCCGATGACGTAGCTGCATACACATGATGCTCGCCCCAATACAACCAATATTCTCCATTGATCTTTGTGATCACTTGTTTGTCCCCCATCATTTTTGTAAGGATAGACGCAGACTTTGTTGCCATATTAAAAAAACGTCCATTGTATGCTTTTTGAAAAATGGGGCCATGTTTTTTCCAATGGATCAGATCAGTTGAAGTGGCCACACCAAGCCGCGGTAATTTGCGGTTCCATTGTGTGTAGAACATTACATACATGCCGCTTTCTGTCATTGCTACTCTTGGATCTTCGCAACCTCCCGGCCATTCGTATTTTTTTTGAGAATCATTCGCAGGAAATAAAACGGGAACATTTTTTCTTCCAAAATACAAGCCGTCATTGCTTTCAGCAAAACCGATTCTGGAAGTATGGAAGCCGATTCCATTGCCGGAGTTATCTTCAGCCCGGTAAAGCACGATCACTTTTCCATCTTTGATCGTTGCTGCCGGATTAAAGGTGTTATCTGATTCCCAGTGATTTTCTTTGCCACTTATGGGATCGATAAAAACAGCGGTATTGTCCGGAGAAATAATTGGATTGATATTTTGTGGACGAACAAAACCTCCGAAAGCCCAGGAAGGCAGCATGTTTGCTGATTGCGCACTGGTGAAAAATGGTAAAAAGAATAAAGTAACGATCATTTCTGTAAACTTAAATGCTGTACGCTTCATTTGTTTAAAATTTAATATGATTTTTTAACAATAAGTGATTCTACAAATGACCTCTCCCGCTTGAGTTTTTATTCAATTGGATCAACACCCGTTCTAGCTCTTGCGGTCTTTGAGTGCCGAGCAGTATTTTTTTCCCGTTCGTAAGTTGAAGTTGCAGTCCCTGACTTCCGGACACATTATACGCCATTCCGGTTCCACGAAGGCCGAACCTAACGCCCCATCCACCATATTCACCCAATGGCTTGTAGGTGCGTACATGAGCACTGGAAATTTCTTCCCATTTAATGACTTTAAACCTCTGAAAAGGATAAAAGCGGTAATTAATTCCTTCTGCAGTTATTTTTGTATCCAACCTGAGAATTAAAAACAACACAACGATAAGACTTTCGATCGCTGCTGCGAAAATAAGCGTAGTGTGTGCATCACTTTTAGTTTTTTGCATTTCAGAAAGAATGCCGGAAATGATCAGAACATCAACCGCCACAATAATGAGCCAAAGCCAGGGCTGTCTGAAGCGTTGTGTTTCGGTAAAATATCCATTGCTGCCATTCATTTTTTCAAATTTTGTAATTTTTCAGCTTTTGTAAAGAGATTAAAAATAAGGAATTAGGGTCATACAGGATGATGGATAAGTCCAGAAAATATTGAACTTCAGTTTCATGAGTGAAAATGGGTTTCAGGATTTTGATATAAGCTTCGTTCAGTTTGCTACAAACTACGAAATTACTTAATTATATGCTGAACAACATGAACCGACGATAAAAAAAATCACCCGAATAAAATTAAAATCCGGGTTATTTATTCTTCTGCTGTTTTAAAATTTTCCCTTTTTCACAAACACAGCTTAAATCCTTTATCCGCTTAATTTTCAAGAGAAATCTTTTGTTTTTTCTAAGGGTAAATCTATTTATACTATTTTGTATAAACAGCGAAACGCATTATCTTTGCATATCGATTAAATATAACAATTTCAACTTAAAATAACGGAATAATGAAAGAAGAATTGGATGTTTTGGAAGAAACCGTGTCGAGAGATTATCAATATGGCTTTGTTACCGATATTGAAACCGATGTAGTTCCAAAAGGCTTGAATGAAAATGTGATCCGGCTCATTTCACAAAAGAAAAACGAACCGGAATGGATGTTGAACTGGCGTCTGAAAGCTTATGCTCATTGGTTGAAAATGGAAGAACCGGAATGGGCAAATGTGAAATATCCGCCAATTGACTTCCAGGATATTATTTATTATGCCGCGCCAA
>Ga0157369_10005799_pt1 | contig 14361 bp, 6 predicted proteins | sample C25metaG_FD_113461 | JGI IMG/M metagenome (GOLD analysis project Ga0157369, IMG submission 113461) | Corn rhizosphere microbial communities from Kellogg Biological Station, Michigan, USA - C2-5 metaG | ecosystem: Host-associated > Plants > Roots > Rhizosphere > Soil | place: USA: Michigan...
CTGAACGATCTGTATCGCCGCGTGATCAACCGCAACAACCGGTTGAAGAAGCTGATGGACCTGCACGCGCCTGAAGTGATTGTGCGCAATGAAAAGCGCATGCTGCAGGAAGCTGTGGACGCGCTGTTCGACAACGGCCGCCGCGGCCGCGTGCTGCGCGGAGCGAACAACCGTCCGCTGAAGTCGCTGAGCGATACGCTGAAGGGCAAGCAGGGCCGCTTCCGCCAGAATCTTCTGGGCAAGCGCGTGGACTACTCGGGCCGTTCGGTGATCGTGGTCGGACCGGAATTGAAGCTGCACCAGTGCGGATTGCCGAAGAAGATGGCGCTGGAGCTATTCAAGCCGTTCATCTATCACCGCCTGGAGCAGACGGGCCACTGCACCACCATCAAGCAGGCCAAGGAAATGGTGGAGATGCAGGAGCCGGTGGTGTGGGACATCCTGGAAGAAGTCATCAAGGATCATCCCGTGCTGCTGAACCGCGCGCCAACGCTGCACCGGCTGGGCATTCAGGCCTTTGAACCGGTGCTGGTGGAAGGCAAGGCCATCAAGATTCACCCGCTGGTCTGCACCGCATTCAACGCGGACTTTGACGGCGACCAGATGGCGGTGCACATTCCGCTGTCGCCTGAGGCGCAGATTGAAGCGAGCGTGCTGATGCTGGCTTCGCACAACATTCTGTCGCCGGCGTCGGGCCAGCCCATCACGGTTCCCACGCAGGACATGGTGCTCGGACTTTATTACCTGACTAAGGCCAAGAAGGGCTCCAAGGGTGAAGGCCGCACGTTCGCCAACACCGAAGAAGTGCTGATGGCGCTCGAAGCCAGGGAACTGGAGACGCTGTCGCCGATTCGCCTGCGCTACCTGGGCAAGGTGCTGGACATGACCACGGCGTACGACGACCAGGACCTGACGCACACCGAGCCTGTCGATTTCGCGAACCAGTACATCAACACCACCGTGGGCCGCGTGATCCTGAACGACGCGCTCCCGGAGGGCATGCCGTTCGTGAATGGCCTGCTGAAGAAGAAGGGCATCGGACAGCTCGTGAATTACTGCAACCAGAATCTCGGGTTGGAGACGACGGTTCGGATGCTCGACAAGATCAAGTCGCTCGGCTTCAACTACGCCACTAAGTCCGGCCTGTCGGTTGGCCTGGACGACATGGTCATCCCGGCGAGCAAGTACACCGTGGTGGAAGACGCCGACAGAAAGGTGATCGAAGTCCAGAAGCAGTACATGGACGGCGCCATCACCAACGGCGAGCGTTCGAACAAGGTCATCCAGATGTGGTCGGCGGTTACGGACAAGGTGGCGGACGAGATGTTCGGGAACATGAAGCGCGCGGACGAAGAGGGCGCGATGAACCCGATCTACATCATGGCCGACTCCGGCGCCCGCGGTTCGAAGCAGCAGATTCGCCAGTTGAGCGGAATGCGCGGACTGATGGCCAAGCCTTCGGGCGAAGTCATTGAGACGCCGATTACCGCGAACTTCCGCGAAGGGCTGACGGTGCTCGAGTACTTTATTTCGACGCACGGCGCGCGTAAGGGCCTGGCCGATACGGCGCTGAAGACGGCGGACTCGGGTTACCTGACCCGCCGGCTTGTGGACGTGGCGCAGGACGTGATCGTGACCGAGTACGACTGCGGCACTTCGGAAGGAATCGATGTAGTCGCCATCGTGGAATCGGGCGAGATCATTGAGCCGTTGCGCGACCGCATCATCGGCCGCGTGTCGCTCGAAAAGATCAAGGACTACGACGGCAACGTGGTGGTTGAGATCAATCAGCAGATCGACGAAGACATCGCGTCGGCAATTCAGGGCGCGGGCGTGGAGAAGGTGAAGATCCGCTCCGTGCTCACGTGCGAATCGCGCCGCGGCGTCTGCGCGCTGTGCTACGGCCGCAACCTCGGTTCGGGCCGCATGGTGGAGCTCGGCGAGACCTGCGGCGTAATCGCGGCGCAGTCCATCGGCGAACCGGGCACGCAGCTCACGATGCGTACCTTCCACGTGGGCGGCACGGCCAGCCGCGTGGCGGACCAGTCGCGCCTGGATGCCAAGAACAATGGCACGGTGCGCTTCTACAACCTGAGCACCGTCGAGAGCAAGGACGGCGCGCTGGTGGCGATGAATCGCTCCGGCTCAGTGGCGATCGTGGATGAGCGCGGCCGTGAAAAGGAGCGCTACCAGGTGGTCTACGGCGCGCGTCTGCGCGTGAAGGACGGCGACCAGGTGAAGCTCGGGCAGTTGCTGGCCGAGTGGGATCCGTATACGTACTCGATCCTTACCGAAATCGGCGGCCATGTGCAGTTCAAGGACCTGCAGGAAGGCATCACGCTCAACGAGGAAGTGGACGAAGTCACCGGGCTGTCGCGCTGGGTGGTTGCGGACGCTCCCGATGAGAAGCGCCAGCCGACGTTCGTGGTGAAGGGTGCGAAGGCCAGCAAGCGTTACCTGCTGCCGCGCGGCTCTCACCTTATGGTGGAGGACGGCGTGGAAGTGGGTCCGGGCGATGTGCTGGCGAAGATTCCGAAGGAGTCGACGCGCACCAAGGACATCACCGGCGGTCTGCCGCGCGTGGTGGAACTGTTCGAAGCGCGCAAGCCGCGTGAGACCGCGATCATCAGCGAGATCGATGGCGTGGTGCGGTTCGGCGAAGTGACGAAGGGCCAGCGCAAGATTTACGTAACGGCCGACAACGGCGAGGAGAAAGAATACTCCGTGCCGCGCGGCATTCACGTGAACGTGCAGGAAGGCGAGCGTCTGCGTGCCGGCGATCCTCTTATGGATGGCCCGCTGAACCCGCACGACATCCTCGACGTGCTAGGTGAGAAGGAACTGCAGAAGTACCTGGTGAACGAAATCCAGGAAGTCTACCGTCTGCAGGGCGTGGCGATCAGCGACAAGCATATCGAAGTGATTGTTCGCCAGATGCTGCGCTGGGTGCGGATCGACGACATCGGCGATTCGAACTTCCTGCTCGAACAGCAGGTGGACCGGTTCCGCTTCACCGAAGAGAAGAATCGCGTGGAGAAGGAAGGCGGCCGTCCGCCGCAGGGCCGTCCGCTGCTGCTTGGCATCACCAAGGCGTCGCTTTCGACGGACAGCTTTATTTCGGCTGCTTCGTTCCAGGAGACGACCCGGGTGCTGACCGAGGCTTCGATCAACGGAGCCATCGACAACCTGCGCGGACTCAAGGAGAACGTGATCGTGGGACGTTTGATTCCCGCGGGCACGGGCCTGGAATACTACCGCAACGTGCAGCTCTCGCCCGAACTGGAAGAGGCGGCGCAGCGCGTGCAGCAGGAAGTGAGTGCGGAACGCGAAGCCGAAGAGCGCGAGCTGGAGATGATGCGCCAGGAAGGCGAAGCGGAAGAGATGGCCGCGGAGTAAGGACCTGCGGTGCGGCCACTCTTTATTTGACAACGACGAAGGGCTCGGCGCAGGCCGGGCCCTTTATTTTTTCCGAAGTCCGCGCCGGTAAATTTTTACGCCGCGGAAAAGCGCCGATCGAACCATTGAGAACACCAGTTTTTGCCTCCCAACGGGACCGGAAAAGAGTCTAATAGATACAGTTCACCTGAAAAGTGCTTTCCCTTCATTCCCCTCGGAATATGACGAAAGCTATGAGGCATATATGAAGTACGAAATGATCCCTAAGAAACAGATTTGGGCGCTCAGCGCCATTGTGCTTGCTCTCCTCCTGGTAGTTGGCACGGGCTGCAAGAGCAAGTCTCGCAACGATCAACAGATCACCACGGACGTGCAGGCGAAGATTCAGAACGAGTCGGCGCTGACAGGGCAAGACATCCAGGTTGGCGTACAGAACGGCGTGGCGACGCTGAACGGCAGCGTGACCGACGCGGCTTCGCGCGCGCTTGCGGCGAACGATGCTGCCGGAATCGACGGCGTCAGAACCGTCGTCAACAATCTCACAGTCCAAGCCGACCAGCAGGGCTCGGTGGCTCCCGCTCAAGCGGAGCGCGCGGCCAGCCGGGAGCGCAGCACGGACCGTCGCCAGCAGCCAGCGGGTCATGAGCCCGCGCCTGCTCCGCCGGCAACGCAGACAGGCAACAACAACCCGCCCCCCCGTCCGGCCCCTCCGCCGCCTGCGCCGAAGCCTGTGGCGCAGCGGGTGACGCTGCCCAGCGGCACGGTGATCCCCTTCCGCATCACTGAGACACTGGACAGTAAGAACGCGCAGACGAATGGCGTGTTCCACGGTGCAGTTGCGAACGACATCGCGGTGAATGGAAGGACCGTGGTGCCGCGGGGAACGCCCGTGATGGGCCGCATCGTCAATGCCCAGGAAGCCGCGCATTTCAAAGGTAATTCGCTGCTGAGCCTGGAACTGACGCAAATGCAGTTTCGCGGTCAGCGAGTCACCCTGGTGACCAACAGCTATGTGAAACAGGGCGCGGCGCGCGGCAAGAACACCGCGATCAAGGCGGGAGGCGGCGCCGCACTGGGCGCGCTCATTGGCGGGCTCGCCGGCGGCGGCAAAGGGGCGGCGATCGGCGGTCTTGCCGGAGCCGGCGCGGGCGTGGGAGTGAACGCCGCGACGCGGGGACAGCAGACGGTGATTCCAACGGAGACGGTGATCAACTTCCAGTTGCAGTCGCCGGTCACCGTGATTCTTCCTCCACCCGGAATGGATCAGAACAGCGAGATGCAGGATCCGCAATTGCAACGCCGATGAGTTTTGGCGACAGGCAAAAGGGCTCGGCGCTTGCCGGGCCTTTTTGTTTCGTGGCTGCGTCGGCGCAGGTTGCGTTTGCTACCATAATCGAGTCTGCGTCATCTGAACCAATCGAAATGGCCAAAAACGCCGCTTCCGTCGAAACACTTCGTCCCTCCCGCCCCGAACCCGTGAAGCCTCCTGTGCTGATGGAGCGCACGCAGCCGGTGATCGAGCGGCTGTCCGCGGCGCTGGGCGAGCCGGTGTTTACCTACTGGAATTCAACCAAGGGCGCCATTTGCCAGAACGATGTTGCAGGCCTGTATGCGCTGCTGCGTTCGGCGAAAAAGATAGACCGGCTCTCGTTGTTCATCAAGTCAGACGGCGGATCGGGACAGGCGGCGCTGCGCATGGTCAACCTGCTGCGTCGCTACACGACGCACCTGACGGTGCTGGCGCCGCTGGAGTGCCAATCGGCGGCGACCATGCTGGCGCTGGGCGCGGACCGCATTATCATGGGCCCGCTGGCGCATCTATCGGCCGTCGACACTTCCCTCACCCACGATCTTTCGCCAATCGACCGGGACAACGACCGGGTGAGCGTGAGCAACGACGAACTGCTGCGCGTGATCCGGCTGTGGACCGAGCAGGCGAAGGATTCGACGAAGAATCCGTACGAGGCGCTGTTCCCTTACGTGCATCCGCTGGTGATCGGCGCGGTGGACCGCTCGAGCGCGCTGTCGACGCGCATCTGCGAGGAGATCCTGTCGTATCACATGGAGGATGCGGACCGCGCGCGGGAGATTTCGAACATCCTCAACTCCGGCTATCCGTCGCACAACTATCCCATCACGCTGCGCGAGGCCAAGCGCATCGGGCTGAACGTGGAGCCGATGGAGGACGCGGTCAACGGATTACTTTTCGAGCTGAACGAAATTTATTCGGAGATGGGGCAGAGCGCGACGACGGATTACGACGAGCGCAATTCGCACGACAACAGCGTTCTGAACGTGCTGGAGTCGAGCGGGCTGCTGATTTATTTCCAGCTCGACAAGGACTGGCATTATCGCAGCGAGGAGCGGCGCTGGGTGGCGCTGAACGACAAGAGCAGTTGGCGCAAGGCAGAGATGATCGACGGCAAGGCCGCGATCTCGCAATTGCACGTGCGTTAGGCTCAGGTCAGGTTTGCTGGGCGGAGTGCGCGATGGCCTCGATGTGACGGCGCCGGGACTTTCCCGCATACATGGCGGCATCGGCTGCGCCGAAGAGGGCGTCGCGGGTGGTTCCGTTTTCCGGATAGATGGAGAGTCCCACGCTGGCTGAGACGCGCATCGGATAGCCGTCGAGGAAGAACGGCTCATCGAAGCAGCGTTCGAGCCGTGCTGCGATTTCCTCCATATCGGCGCGGCCGCGCACGTCGGAGGCGACGGCAGCGAACTCGTCGCCGCCGATGCGCGCCAGCACGTCGCCGGGGCGCAACTGTCGCTTCATGCGCTCTGCTACCTGCTGCAGGCACAGATCGCCGATGCGATGGCCGTGGCGGTCGTTGATCTGTTTGAAATCGTCCATATCGATGTAGGCGACTCCGAAGCACGCACGTTTCAGGCGGGCTTCGTCGATCAAAATGTCGAGATGTTTTTCCAGGCTGAAGCGGTTGTAGATATCGGTGAGCAGGTCGAATTCGGAGCGGTGGACGAGGTCGGAGTAAAGGCTGTGGTTATCTATGGCGAGAGCGGCGAGGCGGGCGCCGGTGTTGAGCACATCGGACAAGTTCGAAGGGGGATGGGACATGGGATCGATGGCGGCCAGCAGCGTGCCGTGCAGGCGTCCTTCGCGGGAGCGGATCTCGTGGCGCGCCATGTGCGCAGTTTGCGGCGCGCTCGCGAAGTTGCCGATGGGAACGCTGTTGGCGACCTGCAGTGAGCAGCAGGCGCCATTGAGATTGAGTGAGACGAAGTCGGCGATGCCGTGTAAGAGCTCGTCGAGGGGGCGATTGGAGTTGATGTCCTCGAGGATCTGGCTTCGGCGGCGTTCCAGCATGGCCTCGGCTTCAGTGCGCCGGGCAATGGCCGCGGCCTGGCGATGTACCTTGCGGCGGAGCAGCCCTCCCCAGATGGCGACGATGAGCACAACGAAGCTGAGGCCGCCGGCGATCTGCGCCAGGTGGCGGACATCGAACCAAGGGGGTTGGGCGAGCACCTGCACGTCCTGTGCGGTACGCATGAGGATGCCGAAGGCCATGGCTCCGTTGAAGGGATTGCCGTCGTCGAGCATGTCCACGCCGGTGATGCGCACTCGGCTGCCCGGTCGGATGAGTGGCATGGGAGGCGGATCGCGGGGCGCGTTCCACTCGTAGACGAACGGGTGGCGGACGGCGGCGGAAAGAAGGTTGCCGTCGGCGGAGATGATGTAGACGTCCTGCGCGTGCTCGCGCACCTGGGTGACGACCACGCCTTCCATCGAGACGAGATTGAAGGCATACTCGCCCGAGGCGAGCTGTTTCCAATGCAATGGCTGCGGGGCGACCGGCTCATTGCCGCCGGTGCCGCGGATCTCGCCCATGACGAGGGTGAGGAAGCCGTTTTCCACGCTGGGGATACCGATGCCGTCGGCGCGATCGCCCACCCGGAGGGGAGCGATCTGAGGAGTGAGGACGCGGATGCTCCGGTTGCCGTCCTGGAGCACTGCCATCTTGGTTGGCCGATAGTAGGTGATGACGCCGCGGACACGGACGCGTTCGGAGCGATCGACGACGTAGGACCTCTCCAGGACGCGACCCATGGAAGTGAGCGGGAGGGCCCAGGCATCGATGGCGGGGGCAGAAATCATCTTGATCTCGTTGAATGTCGAGACATGAATGAGGATCCCGGTCTGCTGCATTTTTCCATCGAACATGCCGGAAGCGACGCCGGTGATGGCCACCTCAGAGTCGAGCATGTTTTTGAACCGCGCGGGATCGTCGCTGTCGATGGTCACGCCGACATAGCCTCCTTCCATGCGCAGTTCCAGGGCAGTGACGGAGCGGCCGGAACTCAGGGTCATGGTGGCGGAGACGACGCGCCCGTGAATTGTGACATAGCGGCAGTCGAAGTCCGAGCGAATCATGGCAGCGTAGGAGGCCGGCGCGGGGGCGGGCGGGTTTTCATGACGAAGGAGGCTGATTTCACTGGCGATGACGATGGGCCGGAAGCTGTCGCGGGTGCTGCCATGAATCAAGATGCGGTCGCCCGGGACCAGGCGCAGGGTGGTCGTCGCACCGACGTAGATGGCATTTTCGCCGTCGTCGACGAAGAGCGTCTTTTCATAGCCGCGGAAGTAGGTTACGGTGGCTTCAAATGCGACAGGGAGTTCGCGCGCGGCGTCCTGATGGCTGACCGCGACCACGTCGCGAAGGGAACGCAGGGGATTCCCTGTGGGCTGGCCAGGTGCGGAAAGCGCGCATGCGCTCAACATGGCGCTCAAGCCAAGCATTGCGGATCTGCATACTGCTCGCAACACGGGGAACTCCTGCCTGTCAGGTGGGTTATCGGCAGAAAACGGCGGGGAATCAGGAGATTCTTACTTGCTGCAAGGAGAAAGACGAGCCCGAGATTATTCCACCGGGGCGGGGTAAGAGCTGCTGTGCTCGAGGTGGGCTACGCGGCTGCGTTTGCGGTCGTACATCGCGGAGTCGGCGGCTTTGAGGAGGGAGTCGCGGGTGGCTCCGTCGGCGGGATAAAGGGCCATGCCGACGCTTGCCGATCCGCGAAGAACGAATTCGCCGCAAACGAAGGGCTCGGCGAAGCAACGCTCCAGGCGGGTGGCGATTTCCTCCAGTTTGGCGCGGCTATGGGCGGTGGGAATGACCGCGGCGAACTCGTCTCCGCCGAGACGCGCCAGCATGTCGCCCGGCCGTAGCTGGCGCTTCATGCGCTCGGCGACGAGCTTGAGGTAGAGGTCGCCCACATGGTGCCCGAATTCGTCGTTAACCTGCTTGAATCCGTCGAGGTCGATGTAGAGAACTCCGAACGCGCCGGCAACGTTGCGGGCGTGCTCGATCTCCTCGTCAATAAACTTCTCAAGGGAAAAGCGGTTCTGCGCGTCGGTGAGGAGATCGAACTCGGAGCGGTGCACCAGGTCGGCATACAGGCGAGTGGTTTCGATGGCCAGGGCGGCGAGTCCAGCCGCCCGGGCGAGTGTCTCGGATTCAATGGAAGCGGGAGTAGTGCGCGCGGGGAACGCGGCATAAAGGGTACCCAGCGCACCGCCGGATCGCGCAGGGATCGGCATTTCGACGATGCGCATGCCGGAAAAGCCTGCGGTGGGAGCGTTGCCCAGCCGTGGCCCGTCGACTATTGTGCACCAGCAGGCCGCCCCATACAGGTGGGCCGAAACAAGTTCGGTGACGCGCTCCAGGGTTTCCGAAAGAGGCCGGCCGTTGTTGATGTCCTCGAGGATGCGGGCGCGGCGCTGCTCAATATAGGCCGAGGCGGCATTCTGGCGCCGGATGCGGTGCTCCACCAGCCACATGCGGATCCCAAAGAGAAACAGCATGAGCAGCAGAGCCGCCAGGACGAAGAGCAGATGGCGCACGCTCAGCCATGAGGGCATGGCAATCACCTGGATGTCGTCTACGGAGCGAAGAAAAACATTGAAGGGCACTTCGCCGGCGAACGGGTTCGAATCCTGAGGGACACAGATGCCGGTGATGCGCACGATGGACCCTGGTTCGACCTGCCGCATGGCGGGCATCGGTTCATCGGCAAAGCGATAGAGCACATTGTGGCGAAAGATCGCGGTAAACAGGTGACCACCGGATGAAACGACATACTCATCCTGGCCGGTTTCACGGTTTTCCGTAAGAACGCGGCCTTCGATGGTCACAAGGTCGAATACCTTTCTGCTTGCGGCCAGGTCATCCCATGTCACGGTCGCGGGCGCCAACTGGGCGCGGGAATTCAGTCCTCGAATTTGGGCATTCACGAGGGTGAGGAAGCCGGAGTGGGTATCTGGAAAGCCGGTGACATCCACGACTTCCCCCAGGGCGAAGCGGTCGCGCTGGAGCGTGGAAATCCAGAGGCTGCGCGTTCCGTCCTGGATAACCGCGGCCGAGCCGGGCTCGTAAAAGGTAATGGTGCCCGTGACCCGGACGCGCTGCGTCATGTCCCGCACATTGTAAGTGCGCATGACCTGATTGAGCGGAGTGGCGGGAATGGACCACGGATCGCGGGATGCGGGCCGGACGATCCTGACATCGTCCATCGTCGCCACATGAACGACGACACCGGTCTGTTCCAGCTTTCCGTCGAACTTGCCCCCGGCGATTCCCGTGATCTCCACGTCGGCGTCAAGGTATCGATCAAAACTGCGCTCCCGGGACTGATCGATCAGGGCTTCAATCAAGCCGCCGTCGGTGAGGATTTCCATTCGGATGGCATCCTGGCGGGGACGGTTCCCTCCGCGCACATCCGTCTTGGTCTCTTCCACGACGGACCGGACACGCCCATGCACAATAACGCGGACGCAGTCGTCGGCGGAGGAGATGAGGTCAGCAAAGTTCGCCGGACGCGGCACAGGCAGGGATCCCCGTCCCGCCAAGGTGATGTCATGGCTTTCCACGTAGGGGCGGAGGCCGGAGACCGTTACCCCGCGGATACGGATGCGATCGCCGGGCGCAAGAGGAGCGTCGGTGGTGGCTTTGACAAAAATTGCGGCATCGCCATCCTCGACGAACATGGTCTGCTCATAGGGACGAAAGTAGGTAAGGGTGGCTTGGAAGTCGACGGAAAGGGAGTGGGATGCGGAGCCTGCGTCAAGCTGCGAGATCTGGCGTACGGATGACAAGACGCCCTGGCGCTGTGCCGTCGCTCCAACCATGGCGCAGAAAACAACCACGAACCCTATGATTTTCCGGTTCACTCGTCTGAATCCGTTCGTTATGCTCTGCTGGCGGTGGCACGCATGGAACCCTCCGGCCAGCGTCCATTCTTAAGAACGCCGCAGGGCCGCAGCTTGAGCGGCGCTAGCGTGTAACCTCAATCCCGCTTCGACAATCCGGAAGTGTTCTTAGCTACGTACATGGCGGCGTCGGCGGAGCTCAAGAGACTGTCGCGGGTGCTTCCGTCTTCCGGATAGAGGGCGCTGCCAACGCTCGCCGACCCCTTGAGGATGCATCCTTCCACGGCAAAAGGTCCATCGAAGCAGCGCTCCAGCCGCAGCGCAATCTCATGCAGATCGCTTCGGTTGCGGGCGCCGGGCACCAGAATGGCAAACTCGTCGCCGCCCAGGCGGGCGAGGATGTCATGGGAGCGGAGCTGGTGTTTCATTCGGGTGCTGACTTCCTGCAGGTAGAGGTCGCCGACGCGGTGTCCATAGACGTCATTTACCTGCTTAAACTCGTCCAGATCGACATAGATGAGGCCGAAGACGCCTGCCTCCTCACGGGCCTGGGCAATCAGGGCATCCAACTGCTTCTCAAGGGAGAAGCGATTGTGGACATCGGTGAGCAGGTCGAACTCGGAGCGGTGCACCAGGTCGGAGTAGAGGCGCCGGGTTTCGATAGCGAGGGTTGCAAGGCGCGTGCCCTGATAGAAGGCCTGCACTTCTTCGGGATGGCTGACGCTCTCCGGCGGCAGGGCGGCGCAGAGGCGTCCGAGGGACGGGCCGGAGCGGGCGGGAATCTCCTCGCTGACCATGCGACGGCCGGCACTCTCCTCCTGCACGCTTCCCAGGCGGGGGCCATCGGTAATTTCGCACCAGCAGGGCGCGCCTTCGAGGCAAAAGGAGACCAGTGTGGTGATCTCTTCGAGGACTTCGGCCAGGGGCCGGGTTCCATTGATGTCTTCGAGAATGCGGCTGCGGCGCTGCTCAATCTGGGCATTGAACCGCTCCATGGCGGCCTCAGCCTCGACGCGGCTGGCCAGGGTTTTGGTCTGGCGCGCTACTTTGCTCCTGAGCATCCAGCCCCAGACAAAGATGGCAATCACGAGCACCGCGAGTAATCCGACGGCCTTGAGCAGGTTCTCGATGGTGATGGGCGACGGGCGGGCGATGACGGCAATGTCATCGGTGGAGCGGAGAAGCAGGTTGAAGGGAACGTCGGCGTTGAAGGGGTTCGAGTCCTCGAGGATGCAGATTCCGGTGACGCGCACGCGCGAGCCGGGCTGGATATGCTTCATGGGCCCAAGCTCGGTGATTGGCGACGTATGGGGCGGTCGCCGCAAAATTGCGGAGAAGAGATGGCCGTCGCTGACCAGAACATATTCGTCCTGGCCGCCTTCGCGCACCTCGGCGACGACATCGCTATCGACGGAGACCAGATCAAACACGTGGAGGCTTCGGCTGAGGTTGTTCCAGGTAACGAGAATGGGCTCGAGTTGAGTGTGTTTTCCGCTGTCGAGGATTTCACCATCAGCGAGGCGGAGGAAGCCGTCATGCACGTCGGGGAAGCCGGTGGCGTCGATTTCATTGCCGACCTGCATGCCATTGAGGGCGCGGGTGTGAACCCACAGGCTTCGGCCGGCATTCTGCAACACCACGGCCGAGCCCGGCATGAAGTACGTAACGACGCCGTGCACCCGAACCCGGCCCGACTGGTTCAGCGAGCGCGAGGCTGAGATCACCTGGTCAATGGGAGTGAGGGGCGCGGTCCAGGGGGAATTCTGCTGCGGCTTCAGCACCTCGAGATTGGCCATGCTCTGGGTGTGCAGGACGATCCCGGTCATCTCCATTTTTCCGTCGAAGCGGCCTGAGATTACGCCGGCGATTTCGACTTCGGCGTCAAGCAGCGGGGGCAGCGCATCGGGGTTGTTGGCCTCGATCTGGACTTCGACGGTGCCGCCATCAATGAGTAACTGCAGGTTGGTATAGGGCCGGTCGGAGCTGCTGGAGATGTCGGCCGAGAGAACCCGGCCGCGGAGACGGACGTAGCGGCAGTCGAGCCGGGCGTGGATGAGGTCGTCATAGAAGGCGAGGGGGGCAGCAGGAAGCGCAGCATGGCCGAGCACGATAATTTCAGCCTTGTTGACGAAAGGGCGGAAGCTGGACTGGGTCACGCCATGGACGTGGATGCGGTCGCCGGCGGACAGCGGGTAAGCGCGGTTGGGCTGCACGTAGACGGCGGCATCTCCGTCCTGGACGAAGAGGGTGTTCTCGTAGCTGCGGAAAAACGTAACCGTGGCGTCAAAGTCCACGGAGACACCGGCTGCGGCCTGCTGATTGCTCATGCGATTCAGTTCGGCCAGCGATGTCACGGGAGCGGCATAAAGACAAGGGATCGCGCCAAGGGCCAGAAACATTCCTGCCGCGACGATTCTCCTCATCGAACCCGTCCAAGCCCGCGGTGAAGAAGACAGGCTGCGCATCCGGGAACTCTCGAACATCCGGAGCTTTCGTCCTGAGCGAGCGATTTCTTTCGCCTAATCTTACACGGTGAGATGGCGGCTGGAATGCCCCTTTCGTGTCACCTCGGATACCTTCCTCCCAAACCGGGACAGACGTTGGGGCGGGGCGCGCGAGTATGATGGCAGTGCGGCGAAAACAGCCTGCTGCAACGGCGGGCGCCGACTGAACGAGATCCCCTTATGTCGAATCCTCCCAATGCTGAAAACGCTGCCGCCGTGGCCGGCGGAGGCCTGCAATCATTGCCTACTCGCCAGATTCGCGTACTCGGCGTGCCGCTGGACATGGGGGCCAGCCGACGCGGCGTGGATATGGGTCCCTCCGCAATGCGGGTCGCGGGGCTGGAAGCCCGCCTTGAGGCTCTGGGGCACCACGTAACAGACGGCGGCAACATCAAGGTGGAGGTTCCGGAGACGCAGGCATCCGGCTCAGAAAATGCACATTACCTGAAACAGATCGCGGAAGTTTGCACGCGCACGGCCGAGGCTGTTCTGGAGACGCTGGAAAAGGGCATGACGCCGCTGGTGCTGGGCGGCGACCACTCGCTGGCGGCGGGGTCGATTTCCGGTGTGTCGGAGTTCTACCGCCAGCGCGGGCAGAGTATCGGTCTGGTGTGGATCGATGCGCATTCCGACATCAACACGCCGGACACGTCGCCCTCCGGGAATGTGCACGGGATGCCGCTGGCCGCGCTGCTGGGACTTGGGCCGGACCTGCTGGCCAACATCTTCGGCCACGCACCCAAGGTGTCGCCGGAAGCCACGGTGCTGGTGGGGGTGCGCGATATCGATGCGGCGGAGCGGGCGAACATCAAGCGCGCGGGCGTGGGCGAGGTGTACACCATGCGCGACATCGATGAGCGCGGGATGCGCACCGTGATGGAAGAGGCGCTGCGGGTGGCCGGGCGCGGCACCGCCGGATACCACGTTTCGCTGGACATGGATTGGATTGATCCGGAGGACGCGCCGGGCGTGGGCACGCCGGTACGCGGAGGCGCCACGTATCGCGAGGCGCACCTGGCGATGGAGATCATCGCCGACCACGGGAGGCTGCTGAGCTTCGAGATGGTCGAGGTGAACCCGGTGATCGACGAGCATAACCGGACGGCAGACCTGGCGGTGGAGCTGGCTTGCTCGGCGTTTGGGAAGAAGATTCTTTAGAGCGGCCGTCAGCCTCAGCCCTAGGGTGTATCGACATATAGGGGTGGGCAGCGACGGGAGCCATTTTTTCTCAGATCTAGAAGTGAGGAGTGACGCATACCGGGTGTCTGCTAGCGACGAGCGACGACGAGATGGGGAAAA